>Ga0099364_10003411_pt1 | contig 24668 bp, 25 predicted proteins | sample TergutTh196P3_FD_73070 | JGI IMG/M metagenome (GOLD analysis project Ga0099364, IMG submission 73070) | Microcerotermes parvus P3 segment gut microbial communities from Pointe-Noire, Republic of the Congo - Th196 P3 | ecosystem: Host-associated > Arthropoda: Insects > Digestive system > Gut ...
ATCACCACTATGGCGAACGCCATAACCTCTATAAACGGGATTCAACCCCACAATCCCACAGCAATGCCTGTGGCCTTTCAAGGTTTTGACGTGCCGCATGGCGGCAAAAAGACAAGGCAAAATGACAAGTTATTTTTCGACAGACCCTAAGTGATGACGGTCTATGAGCGTAGAGTTCGCCAGCAGCGCATGCGCTTCGTCGCCGCTTAGATCATATCTGAAAAAAAGCATGTAAAATTCCTTTGTTTTTTCGATCATGTCAAAATCATAGTATTCAGGATATACAAGGTTCCCGAGCCAGAGCATACCAAGCACCCGCTGGACGGACGGCGGGCGGCCAAGCCAGTTGTACGGCCCGAATGGTATCTCGTAAACGCGTCTGTTTTGAACTGCGCTGACTTGCGCCCACAGCGGATCGGAATATATCTCGCCAAAATTGCTGTCCGGAGCCAATACTACGATATCGGGATTCCAGACGATTATCTGCTCCATTGAGACCTCATCGCTGCCGGTGGCGAGCATGCTTTCAATATCGGCGGCGTTTATTACGCCCACAAAGTCAAGCGCCTCCGAGTGGACTGAACCCCGGCCGCTGACCTCGGTGCCGTATTCGCCTTGCGAGTGAAGGACCGAGGGGCGCTCATCGAATGGGATACTGTTTTTGACTTCCTCCGCAAAGTCCATGACCCCGCGTATGTAACCGGACATTTCAGCCGCTTGAGTTTCCATGCCGAGAATATCGCCCAGCATATCGTAGGCTTCCGCCATCGTGCCTATCGTCGCCTCAATAAATATGGCGGGTATGCCGGTACTCGACTGAATTGAGTCCATATCGTCGCTGATTCCATACATACGCTCCCCCATGTCTATTATGATATCGGGTGACGTCCTTATTATCTCCTCAAGGTTAAATGTCCCGCTGCCGCCGTAGAGCCGCCCGTAAACCGGGAGGTCGAAATACTTTTCCTCGATAAACTGCCTTTGCCTCCGCGTGAACGGCTCTGACAGCCCCAAAAGCATATCCGGGGCGAAAGTATAAAGTATAACCTGCGCATAAGGCCCTGAAGGGGCAATTTTGGTTATCTCTGCAGGTATCTGCACCTCGCGCCCGACAGAATCAATAAAAGTCCGTGTCGGAGCCTCGGCCGTCAGCGTCGAGGTACAACCGGAAACAAGGCCGAGCAAAACGGCGAAGCACAACAATGCGGCTTGCAGCCGCAAATTATGAATTATGAATTTTGAGTTTGGAGTGTTTTTGGAAATCAGATATATTAATCGGCGCAGAAAACCCGCGTTGCATCCTGCATTTGTATTTCTCATTTCCCCTACTCCTTATGCACAAATTCTATCCGTATCACGCAGTAAATCCACATGCTTGACTCCGCCTCCGGTATCAGCAGCCGCATAGGGCGCAGGTCTTCCGCAAGCGGCCGGCTGCCTGACGATATCGCCATCACTACGTCATAGTCCGTCAGATAATCGCCGCGCAGCAGAGTGCGGTAGTGGTCTTTCGCTATGAAACGTATCCTGTCAAAGTCCGCCGCGCTGTAGCCGTACTGTGCCAGAAACGTATCAAGCAGCGGCCCGGTGGCATTAACAGTTCCCGCCCTTGCGGTCGCGCCCGTCGCCGTCCGCGATACCAGGTCAAGGGCCATGAGGTCGCGGGGCGTTATCGTAAATTCTTCGTCCAGCAGCCCGGAAACCATTATTTCCTCTTCTATGTATTCGGAAATATCGGCCTCAGTCGGTGACGAGGTACAGCTTGCCGGTAGCAGGGTCGCGATAAACACGGCCAAGCTCTTCATAATCAGCTTCCGCATCAAGGTCTTCGCCTTCATTGCCTGAAAACTCCAATTCCGTCCTTATTTCATCCGCCCTCGGCGGTTCTTCCGGCCTACCGGGGGAAATATCCACGTTCCAGTTAATCACCAAAGCAAGCATCAGCCCGCAGGCGAGCACAAGCATAACGTCGGCCAGGTTGGCCATGCCGTCAAGCAGTCCGCCGCCCTCCTCGTGCGAAAATATCCCCGGCCCAAACCTATTCCTTTTCACAACCGCTGTCCACCTCTCCCCTCTCTACACTCTCCTCTTTCCCCTCAAGTATGTCCTCCATCCGCGCTTCAAGCGCCATGACATGCTTTGTGTACCACCGCTTGCGGACGCCGGAGATGCAGAACGCCACCGCCGCCGAGACAAGGCCCGCCACAGTCGTGTCGAATGCCGTGAGCAAAGACTGGGACAATGTGAAAGTATCGCCGCGCCCGAGTGCGATTATGCCGGGGCCCAGTGGTATCAGTGTGCCGAGAAGCCCGAACATCGGGCCGAGTTTGACGATGGTATCTGACAGCTTGACGATATTCTCGCATCTGACGCGCTCAATGCGCACAAGCCTGACGGCGATGGTCTCGCGGCTCTCTTTGTCACACCCAGCCGCTTCGTCTGTCAGCTTTTTTCTGATTTTTTCCAGCCCTCTCCTATGCGTGAACGCTTCAACAGCGAGAGTTCCGAGCAAAATAACAGCCGCCGCCATGAGCAGCAGCAAAATGAAGATCACAGGCGTCTCAAGAGCGCCCGAAATCAGGCGCAGTGTATCACGAAAACTTGTAGCGGGCATATTGAAAAATTCCTCCTGTAAAAAACAATGAAATAGCGATGAAAACATATGTTGTTTGAACGTCAGGCGGTATTACGGGTAATTCAACGGCGGTTTGCGCCATTTCCTCACGCCGCCAATTCTGGACGCCTCCATCGTCTGAGGGGGAATCCGCGGCAGATGAGGATATGATTGAAAGCTCACGCCCGAGCAGTACAGCCGTAGGCTCCGCCGCCGGCTGCAAAAGCGTCACGCCGTCCGGTTCATTCGGCATGACCGGATCTTCAGTTGAGTCGCTGACGTCCGGATCCGGGCTTGCCGTTTCTTCACTCTCAACGCTCGACTCCCCATTCTCAACTCCCGAATCCCCCGTACCAAAACTCTCCTCTCCGCTCTCCTCTCCGCTCCCTCCACCATCTTCTCCCGAATCTTCCGTACCTTGCATGACCGATGGCCACTGATCGCTCTCCTCTGCCGCCGCAGTTCCGGTGACGACCATTGATGCGCTCTGCTCGCCCCACTGCGCGGATATCGTGGCGCTGCCTTCAGAGTGTATAGTTATCTCGCCGTCCGCATCTACAGTGGCGATCCACTCGTCGCTGCTTGACCATGTGATTTCGGCGTTTGCCGCAATAACCGGATCAGCCGCGTTTATGCGGGCCTCAGTCCTGTGCCTGCTGCCCACCTCCAGATCAAGAACGGAAGCGTCAATTGTCAGCGTCGGTGCGCCGCCCAACGTGACCTCAATCCTGTGTATCCATTTTGCGCTGTCTGAGGCCGTGCGCGTCACAGTGTCGGTTTGGCCGTAAACCAGCCGGAAGCGCACTGTGGCGTCGAGGTTCTGAAAATCCGAACCGAAAGAAGCGCCCGCCAGTGATCGCCGCCAGTCGTCGGCGAGGGCGATCATCGTCGGCACGCGCACGCTGTCCAGTGTCGCGTAGTCGTTGCCATGCCCTTCGTCATAGTCAAAGTTGTCCGGCAGGGAATAGTAGAGGTAACGCGGTGTGTCAATAAGAAACGCTTTTGTCATGCTGTTATAGTAGCCGCCCTCTTTGTCGTTCGTCCAGAAGTTAAAAGACTGAATGCTGCCGAGGTCTATCCCCGCAGCGTCCATCAGGTCGTGGAGCGTCACGCCCGCGGCATGGGTTATCACCACGGACGGCATATTGTCAATCATGGTATAGCTGACATACTGCACATCAAGACCCCACAAATCCGCAGCCGTGAACACAGCCTTCTCGTAATACGGCCCGCCGAAGTACCCGACCGTGATAACCAGCTCATCCGCCGCCAGCCCATCTGCGGAGGCCGGCGCCGGAATCGTGGCGGCAAGCGCCAGTATCACAGCGGCGACTATCATCGTCTTCAACTGTCCCCGCTCCTTTCTCACCCGCACGGCTGCGCAGCGCCGGTACGCCTGTCACGCACCCGCGCGTCCCACAATATGGCGCCGTAGCGGTATTCGCTGCAGCGTTCAATTTCCTTGCAGTTTTCCATATAACGCAAAACCTTTGCCGTATCCTCCGGCTCCAATCGCCCGCAGAGCCTTGCGCATTCTGAGGCGGCGCGCTCGTCCGGGACGATGCTTTCAACGCGTTCCTCGGTGTAGTATGTCGTCTCAGGGTAATAGCCGCCGAGCCATAATAGATTGAGCAGGGCATAAAATCCGACCCCGTCGAAACGCGGCTTGAACTCCTCCCTGAAAACATCGTGCGAGACGCGTTCGGCAAGGGTGTCCTTGACGTTTACAAATGATACGTTATGGCAGAAACCCCGGCTCATTTTCATAAGTTTTTCGAGGGAGCCGCTGCCTGTAGCCGCCGGGGTTATTGAGGTAAACACAAGGTCAAACACACCTGCGAATCCGGACTTTTCGACGTCAAGGGTGAGAAAATCCGCTTTTACAAAAGACGCGTTGCATATTTCACGGGCCTTCGCGCAAGCTGTGGCATACTCGATAAAGCGCCCCGAATGATCCATACCGACGGAGTGCATCGCCGTTTTTGCAAATTCCATGACAAAAACACCAGGCCCGCAGCCAATGTCTATTACTGAGGAGCCTTCGCCCAAGAGGCCGCGTGAGCGTAAATACCGGGCGGTGTATTCAACCCGCTCGTTCATACCGGGTTTCCCCATGCCGTCCGGGCCGATCTCGTCTATCCAATTTTCGGCGCGCTCATCCCAGACCTCGGGAGAGTGGTCAAGCCGGCTGTATCCGCGCGATCCCCATAAATCCGCAAAGTAGTCCAAGTCAAGCGTTTTCGTATTCTGTAAAACCATAAAATACAGTCCTTTTGCTCTGTTTTTTAAGTAACCGGTAATTGGTATAAGCGGCACTAGCCTTTCCAGTTCAGCAGCATCTGCGCGACCTGCGCCCTTACCGCCGTGCCTTGGGGCTCAATTGTTCCGTCGCCCATACCGTTGATTATACCCATCCCGTTTGCCCAGGCCAGCGATTCAAGCGCATACCCGGAAACCCGATCCGAGTCGGTGAAAAGCGATAAACCGTTCGCCTCGTCTCCTGACAGCGGAGCCGCGCTTGCGTAGCGGTAAAGCATCGTCGCTATCTGCTCCCGCGTGATGCTCTGATCCGGGCGGAAGGTGTTATCATCGTAGCCAAGCACAATCCCCGCCGAGCTTGCCCACATCACCGCGTCATGATAATGATCGCCTTGAGCAACATCATCAAAGCCCCTCATCTCTCCACTATCCTCTTTCCTCTCTCCTCTTACCCCCTCAAGCCTGTACAGCGCCTCGGCAAGCATAGCACGCGTCATAGGCGTATCGGGCGCGAAGCCGCCGTCAATATCGTCAAATAGCGAAAGCCCCGAGACATACCGCACCGCGTCAAAATACCACGCATCTCCCGCGACGTCGTCCCAAACTGTCAATTGTCCATTGTCAATTGTCAATTGCACCTCCACCGTCCCCGGCTCATATCGGCTATTGACAAAACTGAATCTGTACTCCCCCGGCTCGCGTATGACGCTGGATTGTGAGTCGAAGTACGCCGCCCTCAGTGTCACGCGCCCCGGCGCGGAGCGGTCTAAAAAGCTGTTGGATATCATCACGCCGTCGCTGCCGGGCGGATAGACATGCAGCGAGACGCCGTTTTGAAACTCATCGTCGTCAAACCGGAACGTCAGCGGCATACCTGTTTTTGAATACTGCGGCGGCGATATTTCCGGCGCGGGGCGCCTGATTGTCAGAGACGCCGATTTATCAGAATAACCCGCCGCGTGGAATATGAAACTAAACGATCCTGTCTCATCAAAAAGTCCCGCGTCAAAAGCTATGCTTCTCCCGTCTATTGATATGTTCCCGGCATCTATGCGTGTGTAGCCGTCCGCGCTTGGGGCTTTCATCGTTACAAAAGTGATGGCTTCCGCCCAGGCATCCCAGCTTTCTTGGCTTACGGCGTCCGCCGCCTCGAACACGACAGGCCTTGACGCCGTCGCGCTGTGCATGGTTTTAAAAGCGGGAGGCCCCCCGGGATATCCCGACGTCACAATACCCGCATCATCCCAGCCTTCCCTCACGGCGGTCATGTAGAACACTACAGGGTCAGACGCAAGGTTTCGTCCATTCACGTCTACAGTAATGGGCGCCGTATACGGTATTTGAGGCGCGCCGTCGAACGAGTAGAATATCCTCGCCCCGGGCGTCTCACAGCTTACGGCGATAGTAAGAGTACCGCCCGATAACGAAGCGGTTGCCACAGGCTCCGCCACCGTTCCGAGAGACCTTATCGCCGGAGGGGCTGCCATTTCGAGTTTAAGATTATATATCCACTTGAAATTGTCAAAAGCTGTCCTGCGCGCGAACATGAGGTCGGCTTCCGTCATAGGCAGGGACAGCCTGAGTGACCATGTATCCTCCAATGCGTCTCTCAGGCTCCCGGCGGCGACGCCGTTGTTTGCGGCTATGAACTCCGCGATAGCCGGCTCTGTTGACGCTATTAGCGGGTCTGTCGTCGTACGGCCGGAGAAGGATTCCGTCGCCAGGATAGGAACGCTCTCAATACCCGCAGCGAACACCGCGCGCTTGTTCTCGTAATACCGGTCTGCGTCCTTGAATTGGTCATTGTATTCGTCGATGGTACGCCCGGGGCCGTCACCGCCGTCTACCTCCCAGCCTTCATTCCAGCCGCTTTCCCTGTCATACAAGCCCTCGAAGTAGTATCGGCTGACTCCGTAGAGTTCGTCGTATGTCCATGAGCGGTTATAGTGGCCGAAGCTGTCCGTGGCCATCAGGCGTATTACGTCAGAGCCGGAAAATCTCAGCAATGACGCGCCGGTGACAGTCGTGACGCCCCGGGCATATTCCACAAGCCCCGGGACAGTGATTCCCCGCGCTTCGCAGTATTGTGTCGTTGGGTAGTTGTCCGTTGTGGATATGAAGAAATTTCTGCCGTCCGGCTGTCCGTGGGATATGGCTTTGAGGTCGTCTAAAGACATGATCTTGATTAAAACGTCTTTGCCCTCGTCGTTTACAGCATACAAGAAGATGTTTTCAGCCCTTGCCGACTCCAGCGTCTTCGCCGTCGTCGCCGGCAAAAGAGCCGAAAGCAGTGCAAGCGCAATGGCAATGATCAAAAGTGCCGAATGTAATCTTTTCATTTTCTATAGCCTCTGTATTCATAAAATCCATTATTAATTACTGTATTGACATTCCGCGTGAAATGTCTTATCTTTGTCAGTAGAGCCACAATAATAACGGGGCAATACTTGGACAGGAGGCGGTCATTATGACTGCGGCTTTGATACTGGCGGCCGCCGCCGTTACGGAAGACGGCAAGCTCAAGCCGACCGACGATATTGGCGGGGCGTCGTCGCTGAAGAGGATTATCACTATATTCCGCCAAGCCGGGATTGCGAAGGTCGCTGTGGTAACCGGCTTTGAAGCCGAAAAAACGGAGCATCATTGCAGACAGCTTGGCGCCGTCTTCGTGCGGAGCGCGGACTACGAAAACGGCGATATGCTCAGCAGCGTAAAAGTCGGGCTTGAATATCTGAAAGATAAATGCGACAGGACCTTCATCGTGCCGGCTGACGTACCGCTTTTCTCTTTGGAGACTGTGAAAAGCATGGAAGCTGAGAGCGAGCCTGTGGTGATACCCATGTGCTACAATAAGACCGGGCACCCCCTCCTCCTGTCACAGAGCGTGTTTGACAGGGTTTTGGAATATGATGGTTCCGGCGGGGTCGGCGGCGCTTTATCCAATGCGGGCATTGAGCGGCGCTTTCTTGACGTACCGGACGAGGGTATACTCCTTGACACGGGCGATAACACCGGCATCAGTTCCGCGGCGGATAATCACGGCCTACGGGAAACCAGACCTGAGGCCAAGATCAAACTTGTGCGCGAAAAAGACTTTTTCGGACCCGGAACATTCCTTCTTCTAACTCTTGTCAAAGAAACGGGCACATTGAAGCATGCCGCTTTGAGAATGGGATTATCACATGGCAAGGCAATCCAAATGATTGCGTTGGCTGAGCAGCAGTTGGGTTTCAAAGTCCTCAAGACCGGAAGGGGCGGCGCCAGCAAGGGCAGTTCAGTCGTCACGCGGGAGGCGGCGGAGCTAATGGAAAGGTATGAGGCATTTGAGTCCGAATGCACCGAGTTTGTTAAAGCCGCGTTTAAAAGACACTTTGACTCCTAGTGCTGCAAGGCTCCTAACCGCCCATTGCTATGCGGCAGATGTGAAGCGTGCCGTCCTGCGAGAGCGCGGCGTCAAGCGTCAGCGGCTTTCCGTTATATAGAGGGTACATAAGCCTACAATGGTTTTCGGACGGAAAAGCCACTTCGTTCCGTTCGGCGCACAGCGCGAGAACGTCGCGGACAGTAGCGCCGTTTTTGGCATGGAATTCGCCATTTTCAAAACCGGGAGTAAGCTCCTTGGCTACCAGCTTCACTTGTACCTTAAGCAATTATTCACACCTCTTCTACCCATAAATCTCAGCTATGACATTTTCGAGTCCGCCAAGCTCCTCAAGTGCGGTTCTTGACGGAACCATCGTTTTGACGTCCCAGCCCATCGACTCGAAGAACATATCGGCAAGCTTCTCGTTATCAATAGTTATGCCCTCGTGCGGCCCTGCCGTCATAGCAGGTTTCCCGACTACGCGGCCGGAAATCGTGTTGTCCTCGCGCCGCATTCCCTCGCGCAGATTGAACGCATGGCGCATAGTGTATGAGCGCAAACCGGTCTTTCGCCCGAAATCGCCTGCGTAGTCAATGCCTGTAACGGCGGATAATAGTTTTTCCTTGACGCCCGGCGGTATTGCAACGCCGGCAAATTCACAGAATCCGGCGTTGTTTGATAACTCAACGTTGATGACGCCTTCAATGTCGCGTTGAACTTGAGCGGGGTCGGAAAAATCGTATTTTTCCTCCGGCGGGAGGAAAGACGGGCCGATGAAGCCCTGCCCGCCTTTGACATGGCGCGCGGGGGTTGGATCATACTGATACGTCCGCGCAAGGCCGGGACTGCGGCGCGGGTCATGCTGCGGGACTTCGACGCCCCCTGCGTGTATAGCGTACTCATGACCCCGGTTGTAGTGCTTTGCCGCGGCGACCACTCCGTTATTGAGGTTCCTGCCCATATCGGTATCAGCTTTGCAGATTGATTCGCTCAGCTTGACCGCTGCGTCGGCATTGCCCCATGCCAAGTCGAGGCCGCCCGTCTCTTCGGTCGTGAAAAGGCCGTTTTCGAAGCACTCCACCGCCCAGGCAACCGTCGATCCAAAGGATATCGTGTCAAACCCGTACTCATTGCAAAGAAAATTGCACCAGTTGACCACCTCTGCGTCGCCCAGTTGAAGCCCGGACCCAAATACGGCCATGGTTTCATACTCCGGCCGGCCTGTTTCGTGAATCGGGTAATTGCCGTCTTTGATCTCATAAATCGCGCCGCATCCCAGGGTACAGTTGTTGCAGGCGTATTTTTTTCTTTTTCCATCGCGCGTCCATTGCCGGAGATCCGACAGCCTGTATCTGCTCTTCAGACAGTTCGTCCGGGACTCCGCCCCAGTTTTTTATGCTTGCGTCGCTGGAAATGACCGCGCCCTCGTAAGTGCCGCCAGTACCTAAATTGAAAAACAGCGGAATCATGCTGTCGGCTAGCGGGCCATTTTTCGCCCAATCGGTGATTTCCCTGTTCAATGCGACTATATCCTTTTTGCTGTGCGGTTCCACCTTGCATGTGCCCCGGCATACCAGCGCCTTGAAGTTCTTGCTTCCCATGACTGCCCCGCAGCCGCCGCGCCCAGCCGCGCGGTGGGTGTCGTTCATGATAGCCGCCATGAATGATTTTCGTTCCCCCGCCGGGCCGATTAGCGCGATGCCGACCTTCGCGTCGCCGAGTTCCTCTTTTATGGCGATTTCTGTTTCCTCCGTCTTCATGCCCCACAGCTTCGATGCGTCATGGAACGTAACCTTGCCATCGTCGATAAATACATAAACCGGTTTTTCGGAAATGCCGGTAATAAAAACGGCGTCATATCCGGTTTTGCGGAGGATCGGGCCGAAATGTCCCCCGCTGTTCGCATCATTCCACATGTTTGTGACAGGTGATTTGCAAACGACCGTGTAACGCCCGCCAATGAACGGCCCGGTTCCGTTTGACGCGCCGGCTACAAAGCCTATTATGCTGTCCGGGGAATCCCAAGAGGTCTTTGGCGGCATCATGTCATAGAGCATTTTTGCTCCGAGAGCCGGGCCGCCGACGAAATTCTTGAGCGTTTGCGGGTCGAAGTCGCGCACCTCGTATTTTTGCGTTGTAAGATCGATGACCGCGTATTTTCCCGCATAACCGTATATTATGTTTTCCATCATAAACCTCCGAAAAAAAGTTGTTGAAAATGCATCCGAATGGCATTATAATACAAATCATGACGGTTGTCAAAGGAAATTAAGTAATTCTTTTCTGATCTGAACATACCAGTTGCAGGTCATGCCTTGTAGGGGCTGATGCCCACATCAGCCCACTTAAGCCGCATATGCCTATCAAGCGGGACGATGAGGGCATCGTCCCCTACAACGGACTGTTGATGACAGAGCATTATTCGCGATTTATCCGTGACCAGTAACCATTCCATTCTACCGCTGAACACTCATCAGCGATAGCGTTCCATTAACGTTTCGAGGTGGCTGTACATGAACGAACGGTATTCTCGGCAAATCGCCTTTTATGGCATAGGCGAGCATGGGCAGCGCAAGCTGGGCGGAGCCCGTGCCGCAATTGTGGGGCTGGGCGCCCTTGGAACTGCCGCCGCGGACAGGCTTTGCCGCGCGGGAATCTCTTATTTGCGGCTAATAGACGACGACGAAGTGGAACTCAGCAATATTCAGCGGCAGTCATTGTACACGATGGCGGACGTAGGCAGCAAAAAGGCGGAAACGTCGGCCGCCCGGCTGCGGGAGATCAACCCGGAGATAAAAATAGAACCGCTTGTGACGCGGCTTACTAAAGCAGGTGACGAAATGATCTCCGGCGTCGATCTGGTGCTTGACTGCACGGACAACGCGGCGGCAAGGTATCTTATCAACGAGACCTGCCACAGATTCGGCCTCCCTTGGGTACACGGGGCCGCGGCGGGTTCCGGCGGCGCCGTATTTGCGATAGTTCCCGGCGGCGCTTGCTTCCGCTGCCTGTACCCTGATACAGTCGCCGCAAGCTCGGGGGGAACCGCCGAAACATACGGTATGCTCAACACGCTCACTGCGATAGTCGGCGCGCTTGAAGCCAACGAGGCATTGAAAATTATACTTGGTAAGCCTGTGTGCGGACTTTTGATGCTTGACGTCTGGAATGGCGTATTCGAATATATTGACGCCCGGCGCGACCCGGACTGTCCTGTATGCGGGGGAATCAGGTAATAATGATTAGCTATGACGTCGTCGTAATAGGCGGGGGCCTGTTGGGCTGTTTCGCGCTTCGCAGCCTGATGAGGTATGATGTAAACGCTGCGCTCTTCGAGGGGCGCGAGGACTTGTGTACGGGCATATCGCGCGCGAATACGGCAATTGTCTACAGCGGATGCGACACAAAGCCGGGTACGCTCAAAACCGAGATGTGCGTCCGCAGCGCACAGCATATGGGCGAGCTATGCCGCGAATTGGGCGTAAGGTATTCCCGCTGCGGGTCGCTGATGGTGAGCTTCGGGCCGCGCGGCGATTCGTCACTGCGCCGTAAATACGAGCTTGGCCTGGCAAATGGGGTTCGGGAGATTAGGCTGCTGAGCGGGCGTGAAACGCTTGAAATCGAGCCGGGGCTTGCCGAAAATGTGACTCTTGCCCTCTATGTCCGCGATACGGGGACGGTAAATCCGTGGGAACTCTGCCTCGCCGCCGCTGAAAGCGCTATTGCAAACGGAGCGCACCTGCGCTTGAAAACGGAAGTCACGGGAGTAAAAGAAATGCAGGGCGGATACTGCGTTACAGCGGGCGGCGCCGATTATTTTACGTGCGGGATAATCAACTGTGCAGGGCAAAACGCAGACACAGTCCACGAAATGGCGGCCGAGCCTATAGTGCGGATAATTCCCTCGGAAGGAGACTATCTCGTGCTTGACACGAAGGTGTTAGGAGCAATAAACCATATCATTTTCCATGAGCCTGAGGAGCGCGCCAAGGGATTAACGCTGGTGCCGACGATAGACGGCAACATCCTTGTCGGGCCCACTGAGAGGGACTTTTGCGGAGAAGAGCATTTTGCTTCGTCGCGGGAGGGCATGGAGGTTTTACATAATCTGGCGGCTCAGGTCGTCCCGTCGCTGCCAATGGAACATGTGATACGCGGATTTGGCACGATGCGGCCTAACCCTTTTCATGTGCTCAGGGATGAGCGGGGCAAATATACACTCAGCGACAGAAGCATTAATGATTTCTGCATCATCTGCCCGGAAGAGGTCCCAAGGCTCATCAGCCTTATCGGAATAAAAACCCCGGGGCTGACATGCTCTAACGAATTAGGGCTTCGCGCGTCCGATATGATGGCCGGTATGCTTGGATTAGCAGGAAGAAAGGGATTCCGCCGGCAGCCCAAAGCGCCTGTGAGGGTCAATAAACTGTCTTTTGAAGAGCGGTCGGAGCTTGTGCGGAAAAATCCGGCATACGGCAGGATCGTATGCCGCTGCCGGGAGATATCCGAAGGAGAGATCGTTGACGCGGTGCGGCGCTGCCCCGGCGCCGTTACAATAGATGGGGTAAAGCGGCGCACCTGCGCGACTTCGGGACGCTGCCAGGGGAGCTTTTGCACTCAGAGAATCATTGAGATCATTGCGAATGAAACCGGGCGGCTTCCGGAGAATATTGAAAAGGACGCAACAGGGTCGTATATTATAAAGGGCGGCAGTGATGGAATATGACGTTGCGATAATTGGCGGGGGCCCGGCAGGCATGGCCGCCGCGCTTGGGGCGCAGTCCGCCGGGGCAAAGAACGTGCTGCTGGCGGAACGCGACAGCAATTTGGGCGGGATACTCAATCAATGCACACACAGCGGGTTTGGGCTGAGGTATTTTGGGCAAGAGCTGACAGGCATAGAATATGCCGAAAGGTTCAGGAGGCTTCTTTCGGCCACGGATGTAGTGACTATGACGAGTACGACCGCACTCAAAATCACAAAAGACCGTGAGGTGGTCCTATCGGGGCGAACGCTTCAAAAAGTTACCGCCAAAGCCATCGTTCTCGCCAGCGGATGCCGTGAGCGCCCTATCGGTTCGCTGCCTGTCGCGGGAACGCGACCGGCCGGGGTTTTCATGGCGGGGGCTGCGCAGCGTATGCTGAATATCGGCGGATATGACTTGGGGCGCAGGGCTGTGATACTTGGTTCGGGAGATGTGGGAATGATCGTCGCGCGCGAGCTGAAAAAACGTGACTGTGGCGTCGCGGCGGTGATTGAACAGCGGGGCGTCTGCGGCGGCCTTGAACGCAATAGAATAAAATGCCTTGAGGATAATAATATTCCGCTTGCATATAATTCGACGGTCGCAAAAATACACGGGACGCCGCGAATAACAGGCGTCACCGTGCAAAACCTTGTGACAGGCGAATATGAGTTAATTGAATGCGACACGCTGATAGTGTCTGTCGGGCTGATTCCGGAGCGCGAGCTTCTGGAGGGCGTAGCTGCGCAGACGGGCGGAATACCGCCATTTCTGTCCGTGTGCGGAAATGCGCGCGTCATTTTCGATATGACCGACGCTGTATCCATAGAGTCGGAGCGCGCGGGAAAGCTCGCCGCAGCTTATGCGGGACAGCGGGACTCTCAACACTCATAATTCAACACTTGCGGTCGAAGACCGCGTCGCGTTAGTCCGGTATTTCTCCCATCGCTGCGTATTGCTCCCGGGCAATATAGTACAGATAACCCATTTGGGAGTACCACTTGGAATAAACCCAATAAGAGCCATCGAGTTTTGACTTTAAAAACAGATAGTAATTGCCGCTGTAGCCCCCGGCGTCGTAGAACGCCTCTTCACCACCCCAGTTGACGATCTCGTAGGCGTCTTCGCCCCGCAGTTCGGCGGGGAAGGTGAGCAGGTCGTTTCCAAATCTGTCCATTATTGCGGGGGAAGATATTTCGGACGGGAATGTAGAGTTACCAACGGAATAGCCGGGGCTGATCCAGTATTTGCTAATGATCAGCTCGCCGTAGAAATCCAGGCGGACACGGTGGTTATCGGGCGCGATCCTGCTGCCGACGGGGGTCTTGTCCATACCGTCAAGACTCACGGAGTACGCTCTTCCGTCAGCGAGACCGGAGTAATACAGCTTATCATTCGCTATATGAAAAGTGCCATAGACGATCTCATCTACAACCGTTGTCTTATTCGCTCCGTCCGTATCCATCCTTATTATTCTCCCCGTCCCGGCTGTCCAAAGGATACGGTCAGTCAGTTCCATGTAATATATATGCCCGCCATATACGACAGCGTGAACGGCCCTTATTTGACCATAATCCAGAAAATCGCCGTCAGAACTGATCCTGACGAGCAGCGCCTCATCAGCATGATAAAATGATTCGCCGCTGCCGCCGCCAACAGGCATTAAAGAAAGATAATAATCGCCGCCGTCCATATGCACAAGGTTCAGCATAAGGTCATACGAATAACCCAAATGAAAGGACGCCAGCTCGGACAACCGCCTGAATTCATCTGTCTCCATTATTTCCTGTCTTGGTTTTGGCCGGTCGATTTCTTTTTCACCCAAAAGCTGAACGCGAGGATTTGAAAAAGTGAGGTTAGCGAGTATTGTCCCGTCGTCTAAAAAAATGAATGTATTCATCCCGTCGGTGTACGACCCGTCTATGTATGGCTCAAGCCGCACCAGATAGGGCGATCTGAGCAGTGCAACGCCACTGTTCGCAATCGCGGGCGGACTTAGCGCATCAGGCAAGTTCTGCGGCGATTGCTGTTCAAGCATGACGTCTCCGGGCGGCTCCTGCCGCAACTGTGGCGCGGCGCAGGAAGCGAGCAGTACAGCGGCAAAAAAGACTGAATGTATTTTAATTAGCAACCTTTTCACTAGTACTCCATTCTCGAAATAACTACACAAACCTTGCAGCGTCTTTTTCAGTTTGCTTTCGTTGAAATCCCTCGAAACTCCCCGAAAAAAGAGGGGTGTTATCCCCGCTCTTGACAGCCCTGTTTTTTCCGCACAATAATTTCATAGTTACGCACAAAAGTCAAGAGGTTTTAGACAACTTTAGTACGTAACTATGATAATGTGATGATTTAATGCGTTTTGCGCGGAACTATGGACTTGATGATTAATCCACGGCGACCATTACCGATGTGGCCTTGATGACCGCATAGGCGTCCATCCCAACTTTCAGCCCCAAATCCTTGATGGCATTCATGGAAATGGTCGCAGAGACAATATTGCCGCCGCCGATGTCAATGGCGACGATGCCGTTTACAGCCCCATCCTGAATATTTGTGATTTTTCCCTTCAGTTGATTTCTTGCGCTGATTTTCATAGCTTTTCTTTCCTTTCTTTGTGTTTTTATTACTCCGGCCGGGGCGTGTTTGAATAATCAGCGCGTTTGGTAAAATAGCCAAGTTTTTTGCCAAACAAGGCGTGAGGAGGGCGAATACCCGTCGGTATCTTAACCGACGAACAACGAAGTCTGGTGAAAAAATCGGCATTTTAACGAATGTGATGATTTTTCAAACATGTCCTTAAACCGTAATAATCGTCAATAGCGCGTCACATATCTGTATCTATGTTTTCGTAGTATGCACCGTACGCACAGGCTTTGCATATCGCTGTACCGCCTCGGGTGACCTGCCTGCCGTCAATGACCTCTTCCCCGCATTTCGGGCAATCCATCGCCTCAAGCGGTTTCCCGGGCAAATCCACAGGGCGGTAGTAGATTTTAACATGCCTGACGCTGAACATTTCCTCGTCCGGTATTGCGTCAAAAAAACCGACAAGATCCGCGCCTTCGGGCGGCCGCATATGCGTTTTGGTTTTAATGCGGACGGCCTGCGCTGTCTCCATATTCATAAACGCCGCCGCCGATTTTCCGTAGTCCATCCACTTCAATGTGCGTCTGCCGAGCTTGCAGCCCGTCACCGTGCCGATCGCGTCTGTCAGGCAGCGGTCGCACTCAACGTAAACGAGTAGGTCCTTGAAAGATTTTGGGTCGTCTATCCCAAGCGTTTTCAGCCCCAGCCTCGCCATTCGCACCCCAATGATCTGCCCGGAGCATAAATGCCCGTGGTACGCAACAGCCTCTTGTAAATCCTCTTGAAATGTATTCATTCGCTCACTCTCCGGTTTTAATGTTTTTTGAATTATTTTTATAGCAGCCTGTTGCCAGAGGTATGACAAAGGCAGTATACTAATGGCGGCAATAAACAACGGTACCTTAAATCTTATATCTCGCGGCCAGAGACCGCGTTAGAAGGAGGGCAAAATGACAGCTGCATTAATATTAGTGGCGGGTATCGTGCCGGACGGCAGTAAGCGAAGGCCGACTGATGATATAGGCGGCGCATCTTCAATAAAACGGCTTATAATGGTTTTCCGTCATGCCGGCATCAGGAAAATCGTCGTGGTGACGGGTTCTGATGCGGAAACCATTGAGCGGCATTGTGCTCATATGGGCGTCGTATTTCTAAGAAATGACGGATATGAAGCGGGAGACATGCTGAGCAGCGTTAAAATAGGGCTTGACTACTTAAGGGATAAATGCGAAAAGGCTTTTATCTCGCCTACGGACGTCCCGCTGTTTTCTTCCGAAACCGTGAGAAGCATTCAAGACATGCCTGAACCGGCAGTCATTCCGATATGCAACAACAAGACGGGGCACCCGATCCTCGTCTCACGAAGCCTTTTTAACAGGGTTTTGGGGTACTGCGGTCCGGGCGGGCTCGAAGGCGCACTTTCCGGCTCGGAAGTCGAGAGGCGTTTCCTTGACGTCCCCGACGAGGGGATTCTCGTTGATACGATGAGCAGTGCCGATATAAGCTCCATAGCGGAAAAACAGGGATTGCGAAATATCAGGCCGGACGCCAAAATCCAGTTGTCGGGCGAAAAGGGCTTTTTCGGCCCGGGGGCAAGTCTGCTTCTCGGCCTCACACAGGAAACAGGCTCTCTAAAGCAGGCAGCAAAACAAATGGGGGTTTCGTACAGCAAGGCGATAAAAATGATCGCAGTTATTGAAGAACAACTGGGATACCAAATACTGGAAAGCCAACGCGGCGGCAGCGGTGGCGGCAGCTCCCTGATAACAAAAGAGGGGCTGGATTTTATGAGGCGGTACGAGGCGTTCGAATCCGAGTGTAAAGAGCTGATAAAATGCATCTATGAGAAGCATTTTGGCTGAAATGGCGACCGGGTTTCCGGGGCAAATCGGAAACCCGGCCTTGAAAAAGAGGTGCTTGTTATACAAGCTGGCTGAAAAACCCAACCCAAGCTGAGTTTTTAGGAGGCATCCGGGCTTCTTGGCAACACGGAAACCCGGTCCGGGAGCCTTGGACAAAAGCAGCGCCATCGGTTTTGTGCCGGATGTTTTCGCCCGTTTTGCGGGTTTTGAGGGCGAATACTTGATGTACTTAACCGAAAAACGCGGTAAAAGGGTGGAAACAGGCGGTGCAAAGATGACGGCGTGACTTTTGTCCAAGGCTCCAAAGGTAGAATAGAAGAGGAAATCATAAAACGGCAGTCCGGTTTGAGATAAACAAAACGGGCTGCCGAATTACTTCGGTCAGTTGCGCACGGCAAAGCACCGGCGCGTTTGTTTGGTTCCTTCTCAAAACGTGAAGGCTGAGTCATTTCTAACGCCAACCCCGTGAACACAAGTGCGCTTCGACACTTTAGCTCAGGCCGGGCGCCCATAGGTAACCCCTTAGGCCGCCAAGCACGGAAACTCGAAAAACAGAATAGTTTTCGATTACAATTTGATTGAATAAGAGTCTAACACGCAATTGCGATGATGTCAACAGTTATTTTAATAATTTGTGAAAAAACAACTATTGACACTTTGAATAATCTACTGTACAATTGGCGAAATCGAATGATTATAGCAAACAACTCATACCTATTACACTCTTTAATCTTTGGTCTTTTCAACTGCGTGGCCGGGTTTACGTTTTCGGCGGGGAACTCCGCCGCGCGCTAAATATTAAGAGAGAATGGCTGTCAATGCATATATTTCTTACAGGCGGCATACAGGTCGGCAAAACGACGCTGATAAAAAAGTACCTGTCACAGTCCGGCAACGCCGCAGACGGGTTTATGACCTACTGGGAACCGACCGGGAACGGAGGTCGGAGCCTTTACCTGTCCCCTTTCAGCACGGACGCGCATTCCGTCAGTAGGCTTCATATTGCGTACGACTGTGAGAGCGGGCTTGTTCCCGAGGAGGGCATGACAGACGTTTTCGACGTACACGGGACTGAGATTCTCAACGCTTCGGGCAGACGCGGCGTCATCGTTATGGACGAACTGGGCTTTTTGGAGTCAAAAGCCGCTGTGTTTCAGCAAGCCGTCCTGCGGCACATTTCCGGCAGCGTCCCGATATTGGGCGTGATAAAGCCAATTAAAACGAAATTCCTGGACGTCATCCGCTCGCATCCCGGAGTTGTAGTTCGCGAGATAACGCCGGACAACCGTGACGCGGCTTTAGATTGGCTTCTGGCCGGATCCGGATCTTGAGTTATGCTCGCGGCCGGGAGCCGGGAGTATATTGTCTGACCGCAAAGCGGTTTCGTTCCTTATTTTGGGCAAAACGTGTAAATCTACGTTTTGAAATAATTATTTGCGAAAAGCAAAAGGAGAAAACAGATGAAAAATAAAAAAACTCTAATGACGAAAACCCATGCCATTCTGCTCACCCTGATCATGGCGCTGAGTATCGCGGCCTGTGGGGAGGGCGCGTCCACGCAGCCTCCCGCGCCGCCAGATCCCGCGCCCGCGCAGTCGTCGCCCGCGCCCGCACAGACGCCGCCCCCCGCCGCGCAGGACACGCCGCAGCCCCAGCAAGACGCCCCGCCCGACCCAATTGAAATCATCGTCTTTGCCGCTGCGTCCATGACCGATACGCTGCTGGAGATAGAGGCGCTGTACAAGCTAGTCGCCCCGCATGTGACGCTTGTGTTCAATTTCGACTCGTCCGGAACACTAAAAACCCAGATTGAGGAAGGGGCGCCCGTCGATGTGTTCATATCCGCCGCGCAAAGGCAGATGAACGAGCTGGGTGAGCTTGATTTCATACAACAGGGGACTCGCATAGACATTTTGGAAAACAAGGTCGCCCTCGTTGTCGCTCCGGGGAACCCGAAGGACATCACAGACTTTAACGGATTAGTCGAAGCCCTCGAAGGCGGCGACATACTCATGGCAATGGGAAACAGCGATGTGCCCGTCGGGCAGTACACTATAGAAATTTTGAAGTATTTCAATCTGGATGAAGAAGCGCTCGCGCGCTCCGGAGTCATTACATACGGCACAAACGTCAGGGAGGTCACCACCCAGGTTACGGAAGCCAGCGTTGACGTCGGCATCGTCTATGCCACGGACGCCTTCTCAACAGGGCTGCAAGTCGTGGACACCGCCACTGCCGAGATGTGCGGCGGCCAGGTCATCTACCCTGCCGCAGTGATGAACGTCAGCGGAGACGTCGAAGCGGCTCAGGCGTTTCTGGACTATTTGCTGACCCCGCCGGCAATGGCAGTATTTGAAAGCGTGGGCTTTTCACCGGTATAGGAATCTATCAATATGGACATGTTCCCACTATGGAACTCGCTTCGCGTAGCCGCGATAAGCGGAGTGATCGTATTTTTCACGGGCATACTCGCCGCGTATTACGCGGCGAGGCTGCCGCGTGTGCTCAAAGGCATAGTTGACGTCGTACTCACGCTGCCGCTCGTACTCCCTCCTACGGTGGTCGGGTACTTTCTGCTTGTGATATTCGGCAACCGAAGGCCGGTAGGGTTGTTTTTAGCGCAGTTCGGCATACGCTTTCCGATGACATGGTACGGCGCGGTGCTTGCCGCGGCGGTCGTTGCATACCCGCTGATGTACCGCACGGCGCGCGGGGCGTTCGAGAGCTTTGACGAGACCCTGGCGTATTCGGGAAAGACGCTTGGGCTAAGCAACACCTATATTTTCTGGCGTATAAGAATGCCCGTATGCCGCCAGGGGATCATGGCGGGCGCCGTGCTTGCGTTCGCCCGCGCCCTCGGTGAGTTCGGCGCGACTACCATGCTTATCGGCTACACCCCCGGCAGGACGGCGACGATATCCACAACCGTCTTTCAGCTTTGGCGTACTAATCACGACGACCTGGCTTTCAGGTGGGTTATGATAAATATTGCCATCAGCACGGTTGTGCTTATGTCTGTCAATCTTCTGGAACGCCGCAGCAAGAAGGCGGTGACGCGGTGAGCCTCTTTGTGGATATCCATAAAAAACTCGGCAAGTTCGCACTTGACGCCTCGTTTGAAACCCCCGGAGACGTGACGGGGCTGCTGGGTGCCTCGGGCAGCGGAAAAAGCATGACGCTAAAGTGCATCGCCGGCATAGAAAAGCCCGATCACGGCAGGATAGTCCTCGACGGCGTGACGCTGTTCGATTCCGAGAGGCGGATTAACCTTAGCCCCCAGGAGCGCAAGGTTGGGTTCCTGTTTCAAAACTACGCTCTGTTTCCGAACATGAACGCCCGGCAAAACATCCTATGCGGCCTGCGCGGCGAAAGCAGAGAGGAAAAAGAGCGCAAGCTTTCTGAAATCCTAGACATGACCCAGCTTCGGGGACTTGAAAAACACAAGCCGCACCAGCTTTCCGGGGGCCAGCAGCAGCGTGTCGCGCTGGCGCGCATATTAATCGGCAGCCCGCGCCTTCTCATGCTCGACGAACCATTTTCGTCGCTGGACAGCCATTTGCGAGGGCAACTGCAGATACAATTGCAGGAGCTATTGAAACAATTCGGCAAAGACGTCCTGATGGTGACCCACAGCAGGGACGAGGCGTACCGCCTATGCAAGCGGATCGCACTGATCGACGGCGGCGGGATTATTGCGCATAAGGACACGAAGGAACTGTTCGCCGACCCTGAGAGCCGTCAGGCCGCTCTGCTGACGGGGTGCAAAAACATAGTTGACGCACATAAGTCAGGCGAGTTTGAGGTCGAAGTGCCGCAATGGGGCATACGGCTCGTGACAGCGCAGCCCATACGCGACAATCTTTGCGCTGTCGGGATCAGGGCGCATTACTTCAACCCAAGGTCAAAGCAGAACAGCTTCCCCATCTGCTTCACGGGCGAGATGGAAGAACCTTTTGAATACATCATACAATTCCGCTTTGAAAATCAGTCGGAAGACACGCCCGACGTCTGGTGGCAGACTCCGAAGTATCGGAAGGTCGAACGGGGCGCGGCCCAGTTGGGCATAGCTCCCGTCAATGTCCTGCCACTATACTAATGCGCTAAAGCGCAAGGTATAGGATTTAAGTTGCAAGAGTTAAGATATCTTATCTCTTAGTAACAATTCAGTACCCCGCTGCTGAAACCTTCCAAGCCTCGTCATTGCGGCCTCTGAGCCGCAATCCCCTCGAAATCCGCAGGGGATTGCGGGTCAAGCCCGCAATGACGGTAGGGGGTTCTGAATAGTCATCTCTTAAATCTTTGCTCTTAAGTCTTACCTTACGGACGACGATTTTCTTGTTTTTTATTGCTACTTTGAGTCCGTAAGGTACTGAACTCAGCATTTACGCCGGCTAAGCGGCGATTTTTGCGGGGAGTATTTATTATTTTGGACATTCAACACAATCACAATACAGCGAATATTCCTGAGGATGAAAAAAGCATAATCACTGCCGGAAAAAAGGAAGCGCCGCTTTCGGTGATACTTTTCGCATCGGCATGCATTTTGGTATTAATGTTTTTTGTTTCGCTTGTCTCAGGAAGATTCAGCCTAAGCATAAAAGAAGTCTTTATGATTCTGTTGTCCAGAGTTTTTCCAATAACGCCAAATTGGGAGGCTATAGCGGAAACAGTCATATTTCAGATACGATTGCCTCGGATACTGTCGGCAATGCTCATAGGCGCTTCGCTCGCAACTGCGGGGGCCACATATCAAGGGTTGTTCCGCAACCCAATGATTTCTCCCGATTTTCTTGGCGTCACGAGCGGCGCGAGTATTGGCGCCGCTATTGCCATAATACTGGAGCTGCCTTTTTCTATGGCGCAGATATTTGCTTTTGCCGGGGGTATTACGGCCACACTTATTACGCTGTCAATACCGAAAATTCTGCGCAATACAAGCACTATAATACTCGTATTATCAGGCATCGTCGTAACAGGTATGTTCCGTTCGGTCATGGCAATGATGAGATATATTGCCGATCCCAATACTGCCCTTGTATCTATTGTATTTTGGCAAATGGGGAGCCTTTCCTCAGTTTCGGCCGGCGATGTCGCGGCCGTTTCAATTCCTATGCTTATTTGCCTGATAGTGGTTATTCGTGTAGCTTGGTGGATCAATGTGATGTCGCTGGGAGAAGTACAGGCGTCCCTTTTAGGTGTAAACTATAAAAAATTCAGAACGATCGGCATTATATGCGCAACCTTGTTGGCTGTGCTAAGTGTGTGCATTGCCGGTGAAGTAGGTTGGGTGGGATTGGCTGTTCCTCATCTCAGCAGGCTCATTGTCGGAGTTGACAACAAAAGGGTTATTCCTCTGACAGTCCTGTCCGGGGCGGTATTCATGCTTATTGTAGACACATTAGCCCGAAGCCTGACGACCGCCGAAATCCCACTGGGGGTCCTTACGGGTTTTGTCGGCGCTCCGTTTTTCATATTTCTGCTTTACCGTCAGAAGGCCAGGCTGCAATAACATATTAGGATAGGTGTTTTTATGCTTCTTTCAGCGAGAAATATTTCTTATGGCTATACACCTGAAAAGATGCTTTTTAAGAATATATCCTTCGACTTGGCAGCAGGGGATGTTATGACTGTCTTGGGGCCAAACGGCGTCGGTAAATCAACGCTTTTTGACTGCCTATGCCGTTTGAAGACGCCTTTGACCGGCGAAATCCATCTGGACGGGCAGCCCGCCGAAAGTTATTCTCAGCGCCAAATGGCAAATTTAGTTACGTTAGTATCGCAAAGGTTTACTTCGACTTTTGATTTCACTGTGAGGGATTATGTCATGATGGGCTGTGCGCCGCGCGTTTCCACATTCGGCGGTCCCGGCAGAAAAGACTATGCGGATGCCGCGCAAGCCTTGGAAGATATAGGTATAACACATTTTGCATATAAAATATTCACCCAGCTTTCAGGCGGAGAACAGCAGCAGGTAACAATCGCGAAGGCTATTGCACAGAAGGCAAAAATCATTTTATTTGACGAACCTACATCGTTTTTAGATGTTGGCAATCAGCAAAAAATACTGCGGCTTATCAATAAAATGTCTGCTTCAGGGTATACCATTATAATGAGCACTCATAATCCTGACCATGCAATTCAATTGGGCGGGGTCTGCGCGCTCTTGCATCCCGACGGTCATTTGATTGTCGGCTCCCCTGAAAGCAGTTTGAAAGAAGACATACTGGCGGAAGTCTACCAGACCCCGCTCAGGTTGTTTAATATTAAGGAACTGGGCCGGTATGCTTGTATCGCTCCGGGACTATAAAGAAAGGAAGAGATTCTATGAAAAAAGTGTTTGTTATCCTGTTGATGAGCTGTTTGCTGCTGTCAACTGCCGCATGCGGAGGGGAAGAGCCGTCGCCTGCGCCGGCTGCCGCGCCGCCTGCCGCTCCAGCCGCGACCAACACAGCACAGCCGACGCCGCAAGCGACGCCGTCGCCGGCACAGCAAATAGAGGATGATGTTCCCGCCACGAGAATTGTGACGGATCAACTGGGGCGAGATGTAGAACTGCCCGAAACCGTGACCAGCGTCGCCTCAGCGCACGGGCCGACTATCGACATGATAGTCGCTATGGGCGGCGCGGACCTGATGGTGGCCGGCGGCGGCGGGCAGACCGGCAGAAGCATCTTCAGCGAGTTTGCCCCGCATCTTTTGGATCTACCCGGAGTAGGAGCGGGGGGAGGCATGCCTAACCTGGAAGAACTGGCCAATTACAATCCTGATCTATATGTCATATCTACGCGGCATAGAGAGATTATTCCGGATTTAGAAATGCTGGGCATTCCTGTCATCGCCATTGAACCCCAAGACTTTGATTCAGTCGTCACTACGATGCGTGTCGTTGGCGCGGCCATTGGCCAAAGTGAACACGCGGAAAATGTTATCGCCATGTTTGAGCAAAAGTTAAACTTCGCAAGGGAACAATCAGCCCAAGCGTCCCGTAAACCCACCGCCATTGTTTTAGGGACGACTACGACGGAGGTATCTCCCAACAGGATGATACGCAGCGAAATCCTGGAAGCTGCCGGAGCGATAAACGCGGCTGCGGAAATAGACGATACTTTCTTTGTGGACGTTGGTTATGAGCAAATCGCTGTGTGGAACCCCGAGTATATTTTTGTCGCGCATTGGGGCGCCCTTCAGCCTGAAGATGTTTATCGCTCCGGCAGCTTCCAGGATTTCGCTGCGTATCA
>Ga0099364_10003412_pt1 | contig 24667 bp, 26 predicted proteins | sample TergutTh196P3_FD_73070 | JGI IMG/M metagenome (GOLD analysis project Ga0099364, IMG submission 73070) | Microcerotermes parvus P3 segment gut microbial communities from Pointe-Noire, Republic of the Congo - Th196 P3 | ecosystem: Host-associated > Arthropoda: Insects > Digestive system > Gut ...
TTTCCGGGACAAGTTCGGCCTGGTCTTCATAACCTTCATCATGTGCTTCATCACCCACGGCCTGACCAGCCGCCGGCAGCGCGGCCCCCATCGCCGCCGTCTCCTGGTGGTGAGCATATATTCCCTGTTCCTCGTTCTGGTGGTCTTTTACATGGTCTTCTTCGTTCCCCGGCTTATGTCGGAAGCCAAGAGCTTCACCGAACAGCTCCCCTCCACCCTTTTCACCATTGAAAAATGGCTTGAAGCCCAAGTGCCTGAGGACTCCGGCCTGGAACCGGTGCTGGACCGTATCCGCCTCATGCTGACCCCGGAGCAGCTCATCATCAGAGGGTGGACCATGGGCTGGGGAGCCATGGAAAAGGGTTTGCATTACATTGCCTGGTTTTTCCTGGGGCTTCTTTTCAGCTTCCTCATCATGCTCGATCTCCCCCGTCTGGCCCGGGGCTTCCGGGAACTGCGCTTCACCCGGGCCGCCCATATCTACGAAGAGACCGTGGACAGCGTCATTCTCTTCGCCAAGGTAGTGGGGGAAAATTTTCGGGCCCAAATCCTCATCTCGACCCTGAACACCATTCTGACCGCCATCGGCCTGGCCATTTTAGGCATCAAGGGGACTGTGCTGTTGTGCACCATGGTCTTCTTCTGCGGCCTGATTCCCGTCCTGGGGGTTTTCATCTCCTCCGTCCCCATCGTGCTCATGGCCGTCAACAACGGGGGCGTGGTCCTGGGACTGTGGGCCGTGGTTATGATCACCTTCATTCACATGGTTGAGGCCTATTTCCTGAACCCCCGCATCGTCTCCCGCGTCATGCGCATCAATTTAGTGGTGACATTAATCGTCCTCTATATCGCCCACAGCCTCATCGGACTGTGGGGCATGCTTCTGGGCGTGCCCACGGCCGTTTACATATACCGTTATTTGATCCGGGGCGAACACCAGGAGGGGGGCCGGAACAGCGCCTCCGCCAAGATTGCCGATGAGGCTGATGAAGCCGCTTAAAACCGCGGCCGGCGGCCTGGGGGCCCTGCTTCTCTTATTAGTCCTGGCTGAACCGGGCGGCGGATTGAGCGGCCAAGGAGGGGATATGAACAGAGGGCGGGAATCAATCGTTTTTTTAGGCGACAGCCTGACCGCCGGCTATGACTGGTCCCGGGTCAGCCCCGGCGCAATCAACCTGGGGATGGACGGCGACACCTGCGCCGGGGTCTGGGGCCGCCTGGACGAGGTCGTGGGCCTTGCCCCGGCCGAAATATTCCTCCAGATAGGCATAAATGATTTTCTGAGGGGAGTCCCGCCCCCGGAAATCTTAAAAGGGCATCTGCGCATCTGGGATGAATTGGCGGCCCGTCTGCCCGGGGCCCGGCTCCGCGTCGTCTCCATGCTGCCCTATCTTGAGGCCGCCCTGCCGGGCCTGCCGCCCAACCTGGAGCTCATATGGCTCAACGCGGACCTGGCTGAAGAGGCCGGCCGCCGGTCCCTGGACTTCATCGACATTTTTGACGCCTTGTCCGATGAGAATGATCAGTTGCGCCTGGATTGCACCAGTGACGGGCTGCACTTGGACCCTTTGGGTTATGAGATTTGGGCTGAGCGCCTGAAGCCGTATCTGCCCGAGGCCGGAGGCCCCTCATGACCCTTCCCTTTCTGGACGAGGGCTTAAGGGTGCTGCATCTTGAGGCTGAAGCCCTCGCTGCCCTGGCCGGAGCCTTGGATGAAAGTTTCAGCCGGGCCGCCGGGCTAATCCTGAACATAGCCGGGCGGGTGGCCGTGACGGGCATGGGCAAGAGCGGCCATGTGGCCCGCAAGGTGGCCGCCACCCTGGCCTCCACCGGCACCCCGGCCTATTTCATTCATCCGGCCGAGGCCAACCACGGCGATCTGGGCATGATTTCGGCCCAGGATGCCGTCCTGGTCTTTTCCAATTCCGGGGAAACCGAGGAACTGCAAGGTATTCTGGTCTTCTGCGCCCGCCACCTGGTGCCGGTGGTCGGGGTAAGCGCCCGGCCCGGAAGCTTTCTGGCCCTGCGGTCTGAAATTTTTCTGCGCCTGCCTGACTTGCCGGAAGCCTGCCCCAACGGCTGCGCCCCCACTACCTCCACCACTATGATGATGGCCCTGGGCGACGCCCTGGCCCTGGCCCTCCTCAAGGCCCGCGGCTTCACCCCGGAAGACTTTCAGCAGTATCACCCGGGCGGCGTCCTGGGGCGCCGGCTATTGCGCGCCTCCGACATCATGCACGTGGGCCAGGCCCTGCCCCGGGTGGGCCGGGGCGCCTTTATGCCCGAAGTTCTGCTGACCATCACCGGCAAGGCCTTCGGCTGCACGGCTGTGGTCGAGGCCGACGGCCGCCTGGCCGGCATTATCACGGATGGCGATTTAAGGCGCCACCTGGGCCCGGACTTCATGAACCTGACCGCGGCCGACCTCATGACCCCATGCCCGGTTACCGTGTCCGCCGGGGTTCCCGCGGCCACCGTGCTGGGGCTTATGCAGCGCCGCTCCATAACCTGCCTCTTTGTCCTGGATGACGAAACCGGCCGGCCGGCCGGTATCATCCATATACATGACTGCCTCCGGGCCGGCCTCCAATAAAAAAACCCGGCGGAGCCGGGCTTTTTCTTGATTTGTCTGGCTTTGCTCTATAATCCCAGGCCGCCGAGGTCTTCCGCTCCCAAAATGCGGTTGATATCCAGAAGAATCTTGACGCTCTGATTGACCTTGGCCATGCCCAGAATATATTCAGTGTTCAGTTCAGCGCCGAAGGCGGGCGGGGCTTCTATTTCATCGGCCTTGATATTGATAACCTCGGAGACATAGTCCACCACTATGCCTATGTGCATGGGCTGTTCCGAATCGGTAAGGCCGACATCGACCACGATGATGCTGGTGCGCTCAGTATGCTCGATTTCCTCCATGCCGAATTTGAGGCGCAGATCGACCACAGGGATGACCTTGCCGCGCAAATTTATGACCCCTTTGACAAAGGTGGGAGTTTGCGGCACGGTGCGGATTGGCATGAGCCCGATGATTTCACGGACAGTAAGAATGCCTATGCCGTACTCTTCCCGGGCCAGGGCGAAGGTCAGGTACTTGCCTTCAAGGGTCTTGCCCAGGCCGGTTACGGGCAGGTTTTGGGACCGGTCATCACTCATAGATTTACTCCCAATGGCGGTTAAATATTTGAAATTTCAGCTTCCGGGCCGGGCGAGGGCTGAAGCGCAATAAAATAGGCTATCCCCCTATTTATCACAGTCCTTTGCTTATGGCAAGTTCTATTTTCGGCGGCTTCGGCTGATAAGAATTATGCTCAACTCATAAAGTCCCATAAGGACCAGGGCCAGGACGACCTGGCTGACCACGTCCGGGGGGGTCAGGAGGGCGGCCGCAATGAAGAAAAATATAACGGCGTAGCTTCGCTGCCGGCGCAGCCATTCGGCTTCGATGAGCCCCAGGCGGCTCAGGAACATCAGAATCAAGGGCAGTTGAAAGGCCAGGGCGAAGGCCAGGATCAGCCCCATGGCCAGGGAGAGGTAGCGGTCCGCGGCCGGAAGAGGTTGAAGGACTTCGCTGGAAAAGGCCAGAAAAAATTTGAAAGTGAAAGGAAAGGCCAGAAAATAGGCAAAAGCGGCCCCGGAGACCAGAAGAAGGGTGGCCAGGGCGGCCAGGGGGGGGACGGCCATCTTTTCCTGCCTGGTCAGGGCCGGGGCCACAAAGGCCCAGGCCTGGTAGAGCCACCAGGGTGAGGCCAAAAGGGCGCCGGCCCAGAGGCTGGTCTTGAAGGTCAGGAGAAAGGCGTCTTCCAGGCCGGTGAAGACCAGGGCCCGGCCGGCCGGCAGTTCTTTCAGAACCGGCCGGAGCAGATAGTCCAGAATCTTCCCGGCCATATTCCAGGCCAGGACGCAGCCCAAGAGAAGCCCCAGGAGGGCTTTTATAATCCGGCGGCGCAGCTCGGCCAGGTGTTCCCATAGGCTCATGCCGCCATCCGGCGGTAAGCTTTCAGGCCGGCCGGCCGTCATGGGCTTTCAGGTTTCAGAAGAGGTCCAGGAGGTTGGGAAGACCCAGCTCCGGGAACAGTTGGGGGACGACCACGATAATCCCCAGAAGAAGGAGCAGGAAGAGGAAGATCGGAGCCTTGGAGGAACCGCGTTCTTTGGGGGCTTTTTCCGTGGGCAGGGGGCGGCCGGGCTGGTTTTTGGGCCCTGGCTTGACCAGGAACTTGTGCCCGCACTCCTGGCAGGTGAGCTTGAGTTTGCGGCTGATGCGGGGAATATCGGCGGTGTAGTTGCACTTGGGGCAGACCACGGCCTGGGTTTCGATAAAGGGCTGGCTGGGGGTGCCCTGCCCATAGGCCGCGGGTTGGCCGGAAGCGGGCGGCTGGTTTGGGGATTGGGGCTGGGGCGCAGGCGGCTGTTGAGCCTGGGGGGGCTCGGGGGCCGGCGGACCCTCCAAAAGCGTCATGGTGAAATAGTTCTGGCAGTGCCGGCATTGGGCGGTTTGCCCCAGATTATCGGCGTTCGTCTGGTAAACCTTGCCGCAGTGTTCGCATCTGGTCCTGATTTTCATTCTGAGCCCCCCGGAGATTGAAACTTTTTCATTATAACTTATTTTAACTTTCTTCGACAATGACTTCATTCAACCGGGCGCGGCCAATAGAAAGGCGGGAAAGCCGGGATACGGCCTTCCCGCCTGTTTAGGAATTTTCCTGATTACCAGCGGGCCCGCATATGGGTCAGGACCATGGCTTTGATTTCTTCGGCCTCGGCGAAGATTCGGCCGCGCTCGCTTACGATGTCGGCGGCGAAGGCGGCGTCTTTAATGGACGGAAGGTTGATATCCACTGACAGCATGGCCGCGCGTATGGCCCCTTCCAGAATGATGGCCGCGACACCGCAGTCACTGATGGCTCCCTTGTTGCCGAAGGGGGCCAGCTTGGCTGATTCACGCATAAGTTCCAGGCACTGGCGGCAGATTTCCATCGGAGCCAAGGTGGCTTTTTTTACCCCGTCCTCAATGGCCGCGGCCCGGACTTTCTTCTGCTCGTCGGTATCCTTGGGCAGCTTGAAGGTCTTCATGTAGGCATCGAAGGCCTCAACATCGCCCCTGGTCAGGGTTTTCAGGTTTTCAATGCCGCTCATGAAGGCTTTGAGGATGGCCGTGTTGGCCTCCTGGTGTTCCTCATAGCCCTTTTTGCCCTCGGTCAGACTGGCCACCATGGCCCCCATGGAGGCCCCCAGGGCGCCTACCACGGCGGAGACATTGCCGCCGCCGGGGACATGGGAACTGGAGGAGGCAATTTTCAGAAAGTCGTTTATGGTCATTGTGTAAAAATCGGCGGGTACATCACTCATGGCTAAAGTCTCTCCTTAAATTTGTGGGGCGGGCAAAATGGCGCCGCGCTTATTTAACGCCTTGCAGTTCTGCTGCTTTCAGGACGTTCTGCATGATGACGGTGGTGGTCAGGGAGCCGACTCCGCCGGGCACGGGGGTGATGGCCCGGACTATCTGGCTGGCCGGTTCCGTATCCACATCGCCGCAGTAGCTGCCGTCGGGCAGTTGGTTGATGCCGGCGTCAATGACGGTCTGGCCCGGGGAGAGCATCTCCGCCTTGACCAGCTTGGGGAAACCGGCCGCGGCCACAACTATTTCCGCGGTCTTGATAGCGCCGGCCAAGTCCTTGGTCCCGGTGTGGCAGACGGTTATGGTGGCATTGCGCGTTTTGTCCTTGGCAATGAGCAGACTGGCCAGAGGACGGCCCACTGTATCGCCCCGGCCCACCACGGTGACCCGCTTGCCGTTAAGGTCCAGGCCGCTGCGCTGGATCAGCTCAATGCAGGCCAGGGGAGTGGCCGGCACCAGGGCCAAGTGTTCCTGGCCGCCCAGAAGGTAGCCGCGGTTGACCGGGTGGACGCCGTCGACATCTTTTTTGGGGTCAATGGCCTCCATGACATTTTCCTTCTGAATGCCATCGGGCAGGGGCAGTTCCACCAGGATGCCGTGGACGGCCTTGTCCGCGTTCAATTCATTAATGAGCTTGATGACCTCGGCTTCGGGAGTGTTGGCCGGACGGACGTGAACCTCCACCTTGATGCCCAGTTTATCGCCGACTTTTTCCTTGGACTTGGCGTAAAGTATGGAAGCTTCGTCGTCGCCGACCATGACCACGGCCAGCTTGGGCTGAGTTCCCATTTTCTTGACTTTTTCGATGATTTCTCCGCGCATGGCTTCGGCCGCGGGCAGACCTTTAATGATTTCAGCAGGCATAGCTTTAGTCCTCCAAATAAAGGGTAAAAAATTTCAGCGTTCCGGCTGATTCCCTGTGCTACAATTCCAGGGGAATTTCGGCTGCTGCAAGCCGAGGGCTCAAGGCCGGAAGACGCTTTCTCGGGGTATTCCTAGATGGCCCTAAATTATACACCATGCTGAAAAAAAGTAAAACACCTATTTTGGCGGGCCTCCTGGCCCTGTTGCTTCTGGCCCCAGGGGCCGCGGCCGATGAACTTGCGGATTTTTCCGGCCAGAAGCGGCTGAAATCCGCTATCTGGCGGCTGGCCGGTTTTCTGCCGGAAGAGGGGGGGCTCACCCGCTCCCTGGCGGTTCCCGGCCCTGACGGGCGGCCCGCGGCGGTCATCTCCCTGACTTTCAGCCAAGCCCTGGACCCCTGGCCGGAAAGCTTGAAAGTGACCAGCCCTGAGGCCGGGGGCTCCGTCATCGTGACCGACCGCCGCCCTTTTGGCGGGGCCAACCTGCGGCTAACCGATTACGGGCTGACCGATTACCCCGCCGAAGGCGCTCCGGCGGAAAAACTGACTCTGCTCCTTGAAACCCTGGGGCAGCGGCTGATGTCCCGGCCCCGCCTGGCGGGCTTCACCTGGCGGGCCGGGCCCTCCGGCTTCGAATGGGCCAGCACAAAAATTCTCTACGGCGCCCGCTTCGGGCCCAGCGACCTCTACCTGGCCCGCTTTGACCCGGCCCGCTACCTTTTGAAGCCCTACCATGAGAGCGAATTTGACAAGCCCGCCAATATCCGCGGCTGGGGCGAATACCTCCCTTCGGCCTTAACCTTGATAAATGCCGGGCAGTTCTATCCTGACCGCCGTCATATGGGGCGCCTCCGGCGCGACGGACGGGACCTGTTTCCAGACGATCACCCCCGGTGGCGGGGCTTTTTGGTCTCCGGCCCCCGGAAAGAGGGCCAGGAGCCGGCCTCGGCCATAATCGACCTGGAAAATCAGGGCGGCCTTAGGCCGGACCAATACCTGAACGCCCTGCAATCCTTCATGCTGCTGGACCGTACCGGCCGCATCCGGGTTCGGGACACCGCCAATCTGGCCTCCCGCTCCGCGGTGGCCGAAGACCGGGAGGGCCGCCTTCTCCTGATCATGACCCCGGCGGCCGTCAGCCTCTATGATTTGGCCCTGGCCCTCCAGGACCCGGGCTTGAGGCTGGTTCAGGCGCTGGGTCTGGACGGGGGGTTTGAAAGCCAGTTTCTCCGGCGCCGGGAAGGGAAGACCTTCCAGGTGCGGGGGCCGTATTCCCTGAGCCCGGGCCGGGCCTTACATCTGCCCGGCTACCAGCCAACCCTGCCGGCGGTGCTGGCGGCGGAGCCCCGCCCCGCTCCTTAAAGCCGGCCGGCGGCCAGCCGGGAAGCCACGGTCAGGCGCAAAACCCGGCCTCCGGCCGCGGCCCGCAACCCGCCGGGAAGGTCCAGCCCCTTATGGGAGCCGGTATCGGCAAGGCTCAAGGCCGTTTCCACAGAGGCGAAGGTGACGGGTTCGTTGATGAGGTCCTGGGCGCGCTGTATCTGGATAAGGCCGGCGTAAACCAGGCGCCGGCGCTCGGCCAGGCTGAGCGCGGACATGAAGCCCAGGTCCATCTCGATCTCAGAAGGGCTTTCCAGTATGACCGCCTGGGGCCAGAGGCCGGCCAGCCGGCTCTGCCAGAAATCCTCCTCGGCCCTCATCAGCGCGGCCGAGCGGCCCAGGGCCTCCAGGAGGCGGGGGTTCCACTTTTTCAGGGCCGGCATAAGTTCCTGGCGGACAGTGTTGCGCCAAAAGCGCCGGTCACGGTTGGATTCGTCTTCCAGCCAGGCCAGGCCCCGGGCCGCGAGCCAGTCCCGGAGGGCCTGGCGGCCTGAGTTCAAAAGAGGCCTTAAAATGACCAGGCCTTCCAGGGGACGCCGCGGGGGGATGCCGGCCAGGCCGGCGGGCCCCGCCCCCTTCAAAAGATTCATCAAAATGGTTTCGGCCTGATCATCGGCCTGATGGGCGGTGAGTATGAAGTCAGCCCCCCAAAGGCGGGCGGCCCGGGCCAGGTAATCATAGCGGGCCAGACGGGCCGCTTCTTCCAGGCCCTTTCGGCGAAGCCTGGCCAAGCCGGCCGGGTCGCCCTTTTCAGTAAAAAAAGCCAGGCCCAATTCTTGGGTCGCGCGGGCGGCGAAGGCCTGGTCCCTATCCGCGGCCGGGCCGCGCAAACCGTGGTTGAAGTGGGCCGCGGCCGCCTGGGGTCTGGGGAGGCTCAAGGCTGTCAAGTGAAGCAGAGCCGTGGAATCCAGGCCGCCGGAATAGGCTACCAGGAATTTTCGGTCCCGCCAGCCGGGCTCCAGGGCGGTCAGGCTGGACTGGAAGAGGAGGGGTAACGGTGTCTGTTTCAAGGGGGCCTGGCTCAAGGCCAATCCCGGCGGCGGCGATAGAAGAAGAACCAGATACCCAGGACCAGGGCCGGCCAGACAACGGCGGGCAGCCAGAAGGCCAGGCGGGCCGGGACGCCGCTTAATATCAGGCTCGCCCCCGGCCCGGGCCTCTCCAAATCCTCCGCCGGGCCGTCCAGGAGCCAGTTTACGGCCGCGCCCAAAAAAGCCCGATTGCCGGGGAAGCCCCAGAAACCGTTGGCGGCCAGGTCGGAGTCGGCCAGAGCCACCATCCGTCCGCCGGTTTCGGGAAATTCGGCGGCCACGGCCAAGGCCAGGGGGCCGGGTATATCCTCCCCGGCCTGGTAGCGGTAATCGCCCCGGGCCACGGAGGCGGCGTCAGTCTCCAGCCAGGCTGAAGGTGAGCTTTCCGCCAGGGCGAAACCTTGGGCTTCTCCCCCGGCGCCGCTCGTAAAAGCGCCGGCCAGGGGCCAGAGAATGGGCCGGCTCAACCCCCGGGTGAGGGGGTGTCCGGGGTAGTCGCGGCTGATGACGTAACTCTCGGCCGTGCCGCCGAGACTGGCTTCGGGGTCGATGACCAGGCCATCGGGAAACGCCAGGCCGGAAGGCTGCCAGAATTCCGGGCTCAAAGCAGAAGTCAGGGGGTCGGCCATCACCATCAGGCGCCCGCCCTGCCGGAGGTAGGCCAACAGGCTCCGCTCCCGGTATTCGCCCAATGGGGCGCGGGGGCCGGCCAGCACCAGGGCCGTGGCTTCCAGGGGCAGGGGAGCGCCTTCGGCCCAGTAGTAGTCCAAGGCCATAATACGGCGGGCTCCCAGGTCCGCAGCCCATTGGCTGAGGCCCCCCGGGCCCTGGTCCTGGACCAGTTTTTCACCGAAGACGGACAAAAAGTAAACCAGGCGGGGGGCCGGAGTCAGCAGTCTGGTCAAGGCTCCGCGCAGAGCTTCCTCGGTCAGGGCCGGCACGTTTTCCCGAAATGTTTCAGTCGCGACCAGGGCCGAACCCGGCCAGGCCACCTGAGGCTCTTTTTCATCAGCCTCAGGCTTCAACTGAGGGTTAATGAAGATGACTTCCAGGCGGTCCCCGGCGGCCTGCCTGAACTGGTTCATAAGTTCCCGTATCCAGGGTTCCCGGGGGTCCTGGGGCCCGAGGCGCACGGTTATGGTCAAAGGGCTGTCCAGCCGGGCCAAAAGCTCGCGGGTGGCCGGAGCCAGGGTCATATTTCGGCCCTGGCTCAGGTCCAAAACAGGGCCGAAGCGGGTTTGGCCGATGGCCAGGGCCAGGATCAACCCCAGGGCCAGGGCGGCCCACAGCCTGATTTTGGCCCGGCCGGCCGGCAGCCGCCAGGCGGCCCAGTCAGAGCGCCAGCGGTCCCGGCCGGCCAGGGCCAGGGAAAAAAGCCCCAAGGCCAGGGGCGGCAGCCAGAAACCAGGCCAGAAGGGGACGGCCAGACGCCCCAGGAGGGCCAACCCCAATAAGGCCAGGCCCAGGTTCCGCCGTCCGCGGCCTCCGGCCATCAGTTTTCCCCGCTGAAACGCCGGCGATTCAGGGCCAGCCTGGCGCTGCCCAGGGCCAGAAGGGTCAGGACGGCGCAAAAGACAAGGTCGCTCACTTCGATCAGCCCAAGAATAAAGCGGCTCTGGCGGGGGGCGAAGGCCAGGCCCTGCCACAGGGCCCCCCAGCCGTCGTCAGCATAGGGCCAGGCCCAGCCCAGCACCCACATGAGCCCTAAAAGACCCAAGGCGGCCAGGCCGGAGGAAGCGGCCCCGGGGAAGAGGGCCGAGGCCATCAGTCCCACGGCCGCGAAGACCGAGGCCAGGGCGGCCAGGCCAATCCAGGCCGAGACCAGGGTCCCCGGCCCGCCCAGGCCCAGGGCGGCCAGGACCGCAAAGGGGGCCAGCCCCAGGAGAATCAATAAGTTCAGGCTAAGCCAGGAGGCCAGGTAATGCCCGATTATGATGAGCCCATCGGTCGCCGGGAGGGTGGCCAGGTAATCCAGGTGCCCCCCCCGGCGGAAGGAGGCCAGGGAGCGCATGGTGGTCAGGGGAGACACCAGCATCAGCACCAGGGGCAGATGGCCCAGGCCCTGGGCAAATAGGGCCAGGGAGGCATCCAGGCTTAGGCCCCGGGCCGCTGAATCCAGGCTCTTCAACACATAGTCGGCCAGATTATTGTAGAACAGGAAGCCGGAAAGACCCAGGAAAACAAAAAGGGCCAGGCCGGCATGGCCTCCGCCCCAAAAACTGGTCAGCTCAGCCCGCAACAGAGCCCCCAGGGCCCGAAAACCCGGCGGCCCGGCCCGGCCGGTTTCCCCGGCCTCGGCCGCCTCAGGCCGCCCGGGCCGCATAATCCTCCTGGAGGCCGGCGTAATCCGTTCCAGTAAGGGGGCCGCCCAGGCGGGCCCTCCCCCCGGTCAGGGTCAGCAGCTGGCCGGTCATTTCCTTAAGGTCGCTCAAAAGGTGGCTGGAGATGATAAGGGTGGCGGAGGAGGGCAGGGTGCGCAGGAGAGCCAAAAGGCGGAAGGCCTCCTCGGGGTCCAGGCCGCTGGTGGGTTCATCCAGGGCCAGAAAAGAGGGGGACCCCAGGAGAGCCGAGGCCAGGGCGGTCCGAACTTTCTGCCCCTGGGAAAGATCGGCCGCCGGGCGGTGGTAGAAATTTTCCAGGGCCAGGGCGGCGGTCAGCCTATCCTCCTCGGCCGATAATTCACCCGGGGCCAGGCCCCGCAGGCGGGCGGCCAGAACCAGGTGTTCCCGCACGGTCAGGTCGCCCATCAGGGGAGCGCCTTCCGGCAGAAAGCCGGCTTTTAGGCGGGCCGGCTGCCGCCAGGGGGAGAGGCCGCCCACCAGAACCTCTCCGGCATCGGGCCTCAAGGCGCCCATGAGAATTTTCAACAGGGTGCTTTTTCCGGCGCCGTTGGGGCCGATCAGCCCGCAGCGAGCCCCGGCCGCCAGCTCAAAAGAAACTCCGCTGAAAACGATTCTGGAACCGTAGCTCTTGGTCACGTTTTTAAAAGATATTTTACACATCAAGTTCCCGCACATTCAAGGCGTTGGCCTCGATGAAGTCCCGGCGGGGCTCGACCTTGTCGCCCATGAGAATGGTGAAGATGCCGTCGGCTTCCACGGCATCGGCGACCTGGACCTGGAGGAAGCTGCGGCGCTCCGGGTCCATGGTGGTTTCCCACAATTCTTCGCCGTTCATTTCCCCCAGGCCCTTGTAACGCTGGAGGTGCAGGCCTTTGAGGCCCGCGGAGTTCATGTCAGCCAGAAGCGCGGCCGGCGAGTCCACCTGGTAGTGTGAATCCTTGTGGGTCACGGTGAAGGGCGGCTGGGCCGCAAGATCGATGGTCTTTTTGAGCGTCAGGAGACGCTTGAAGGACTCGCTGGCCAAAAGGTCGCGGCCCACTGTCAGCCGCCTGGTGCTATTGGGCGCGGCGGTCACGGCCAGCCGGAAACCTTCGGCGGCCTGGCTGTCCTCATCGCCGCCGTTTTGGCCCGGGGGAAGGGCGGCCGGGAAATCAGGCCCCTCCACTTCCAGGTCGTCGGCCCGGAGTTTTTCCGCCAGCCTCAGGGTCCATTCGCGGTTCAGGAAGCCGGCCTCGTCATCGGTCAGGGCGGCCAGAAGATGATGGATGAGGAGGGAAGGGTAACCCCGGCGGATAAGCCTTTCCACCAAGTCGCCGTAGGCGGCCAAAACGCCGATGAATTCGGTCAGTTCAGCGCCGGCCATAACCCGGCCAGCCTGGTCGGCCAGGCTGCGGCCTTCCAGATACCGCTCGGTGGTGAAACGTCTGAGGGCGGATTCGTCCTTGAGATAGACGGTCTCGGACTTGGCTTTCACCTTCCTGCCGGTTTTGGCTGGCTTGGCGGCCTTGGCGGCCCTTTCGGACTTGACGCCGTAGAGGGGGGGCTGGGCTATGAAGACATGGCCCCGCTCGATAAGTTCCGGCATCTGGCGGTAGAAGAAGGTCAGGAGCAGGGTGCGGATGTGGGCCCCGTCCACATCGGCGTCGGTCATGATGACTACCTTGTGGTAGCGGAGATTTTCCATTTTGAGGTCGGCCGCGCCGGCCGGCCCGATGCCGGTGCCCAGGGCGGTGATGATGTTGCGGATTTCCTGGGAACCGACTATGCGGTCGAAACGGGCCCGCTCGACATTGAGAATTTTGCCCCTTAAAGCTAAAATGGCCTGAAATTTACTGTCCCGGCCCTGCTTGGCGCTGCCGCCGGCTGAATTGCCCTCCACCAGGTAGAGTTCACATTTGGCCGGGTCTTTTTCCTGGCAGTCGGCCAGTTTGCCGGCCAGGGAATGGCCGGAGAGGGCGCCCTTGGAACGGGCCATTTCCCGGGCCTTACGGGCCGCCTCCCGGGCCCGGGCCGCGTCCACCACCTTGGTGACAATTTTTTTGGTCACGGCCGGGTTTTCCTCGAAATAGGTCGAAAGGCGCTCGTAGACCAAGGTGTCCACCAGGCCCTTGACCACGGCGTTGCCCAGCTTGGCCTTGGTCTGCCCCTCGAACTGGGGTTCGGGGATGCGGACAGAGATTACCGCGGCCAGACCTTCGCGCACATCGTCCCCGTCCAGCTTGACCTCTTTGAGGTTCTTGGGCAGATTGGCCGTGCCCAGATACTGTGTGACGGCCCGGGTCAGGGCGGTCTTGAAGCCCGTCAGATGGGTGCCGCCTTCAGCGGTGTTGATGTTGTTGGCAAAGGAGAGCACCTGCTCCGTGTAGCCGTCGTTATATTGAAAGGCGGTTTCGACGACTATATTTTCAGCGTCGTTCCGCCCCTCCAGATAGATGGGCCGGTCGTGGACGGGCGTTTTCTGGCGGTTGAGATATTCGATGAACTCTATCAGCCCCCCCTTGTAGCAGAACTCCTGGGATTCGTCACTGCGTTCGTCGCGTATGGAGATGGACAGCCCCTTGTTCAGAAAGGCCAGCTCCCGCATCCGCCGGGCCAGGACGTTATATTCAAATTCCACGGTCTCGAATATCTCCGGGTCGGGCTTGAATTGGACCAGGGTGCCCCGCTTCTTGATTTGGTCACGCTTTTCCAGCCCGGTGACCGGCTCGCCCCTTTCATAACGCTGGCAGTAGCGCCAGCCGTCGCGCTTTACTTCCACCTCCAGCCATTCCGACAGGGCGTTGACCACGGAAACGCCCACCCCGTGGAGGCCGCCGGAGACCTTGTAGGTCTTTTTGTCAAACTTGCCGCCGGCGTGGAGCTTGGTCATGACCACCTGCACCCCCGGCACTTTTTCGGTGGGGTGGATATCCACGGGGATGCCGCGGCCGTCATCCTTGACCCGTATGGTCCCGGCCTGGGTTATGGTAACCTCCACCGCTGTGCAGAAGCCGGCCATGGCCTCGTCTATGGCATTGTCCACCACCTCGTAGACCAGGTGGTGCAGGCCGGGGCTGGAAACGCTGCCTATATACATGGCCGGGCGCTTGCGCACAGCGGTCAGCCCCTCCAGGACCTGGATGTGGTCCGCCCCGTAGCCGTCAGTATTCACTAAATTTTCCGCCATTAACTTCCCCCGGACCTATCAGAAGGCCCTATATTTTCATGGACATTATTACCCCGCTGTAGCCGGGGTCTTCTGCGGCGGTGAGCAGAATGGGGTTGGCGGCCTCGCGGAAGCTCAGCCGCACCTTTTCGCTGGCCAGGGGATTCAGAGCCTCCAGGCAGTACCTGGGGTTGAAACCGATTTCCAGGGGCTCGCCCTCATATTCCACTTCCAGGCTTTCCTCGGCCTGGCCCTGGCTCGGGTTCACGGCGGAAATAACCATCCGGCCCGGCTCCAGAGCCAGTTTGACGACCTTGTATTCACCGCCGGCGCACAGGATTTCCACCAGCTTTAAAGCCTCCTGGAGTTCCCGGCGGACCACCAGAAGGTGGCGGTTGTTGTCCTTGGGCAGCACCAGGTTGTAATCGGGAAAGCGGCCTTCCTGGAGGCGCATGACCAGGACCGTGTTTTGACTGCGGGCCACCAGGCTGTCGCCGCTCAAGCCCAATAGCAGCGTCTCCGCGCCTTCGGTGAGTTTGCGGACTTCCCCCATGCCTTTGCTGGGCACCAGAACGCCCTTGGGCAAATCCAGGCCGGCCAAATCCGGCGCGGAGAGGCCGGCCAGGTTCAAACGGTGGCCGTCGGTGGAAACCAGGCGCAGATTGGGGCGGCCCTCGTATTCAACTTTTTCCAGGTAGATTCCCGAGAGGTTGTAGCGGGTTTCATCCTTGGCCACGGAGTATATGGTCCGGTCGATGGCGCTCTGGAGATCGCGGGCCGAGAGTTCCAGGAAAGTTACATTGTCCACCGGCGGCATGGCCGGGAAATCGTCCGGTCCGGTGCCGTAGAGGACCAGCTTGGTCTGGCTGCGGGCGGTCAGATGCAGAGTGAAATTTTCCTCCTCGGTCAGCCGGACTTCCGCGGCCGAGAGGTTCCGCACCAGGTCGTTGAAGGTCCGGGCCGGCACGGTCAGCCTTCCCGGGGACTCCACTTCGGCCTGGTAGGAGCCCTGAAAACTTAATTCCATATCCGTGGCCGTGAGCCGGAGCCGGCCATCCTCAGCTTCCAGGAGGATGTTGGACAAAAGAGGCAGGGCGCTTCGCTTATCGGCAATGGCGCTGGTTTGGCCCACGCCCCGGGCCAGCTCTTCCTTTTTTATGTTTAATGCCAACATATGGGGTCTACCTCCGGGCCTGGGCGCCATATTATGTAGGGTTCAGGCCGTTTGTTTAATTTTTTATTCTAGCATATTTTCAAAGCTAAATCCAAATGGAATTGAAAGGGTTCCGGTTTGACAACCGGCGCTCATTGGAGGTAAAATGAATTGACTCAAAGACAGGCGAAATTTCTTGAAAATAACCTTTTCAGAAAACTTCCAGAGGTGGATTCCGGCCATGGCCAAAGGGGGGGGCGGAATCAACCGGACAGGACAAACCATGATTAGCGAGAGCCCTCCTGATTCTGGCATGGCCGATGTCCAGAACCGGCCGGACAACCGACGTATCAAGATAGACAAGGTCGGGGTCAAGGACATCCGCTATCCCGTCACCGTGCGGGCCAAAAACCAGAACGACCAGCGCACGGTGGCCTCGGTGAACATGTATGTGAACTTGCCGCACCACTATAAAGGCACCCACATGTCGCGCTTCATCGAGATTCTGGCCCGTCACCGCCATTCCATTTCCATCCATAGCGTCTCCGCGATTCTCTCGGACATGAAGCAGCGCCTGGATGCCGATTCAGCGCACCTGGAACTGTCCTTCCCCTACTTTATTGAAAAAAAGGCTCCGGTCTCCGGGGAAGTCAGCCTGATGGAGTATCACTGCGCCATACATGGAACGCAAAAAAACGGCCGCCCGGACATCAGCGTGAGCGTTACGGTCCCCATCACCACCCTCTGCCCCTGCTCCAAGGAAATCAGCGTTTTCGGCGCCCATAACCAGCGGGGCAAGGTCACGGTGACGGTGGAATTCAAAAAATTCTTCTGGATGGAAGACCTTATCCGTCTGGTCGAGACCTCCAGCTCGGCCGAGGTCTTTTCACTTTTAAAGCGGTCGGATGAAAAATTCGTCACCGAGACCGCCTACCAAAACCCCATGTTTGTTGAAGATGTGGTGCGGGAGGTGGCGGTCAAGCTCCAGGCGGACGAAACTTTCACCCGTTTTTCCATAGCCGCGGAAAACTTTGAATCCATCCACAACCATTCGGCTTACGCCTTCCTCGAACTCGACGCCGAGTCGGGCCAAGACGGGACGCTAGAGCATTTTACGATTTAAATGGATAAAATAGTCATTGAGGGCCGCCGCCCCCTTTCGGGGCGGGTGCTGGTAAGCGGGGCCAAGAACGCCGCCCTGCCCCTGATGGCCGCCGCCATACTGGCGCCTCTGACTTTGGAAAACGTGCCCGACCTCCGGGACCTGGCCACCATGGGCCGGCTGTTGAGCCATATGGGCGGCAGGGTGGAGCGGGAGGAAGGACGGCTGAAACTGGATTTGAGCCGCCTTTCCCGGCCCGAGGCCCCTTACGCGCTGGTCAAGACCATGCGGGCTTCGGCCCTGGTTCTGGGGCCCCTGCTGGCCCGCCACGGCCGGGCCAAGGTATCGATGCCGGGCGGCTGCGCCATAGGCCGTCGGCCCATTGACCGCCACCTCAAGGCCCTGGAAGCCATGGGCGCCGTAATCAACTTAAGCGGCGGCTATGTTGAAGCCCGGACTCCGGCCGAGGGGCTTCGCGGGGCCGACATACATTTTGACGACGTAACGGTCACCGGCACGGAAAACCTTATGCTGGCCGCCGTCCTGGCCAAGGGCCGCACCACCATCACCGGCGCCGCCCGGGAACCGGAAGTGACTGACACGGCCCGGGCCCTGGAGGCCATGGGCGCCCGCATCTCCGGGCTGGGTACCGACCAATTGACCATTGACGGCGTGACCGAACTGAAGCCCGCCCTCCATCAGGTCATGCCCGACCGCATTGAGGCCGGCACCCTGATCGTGGCCGGAGCCCTGACCGGCGGGCGCGTCATCCTTAAAAGCCCGCCCCACGACGCCCTGGCCGCGGTTTACGACAAATTCAGAGAGGCTGGGGTGAGCCTGACCGAGGCCGGCGACGAACTTACGGTTGAAGCCGGGCCGGCCATAAAATCCGTCAACATCACCACCAGGCCCTACCCGGGCTTCCCTACGGATATGCAGGCCCAATTCATGGCCCTCATGACCATAGGCGACGGCGTATCCCGGATTCATGAAACCATTTTCGAGAACCGTTTCATGCACGTAAGCGAATTAGTCCGCCTGGGGGCCGACATCACCCTTGATGGCTCCACGGCCGTGGTCCGGGGGGTTCCCCGCCTCTCCGGGGCCCCCATGATGGCCACCGATTTAAGGGCCTCGGCCAGCCTTATTCTGGCCGCCCTGACCGCGAGAGGCCGCAGCGAGATTTCCCGGGTCTATCACCTGGACCGCGGCTACGACCGGCTGGACGGAAAACTGGCCGCCCTGGGGGCCGATATATGCCGCCTGCCCGAGTAGCCAGGGCATAATGCTGATAAACGAGAGCGCCCGCGGCGCTGTGGAGGCGATATGAAAGATTATTTCCAGGCCCGGGTGCCGGCCATGAACATCAACAACCATCTGCCCGTGGCCCGGCCGGGCCTCCCTTTCATCATCGTCCCGGCCGTCCTGGGCCTTCTGACCCTGGCCCTGGGATGGTGCCTTCCGACCGCCCTTCTCTTTATGGCGGCCGCTTTCAGCGCCTGGTTCTTCCGCGACCCGGAACGCCCGACGCCCCCGGCCGGCTTCGGCCTGGCCCCGGCCGACGGCCGCGTCCTGAAGGTGGAACCCCTGGAAACCAACCCTTATATCTCCGGGCCGGCCGTAAAAGTCAGCATCTTCATGAGCCCCTTCAATGTCCATGTCAACCGGGTCCCCTTAAACGGCCGCCTCTTAAGCCAGACCTACTTCCCCGGCGCCTTCCTGAACGCCAGCCTGGACAAGGCCAGCGCCTTAAATGAACGGAACGCCCTGGTGCTGGAGACGGATGAAGGACGGGTGGCCGTGGTCCAGATAGCCGGCCTCATCGCCCGGCGCATCGTCTCCTGGGTGAAGGACGGCGAGGAACTGGAACGCGGCCAGCGCTTCGGCCTCATCCGCTTCGGCTCCCGGGTGGACCTCTACCTGCCGCCGGGTTCTGAAATAATGGTCACTCCGGGCCAGAAGGTCTCCGCCGGCTGGTCGCCCGTCTGGCGGGCCCCCCGATGAAGCTGGTGGCCCTGATTCCGGCCCGCTGGGCTTCCAGCCGTTTTCCGGGCAAGCCCCTGGCCCTGATCAGGGGCCGGCCCATGATCGAGCATGTCTACAGCCGTTCCTTGGGCATACCCGAGGTGGACGAGGCCCACATCGCCACCGACAGCCTGGAAATACAAAAAACCGCCCTAGACTTCGGGGGCCGGGTTATCATGACCCGGCCCGAACACCCAACCGGCTCGGACCGGCTGGCCGAAGCCGCGGACAAGCTCGGGCTGGCCGATGAGGATATAGTTTTGAATATACAAGGCGACCAGCCGGCCTTTGACCCGGAGCAAGCCGCACTTCTGGCCCGCGCCCTCAAAGATGACCCCGGCCTGGAAATGGCCACCCTGGCCGTTCCCCTGACCAACGCCCGGGATATCCACAACCCCGACCATGTCAAGGTGGCCTTCGGCGCGGACAACTACGCCCTTTATTTTTCACGGGCTCCCATCCCCTGGCCACGGGACAGCGAAGGGGAGTATTACCGCCATATTGGCATCTACGCCTACCGGGCCGCCTTCCTGCGCCGCTTCGTGACCCTCCCCGAAGGCCGCCTGGAACGCCTGGAACGCCTGGAACAACTGCGAGCCCTGGAAAACCGAACCCTCATCAAGGTTTTAATCGTCTCGGGCCTCTCGCCGGAAGTGGACGTGCCGGCCGACCTGGCCGCCGCCGAGGAAGCCCTGAGGCGGGAAAATCATTGACCTGCCCCGCCCCGCCCCTTTTGGAGCTGGAAGACTTGGCCCTCGACTTTGAGGGAGGGGCCAAGCCGGCGGTGCGAAATTTTTCCTTGGAACTGGCGCCTGGGGAAATTGTGGGCCTGGTGGGGGAAAGCGGCTCGGGCAAGACCATTTCCGCCCTCTACCTTATGGGTCTTTTGCCGCCTTCGGCCACGGTCCGCTCCGGCCGCCTTTTATTCAAAGGCGAAGACTTGAGCCGTCTGAGCCCCGGGCAGCGCCGCCGGCTCTGCGGGTCGAAACTGGGCCTGGTCTTTCAGGAGCCCCTGACCGCCCTGAACCCGGTTTTGACCATCGGCGAGCAGGTGGCGGAAATTTTCCGGCTGCGGGCCGGTCAAAACCGGCGGGCCGCCCGTTCCTCAGCCCTGGCCCTATTGGCCCGGGTGGGCCTCTCCAACCCCCTGGAAGCGGCCGAGCGCTACCCCCACCATTTTTCCGGCGGCATGAGGCAGCGGGTGGTCATCGCCCTGGCCCTGGCCCTGGCGCCCGAAGTCCTGGTGGCCGACGAGCCGACCACGGCCCTGGACCCCACCATAGCCGCCCAAATCCTGAATCTTCTGGCGCGCCTGGCGGCCGAAGACGGCTCCGCCGTGCTGCTCATAACCCACAACCTAAGGCTTCTCAGGAACCGGGCCAACCGCGTCATGGTCATGTATGCCGGTCTGGTGCTGGAAGAGGCTGCTGGCGGCGATCTCTTTGCCCGCCCGGCCCATCCCTACACCATCGGCCTTCTGGAGGCCCTCCCCCCGGCCCTGGACGAGCCGGTCCCGGACCGCTTGAAGGCCATTCCCGGCACGCCGCCCGCGCCGGGGAACTGGCCGCCCGGCTGCCCCTTTGAACCGCGCTGCCCCTTCACCGCCCCTGTCTGCCGGGAAGCCCTGCCCCCATTACGCGATTTAGGGGGCGGACATAGGGCGCGCTGTTTTTTTCCGGCCGGCCGAACCGCCTCGATATGACCCCCGCGCCCCTGAGCCTGGAAGATGTCCGGCTGACATTCCAGCCCGGCCGGGGCCTGTTTCAGGACCTGGCCGCAGCCTTCAAACGCCTGACCGGCCGCCAGGGCCATAGGGGCGGCATTCAGGCCGTGCGCGGGGTGAACCTTGAGCTGAAGGCCGGTGAAGTCTTAGGGCTGGTTGGAGAAAGCGGCTCGGGCAAGTCCACCCTGGGCCGCCTCATGGCCGGCCTCTACCGGCCGGAGGCCGGCCGGGTCCGGTGGATGGGAAGGGACCTGGCCGGGCTGGACCGGGCAGCCCGCCGCCTCTTCAGGCGCCGGGTGCAGATAATGTTTCAGGACCCGGTTTCCTCCCTTAACCCCCGCTTTACGGCCGGAGAGACGCTGGAGGAAGGGCTGATCATCCACGGCCTGGGTTCCGCGGCCGAGCGCCGGGCCCGGGTGGCGGACCTGTTACGGGAAGTGGGGCTGCCCGAGGAATCGGCCCGCCACTACAGCCATGAATTTTCCGGCGGCCAGCGCCAGCGCCTGAGCCTGGCCCGGGCCTTGGCCCTGGACCCTGAAGTGCTCATAGCCGATGAACCGGTTTCAGCCCTGGACGTTTCCATTCAGGCCCAAATCATAAATCTTCTGCTGGACCTCCGGGCCCGGCGGGGTCTTACCCTGGTCCTCATCAGCCACGATCTGCCCCTGGTCCGGGTTGTGGCCGACCGCCTGGCGGTAATGTATGGCGGGCTCCTGATGGAACTGACGGCCTCCGAAGCTTGGGATAAGGCCCGGCACCACCCCTATGTCGAGACCCTGTGGGCCTCGGCCGGCGGCGGAGGCGGCCCGCTGGAAGGGGAGCCGCCCGACCCGGCCAGCCCGCCTCCGGGCTGTCCCTTCGCGCCCCGCTGCCGGGAAGCGGCGGAAATATGCCAGAGGACGGCCCCGGCCCTGACTTGGCGGCCGCCCGGCTTGGCCTGCGCCTGCCATCACCGGGACTAAAGATTTTAGCTTGCATAAATTTTGAAAATTGGCTATAAAGTGTTATCCGTCCGAACGGCAGAATGATTTTCTACAGGGCCTTCGGGTCCTTACGTTCAAGCCTTGTTCAATAAAGGTCATTTACAATTCCAGGGAGGTTTTACAACCATGAGCGCTTATGAGATTAAGATTGATCTCGACAAATGTAACGGCGATGCCGCCTGTAAAGACGCTTGCCCGGTCGATGTTTTTGAGATAAAAGACGGCAAGGCGGTGGTCGTAAATCTAGATGAATGCCTGGGCTGCGAATCCTGCGTGGAAGCCTGTGAACCCGGAGCCCTCAAAGTAACCGAAGTTTAACCAGCCTGCCAGCTTCTTAAACTTCTTGCAAAATCTGGCCCGGCGCTCCCCTGAACAAGGGCGCCGGGCTTTTTTGAGCAACAGGAAAAAACGTGAACACCAGAACTCCGGGGGCCCGCCTGGTTCTGGCCCTGGCGGCCCTGACCCTGACGCCATTGGGCTTCCGGGTGCTTGGGGCAGCCCTGGACGGCCCGCCCCCCCACATTATGGTCATGCTGATTTTTTCCGGCAGTCTGGCCGCTCTGGTCGGCCTGGCCGCCGGAGTAGGCTTCGTTGCCTCCCTATGTAAAGAAGCCGAACCTGAAGAAAGCGGCCACCCCTCTCACAAGGAAGACCAATGAAAAAAAATCCCCTGCCCCGCATAGCGGCTGTTCACGATATTTGCGCCTATGGCCGCTGCTCCCTGACCGCAGCCATCCCCATACTTTCGAGCATGGGTTTTGAAGTGGCCCCGCTGCCGACGGCGGTCCTCTCCGCCCACACCCTTTTTCCCGATTTTGTGATTATTGACATGACCGCGGAACTGCCCCGCATCATTGACCACTGGAAGAAGCTGAACCTGAAGTTCGAGGCCATCTACAGCGGCTTTCTGGGTTCGCCCCGCCAAGTGGACATTGTCGCCGATTTAATCCGGCATTTCGCCGCGAAAGATACCTTGGTGGTGGTGGACCCGGTCATGGCCGACGACGGCCTGCTCTACCCGACCATGCCCCCGGAAATGGTGGGGGAGATGAGGAAGCTGACCCACCTCTCCAAGGTCATCACCCCCAATCTGACCGAGGCCGCCTTCCTCCTGGACCGCCCCACCCCGGGGAGCATCAATGAAAAAGAAATACGCCAATGGCTCAAAAGCCTGACCGACCTGGGCCCGGAGATGGCCGTCATCACCAGCGCGCCTTTGGAAGGGCGCTCCGGCGCGTCCACAGTCGTGGCCTACGACCGTCTGGACGACCGCTACTGGCTGACCGAAAGGCCCTATGTGCCCGCCAAGTATCACGGCACCGGCGATATCTTCGCCAGCGTCCTGACCGGCAGCCTCCTTTCCGGCGACAGCCTGCCGGTGGCCATGGACCGCAGCGCCCAGTTCGTGGCCACGGCCATCAGGGCCACCTTCGGCTACCGCCAGAACGAACTGGAGCACAACGAAGTGCTTTTGGAAAAAGCCCTGGGCACCCTGTCCCTGCCGGTTAAAAACACCTTTTACGAGTTAATGCCGTAAGGATTTCAGGAATTATTTTTCAGGCGTAAAAGCCAGGCGTAATCACGGGAGGTGACGAAATCCTCCAGGCGGCGCAGGCGTCTTTCCAGTCCCTCGGCCCGGCGGCTTAAACGGTCCAAGGCCGCTTGGGGGTCCAACTGGGCCTGGAGCCACACCTCCCTTTCAGCCGGGCTGCCCAACCGGCCGGCCGGGGCCGGGCTCATCAAAAGAGCGGCGCCGAGGTAGAGAATCAGGGTGGGCCAAAAAAACAAAAATAGGGCGGCCAGGATAAAAATAAGACGCACCAGGCCGGTGTGCCAGCCGAAATGTTCAGCCAGCCCCTTGGCCACGCCCAGGAAAATACCGTCCGGGGCCCTGTAGGGGCCATAAGTCCTGAGCTGGGCTATCAGGCCCGGCTTAAGCCCGCTCAAAGGCGGCTCGTTTCCGCGTTTCATGGCTCGCCCTCCCTTGTCTGATGATGACCGGCCAGAATAATGTCTTCCAAAGCTCCCAGGCGGCTTTCCAGGCCGCCCAGGGCCAACTCCAGGCGCCGGGCGGCTTCCAGGGTCTGGGTTCTCTCAACCCGCCCCCAGCCGCCGAAGGCTTTGGCGGCAATGATGAGAAAGCCCAGGCTGATAAAAGTCAGGGGCAGCCCGATTATCAGGGCCAAGACCAGGCCTAATCCATTCATAAGCCACTCCTTTTGGTCAGCCGTCGGCGACGCGGGCTTTGATTTCTGAAAGTTCGCGGTCCAGCGAGTCGTCAAGCTCACGGAAAGCCCGCTCCCGCTCTTCGGCCGCGGCCGATGGCCGGCGGCCGGTCAGCTCCAGTTCGGCCGCGGCTTCCATCTTGTTCAGGCGGTCTTCCAGGCGTTCCAGTTTGAGCCGGGATTCGCTCAAGTCGTAGCGCCTTATCTGGCCGGAAGCCTTGAGGCTCCCGGCCGCCCTTTTTTCCCGGTGGACCAGAACTAATTCCCTCTCCCGGGCCTGCGTCAGCCTGGCCTCCAGCTGGTCAATCTCGGCGCGGTATTTTTCAACCACCGCGGCCATTTCCGCTTCCTGGGCCGCGAGCTCCGCCGCTGAGTCGGCGGCGGAGCGCTTTTCCAAGAGGGCTTCCCGGGCCAAATCGTCCCGGCCTTTGCGGGCGGCGGTTTCAGCCCTGGTCTGCCATAAATCCATTTTTTCCCGCGCCTGCCTAAGACGGCGATCGCTCTGGGCCAGATCGGCCATGGCTTGGGCGCAGGCAGCCTTGATTTCCACCTGGGTGTCTTCCATCTCGGCAATGACGAGACGGACCATCTTGGAAGGGTCTTCAGCCCTGTCGAGCATGGCGCTTAAGTTTGAATTTATGATATCGGCGAACCTGGAAAATATGGAAGGCATGGGTGACTCCTGTTCAGGCCGAAGGGCCGGGTATCAAAACGTGTTGTCGAAGCTTATAGAGCAAGAAAAGAGCCAATAATATTTTAGTTCATTATTTTGATGTTTAAGACTGAAATTAAAGAAAATATCTCATAACAGCGAAGGCATGGAAATATGATGCGAAGAAGGGTTATTAGCGTATATGACTATTTATTAGTCTAATAAATCAATGCGGTCAGCGAAGCAGGGCGGGACCTCCAAGCAAATTTTGGGCAGCGGATTTAGTTGGCCGCAAAATAACCCATTGCCCGCTTTTGCCCTGAGCCGTTGTTTTTGCTATAATCGAATACATCGTGAAAAACTTCCCCAACACCAGCCGGCCTTACGGTTTGCGGCTCTTTATCGGCCTGTTCGCCCTTATAAGCTGCGCCCCGGCCCTGGCGGCCGAGCCGGAACAGCCAGAGAACCTTCAGAATTATCTGCGCTTGAAAGAACGCTTTGAAACCCAGGCCCTAAAATATTCCGACCCTCTCATCCTGGCCTGCCTGGCTGTGGAAACCACCGCCCAGGCCTGGACCCTGGCCGCGGCCCGTATGACCGACGATCCGGCAGCACAGGCCCAATGGCAGGCCCGGGCCGCTGAAT
>Ga0099364_10003413_pt1 | contig 24667 bp, 19 predicted proteins | sample TergutTh196P3_FD_73070 | JGI IMG/M metagenome (GOLD analysis project Ga0099364, IMG submission 73070) | Microcerotermes parvus P3 segment gut microbial communities from Pointe-Noire, Republic of the Congo - Th196 P3 | ecosystem: Host-associated > Arthropoda: Insects > Digestive system > Gut ...
AATGGGATCCATTACCTAGATTATTAGAGACAGACTCTCCTAATATTTCAGAACCTGATTTTAAATGAAATTGACTATGGTTTTGGATAGTGACATTGCTATGATCTAATATAGATAATACAGAATAGTTGGATAGGGTTAAAATGGAGCCTTCGCCTATGTTTAATGAGCTTTGTTGTAATAAAACACTAGAGTATTCGACATTTAAATTGCTGTTTTCTTCCACTGTTATCAAACTATTCCCATTTACTGCACTGATCTCACTACCAGCTAAAAGGTTTACTTTAGAATCGTTTGATATATTGATATTATCGATATTCAAAAGCTGTGCTTCGATAAAATCGATATCACTATTAACTATCGATAAACTTTGTAAATTGTTTATAATACCTGATAAACTGATTATTATGTTTCCATCACTACTTTTATTATCTGTGATATATAGTCCTCCGATTTTTGGACTATTACTATTTTGTAAAGCTAAAGCTGGCTCTTCAAATGAAAAGTAGCTATTGTTTATATTGATTCTACTCTGATTGTTTGACCCAGAACCTACGATTCTACTACCATTATTTACCAAAAATTCCCCAGAGTTTGAAATATTGAAAATAGCATCATCGGACATGGTAAGAGTGGTGTTTGAGAGTTCAAAATCAGAGCCTAATACTTGAAGCTCTGATGTACCTGTCATAGAAATAGTAGATGCATTAAAAATGGTATTATTGCCATCGAATAAAGCTTTACCTCCAGACGATATGTTCAACGTAAAATTTTCGAACAATATTGGAATTGATGAATTTACCTGTAAAACACTGTTTATACCGTTGATATCTATTTGACCATTATTGATGTTTAATTGACAGTTTGAAAAAGTAGCGATGCTATAAATATTTGGTGAGCTATTTGTGTTATTGATTGATAATACTTTGTTATGAAAAAACAATGTGCTGTTATTTGCATTAAACGAGCCATTTGAAACCACAATAGCAGGAGCATTCATTACCTCAAAAGTGCTGTTATTTATCAAATAGTTCACATTTGAAGTTGTAAAAAGTTTATCATTTATTTTCAGAGTACTATCATTCATTTCAAAGAACCCTCCTGACATCAAAGTAATAGATTTGATATTATTTGTAGAGTTGTTACAAGAATTGATTTTTAGCTTTGACCCAGTTCCCTCTACCGTGATAGATCCCAATGGTGAATCTATCCAAATTCCTGACAAAGTGAGCTCAGCACCATTACTTACGACAATATTTTTATTCTTTATTATATTTGGATCAGTAATAATAGTGTCCTGTGTTATCACAACCACTACTTCGATCTCGCTAACATGAGTTATTTTATTGTAAGCAGTCACCGTCAATAAAAGTCTATCAGCAGATATCAAAGAATCGTTTATATCCAGCATAATACTGTAACTACCATTTGAATATTTAGACGCTACAATTTGCTGTGTATCAGGATTGTATAAGCAAATCAATGCTGTAGGATCATCTACAGATACTTCAAAGAACGAGGCTCTTGAATCAATGTAGTCGTTTGATGAAACTGACAATAGAGAAGGTGCTGCACTTCTGACCATCAGAGATGCATCTCCAAAAATATGCCAGGTTTTGGCTGTATCTGTGAATTCAGGATCATTTTGGGAAACATTGAGCATAGCAACAGTTCCATTGAAATACAACCCCCCTATAGTCTTATATGTACCTATAGCATGTCGTTCAGCTATCGCATCTTGTGCATACATCGGAGGAGCCCAAGGTAGTAACATAGAAGACATAAAGGTAGCAATGGCACCTGTCGGAGCTCCTGTACTATTGTTTGTCGCCCTGAGCCATGTTTCTGCAAAGCTTGGTGTATTTCCTGTGAAATCTCCAACTAAGCAAGCAACTGAAACTATGTGAGGCAGCTTCCAGTCGTTTATTAGCGAATTAACATCGTCGTTGGTATATTCAAATTCAGTTCCTGCAAAAGGCATAAAATGCCATCTATCTATAAGACCATGTGAAATGTAGTTTATCAATGCTCGACCATTGTTTAAATTGTTGCTTACTATTTGTTCATCATTGGGGTTTCCATCGTAGTCCTGCTGATATATAGCATCTACTGACCAATACGTGGATGAATACGAAAACAATTGACGGATATTTTCCATGTGCTGATCATCTCTTTCTCCTTCGTGTCCACCAGATTCTCGTCCAGCAATTCCCATAGCACTATTTAGCCAGTCGCCATATTCTATATCTCTTTCGTAATGAATCGTCCTTTCTACTTGTGTCTGAACATGAACTACGGTTTCTGCAGAAAAACGACCGATAAATAGATCAGGGTAGCTATTGTTACCACTATGGTTCACATAAAAAAAGTCTGATGCTCTATACTCAAAAATAGGGTTACCATTATTATATCTTTCTATTACTGGTATTAGCTTCGTTGGAACATGTGAAGAGCCACCTATTAGTTGAATAAAAGCAAGGCTTGGATTGTCTGAAAGATGCTCAAAAATAGAATCTTTTATTTGTTCTGGAGTGGAACCTGCCGCAGTAGAGGAAACCATCACAGTTTTGATGCCTTTTTGATTTTTCCAGTCAACAAAAGGCTGTGCTGCCTCTAAAAATGCAGGATGACATATCACGAGCATAGAACCTTTTTCCTCTATATAGTTTCGATTTCTTGATTGGATTTGATGATAGTTTATAAAATGATTTTCATATAGATCAACAAATTCTTTCGTGACTTTTGACGAATCTGTGTCCAGAATGTCTATAGTATCCACTCCATGAGCATACACTTTTATGACCAATCTATCATACACTCGGATACGCCCTTGCACAGGGTTTACAGCAAAGGGTGTCACTCGAAATGAAATGCCACGAATCTCCCGGATGATATATGGATCACTTAACTGAACTAGGCTATTGGGGAAAAAAGCATCTGTTTGATAGACATTAGAAAATTCATAAAGGACATCGTTTGGGTTCACACTTCGGGGTAAAATACCCTTTGAGGGTATTATCTGTCCTTCGATTTCAGTAAACGACTCTATCAAAACCTCAGCTTGCATCCTCGCATCAGATGGTATCATCAGGCTCTTGGCTACCACTGGCAATTTTGGATTGCTCTTTTCATGCAATGAGGCTTGAGAAGGTAGATGTATTGACATATACTCTTGTCTTTCAATTACAATTGTTTCTTTTACATAGTGGTTCAATAAAATTTCTACAATTGTGAAATCTTCATAACTTTCCAATACATTCACAGATACCGACCTTGTCTCAAAACCGTTTATTTCGACAATCTCTTTTGCAAAAGTAGCCGATATAAACAGCGATAAAATACTAAGTACAATACATAATTTTTTCATGGTTTTACTCCTTGTTTTCATTTCGGCTTTGTTTACCGACAATGGTATGACGTGTATATGTATCGTGACCATCTGTGTGTGGTAAAATATTTGTCTCATCGCCATATTGTGCTACCCAATTTGAGGTAGGAGGACAATGCAAGGTAAAGCGGTTTATGTCGTTTTCTTGGCTACCATGTATTGTTCCTCCAAACATTACAAACTTGCCATACTGGCTAAGGGATACTCCGCTCCCTTGATTTGCCTCGCTCCCTGAAATTGTCCCATTCATCATTTTGAAGGTTCCGCCTCCACTAATATAAACTGCCATACTATGGTTTGAAATTTTACCATCCAACATGGTGAAAATACTATTTCCACCTATATTGACAGAACCAGCAATGTTCCCCTCAATCATGGTAAAAACGGAATTGGAATAAATATATATAAATCTCGAAATATTCCCGCCTGACATGGTAAAATCACCACGGGCTTCCAAAAATACATCGCCACCTATTCCTTGGCTAGTATTTTTTGAAATTGTCCCACCTGACATCTCAAAAAATCCATCTTTTATCCACACTCCAGAACATCCTGTTCTCATACCAGAGTGATGATTATCAGAAATTGTTCCGCCGGACATGTTGAAACTGCCCCCAGAGTAGATGCGCACTGCTGTCGCATTTTTTTTGATTGAAGCATTATCCTGCATGTTTAATATGCCATGGTCGGTCACAAGTACGCCACATCCACCGATGCCTTCTAATGTAGCTTTTTCCTTCATTGTAAAGACAGCACTGGCACCGCTTACACAAACACCTCCCTTCATGACAATATTGCTGACAGTCACATTTTGCCCAGATCCAATATAAATCAAAGATCCTGCAGAAGATTGGGTTAGCGTATATTTACCCTTGATTTCTACAGAAATATCTGTAGCATTTCCAAAGGTGGGATTTTCAGTACCGGGTAATTCAAAATCATTTCTGACATTGATAACATAAGATTCCCCAGCGTCACCTGTTTCGATAGTGTTTACTGCTTCGTTCCACTCTTTAGCACTTCCTACATTAAAAGTGATACGATGTTCTGGTATTGTAGGACTTTTACAACCCATTATGGGCATTGTTATCGCTATCAACATCAAAAAGCTTATTAAATTTTTTGAGATTTTTCTCATTTTGCACTCCTATTTCGATATTTTTTACTATCGTCAAAATAACATTTAATTTATTTTTGTCAAATCATTTTTTTTATATTTCCCAAAAAATCGGTAAATGGCTCACCAAACCAGCAATAGCGATCGGATGATCGCTGAAAACATAGGCAAACGGAGTTTGCCATTTATCCGTGCGGTCGCACGGATAAATTCGTAGATCGGAGATCTCCGCTACGGAGATGATGCCAATTTATCGATTTTGGGCGAGGATGCTGATTGTGTCGTAGCCCTTGTGCTTTTCCCGCTTCTATCCTGCTTATTTTGGGGATCGGTACAGGAGCCGTACAGGGAGGGTATCAGAAAACTAGATTGGGTGCGGGTTTCTTGGTTTGAAATTTGGTTCTTTTGATCGATTTTGGGCGGGGAAGCTGATTGTGTCTCAGCTCGGAGATCTCCGTTCCGTAACATATTATGTATCAAGAATATATAAGGAACGAAAAAATGCGTTCCCTACAGAAATTGGTTATTTCAACAAAAGCATTCTCCTCGTAGCAGCATCGTTTTCTGTTTGAACACGATAGAAATAGATCCCGCTACTGACACTTCTCCCGCTGTCATCTTTGCCATCCCAGATAGCTTCGTGATGACCTGACTCAAAAGAGCCATTGACCAGCATTTTTACTTTTTGACCTCTGATATTGTAAATGTCAATCGAGACTGTTGACTCTATAGGCAGTGAAAAAACTATCGTAGTCTCCGGATTAAAAGGATTTGGAAAGTTGGACACTTTTAATTCGGTGATTTTTGGCAACAGACCTTCATCATCATCAGAGCCACCACCTGTCAGAGCTAGTATTTTTTGTAATATTTCGTCTTCTATGGCATAATATTCTTCATAATTCGTAGGTTTATATTTCGTATCAGGTGGCAATGACCTTATATTTTCTAAAACCATGATCAAATAAAGATGTGCAGCCTCTAGCTCCAAAAGCATAATATCCAAATCATTATCAACTATGTTGTTTAATAAGTCGTCTATTATCTGTATCGCATCGTGGTAATTTTGTTCTATTACACTCATTTTTACACGAGCATACTGTGTATACTGTTCATATTGATCTCCATCGAGATCATCCAATATATCATCAACATCATCTGTAGACTCATCTACTACAGCCGCTAAATAAGGCAAAAACATAATAGCATTTTCTATAAAATCCTTGACATCGAGCAGATTTGAAAACTGACTGATAAACATAGCAAATTCACCATAAGCATCTTCATATTCACCATCATACATTTTGTTCAGTGCCTGAAAATACATCTCTTGTGCCTGCTCTAAAACGGGATCGATCAAAACATTATTATTAAATGCAAAACTGTCGTAGCTCGGATAAAATTTATTGGGATCAGATGTATTAACTATCACATTATAGCTAGGTATCGGGGGTCTAAAACCACCAAAAGCATAAAACATATATTCCGGCACGAACAAAGGCTGATTTGGGTTCGAGGTTCCATATCCAACAGAAGGGTAAAGTGAACTATCCCATGAACCAAAGTGTGGCCATTTACTCGCTCTGCTATAAAGCTCATAATTTTGGTTTTGGTGTATCTCTGAATTGCGCGATATTGAGCTCGATGTAAAGCTGGTACTATAAAATCCAGCACCATTATATTCGCTACTAACATTAGGATTTCCGTTTCCGTATATTTTGGTGTTTATCACATAAATAGAACCAGTCGTGACAAACATACCTATCCCATGATTTTGGTATATTTCACTATTTCTGATTTGAGTGGTGTATTTGATTATTTCTATCTCATAACCGCTTCTATATTCTGGTAGATGATTGTAGTTTACCACTATTGAAATATATGACGGGTCAAAAAGGTGCACTCCATGAGATAGATTATTATGAATTTGAGAATTGTTTATATTCAAAACCCCTCTATAAGAAGCGATCGGAAAACTATTTGCTGTATATTCCATATTGTCTATCAATAGTATAGAATTTGTTGCTGTCAGTCTGTTAATGTTTTTTATTAAGTTATTATTCATCATCAATGTGCTATTTGAAATACTGATAGAATTCACAAATTCTATAGGACTACTCTCTATCTTACTGGTAAAGGGAAAATCTTCACTTGATTTACAATTTGAAAATAATATACTTGACCATCTACTACTATCATCTATGCTCGAAATCTTTGTCCCTGATTCAAAATTTGCATAACTATTTCTAAAAACCAAATGGGATCCATTACCTAGATTATTAGAGACAGACTCTCCTAATATTTCAGAACCTGATTTTAAATGAAATTGACTATGGTTTTGGATAGTGACATTGCTATGATCTAATATAGATAATACAGAATAATTGAATAGGGTTAATTTTGAACTTTCAGAAAGTTGCATAGCAGATTTATTTTCCACCAAAAGAGAGCTTAAATTCATTGAAAGTTCTGTTAGTGGAAGGAAAAGAGCTGAGCTGTTTAATGCCAGTTCGGAATTGCCTATTATGGTGGCAGATGTATCATGAAAAGTAACTTCAGAATCATTGATGAGGAAAGCTCCACTATCGATAGAGATAGTGCTTTCTGATACATAAAACTGCGAATCGTTCTCAATAGAAAATGTACCTACCTCAATATCTATACTACCATTATTGGGTATCTCTAATTTTGAATTTATCATTTCAAACCTAGCACCATTAATTATTTGAATATCTTTGAGGACATTACTATCAAAATCGCTGTCTTCGAGAATAAGCTTTGTTCCATACCCTGAAAGTGTAATAGGTTTATTTTGCATATTGATAGGGGAATTTTTTATTTTTAAGGTCGAATTATTCAGATATATTTTCGTTAAAAAGATACTCGTATCAGGGCAATTGATTACTTCAACATATGAATCATTAACATAAGCAAGCATTTCATATTGATTTGGAGGATATTGTGGTATGTTTAAAATTGAATTGATTATTGTTAATTTTGCCCCATCGTATAGAGAAATATTACTTAAAACATTATTTGCATTGGTGCAGTTCTGGATGATAATTTCAGTATTCGGACCCGTCGCTTGGATCTGATAATCATGGTTGTTTATATAAGAATTTGAGATTATCAATTTCGCTCCGTCTTCTAAATCAATATTTCCTATTACAGTGCGCATGTCAAGGCAATTTGTAATGATAATCTCACTGTCAGGTCCTATCGCTTTTATTATTTTCGTAAAATATAGTTCAATGGAGTTTGTCGGTAAAATAATTTTAGCATTATTTATCATTAATTTTGCACCATCTCGAATTTCTATGCTCCCATTCGTACCGATTGTGAATGTTCCCGAATTAATCTCTGCGGTAGTTCCATACCCTTCAGCATAGATAGAGGCATTTCCTATATTGAAATTGTTAGAAAGCCCATTGTTTACTATTATATTTCCACTATTTAAGTAAAATCCATAATACTTGTTGTCATCATGACTAGAATTTGGGCTGACATCGATATTATTGATTGTGAGAGTAGCCCCATAATCAACGACTATTCTTTCGGACAGAGGAGCGAACAAATTTGATGGAATGTTTGCATTGGGAATAGTAGTGTCGATATCTATCAATCTTTGCTTTTGAACGGGTAACAAATCAAACAGCTCGTTTGTATTAGCAGGATCTCCACCAAAGAAGTTTGTGCTGAAATAGAGGGATTCCTTATCGGGATCAGTATAGCTAAATTTTGCTATTACTTTGGCTGATAAATTATACACCTTAGCAAAATTTTGTGTTTTCAAAGCGAGGTTTAAGGCATCTTCATACTTTATAAATGGGGTATTGCAATGGTATTTTGCATAGCTGTTTATTAACTGTATGGATCTATAATTTATTATATACGGCAAGACATCTACAGATAAAAGATGATTAAGAGGTATACTAGGACCGGATATTCCAGCTTCTAATATAAAATTTAAAGCTACATATACTTCGTCGGGTTCTTCATTTAAATCTGGTAACGCTTCACTATTTACGACCCAATTCGATGGTAATTCGGACATGCGATAATTGAATTTTTCGTTATTTTTTACTGTTAACTTTTTTCCTTTGAAATTTTGGAGAGTTTTGCACAGATATTGTGCCCAACTTTTGATTGTAGTCCGGTAGTATAATATCAGGTAACGGAGTTTGAGTTGCACCTGGCTGGCTTATTGTAAATTCTGATATTTTAACTACTAGAAATTCATTCAAAACAAATGTATTTATTCCCCAAATAATAACTTTATCAAACAAGCCTAAAAAATAATTTCCTATTTTTTTTATTGAAGATAGTATAAATCTATTTTCTTGAGTATTGTAGTGGTATTCGATTTGTTTTTTTATCCTTTCTTCAAATTCATTTTTTGTAAGCCAAGGTTCTATATTATCAAAACTACTGAACATAAGTTCATCACTATGATAGACTTCAAAGGCATGTTTATGAAACGACATTTTTATTTTACTATTGTTATTACCACCTGTAGTTTTATTTATCACAAAGTCTAAAACCTTTTTGCGATTTATAACAGCAGTTACTTTAGCATCAACGGTACCATAAGCTGAAAAAGAGAGAGTGTTGTTTGCATTTTGACTTCTCGGATCATATCCAGTCACAACATCCATATAATACCACAATCCGCCACTTTTCATGATTCTAGCGATTTTAGTTTCATGTTGGACAGTAGTGTTGATTTGATCTAAACCACGTACCCCTAATTGATTAAAATATGATGCCGCTAATACGGCTGTATTACTCTTGGCCGATACATTTAAAGTAATGGCATTGGGTTCTTTAGCCTCTATATTCAAACCTTCATAATTAAGTTCATAAGGAAAAACAGGAAGAGGAAAATCAAAATCAACTCCCAATAAAGCTAAAAAATCAAGCATTTCTTTTGTAATATTTTCAGTGAGATATAGTAGATGAAAATACATATATCTAATGATTCCTGTTCTGATATTGTACAACACAACCAAAGGTATATTTAGATCTTGATGCATAGCAGAGGTATCTATTTCTATGATATCTAAAAGCTCCTTTGAACCATCTCCTAGATAGGCCGTGAGCAAAACCCAATCACCACCTTTTTCTACCGGTATAAAATCCGAATCCGCACCATGAGCTATATCAGAAAGAATACCATCTGGATCAACATAAGTAAAATCGTAGAATAAATCGCAATAATTGAATTCTATACCTGAATAAAACGGGGAAGGAAGAAAGATAGGGAAAGAGTAATCAAAATCTTCTCCATAATAACTAAACTCAATTCTTGTTCTAAAACCCCAAATAGGTGCAGTCCAATCATTTCTATGATATTCATTGTCACCTTTATCGTATTGCCAAATGTGGTCCCATGGAAGATTTTCTTGGGCATTTAGAATACTAACTGTGATTAAAGCGAATAATAATAAGATTTTTCTCATTTTTTTCTCCCATAATGTTTTTTTTACTAGTTTTTTTTTAATATTTCTAAATTTTTTATAAAAAAAACTATTACCACCATTAGTGTTTGTGCTTTTTTAATACCTAATTTTTGTAAACAATCCGATTGAAGTTACCCCGAATATTGTGGGGGAAGGTTTTTCCCATGCATCTTTGGAAAATGCTGTAAAAAAACTACTACCTATTAGTAGTCCAAAATTTTTTATAGGCATATCATAAGCCATCGACATATTCAGTCCAAACGATAAACAATCAGATACGCTACCATCTTCAGCATTTTCGGATATTGCTTCTAAAATCAAACCTGATCTTGCATCACCTGTTGTGATACCAAATTGCAATTTAGAGTGTGGATAATACATAAATCCTCCACCTATATATCGGATAGGTTTCATGGTCATTTTGTAGTCAAAAATATCTGTTCCAAGTCCCCAAAACCTTGTTGTACTCACACGCCAATAAAAGTCTTCATTTATACCGATAGTTTGGTATTCTGATATCAGCACAAATTTGTCATTCACTCTATATCCTAATCTTGCGTTTAGATTTAGATAGCTATAATGGTTATAATTATCGATATTTTTACCGTCTATACCTTCACTGCTTACAGTATATGTAGTTTTAATACCGAACATTGCACCACCGATAGCTGCTTCAAGGCTTATTCCTGTGAAGTCAAACTCATTTTTTGTAATGTCCGAACTCAATCCCACATCAAAATACAGCCTTTTTGCGTTTAGGTGGGAGCAGATCACCCAAAAAATGAGGAGTGCTATCAGTAATTTTCTCATTTTTTTATTCTCCTATGAAATTATATTTTTTTATGAATGTTTTTGTATTTAATAAATCGTCAAATAAATGATAATAAATAGCTCTATATGTGGTTATCACTAAGTATTCTTGGTATTTATTTATCGAATTAATTATTCCTTCAAACTCTGAATCTATTTGATAAAGATAAATTATTTCGTTTTTCTCTTCATAAAAATAAATGTATTCTATTCCATTTATTCCTCTAGAAAAGAATAAATAATCGTCTATTTCATTCCCATTTGCTATCCCCATTTCAAAACTTCCAAAATCAATCCAATTTTCTCCATCTTTTGTAAAACGAAGATCACCTGTAGTCAATCGAGCATATAAAATATCTTTCCATATCCAAAAATTTCCGGTAAAACCTATTTGAAAATCTTCTAATATTTTAAAATTTAAATCATCATAAATAACTGCTACAGTAGATTCTTTCGTAAAAGCGCAAAAATATGAATAAAAAACCATATTTTTGTATCGGATGGAATTTTCAGTAGGAGCTATATATATGTTATCATTTGTCAAAAATTCCCAAAACCCTTTATCGATTAGTTTCATATTGTTTTCATTATCAATTTGTATATCAAAATAAACGATAAACAGTGGAGCACCCTCTTCAACTATTTTTGTCATTTTTGCGTAAAATCGATGAATCTTATTTACAGGATCCAGCTCAATAGCTTGTATCACACCATAAATGCTATATTCTGTGTCATAATATTTCCCAAAATCTGAAGTCCCGACAGAGATGACATTTTTACTAGTAAAGTCTAAAATATACAAATTACGCGATCTACCTCTTCTATTATATGCTATCATTTTATCCGTCAGCCTAGGCCGTATAGGGAAGATAGATAAAACAACAATATCCAATTTTATTTCCAAATCTGGAGGTTTTGTCATATCTTCAAATATAGCTACCCCATTTTCGTAAGCTACATAAAATCTGTCAGAGGATATTGCTCCCGGAAAAATTCTAGCTCCTAAATCAATTCTTTTCCAGCCATCATCTTTTTCAGGTGGTTTTGTAGGACTCTTACAAGTAGCCAGTAAAAAGCATAGACCAACGAGGATGGTGTAAAAAACAAACTGCTTGATTTTGTAGCTTTTAAAGATACTTTTCATGTATTACCCCTTATTTTTTTTCATTATTGTCAAAATAACATTTAATTTATTTTTGTCAAATCATTTTTTTAATATTTTCCAAAAAATCGGTAAATGGTCACGGATCGGGTGGTGTTATCGATTTTGGGCGAGGATGCTGATTGTGTCGTAGCCCCTCAGAGCTCCGCTACGGATCGGGCGATGTTATCGATTTTGGGCGGGGAAGCTGATTGTGTCGTAGCTCGGAGAGCTCCGCTACGGGATGGTGCCAATTTATCGATTTTGGGCGAGGATGCTGATTGTGTCGTAGCTCGGAGAGCTCCGCTACGGAGATGATGCCAGTTTATCGATTTTGGGCGAGGGAAGCTGATTGTGTCGTAGCTCGGAGAGCTCCGCTACGGGATGGTGCCAATTTATCGATTTTGGGCGAGGGAAGCTGATTGTGTCGTAGCTCGGAGAGCTCCGCTACGGGATGGTGCCAATTTATCGATTTTGGGCGGGGAAGCTGATTGTGTCGTAGCTCGGAGAGCTCCGCTACGGATCGGGCGATGTTATCGATTTTGGGCGGTGATGCTGATTTGTCGTAGCTCACCACCCCGTCTGCTTCGCAGCCACCCCTCCGAAGGAGGGGAATTGGATTGCCGCTACGGAGCGCATTCCGAAAACCCTAATAAATAGGTTTAGGAAGAGAATTATATTTTTCATTGTTCCTCCATGAAATGTGTTTTTATTTTCTTTATTGTGTTTTCCATATCTATATTATCATGACTTGTCCTTCCAATAATGGTATGGTTTGTATAATCTAATTCCCCCTCGACATGTGGCAAAATATCAGTTCCATCACCGTATTGAAGCCTCCTTTCAACAAAAACTGTGCTACCATACAAAGCCGCACCATCATTACTAGCATGATTAGCAAGATGTTCCGGAGCACCATATTCTTTACTACCATATATTGTTCCACCAAACATTTTAAAGCGACTATCCTCTACAGCATATAGCCCGCCCCCATTATATGACTTATTACCTGAAATTGTTCCATTCATCATGTTAAATTCACCACCTCTCACATGCACACCGCCATTAGTATTTCCATGAATAACACCTCCTAACATATTAAAAACGCTATCAGAATCCACCATAATAGCATGGGCACCATCATTTTCAGAAATAACTCCATCTATCATGGTAAAAATTCCTCCTGTTAAAATACGTATAACACCTCCTCTAGTATGTTCAGCTACATAATGCCTTGATTTTGATACGGGCATCACGTTTTTAGATATAGTTCCACCTGACATTATAAACTGTCCTTCAGACACTATGATACCGGCAACACTTCTTATTCTGCTCTGAGTAGGCGGAGGATTGTTGGAAATTGATCCACCTGACATATAAAAAATCCCATCAACTCCAACTGTTACAGCCATATTGTTATTTGCTATTGCAGCGTTGTCTTGTAGGTTAAATATTCCAGAACTGACGACAACTCCAACTTCTGTACTGTACATCGCAGAAGCGGTTCCTTGCATCGTAAAGACGGCATTGACACCGTTTACATGAACTGGCGGACAATGCCGATATGGGGTTCCTATTAGGGTAAGATCTTTAATAGTCACATTTTGCCCAGAACCGATATGAAGCAAACCTCCATAGTAAATAGGATTTCCTTTGGGTGAAGCTGATATTGTACGCTTCCCCTTGATTTCTCTAGGATCGATATGAAGCAAATTTACATAGTAAAAAGGAATTCCTTTGGGCGAAGCTGATGCCGTACGCTTCCCCTTGATTTCTACAGAAATATCTGTAGCATTTCCAAAGGTTGGATTATCAGTACCGGATAATTCAAAGTCATTTCTGATATTGATCAGATAAGACTGCCCATCGCCACCTGTTTTGATAGTGTTTACTGCTTCGTTCCACTCTTTAGCGCTCTCTACGTTAAAAGTGATACGAGGTTCTGGTTTTACAGGACTTTTACAACTTTTTGATTGGATTTGATGATAGTTTATAAAATGATTTTCATATGTGAAATCTTCATAACTTTCCAATACATTCACAGATGCTGACTTTGTCTCAAAATCGTTTATTTCGACAATTTCTTTTGTGAAAACACTTGTTATCAATAGTAACAAAATGCTAAATACGATAAATAATTTTTTCATGTGTTACTCCTTGTTCTCGTTTTTGTTTTATTGTCGCCAAAATTAAAATTTAATTCTTTTTTGTAAACAAAAAGTTTTGATTTTCAAAAAAATATTATCCACTACATAAATTTTAAATAAACGGTTCCACGAATAAATGGCAAACTCCGTTTACCTATTGATTTTTTTGTCATAGCCCCTCCGAGCTCCGCTACGGCATTTGAAAAGGAAAAAAAATCCGCATTTATTTATACAATCTCATTTTCAAAAACGGATAAGCAAAGTCAGGTATTACTCTAACATTATATATATCAGTATATTACCACTATAGTATTAGATTGGCACAGTTTTTGCATTGTACATTTCTAAGTATCATTTTACAAAATTATAGAGTGTTAATAACGAGTGATGTGAGTAGCCATCATATCAATCGAATGAAATAACGGGGCAACCCATCTTGTTTGAATAGTTTGAGTATCAGGTGTGGAAACTAGAAATGTAAAGAACCTTAAAAATTTCCACACCTTTGCTCAGAAACGAAAATCAAATATTAAAACAAAAAAAATATTTAAAGGAGTCATAAATGAGAAAGGCGATATTAGCTTTATTTATAGTTTTTACAGTAGTTGGACTGGCAGCTCAAACCAGACTAAAAGACATCAGCAAAATTAGTGGAATGGACAGCAGGCAACTGATCGGATATGGTCTTGTTACTGGTTTACAAGGTACAGGAGATACCGCAGCATCTCAGGTAACGATACAGTCTATCAATAACATGCTCGAACATTTTGGACTGTCAGTACCAGAAAATCGTGTCAGACCAAACAATACTGCGGCTGTAATGGTGACAGCGATCTTGCCACCTTTTGCTAGTCCCGGCTCACATTTTGATGTCATCATATCATCGGTAGGTGATGCTCGTAGTTTGGAAGGAGGGCAATTATTGATGACACCTTTGGTAGATCAAGACAATAGAAAATACGCACTGGCTCAGGGGCCAATATCATTTGGGGGTTTCAATGAAGAGAGGAGAGGTTCTAGTGCCAGAAAAAATTATACAAATACAGGTCGCATACCTGGTGGCGGAATGGTCGAACTCGAAAATTCAAATATGATATTTCAAAATGGAGAATTAAAGATTCTTCTCAATCAACCTGATTTTACCACAGCAGAAAGAGCTACAGAAGCAATCAACATTTTTTTTGATGTCAGACTTGCGACAGCAGAAAACGCTTCAACGATCACAGTGATAGTCCCTGATGATGTCATCATGGGCAACAATCTGATAAACTTTATATCAAATATAGAAAATCTAGAAATAATGCCTCAGCAAATAGCAAGAGTAGTGATAAATGAAAGAACAGGCACTATTGTTGCTGGCGGAAATGTTCGTATCGCACCTGTTGCTATTGCTCATGGAAACCTCATAATACGCGTAGCTGCTGAAGATGAAGTGTACGCAGCAGGTCAGTTTAGTCTAGAAAGATATATCACCATAATGGACTCTCGAGAAGAAACACGGGTCTTTTTTATGGAAACAGCGACAATACAAGAATTAGCTCAAGCATTAAATGCAATCAAAGTGTCACCTAGAGACATGATCTCAATCTTTCAATTGCTGAAAGAATCTGGTGCCTTATTTGCAGAGCTGAGAATATTATAAGGGGTCAATAATGGAACTAACAACATCATCGATAGAAATAGGCATAGAAAATCGAATCCATGCAAACCAATCAGAAAAAATGGAAGCGATCAAAAAGAACCTAGCTCCAGATTCCCCTGAAAAAGCAGCAAAGGCGGCAATAGATTTTGAGGCAATGCTAATAAAACAAATGCTGAGCACTATGACACAAGGGCTGGAAGGTGAAGGTTTTTTTGGAACACAAGCTGGAAGTGCTTTTTATCAAGACATGTTTCTGAATCAAATCTCAGAAAACATGGCAAAAAATCAATCCTTTGGGTTAGCAGAGTCAATATTAAAGCAAATTAACCCAGAAGCTGTGGATCAGCTCAAAATACAAAAACGCCCTTCTAGCAAATTGATGGGAAATATTGTCGAGCCCAAAATCAGCAATATCGATATCTCCGCAAACAAAAATGTGGTAAAGGGTGATGGGAATGTTCAGCCAACGCAATCGGAAAATACAGAGCAGAAGGCTACTTCATTAATTGTGACTAGCCATGAAGCACCACTGCAACCTTTACCAAAAACACTTTCAGAGCGACTTCAAAAATATGATGATATTATAAAAAAAGCGGCTAGTAAATATAATCTAGACGAAAACTTAATAAAGGCAGTCATCGCTCAAGAAAGCTACGGAAACCCCAATGCGATGTCTCCTGTAGGAGCAAAAGGACTGATGCAATTAATGGATGGTACTGCAAAAGATCTAGGTGTGAAAAACTCGTTTGATCCAGAACAAAACATCATGGGCGGAGCCCGTTATCTCAGACAAATGTTGAACCGCTTTGGTGATCAAGAGCTCGCTTTGGCTGCCTATAACGCAGGTCCTGGGAATGTGATGAAACACAAGGGCATACCTCCATTCAGAGAAACAAGAAATTATATCAGACAAGTTGCAAATTACTTAAGCAGATTTTCAAATTAAATATATAGGTGATGTTTTAGCACCAAAGGAGTGTAAAATGGATAATCTAATAAACGATTTTTTTAAGAGTTGGGAGAACGAAATAGTTTCTTATCAAGAAATTTTAATATGTTTAGAAGATCAAAAAGAATCTCTGATAGATTGGAATATCAAGAGATTTCAAAAAATCAGTCATCAAGCAGCAGTCTCTGTGAATAGAGCCCACAAAGCTACAAATATCAGGAATGACTTGATGGAATCATTGTTTGTACTGAAAGATAAAGATTTGACCCAAAACAATCTTAAAACAGTTTATACATTATTTGACGAGGTAGAAAATTCTGAAAAAGCGAATGTGTTGTTTACCAGCTTTATAAACACTTTACGCTCGATAGATAAACTTTCTACAGAAAACAAAGAACTCATAAAGACGGGTCTAGAACTGGTCGGTGATAATCTAGAAATGATAGCAGATCTAGTAGATAGAGACAGAGTTTATAGCCGTGTCGGCATGATACCCCAAAGACGAAGTGCGATACTTCTAAATACGAGGGTTTAATAATGTTTAACATGCTCTCCATCGGTAAAAAAGCTGTCATGGCAAACGAAAAGCAATTGGAAACCACAGGACATAATATTGCAAATGCCAATACACCGGGCTATAGCAGACAAAGAGTCATACAAGAAGCCTCTTTGCCAATATCAATGCCACAGTATAATTATGGAACAGGTGTAGATCTAGTCAGAATAGAAAGGATGCGAGATTTGCAGCTGGATGTTGATTTTCGTAGGCACAATGGAAACGCTGGTTACTGGGAGTCGATGGCAAGACACCTGACAGAACTAGAGAAAAATGTGCTGGAAACTACCGAATTTGGTATTCATATGAGGATAAACAATTTCTTTAATTCTTGGGAGTCTCTTTCAAACAACCCATTTAGCAATATTCACAAAATGGAAGTAGTAAATGCTACCAATCAAATGACAGAAGGATTCAAAGATTTATACAGATCAATCGAAGAAAAAAAGAAAGATGCTACTAGAGCTCTTCAAACATCAGCAGACAGAATTAACCAAATAGCTCAGGAAATGGAAAAATTGATGACCCATATTTCTCTAGAAGAAATGAACAATAGGCCAGTAAACGATTTACTCGACAAATTTGATTTACTAGTGGATGAGCTTTCTGCATACGGAAACATCCAGATTCATAAAAGAGAAAATGGTACCATGAGCGTTTATTTGGGTACAGATGAATTAGTTCGAAATGGGCATGCAAATACTCTCAATCTTATTGAGAAACAAAATATGAGCACTGGAGAAACTACGCTGGTTTTGGCATGGAACAATATAGATAATCCTATAGGTGGACTGATCACAGGTTCTCTAAAAGCTCTAGATGATTTGAGAAGCAACATCTTGCCAGAATATCAACAAAAATTGGACGATTTAGTAGTCCAAATATCCCAGCATGTAAACGCTGTTCATATGCAGGGAATAAACGGATATGGTAGTGGAGGTATTGCATTGTTTAATCCTGATGTGACAGGAGTCATGAATTTTCAGCTTTCAAACGAAGTTTCAAGTGATTTTAACTTCATTGCGACATCACTCACAGGAGCAACAGGAGATAATCAAATAGCTCTGATGATGACAGATTTAAGGTTAGAAAAAATATTTGATGGACAGACACTGACAGAATCATTTGCAGATATTATTTATACAGTAGGTCAAGATGTCAAATTTTCTATAAATAGCGCGGATAGGACATCCCTCGTTGCGAAACAAACAGATAATTTTAGAGAGTCTGTAAAAGGAGTTTCTATCAATGAAGAAACTACTAACCTTTTAAAATTTCAACAGGCTTATCAGGCCGCCGCAAAGATAATATCTGTGGCTGATGAAATGATAAAGACTATTATAGGGTTAGTAAGATGATTATGTACAAAAATTTCTTCGGTTTTATTACCGTAGCTACAAAACATTTAACACTAGGAAGGTAAAAATGTTAGTATTAACTAGAAAATCAGGTGAAGCAATCTGTATAGGTGAAGATATAGAGCTTATTATCACTGAAATCACAAAATCAGCTGTCAGAGTAGGTATCAAAGCCCCTAAAAATACTTTGGTATATCGAAAAGAAGTATTTGAACGAATTTTACAAGAAAATGAAGAAGCTTCGCATACGAAAATTGATAATACAAAGCTCTTAGATTTGAGTAGACTTATCACAAAAAATATGACACTTTCTTCAAATGTGAGATCTGAAAAATGAAAGGAACTTTCTCTATTTATAGAAAAAGGTAAAAAGGAGAAAAATCAAATGCGTGTAACAGACCAATCAATGTTTCATGGACTGATAAATCAGGTAAATAAAAACCTTTCTGATTATCATAAATACAATGAAATGGTAGCAAACGATGGGAAAAGACTCAATAGGATATCTGATAATCCTGCTGAATTAGCCACAGCGATGCGTCATCATGGGAATGCCGCTGCATATGAGCAATATACACTAAATGTCAGAGATGCAGAAGAATATTTAAAGGCTACGGATTTGGCATTGAATAAAATTCATGATATTTTGAGCAGAGCTAGAGAAATTGCAGAGACTAATTCTACAGAGTCGTCTTCAGAAATGGAAAGGAAAATAGCGGCAGATCAAATACAAGAGCTAATAAGCGAAATGATAGGGATCGCAAACACAAAAATGAGAGATAGATATATTTTTTCTGGAACAAATGGAGAAAATCCTGCCTATTCACTGGAAGGTAAAATTTTGCCCCCACTCGCATCTACAGACAATGTTTACAATGAGATCGTAACGACAGAAGGTGTTTTAAAAGGAACTGGTGAATTTATCGTAAGATTTGTACACAGTGGCGACGTTGGAGACCCTGATCTCGATACGACAGCAATGTACCAGATATCAAACGATGGCGGTGAAACATGGACAGAAGCCACATATTTTACAAATCTGACGATAGCAATAACAGATTCTGCGGGTAATGATACAGGCTTGACCATGACGTTTAGTCCGGGATATTTGAGTGAGAATGATGAGTTTCGAGTACAAGTGGTTCCCGGGCAATTTATGGGTAACGGTGATCTTGTAGAATTTAATAACAACATGTTTAGTAGAGTAAATACTAATGTGACAGGTCAGGCTCTTTTTGAAGATACTGGTTTCTTTGACACTCTTTATCAATTAAAGAATGCCCTTTCATATGGGAATACGATAGAAATATCAAATGGTCTGGCAGGACTCGAATCTTTACAAACAAATATACAAATGCAGGTCACATCTACAGGAATAGAATTAAATAGACTTGAAGTAACCAAAAGCAATCTAATGATGCTACAAGAAAATGTGTTTGAAAACATACAAAGCATCGAAAAGATAGACGTGGTTGAATTATTATCAAAATTTGCTATGGCAGAAAACGCTTTAAATTCTTCGGTAGCTGCACTATCGAAAATCTTCCCTCGAGGATTATTAAGTTATTTATAAATAAATAAACAAGGAGTATGAAATGACGCTTTACACTACACAATTTGGTGAAATTGAAATCAATGATGACACTGTCATCACTTTCCCAGCGGGGATATTAGGATTTCCAAACTTTAAGCAGTACGCTTTAATTGACGTTGACGAAGGTTCACCATTAAAATGGTTACACTCTATAGAAGAACCTTCTTTGGCATTCGTAGTCACAGACCCCAATCTTTTTAGACCAGACTATTCTATAGACGCATGGAAAAAAGACTTGGAAGATATCGAAGTTTCTGATGCAAAAGACGTGATAGTTCTAGTTTTGGTGACAGTACCTACAGAACCTGCTAAAATGACTGCAAATTTAAAAGGTCCTGTATTGATCAACACCAAAAATAACAAGGCAAAACAGCTAATAATCGATAATCCAGATTATGACATCAAATATCGCCTTTTACCTGACGAGATTTTAGAACAAGTCGTTTAAAAAAGCCAGACACAAAAAAGAAGGGATTCTTGCCGCTCTGCGGATTCCCAGGGAAGGGAAAGTTTGGTTTTTTTATTCAAGCAAAAATAAAAAAGTCTATTTTCCTGTTATTCAACACCCTCTATTATTTTTGATCATAAGCTAAAATATTCTATGGTTTCTTTTAGTCCCTTTTCTAACGAATATGTGGGTTCCCAACTTAGTATATCCTTTGCTCTTTTTATATTTAGGCAGCTCCGTCTAATATCACCTAACCTAGGTCCTTTCATGCATGGTTTGTATTCGACACCCATCTGACCTGAAATAATTCGAAGTAATTTTCCTGTAGTTGTTTCAATGCCAGACCCTATATTTATTGTTTCTGTACTAGCTTTGTTTATAGCAAGGAGATTTGCTTTAACGACATCTTTCACATAAACATAGTCTCGAATCATCCCGTCAAGCTCACCATCAAAAGTATGCAAATTTGGCGTTTCACCCTTTAAATATTTTTCAACAAATATAGAAATCACACCCGATTCCCCATGAGTAGCCTGTCTAGGCCCATATACATTGGAATATCTGAGTATTGTGTAGTCTAGCCCAAAGGTTTTATAGTAATAATACAAGTATAACTCTGAAACAAATTTATGTATAGCATATGGAGATAGGGGTTTTGGATGATATTTTTCTGATGTGGGGTATTCGTCAGCATCTCCATATATTGCGCCTCCAGAAGAAATAAAAATAATCTTTTTTACTTTAAACTTTACACAATTATCTAGGATATTTAACAATCCTATTATATTTATATCTAAATCATTTAGTGGGTTTTTGACAGAGACAGGGACACTGACCTGTGCAGCATGATGGTTTACAATTTGTGGGTTTTCAGTCTTGAATATTTTTTCAATTCTCTTTTTACAAATACATTCTAAAAAAAACTTTGCTCTGGGATTGTGATTTTTCATAGATCCTGTTGATAAATCATCTATAATGATTACTTCATGATGATTTTCAACATATTCGTCCACTACATGCGAACCTATAAAACCTAACCCTCCTGTTACTAAAATTTTCATAATATCTCTCTTTTACACAAATATTAATATCAAAAATAATCTACGATAAGCAAACCACATTTTATACAAAATATTTCATCAATCTTTAAATATTAACACGATACAAAAAAAGTTTAATATATCAAGGCATTTATGTATCGAAGTGAAATGCTCTTAGATATGCTTGTAGAATGTCATCATCAGAGGAAAAATACCTTTAAAATATTGAAACAATATAAAAAACTTGACAACAATGCTCCTTTTGAAATCATGGTTTTTGGGTTATGGCGTGAAAGGTGTGTCGTTTTTACTTGAGGTAGTGACCCGCTTGTGTATTTAGAATTTATTTTATAGGAGCATGTATGCTTGAAAAATATGAAATAATAATAAAAGAGATTTGCTCAAAACATGGAGTAGGACTTTATGATATTGAAGAAATAAAAACACTGCACGGAAACGTATTGTGTGTCTTTATCACAAAAATAGGTGGTGTAAACATTTCAGATTGTGTAAAGGTGAGCAAAGATATCAATACAACAATCGAAACAAATGAAATTTTGAAAGGCTATTTTACTTTTGAAGTATCTTCTCCGGGTATAGAAAGACAACTAAAGTTTAAAAAGCACTATGCTAGTGCTATAAATGAGTGGGTTTCGGTAAAGCTGGGTGAGCGATGTGCAAAACCGCATAGTACAGACGGTAAGACTCAAAATGAAATTATAGGGTTACTAAAAGAAGTAAATCATGAATTTGTAACTATTGAAACGGAAAAAGAAAATATACAAGTACCTTTTACTAATATTAAAAAAGCAAAAACTATTTATAAACAGGTAAAAAAGGAGAATAAATGAGTTCAAATATATTAGCGATAATCAAAGAACTTGCCAATATAAAGCAGCTGGATCAGGAAAAAATAGAAAAAGTCATAAAAGATAGTCTAAAGATAGTTCTAGGTAAAAAGCTAAAACTAGAAAATGATTTAGAAATCATTTTAGATTATAATAAAAATTATTTAGCTGCCCGCTTTTTAAAAGAAGTAGTGGATCAAGAAATGTCTTTAGGTCAAATGTCATTACATGAAGCGATTTATGAATATGATGAAAAAGCAAAAATAGGCGATATGATCAGAGTAGAAATATCGATACAAACTTTTGAACCAAAACTTATAAAAAATGCTAGAGAAGAGATCGCACACAAAATAAGAAGACTCGAAGAAGACAGAAAAATGTTTGATTATGAAAAACAAAAGCATCAAATAGTATATGGCAAAGTAAAGAAATCTGATTTCAATGGCTATCTTATAGATATAGGATTTGCTGAAGGTCTTTTACCAGTAGAAGAGCAAATAGAAGAAGAATTTTATAAAATAGGAGACCACATAAGGTGTTTTGTTTTAAATATCAGAAAAAGAGGTAACGAGCTGATTGTAATACTATCTAGAGCACATCCAGAATTTGTGAAAAAACTTATTGAACTAGAAGTTCCAGAAGTGCTTTCAGGAGAAATAGAAATAAAAAGAATTATTCGTGAGCCGGGAGTCAGAACGAAGGTCGCTGTAAAAGCAAAACACGCCTCTATAGATGCGGTGGGCTCCTGTCTGGGTCCAAAGGCTATCAGAATCGAGCAAATCAAGAAAGAGTTAAGGGGTGAAATAGTCGATATATTAGAGTGGGATGATGATCCTGAAGTGTTGATCTCAAATGCAATAGGTCCAGATTTGATTGAAAAAGTTTATATCACTCAAAAAGGAAAATTTGCCAGAATAATAGTTTCTGATGAGAATAAAAACTTTGCTATTGGTAAAATGGGAAAAAATGTAAGATTGGCTGCGAAACTAACAGAATACAAGCTTGACATCTTTACAAAAGATGAATTTGAAGACAAATTGGCAGAGGAAAGAAGAATTACAAGCCATGTAAACGAGCTGGATGGTGTTACTGCAAAAATAGCCGACATATTAAAAGAGCACGGATATACTTCTGTTCAGGACATATTCAAAGCTTCTGTAAATGAGCTAAAAAACATCGAAGGAATTGGTGAAAAAATAGCTTTCAAACTAAAAGAGGCATCAAAGCATTTTTAGCAGAATAAAGTTTATAAATGATAAAAGAAAGAACTTGTGTAATATGTAAAAAGAAAGCTAATAAAGAGCATTTATGCAGATTTATTTTATTAAATAACGAAATTGTCATAGACCTAAACCATAAAATAAATTGCTTTGGGTATTATTTTTGTAAAGATAACAATTGTTATGAATCTATCAAAAAATGGATGACAAAAAAGAAAAGAAAAATAGTTAGTAGCGAGTAAAAGGGGAAGTAATCATATTGTTTATATATAAATCAACGGAATTATGGATAGTATAAAAGAAAAAATTATACCTCTTTTGCAGCTAGCTATGAAAGCAAAGAAAATAGCATTGGGACATGATCATGTCATGCGACTTGTTCAAAAAAAAAAAGTATTTTTATTAATAGTAGCGAGTGACCTGAGTAAAAATAGTTATCAATCTGTAATTAAATATACGGATAAGCAGCATATTGATATTGTGAGCTGGGAAAATAAAGATTTTTACTTTCAGTTGTTTGGTAAATATACAGGCATCGTGGGTATTCTCGATAAAAATTTTTCAAACGGAATAAAAAAGCTATTTTCTAATGTCTCCACTACATCGTATTGAAGAGCCTCATACTTTAATCTAAAACCGTAGTGGCGATCCAATTCCCCTCGGAGGGGTGGCTGTGAAGCAGACGGGGTGGTGAGCTACGACAAATCAGCATCCTCGCCCAAAATCGATAACATCGTCCGACTATTTTATCAATACCATCCTATTGGTACCGATCACTTCGCCGTCCACGACAGCTCGATAAAAATAAACCCCGGCCCCTACTGGTCTATTGTTTTCATCTCTCATATTCCACGTGACATTATAGCTGTGAGCATTCGTAAAGTCTGAACCCTCTTGAGCAAATCCTGTCCTGAGGGTTTTCACTTTTTGACCTCGTATATTATATATTTCTA
>Ga0099364_10003414_pt1 | contig 24652 bp, 14 predicted proteins | sample TergutTh196P3_FD_73070 | JGI IMG/M metagenome (GOLD analysis project Ga0099364, IMG submission 73070) | Microcerotermes parvus P3 segment gut microbial communities from Pointe-Noire, Republic of the Congo - Th196 P3 | ecosystem: Host-associated > Arthropoda: Insects > Digestive system > Gut ...
CATAATCTATACTACCAAATGTAACCTTAACCATAATTATCGCAGTACCTGCACTCTTTGCCGTTATTGTTGTCGGATTGCCAGAGGGAGTCACAGTCGCGACATCTACATCAGAACTTGTCCATGAAAACGTTAATCCAATGTCAGTTTCAGTCGCAGTCAATGTCGCTGTTTTTCCAACTTCTATGGGAGATGGAGAAGTCAGCGTTACTTTAGTATCGTTCTCTGCAACAACAGTAAAGTTGCCCAATGCGGCTACGCTATAAGCGGCTTCGCTATAATCTTCATAAGACGCTTCCGGAACTATTATCGTTAGTCCTGTAGGTACTTGTAAAAAAGCATTGCCGCCTATAGTTTTTGGCGGGTTGTCACCGAGAAACTCAACCAATACAAGGCTTGTGCAACCATTAAACGCATAAGTTCCAATAGTCTCTACGCTGTTGCCGATTGTTACGCTCGTAAGGTTTTCGCAACCATAAAACGCATTATCTTGAATATCCGTAACGCTGTCGGGTATGGTTACGCTCGTAAGGTTTGTGCAACCCCTAAACGCGCTATTTCCAATAGTCTCTACGCTGTTGCCGATTGTTACACTCGTAAGGCTTTTGCAACCATTAAACGCATAAGTTCCAATAGTCGTAACGCCATCTTCGATTATTACGGTTTCTACATTGGAAGGGAGAAAATTGCTACTCGTATTATCAGACCAAGCCGTTGGGTATGTTGTACCCTCGTTAGAGCTGATTGTAAGCGTTCCAGTTTCGACAACGAAACTCCAACCAGTACCACTAAAGGTTTCCGCCGACACGGTTAATAAAGTCAACCCCCCCCCGAACAGGTGTGCGAACATGAGCATGGACGCGAGCAGTATCGCCGTGATTTTGGCTGATGTGCGTTTTATTTTCATTTGTATATGTCTCCTTTTATGATGTTTTTTGTAGGGGCGGCGTTTTGCCGCCCGCAATTTTACACCAACATTGACGGGCGTTTTTTAATCAGATGTTGTTGTGTTGTATTGTAGGGGACGGCGTCCTCGACGTCCCGTTGTTCAAATTAAATGTTTCGTTGAAAATTCAACGTCCCATTTGCCGATAAAACCGACAAAAATCAGATTCGCGGGACGATTGCCATCGTCCCCTACGAAAATATCTTGATTTTCCATTATTTTTTCTCTTTTTTGGTTATGCACGGCTTCACGTCAAATCCCATATAGTTACATATCAATGCAATAATAAATAACGCCGTCAGCATACACGCGGCAGTCTTAAATAAGCATTTGAACATATTTTATCACCTCTTTTAAAAAATATTTATTTATATTAAATATAATTGTCGGCTAATCTATGGAATGATACACCAGATATTCGACTAATCTGTTGTACGCCGCAGGGACTATATGACAGTAATTGTCAGAGGATAACACCTCGAATAAATGGTTTTCCTCGTCCCTAAGCGCGGCGGCGTAGTCAATAAACGGAATGTTGTTATATGCCGCAAATTCTATAAGTAATTTGTTGAACTCCATTATTCTCGCGTTGTGGAGCGTCTCCCTCTGCCCCTCTTCCGTCAGGGGCGTTACGGACATTATCGCGACCGTTTTATTCGGGGATTTCGCCCTTATTCTGTTTATCAAGTCGGCGTAATTCTGAAAAAAAGTCGCGGGCGATTGCCAACCTACATCGTTTAGCCCAAGGCATATAAATACTTTGCTCCCCGCCTTTTCGGCGATTATATCTTCGGGCATCGTCTGAACGCCGTTCATCAACGGGTGAAGCGATTTATCGGATATCGGTCTTGTAGCGTTGAGTATTCCGTAGCTTTTCACGGCTATTACAGTCGTCTCCGCCAACACTTTTTCTCCGTTGAATGTTACGTGGTCCCTGTATAAATCAAATCCTGTTGTAACGGAATCCCCCAGAAAAATTATATCTTTGAAATATTCGATTGGATTGGGTATATCCGCGTTGACAGGCACAATTTTTGCTTGCAGTTCCAAATCCCTGCCCAAAGGCGGCGGCTCAACGATTATGCTTTTGTCGCCGATTTGAATTTGTATCGCGGAAGCGAACATCTGCGTCGGATAGTCAACTTCGGTGAATGTCAACTCGTCCTGAACGGGTGGGGGAGGTTCTGTCGGGGCTGGCGTTGTAGGCGTAGGCGGCGCGGTAGTCTGCTCTGTCGTCGCAGGGGGAGGAGACGGGGACGTCGTTGAGGGGGGACGCGACTCTGTTGTCGCCGCCTGTGTCAGGCTCTCGGCTTCAGTCGCGGGAGCTGTCACGCGTTCCGTAGTATGTTCCGCGACAGCCGCCGCCGTTTCCCTCGCGGGTTCTGTCGGCTCCGCAATAGGCGCGGGCGGCAGTGCCACGACCGCGTTATACGTTTCATGCTCGTCATATTCCATATAATCCGCGCCAAAAACATCAGACGGTCCCTCAATATCTACGTTATGCGAATTTGTCAGGGCATATATATCCTCGCTGTATATAAACGCGACGGTCCCCGCGCCCAACATTATAAATATCGCGACTAACATAACCGTTGCAACCGTAACTCTTATTTTTTCTTTTTTATCTTCAGCGTTTCTATTTTCTATCATCGCTCTTTATCTTCTCCCCATCTTGACTGCAAAACTGCTAAAATTTGTCATAAATTTCCTCAAGAGTTTGCTCAACCTTGAATAATTCCACAGAGAACGATTCATACGAAATTTTGAACTTCTCGGATATATTCCTGTAGCTTTCTTTCACCGCTTCAAGATTTTCCCTTAGTTTTGATACGTCGTTCTCATATTCTTCAAAGAACGCCGTCCGTTTTAAATTTGCTTTGTTCATAATATCTTCGGCTTCGGCTGTCGCTTTCTCAATAATATTCTCGGCGGTGCGGTTCGCGGAATATATCACGTTTCCAAGCTCGGCAGTAATTTTTTCATAAATTTTTTCTTCGTTCGCCGTCAAATCATTCACTTTGTTTTTTATCTCGATAAGCTCTTCATTTTCTTTTTTTAAGGCGAAAATTTCTTCTTCAAGCGACATGATTTTTCTGTCCGCTTCTTCTGCGGCTTCACTCATAGACAATTTTTCAGTTTCTCTCTCGTCTAACATAGCGTTTAAATTGTCGATTTGCTTACGGAGTTCCTCGCTGTTTTCCGCGTCAGTGGGCATCGCGGCGACCAATGCGCGCTGTTTTTCATATTCTTCGCACAAAATAGTATATTTCTTTTGAACAACATTAAAATCGTCCGTTTTTTTCTTCATATCCACTGCCGAAGTGTCCAATTTCCTCTTCAAAATAGCCGCTTCTTCTGTTTTTTTGATTATAGTTGCCTCTGATGCGGCTAAATCTTCTTTATATTTATCCTCGGCGTCTGAATACTCTTTCATCATTTTTGTTACAAATTGAATTACATCGTCTTTATTAAATCCTTTCAAACTTTCCCTAAAATATTTGCTGCTATTCCCGAAATTTTCCATGTTTTCTATCTCCCTACTATATTTTTTTATGTAATATATAAACATTTTACCACATTAACTATCATTTTTCAACCCTTTTTCCGACTAATAAGTTAAAAACATTTAAAATTTTTGTGTTTTTCCCTTCAAATTGTCCGTTTTTATATTATATATAACACTGCTCATTTAATTTACATAAAAATACGGACGATTTTTATTCGTCCGTATATAATAGCCCCAAGCCCCCTTTTGTAAAGAGAGTAACAGGCGGCTTGTCCGCCTGACGGGTGTTTCTGTTACACAATATATTCAATTTAATCGACCATATTAAATGCTTTGAGCATATTCACAAGGGCGGTTGCCGCTTGAGCCCTCGTCGCTATATTCTTCCCGTCAAATGTCGATTCTGTCATGCCATGCATTATTTTAAGCTTTACTATCTTTTCTACGAAGACTTTAAACTGAGAGCCAATCTCAGCCGCATCGGTAAACCGCAAATCGAGCTCTATATTTTCCGACGGGATTTTTATTTTTTTATATTCTGCCGCCCTCGCTATGATATATGCCATTTCCTCACGCAGTATAGCTTGATTCGGCTTGAAATTGTCGTCGCCGAAAATATCTAATAATCCCGCCGATTTTGCTTTCATAACCGTATCATACGACCACTCTCCCTTGATGTCTTTATATTCCTTGGTATCTGCTTTAGCTTGCGGTAAGTTGAGCGCATTTTCTATCATCTTTACAAATTCGGCTCTCGTTATTGCCCTGTTGGCTTCATATATTCCGTCGCCAACTCCTATTACCAGACCTTTAGAAGCCGCAAAAGATACGGTATCATAATACCATTTGTCCTGCGTTATATCGCCGAACTTCACTTCATTTTCCATTATAGCGTAAATACTGTTGCTGTCTGATAAGATTACTATAACCCAAACGCCGTTTCGTTTTTCCGCTCTATGCGGTACAAAAGTCCACGACTTGGAATTCTGATTATACCTGAACGCCCCGTAATTTTCAGGCAAACTCTGAATATCTTCGGGAATTACTATGGTTCTATCAACACTTTCACTAAATTTATCTGCTGTCATAAGTTTAGTGTTGCCGACGTATATATCTACAGTAAAATCAACTGCCGCGCCTAACAGTTTCCGTGAATCAATCGCAGATTGAATGTCGGCATTATCAGAAACGTCATTGATTGAAACTCTAAATTCAATATCTGCCGAATTTATATTATCTGCTTCTAATGCCTTAGATAAATCCGGGATTATTTGCGCTATATTAAGCGGCACATTGTAAGCCGCGAAAGGCATAGAAACTTCAAGATAGAACGAATCATTATTTCCTTGGAAATTTTCTGTAAGAGAGGATAAAATTTTCGACGGAATAGTCACATTTGTGGGTTCATACACTCCCTCTGCGTTTTGTGAAACGGGAACGGAAATAATATGTTTTTCGTCGGAAGTATTGATTTGCGAGACATTTATTGAGATTTCCCCCGTAGTTATATTTAAATTTTCAGTTTGAGGCAAAGCGGTATCATTTGGAATTTCATTTGTGTTGTTTATATTATTTATATTGGGTGTATTGGGATTTAATTCTGTATTGCCGTAAGTTGTATTATTGTCTGTAACTACATTGTTTCCGACATTATTTTCTGGATTATTACTGTTATTTATTTGATTATTATATTGAAAATCAGGCGGAGGACTATTCGGCTGTATTTGTGGCGATTGCGATTGTGGCTGGGTTTGTGGTTGAGACTGGGTTTGCGATTGCGGAGGAGATGTGGGTATTAGTTCAAACACAGCAATAATTGTCACGGAGTTAGCGGGCATTACAAACATTGTGCTTGCATTGTTAGCGTTCCCGAATATACCTCCGTTTGAAGAGGTCCACTGCACAAACCGATAATTCAAATTTGCGGTAGCCGTAAGATTTATTGTTTCACCTGATTCATAATTTCCGTTGACGTTATTTATTGTCCCGCCTGTCCCCGCAGATATATTCAGAGGATATTTTTTAGGTTCTGTAGGTTTCGGCGCGGGATTAATATTAAGTACCCCGTTTTGATGAACAAGAATATAATTTTTGCCGTTAGTGTCATTAAGAACCGCATTTACAGCGAAATCAATCACGGATTTATCTGATGTATTTGTATTGCTTACGTTATATCTTGCGGACGCAGGGACAATCAACGCGTTTTTTTCGTCATCAGAGCCTATAAAACCCGAATAAGTTATTTTTAAACCCGGGAAAGAATCTCCCTGTGTTATAGTTATATTTTCTGCCTTGACCATAACTTCTTTGGGACTTATAATAAATTCAAAGTTCGCGCTGCCCGCGTAAATAGCGTTCTTGTTTGATACGGAAATTGTCAGCTTGTATTTTCCTGCGTCAACAGGGGCATTAAAACTTGAATATCCGCTTTTGTCTGCGGATTCATAGAGAATTACAAGCTCCGCAGGGTCAACATCTGTTATCATCTTGTTATTTAAGTTACTTGTTATGACAAGATTACTGTATTTGAACGAATTTCCGTTATAAATTCCACTGTTTATTATTGCGTCTATTCTCACGGGTATTTTTTCTACTACGTTTATGTTTATTATTGCGCCGTTTATACTATGATTATCGCTTTCAATTATTATAGGGATAAATCCATTGGCGGGAAACGGTATTTCGTTTACGGATATTATTAAAATATTTTCTTGTATAACCAATGATTTGAATATATCGCTTATATGAACGTCAACGGGTATATGGTACGTCACGTTTTTCAGAAATTCTTGTGAATTTATTTCCGGCAATAATGTTGTTAAATTGAATTCATAGCTATATTCGTAATTCTCGGTTATACTATAATTTTGCGGCAATGCGTCAACGGGCTTTTTTAATATATTTTGATTGTAAATATTAAATATATCATTGTCCAAAACATAGTTTGGATTTGCAAGTTTCACAGTTACCGTAACATTTCTGTTTTTTCCCGCGTCTGCAACATTAAACTCCGCGTTTACAGTATAATTTATACTTTCACCTTTAACCAATCCGTCAAATATTATCTCTGTTATATCCGCGTCAGTTTTGCCGTCATAGATTTTTTGCTCTAATACAGCGTTGCTAATCTTTAGAGGCTTAGGACTTATATTTGCCATACCGAATATTATATTTTGTTCTAAAATATAATTATGCGAATCTGTGCCGTGTAGTGAAATCCCCGAAATAAGGACGGCTTTGTCTTTATCCGCATAGCTATCTAAAAAATTGGCAGAAATATAATTAAAACTTACATTATCATCTGAAATAATATCAGGCGAAGATAAAATAATATTTACATCAGTTTTGCCGTCATAGATTTTATCTTCTGCCGTTGCGGTTACTTCTATAGGCTTTGGGGCTATACTGAAATCAACTGTCACACTTCCCTCATAGTATTTATTATCTTCGGGAATATATACCGTAAGCGTATATTCGCCGACATTTATCGGATTAACAGGCTCCATGCTGTTTTTGAGCGAAAAGAAATATTTAAACTCAATATATAGTTCATTGTCATCTTTATCTTTTATATTAATATCGCCGACAAGGGGCTTGCCGTCATAGATTTTATTCAAGTCAAAGCCAATCTCAAAGTTAACTTCTTTCTTCGGTGGCGGAGCGTCTCTTAATACGGTGACAGTATAATCTTTTGTTGTCCCATCTTCTGCCGTGACTGTATAAACAACGGGATTAGTAAAATCATTTCGCGTTTCTCCGCTTATTTGCGGCATATCGACTATAGTTACCGCCACGTTGTCCGACGTCGTAAATATAGCCGTCAGATTTTCAGTATCTGTATCATACGGCACAGTAACGTAAATATTGTCCGAAGTTTCACATATAATTCCCTCTGTATCGCCGAAAGCAAAAGACAATATCTGTTTTTTACTGCTTAGACTGCGTAAAGTATAACTTTCAGTAGAAATTATTTCTTCGCTGTCGCTATAGTTATTATCACCCTTAGACTTAACACTGAAAGTATATATTCCTGAACCGTATTCTTGTATATCTGCCATGAAGTCATAATATATATTATCAATAAAAATATCAGAGGTCAAATAAACAGGGTCATCGGCGTTATATTTAATAAGCCTGACACAATATCCTGATACATTGGTAACGGAATCCCATAATGCAGTTCCATTGGCAAACTTTAAATTCTGCGGGTATGAAAGCGGAGCTTTCTCTATAATAAATTCAACTGTCACACTTCCCTTGTATTCTTCATTGTCGTCGGGGACGGATATAGTCAGCGTATATTCTCCCGCATTTATCGGAGCGTTTTGGGACTCATGGTATTCGCCGATATAATTATATATTAATTCTCCCTTGTATTCTGGAGACGTTGTAATTTCTGAATACCCGCTATGCGGATTGCCGTCATATACGGCATCTTGTTTTACGGCATTTATTTCTATATCTGTTTTTTCACCTTTCGGTTCCGATTCCGTAGGTTTTTCAGTTTCAAAATCAGTATCTTTTAACCCGAGTAATTTATTTATTTCACCTACTGTTACCTCAACACCAACAGGCGTGTCGTCATTGATACATCTTTCACCGTGTGCCGTATAAGAACGTAATATCGGAATGTCGTTTTTAATGCTAAAACTTACGCTTTCGGGAAAATCCCCCATTAAGTGGGTAACGGTCCTCGGCGGCATTATGTGAAAATCGTCTTTCTTCCAATCTGCTATAACGAAAGATACAATTAAATCCTCGTTTTTGATATAATTATTGGATTCATGTTCGTATTTGGGAAAATTTGCAAAATTTTCATATATATTTATTGCATCTATCGCAAGTTTAATATCGACGGCGAGATTTCTTTCGTATTCTTCGGTATCTTGGTCGCTTCTTTTCCACGGATGAGGTAATTCAAAAAAACAAATCCGTGCAATTCCATTTTTAATCTCTACTTCAATATTTATTCCTTCTATTGACCATGTATTCTCTTGGAAATCTTTTGTTAGTGCCGTGGTAATATTCATTTCTCCATTCGATACTTTGTTATAATAACCGCTTACGCCGTTATCTCCGAAAAAATGATTGTGCCAGTAATCCATACCTTCATCAAGAAACGCATCTCCATATTCGAGCAGGATAACCAATATATTGTATTTTGGCATAACTGATACTGAATTTGCATACGTGATAATCGGCATTAGTATTGCGTTCATTATCAATAATATAATTACAATAACAACCGCTTTATTTTTTAGTGACATTGACCTCAACATTTTTACCTCCCTATTTTTCATTAAATAAATTTAATATGTATCATATATATCTGCGTATTTATTAACATACTTCCAAAAATTGAGCAAAACATACCATTTTCGATGTTTTTCGACACATTTGTAAAAATAAGTAAATAACACGAAAAAATATTTGTTTTTCATGAATTATATTTATATTTTCTCAATTTTTTTCTTGCAAAATATAATATAACACAAACTTAATAGAATTTCAACTATATTTTTTAAAACTAATAAAAAAATTATGAACAATTTTATATGTATTTTTTCCTTATAAAAGACATTCATTGTTTATAAAAAATCACGTTGTATGGACACTTTTGAATTATCCGCAAAAATTAAAGGCAACAATTTTGTTGCCTTTTTATTAATTTATTCATAAATTATTTACAATGGATTTGTGCAATAAAACGCCTCCGTTGTGTCATGTATTCTAATCTTTTAATGCTTCTTTAAACACATATAAATTCAATATGGCATAAATTTACAGCGTGCCGAGGACGCCGTACCCTACGATATATAATCGTTTCCCAATATCTGTTAATTTATCATAGATTTGTTTATGTTTTCTTTGTTTAAAAGTTTCTTGCTGCGGGCAATTAATATAAATGCTATAACGAAAATAAAAATGTTCGCAAAAAATGCTAATCGTCTGTCTATATCCGAAAGCCAACCCGCCAAATAGCCGAACGGAATGTTTATAGAAAGATTTAATACTGTCATAATACTGAATATTCTTGCCCTTTCATCGGGGTCGATAAGCAAAGCGGTTAAAGAATCTCTGCGGGGCATAACAAGACTGTACGCGCAGGCTTCGAGAAAAATATACAGCATTGTCACGGGAAGATTTTCTTTCGGGGAGATAATCAAAACTATATGGCTGATTATATATATAAAAATTCCCGCAAGCATCGGGTATCTGAAGCCGAAATTGTCTAATTTTGATTGAATACCGAACATAAATATAATTATGACCGCAGAGCGGAGAATAGGGAAATATGCTAAAAAATGCTGTGGTATCATCAAATTGCCGGTAATATAAAGCCCTGAAAAATTTGCCGTAATCATAGATGTAATTGTAAAAATGGTAGTCACAGCGAGTGAGAGTATCATAGCGGAAGATGAAAAAACGCGGCGGAATATTTCCCCGTAGCCAGACATAATCTTAAAGACCGAAAAACCATGAGTTTCTTCCAAACGTACTTTGCCTATTTGTGTTTCATTTGAATAAAAATATAAAATAATAAATTTGGCTGTCATAGATAAAAAAGAAAAAGAATATAAAATACGCATAGCGGGGACAACCGTGAGATTGTTGACGAGAATACCCGATAAAGGCGCGAAAATAACGGCTAACTGACCCGACATATGTATGAAAGAAAAAATACTGACCATTGCACTTTTTTCCGCATCTTCAATCAACAGACAAGTCCATGAATTTGACGTAATCTGATACAGACCGTTAAATGCGGAAGCTACCATAAACCACCAAAAATTTTGGGAAAACGCCCATATCAAACAAGGTATCGACCAAGAGATTATATCGAATATAAAAGTAGTTCTCTTTCGACCTAATTTATCAGTTACCGCACCGCTAATCAATGCGGAAATCGCTTGAAAAAACATACTTGTAGAAGCTACTATTCCTATTTGGCTGTCTGTCAACAGCAAAGAAGCCATATATAAAGCCGCAAAAGGTTGATACAGACTATGGGGAATACCCCAAAGCGGTTCCGTATATACGCAAGCTCTCGGATTCCCCCGCAATGTCAGCAACGACTTAATCAGAGGGTGATTTTTCATTGTTTTGTCATTTACTCCTATCAGTTTGATTTTATTATGATAACATATCAGTAATAAAAAGTCAATAACGATTGTTGGCGTATTTCGTAGGGCGTGACGACCTCTGCGTCTCGCGAATTTATACCGTCGTCGAATATATTTTATGCCGCAATAATATATGAACGTAGGGACGACCGCCCTCGGTCGTCCGTGAAGTTTAAATCCATGCGTCCATCGTCCGTGAAAATAAATTCAATATGACGTAAATTTACGGCGTGTCATAAAATAAATCCAACATCGGTGTAAACTCGCGGGACGCAGAGGACTGCGTCCCATACATAAACGACACAAATTGAACAATGCCCTACTGTTTAGCGTCATACCAGTTTATCCCTGTAGATATATCCGCGACGAGCGGTACGCTCATTTTGCAGACGTTTTCCATCTCGGTTTTTACAATTTTTTTCACAATATCTATTTCATCTTTGTGCGCTTCGATAATCAATTCGTCATGCACCTGCAAAATTAAACGGCTTTTAAGATTTTCCGCCTTGAATTTTTTATCACAGGCAATCATCGCAAGTTTGATAATATCCGCCGCCGACCCTTGAATCGGCGTATTTCTCGCTATGCGTTCCCCGAATGACGCTATATTTTTATTCGGAGCTTTTAATTCGGGTATATACCGTATTCTGTTGAACATAGTCTTTACATAGCCGTTTTTATACGCATATTCAACAACATCGTCCATAAATTTTTTTACTTTCGGATATTTCCTGAAATAGCCCTCTATATAACGCCTTGCTTCAAATACCGACACGCCTATGTCCTCGGAAAGTGAAAAATCGGATATTCCGTAAACAATTCCAAAATTGACTGCTTTCGCGTTGCTTCTCATCTCTGAGGTCACGTCATTTTCAGATACCCCGAATACCTGCGAAGCCGTAAGTCTGTGTATATCCGTATTATTGTTAAACGCTTTTATCAATGTTTCATCTCCGCTTATATGCGCTAAAACGCGAAGTTCAATCTGCGAATAATCGGCGTCTATGAGTACATAACCGTCTTCGGCTATGAAAAATTTGCGTATTTCCCTGCCGATTTGCGTTCTCACTGGGATATTTTGCAAATTCGGCTCTGTCGAAGACAGTCTCCCCGTCGTAGTGATTGTCTGATTAAACGAAGTATGCAGTCTTTTATCCCATTCATCGACTAATTTTATCATTCCGTCACAATAAGTCGATTTTAACTTTGTTATGGTCCTATAATCCAAGATTAGCTGGATTATTGGGTGCAAGGACTTTAGCTTCTCCATTACATCTGCATTGGTCGAATATCCTTTTTTATTTTTTTTCCCGTAAGGCAAATTAAGTCTTTCAAATAATACCTCGCCGAGTTGTTTCGGCGAATTTATATTAAATTCGACACCTGCCATTTCATAAACCGATATTTGCACAGCGGTTGCTTTTTCATCTAATACTTCACCGTATTCCTCTATTCCGTCTCTGTTAACTAAAAATCCTTTGTGTTCCATTTCAGCGAGAACCAAAGCAAGCGGCAGTTCAATATCATAATACAAATATTCCAAGTCAAGTTTTTTTATATTATCGCAAAGAACAGTATATAAATCAAAATAAAACTGATTTTCCGTTATATCGTCCGCGTCATTTAATTCAAGATTAAGATATTTAGACAATAAATCAGCAACTGCGTAACTATTTTGCGCAGGATTCAACACATATCCCGCAAGCTCAAAATCAAAAATAAAATTGGGGACAATATTTATATTTTTCTGCAAAAAACGTATATAAACATCTTTTGTCTTGTTAACACAGATTTTATACTCGCCTGAAAAAACAGGAGCGAGTTCCGACAAATACTCATAGCATATTTTATAATACTGCTCATGGTTATTTATATATGCAACCTCAAAATCAAAATCAAACGTCACGAACAATACAGAATTTTTCTTGAATTTACCGCAAATTTCATCGGCTTTTATTTCGGTGTATTCCTGTTTTAAGATTTTTGGGGATTCCGTTTCAGTATAAGTATCAGAAGCTTTTAAATCAAGACGCTTGATAATACTGTTTAACTCTAATTTTTTGCAGAAGTCATATAATTTGCCGTCGTATATATCAATTATATTAATATTATCCGCATCTGTTTCGTTGAAACCAATATCGGGAATATCACAGCATATAGTCGCCAATTTTTGGCTTAGATATGCGCTTGCCCTGCCGTCAACAAGTTTTTGCCTGTTTGAGGGGGTTATATTAAGAGTGCCGTCGTCAAGATTATTATATACGCCGTCCAGCGATTTATTTTCGCAGATTAATTTCAACGCGGTTTTTTCCCCGATTCCCTTTACGCCCGGGATTTCGTCTGATGTATCGCCCATCAACGCCTTTACGTCGATTAACTGTTTGGGAGTAATGCCGTATATTTCATGAATTTTTTCGGGGGTATATTCAATAACGGCGTTGTTTGTGTTAAACAATACAGTCGTTTTATCTGACACAAGCTGTAAAGCGTCTTTGTCGCCCGTCAACAGATATATATTTATATTGCCTCTTTCTTCGGCAGTTTTGGAGAACGTACCGAGTATATCGTCAGCTTCAAACCCCTCTTTTGATACGACGGAAAACCCCAATATTTCACATATTTCTTTAGCATACGGCAACTGCACCGCAAGTTCATCAGGCATACCTTTTCTGCTCGCCTTGTATCCTTCATACTCTATATGCCTGAACGTAGGGGCTTTTAAATCAAACGCGGCAACACGATATGCGGGCGACAGAGTTTCTATATATTTAAGCAATTTATTTGTAAATCCCAACACGCCGTTCGTATATATCCCGCCTTTCGTTGTGAGGAGCGGAACTCCGTAATATTCACGATTTAACAGACTGTTGCCGTCTACAACGAACAAAACTTTATTTTCCATATTATTTTACACCCTTTCAAATTCAAACCTTTAATAAATCAATTAATATATTATAACACATATTGTTATAATATTACAACAAAATTTTGCCAATCCAACACAAAACGGACATAGCCGTTCGCAATATTATTGTAATTACGCATACAAAGCCCCCTTTTGTAAAGAGGGCAAAGGCTTAAAATCTTTGCAATCGCAAAAAATTAAAAGGCGGAAATTATCCGCCTTTTTAAAATTGTGATATGTTTTGATGAATATAGATTATATTTATTCGTGAATATCATGACAGTAATAATTATTTTTTTATTTTAAAGACCCGCCTCAATACCGGTTTTAAAAATTTAGGCGACTTTACAACAACAATAGTCATTTGATTTTTTCCTCCTTGTTTTCGGTGTATTCGTTTAAAAGATTATATTTCCGTTATTTTATCTGTCATGTGATTTTTATATATTTAATTTTTTTATTCCTGCCCCCTTGTATTTCTATTATATGTAAAATTATTTTTAGTGTTAATTTTCAATTAATTGTTTCAACGGTAGAGCATGACGGGAACGTCACGCCCTACACCAGAATTTGTTTTATTTAATTTAACTGTTCTCTTCGTCGTCGCTTGGTCTGCTCGCGGAAGTTCTGCTTTCTATAGCATGGGTAGGATTTTGAGATTTTATTCTCGACGTTGCCGACGACTTTCTGAGTTTATTAAATGCATCTTTAAGTGTTTCGCTCATGCTACCGTCATCATTTTCATATACTTCTTCCTGAACGTCAACTTTTACGTTATCGTCCGACGACATAATATACAACGCTTTCGTATAGCGTTTGGTTTGTCTGAGTTCGCTGAAAATCGCTTTTTGAAATTCAATATTTCTTGTCTTTAAATCTTCATCATGATATAAATTTATAGCTTCTCTCATTGTTTCTACGCGGTTATTTAAAAAATAACGCAGTAATTTATCTACAGTCTTTGAATTTTTATAATCGTTAGATATTATAGTCTGCGCGTTTATCTGGTCGCTTAAATCTTGATATTTCTGCATGAAATTATTTAACTGTCCCTCGTATTCTTCTTTTTTTTGGTTTATGATATATTTTTGATTCGCAAGCTTGCTTATATATATACCTGCACGAACCGCGCTTATTATCAATCTTACCACTAAAATTATTAAAAAAACATAAAATACCGCTATCAGTACGCCTACAAGAGCGTATGGGATATAGTCTAAAATCAATCTTTTATCGCTTAATTCAGAATCTAATACGGGGAAGTTTTTGGACATACCGAACTTTGATAAAAAAGACGCGCCCTGTTCTTTAAAAATATTGAGGTGATAGAAAAATTCGTTGCCTGCCCTTGATAAATCCGCGTTTTTAATAGCCATTCCTATAAAAAATAACAGGCAGCTAATAATAAAAAGAAATATCTCAAGTCCGAGCGTTGCGGCGATGACCCTAAAGAAAATCTTCAGCGAGAACATAATATCATCTATAAATATCTGCAAAAATGACGGGTGCTTTATTTTTTTATTGATTTCCATGTTTATTTCGTTTATCTGTTCAGATATGTTTTGACGCTTGTGCAATAAATCCGAGAGTTTTAACAGTTCATGGCGTATGCTGTAACAAGACTTTTTGGCTTTGTTTACATATTCGTCAATAGACCCGCAGACGCATTTAATCGGAGTAGCGAGTCTGCTCATGTATGCGTTCTCCTCAATGACACTTTCTTTTTCAAGATACATCTCGGCTTTGCACATTTCGCACTCAGCCAAAAGATACTCTTGGTTTTCTCCAAAATATATCAATTCTTTCCCTCTCAGTCCGTTTAAATAAAATTCTTTATAAATTTATACCTATTTTACCATATTTTTTAGTAAATTTCAATAAAATTATGTATTTTAAATATAGTTTTACTAATAATTAATACAGCGTTAATATAGTTGCGAATTTTGATTAAATTGTAGGGCGCGACGACCTCGGCGCGCCGTGTGAAAAATCTGTATTTGCGTACATTTACAGTGCACTGTAATAAAAAATGGCGTAAATTTATGACGTATCATAAAATAAATTCAACGTCGGTGCAAATTCGCGGCGTGCCGAGGTCGTCACGCCCTACGAGAATAGATTTAAGCCCTCTTTCGTAAAGAGTGACGGGTGTTTTTGTCTCCCCGTATATGCTCCTGTAATTTCGAGTCAAGTTCAAATTTCACGGACGACCGAGGGCGGTCGTCCCTACAAAACAATCCAAAATTGTCATAAAAATTTTTTTGGCGAACGCCATAACCATAATAAAAAATTCTTGAAAATTTTTTATTAGTGTGGTATAATATACACAATACTCGGCAAAATTCGAAAATTAAAACTTGATACGGAAAGGAAATTTAATTTATGAAGAGAAAATATTTATCAATGCTCCTGTTGTTTGCGATGTTGTTCTCGTGTATTGCTTTCGCTGTTTCCTGTGCAAGCGACAATAACACAACTACAACCGACGGAAACGCAAATAATGTGGAAGACACAGTATCAAACGACGGTGATACTCAACAGAACAATGAAGAAGACGACTCGCATTTGTTCGACCCGAACCTGCCCGAAGCGAATTTTGAAGGCAGAGAGTTCAGAATTTTAAATGTTGACCAAGAGACAATGTGGTGGGCGATTGTTGACCTTGATATTGATATCGACTCAATCGACCACGTAGGCACAGCTTTAAATGACGCCGTTGTGAACGACGCTATCTATACGAGAAACAGAAATATCGAAGAAAAATATAATTTTGTCGTAAAAGAAACGCAGGTATCAGGAGGAACGCTCCAGACGATGGTACGCAACAGCGTAAATTCGGGCGGCGATGATTACGACTTGATTTCACCTCTGACACAGAATGCGCCGTCGATGGCGACGGGCAACTTTCTTGTAGACCTGACAAAAGTGCCGTACTTAAATTTTGAACAGTCATGGTGGAACGATTCCGTCAACCATTATTTCTCAATCAACAACAGACTGTTTTTTACAACCTCGGATTTTACGCTTTCAGATAAAGACAACGTCGCTATACTGATGTATAATAAAAAACTTGCCGAAGACCTCGGAGTTGAGGGCGCGGAAGCATTGTATCAGCTTGTCGAGGACGGCAAATGGACGTTTGATAAATTTGAGGAGCTGTGCAAAGCGGCGATAGCCGACCTTAACGGCGACGGCGTGATAAGCGGCTCGGAGGACAGATACGGTCTTTCATGCTGTGGTTGGTTTTATACTCAGATGGTCGCGGGATTCGGCGAAACAGTGATAAAAAAAGATGAGAACGACTTGCCGTATATAGCCGCTAAAACAGAACGGTTTTATGACGCTTACACAACGATGGTCAATTTTATGGGTCAGAGAGATATGGTCGTAAGGGAATTTGAAGATACTCCCAATCTTAGAACAGAAGAAATGTTTGTGAACGACAGAGCGTTATTCTGCGCGCAGGTTTTGGCTTGCGTAAGATTATATAAAAACATGGGAAGCGACTTTGCGTTACTGCCACTGCCGAAACTCAACGAAAGTCAGGATAATTATTACACACCCAGTTTGGGGTCGTCGTGTCTCGCTATCCCGACAACAAATATGGATTTGGAGACAACGGGATTTATCCTCGAAGCATTGAGCGCGGAGAGCAGAAGGCTTGTAATGCCCGCATATTATGAAATATCAATCGGCACAAAATATCTCCGTGACGATACTTCTGTCCGTATGCTTGACATTATACTTGAGAATAGAATAAACGACATAAACGACACTATGTATGGATGGGGCAACTTCCCGAGCAGTTTCAGCACGGCGGCGCGTCGGGGAGATACTAATTTTGCGTCTCTTCTTGAAAGCAGCGAAGCGAGAATCGAAACCGCAATCCAGAGAACAATAGATGCTTATGATGAAATAGATTAAAACTCCATTTTATTGCGGGATTGTTAAAAAGATGTTGGTTCGGATTTTAGGGGTCGCACACTGGGCGACCCTTCGATATATACCCAAACAATGGAAATCAAATCAACATAAAGATTTTGTGCCGAAGCCCTCTTTCGTAAAGAGGGTGGCACGAAGCGTAGCGAGTGACGGGTGTTTTTGTCTCCCCATACAACATCTGAAATCACAAAACACCCGCCGTTGCGGCGGCACCCTCTTTACGAAGTATATAAACGTAGAGACGACCGCCCTCGGTCGTCCGTGAAATTCTATGTGTTCGTCCGTGAAGTTAAAATCCATGTGTCCATCGTCCGTGAAAATAAATTCAATATGGCATATATTTACAGCGTGCCGACAATATAGTATAAATTTACGGCGTGCCGAGGTCGTCACGCCCTACATAATAACCCTCAAAATATCATCATTTATTTTTTTAGTTAACTCCACATGATATTAAAAAAACTCTTGACAAACATTTAAAACAACTATATAATATAATCAACGAAAACTGCCGACGATTTCGGCTGTAAATAATTATTTTAAAGGGAGAAATGTAGTTTTATGAAAAAACAAGCTAAAAATTTATTCTGCATAATTTTTGCATTAGCCTTGCTTCTTTCGGCAATATCTTCATGTGCCCCGAATACAACTGAAAACACGGTAAACAACAGTGGAGAAATCCCGGGAGTTATTGAGCATACCGAAGACGAAGAATCCGAAGGGGAAAGCAGATTGCCGTTTGAACCGACAATTATAGACCTTGAAGGCAGGTCGTTTACTTTTGCCGACTGCGGTTGGGGTTCGGAAGTAACGTCCGAACAGCGCGACGTAATCGCCGTGGAAGAAACAGGCGAGACTATAAACGATGCGGTATACGCGAGGAACATGGTTTTCATGGATATGTTCAACTGTGAAATCGCAGAACAGAAATATCCCGACCAAGGTGCGCTGATGACGGGAATCAGGAACAGCGTAAATGCCGGCGACAGTCAGTTTGACGCTGCGTATATACGTTTCAGTGGAAATCTCGGTCCCCTTGCGACGGGCAATTTCTTACTTGACCTTAACCAATTAGTAAATATGGACTTTACTCAACCGTGGTGGGACCAGAACATCGTGTCCCAAACGTCTATTGACGGCAGATTGTTCGCGGTCAACGGCGATATACAGATATTGGACAAAGGGGCGATAAACGCTTTTGTATTTAACAAACAGCTTCAAGCCGATTATCAGATTGAAAATCTGTATGAACTTGTTAAAACAGGCAAATGGACTCTCGCAAAGCTTCTCGAGTTATCCAAGCAAATCTCGGAAGACCTCAACGGAGACGGGGAAATGGACGAAAATGACCGTTACGGGCTTCTTTATTACCGTGATTCGATACCCGCTTTTCTTACGGCTACCGATGAGTATATAGCGCGTAAAGACGAAAACGATTTGCCGTACATGAGCTTTAACACCGAAAAAGTATACAACGCTCTTGAGTCTATATATGAAGTTATTTATGATGAAACCGTCGCTTTCCACACCATGAGAGCGTTCGGGGACGCGGGATTTATTATCGACGGCGGAAGAATGTTCCAGAATAATCAGGCGTTGATTATGTATATCCGTATGACGGAAATAGAAGGACTTCGTGGAATGGATACTGACTTTGGAATACTGCCGTTTCCCAAATATGACGAAAATCAGCAGAATTATTTAAGTCTCGTAAACGCTTCGATAGGTTCCGCGCTCGCCGTTCCGACAACGGCAAACCCGGAAGTTTCCGGCGCGGTTCTCGAAGCTATGGCTTATGAATCAAGATATACTCTGCTTCCTGCATACTATGACGTAATGCTTAAAGGCAAAGTATCACGCGACAGCGACTCCGAAGAAATGCTTAATATAATATTCAGCAATATGACTTATGACCTCGGGGGCGTATTCGATTTCGGTGGGCTTGTCGGAGAACTTATGTATCATACGATGAACTTGGGACGCGGAATGCTCACGTTCTATGAAAGAAACGAATCGAGAGCGCAGAGAGATATTGACAGACTGATAACAAGTATTCTCGATACGGATTAAAACTTGCTATTTTCTTTGATAAAAGAGGGGCGGCAGATTGCCGCCTCTTTCGTTATATTTATTTTCCTGTATAAGCCGAAAAATCGCGCCATACAGTTTCAAACCATGTGTCCCTTTCGGGTATTGGGCGTACAGGCACAAATTCAGATTGAATTTTGCCTTTTGACAAAAACTGTGTTTCATGAGCAAATTTTCTGTATTGTTCGTTTTCGGGGCGATAACATATCTCCTTATCGCCTATATTAAATTTTTTTGCATTTTTCTCAAAATCTCCGCACAATACCAAAGCAGACCCTCTGCTTCCCGCCGTACTTGCCGAATCCGACATTGCTTTTAATACCGCCGTCTGCGTCACGAGTATATCATATGTTTTATAAAGCTGCCGCAATCCGTGCGGCGGCGTTTTGTATGTTTCAAAAAAATTATATATTTGTATCATTCGTTCATCAATCATTCGCCCTATCTCGGCAATATCCCTGATTTGCGCGGCGTATTTGCTCATTTCAGTCTGTAATGATTTTCTTAATTCAAGATGATTTTTTTCGGATTTACCCGTAGCCGTTTCAAGCTCTTTTAATATTTTATGGATAATATTCGTCTGCGTCAAATCCGCTATATCGGGATATTTTTCCTCGGTATTATATGCGATATGCTCTGCCGCACGCCGCGAACCTACCTGCGTTGAGTTAAGAGCCGACCCTCCGGGGCGGTATATGCCGAAAGTCCCCGCAGCCTCCCCTGCGGCATACAAGCCTTTTATCGACGTCTGCCAGTTGCCGTCAACGGCTATGCCTCCGTTATTATGCTGTGAACATACCATTATTTCCAACGGCTCCGTATATAAATCAATGCCGTTTATCTTATATAAATCTATAGCCTTCGGATTCATTCTCTCAAGTCGTTTTACAGGCAATTCAATAAGAGCGTCGGAATTTGACAGATAATTTCTTGCTTCGTCAGAAAGTTTATCAAATCCGTTTAATCCGCAAGGTTCGCTCCTGAAATCCAGATAGACGCGATTGCCTTTAATTATAGTTTCATGATAGACTATTAAATCTATTACTGAAGAGCCGTTAATTTTGCGGGTATCAAAAGGCCATTGATAGCCTTTTAAAAATACGTTGCTTAAAACTTCTTCTTCGGTCATATAATCCAATAAAAATTCGCGGGTATTTCCAGAACTGTCAACAGAAATATATTTTGGCAATACCTGCTGAAAAGTACCCGATACATTCCATCTGAATTTTGTCGAAGCAAGTCCGTACTGCCACTCCTGCAAATTATTCATGACCGCGCCTGCGGATATTGCAAGCCCACTGTTTCCCGTATGACTTGGCGGATATACGCTGTGCTGATATATCGCGGCGGGTCCTCCCGTGCATAAAATAATATTGTTGCAGAAAATTATTACGCAACCGCCGTCTTTTTTCAACGCGACCGCGCCTTTTATTATTTTTTCATGTGAACCGCAATCATCGCACAGCAATTTTATAATCTGCATTTCATCTAAAATATCAATTTGTTTAGATTTGACAGATGTTTCCAACACTTCTGTCATAATCTTTGACGTAAACGGTCCGCATGAAGTAGCGCGCTGCAACGGGTCATGGTCGGTTTTATATCCGACAAACTCACCGTATGTGTTCTTTGGAAAGGGCATACCCAACTCGACAAGTTTTATAAACGACTGTACAGAACCCGCAGCTTCCGCAAGCGCGTGGTCGCCGTGCATACTGCCGCCGTTATACAAAGTTTGCGCCAATGCGTCAACGCTGTCGGACTCTGACGAAGCGACCGAGAGTTTATAATAAGTCTGCTTGTCGCTGCCCGTATTTCTCGAAGTGCCGATATTTAATCCCTCGGTTACGAGCGCGATATTTCTGCGTCCTAAATTATAAAGGCAGTCAACGGCGTTAAATCCCGCACACCCTGAACCGACTACGAGCGTATCTGTATATATTACAGATGTTTCCCCGTCAATAGCGTCTAATTTTATATTTTTTTGTTTCATGATATAATGCCCCCTTAAAATATTCCTTTGTATTAGTGTGTAGAAAATGCTTATTCGCTACGACAGCCCTTTCATTTGCTCAAAAATTTGCGGCGAAGCGGAAGTCATAACGATTTGCGCGACCGTTGCCAGATTGATTACAAAATGCCCAATCATAAACGGCAACGGATTTTTGGTTCTTCTGTACCAAAGGCACATGATAATTGTCAAAGGCAAAAAAGACAAAAACCGATATAAAATAAAGTTAAAGTCGAACAAAAACGGAATAAAGCTATGTTGATGCGCATAGAAAAAAAGCGATAACACAAGTACGGTTTTTGAATTTGTCTGATTTAATACCCCTAAATATATACCATCCTCCGCCAATGTCGTAGTCAAGGGCAAAATCAATACGTTTACAAGCGCAATCCATAATGGAATCGGCTGAACCATCATTACGGGAAAATGAGGGATTTCGCCGTAACAGATTAACCCCGCCGCCTGCATACCGCCCATTCCGACAACAAGCACAACTATAATTGTAATGATTACGGATTTTATTTTTGTTTTGCCTTTTTCATAGTTTATGAATTTCGGATATGTAACGCCTTGTGTGCGGCAAAAAAACAACAGCAATAAAATCGTGATTATATTGCAAAAGGACACAATTACCGTCCACCACTTACTCAATTCTTCCAGCGAGCTGTTCAACGCAAAGGATAAGAGCAAGCCCGTTAAAACGAACAATACACAGCGCAACGGAAGTAAAAAAATAGATTTGCTTTTCATTGCTGTCCTCCCAAATATAAATTTCATCGCTTACGCTTCGTTTTCCCGCCGGGCGGGAGCGCAATTATAGCGCTTTTTCCCCTCGTTCCAAATAACCGTAAACCCCCAAGACAGCAGTAAAGACAACCGCGCTATAAACGGAAAACCGCTCCGGGATTCCGAAATAATCAGCGGGGACGATACCCACGCCGATTACGCCCAAAAACATGAACCCTAAAGAAATCAGCGATATTACAGCCAATGGTTTATTCCCTTTACTTTTGAAGCCGCCTACGGCAATCAGCACAAGCGAAGCGATTGACAGAACAACAACCAAAGCAGTCACCACATACAAGTGCATAATGTCCCTAAAACTCCCCGCATATCCACTTTCCGATAAAGGGAAAAGCGCATAGCCAACGGCTGATGTGAAACTCATCGCGGTGAACAGATAAACACCAAGCCGTAAAACTCGGTTGGCCTTACCCTGCACAACAACGCAAACCATCGCACAGCATATACAACTGAATATGCCGTATATCGAGGAAAGCCCGCTTGCGATCACGAATGACGGCGCGTTTATCGCGGTCAAATCGCTGACAGCTTGGCTCATCCAGTCATAATTCGGGTAGTACATTGCTCCGACTACATCGTGGAGTATGTAAAAAACAAGCCCGATTACGCCGGATAAGCAGAACCAATTTGTGAGTTTTTTGTTTTTCATCATTTCACTCCGCTCATAATTAAATTGCTGTCGCTTTCATTTTTAAGAATTGCTTTGGTTATAAATGTCATAACGAACATCGCCACCCCAACACCGAGCATCGGAATCCAAAGGTTCGCCTTAAATGATTCAAAAGCCACGCCATATACAATTTGACCGACTGTAGCTATGCACTGCGACATAGCCATAATAATCGCCATGACTTTCCCTAAATGTTCGTTCGGCGTTCTTTTTTGCACATTGGTGACAGCGAATATATTCATTATCGTTACGGCGGCGGCGATAGGTATTACGCTCACCATAAAAAGTATAAAAGCAGAATTATTTTCAGAGCCAAGCAAGGCAGGCGTTATGGCAACAGCCATAGGGATAATCAATATTGCGATAAATAATGTCCAACGATCTATTGTTTTCATCTGCATTTTTTTCGCAAAGAATCCCGTCAATAACGCACCTAAAATCGTGGCGAATTGTATTAGCCCCATGCCCATGCCGTACATCATGTCGCCGCTGTCCATTGTCATTCGCAGAATAATAGGCGTTCCTATTATAAAAAGCGGTATCAAAATAAAATTCAGCATCATGGCGATAGTAACAATTTTCAAGATGAACGGCTCCTTTAATACATAACAAAATCCGTCTTTCAAATCTTTCATAATCGTGATAACCATGTGGTTTTTACGCTCTCTTTTCGTAAAGGGTATTTTGATAAATATTTCCATTACAGCCGCTAAGAAAAGCGCGATACAGCTTAATATACTAAGTGTCAGTACGCCGAAAAGTCCGTAAAGAATCCCGCCAAGAATAGGGGCGGCTATACCCGATATTGCTTGAACTCCGTGAACAATGCCGTTCGCGCTTTCTAATTTTTCATGAGCGACAAGTGACGGAACGCACGCAGTCACAGTTGGTGTTTCAAACGCGCCTAATACTGAAAGTAGCACCATTGCTACTCCGATTATAGGGACGGAAATTATGTCCGTTACTAAAGCGATAACCAAACATAAGACAATCGCGCTTGCTGAAAAATCGAATATTACCATTAAATCCCGACGGTTGAATCGGTCGGCAAATACGCCGCCAAGCGGTGCGAGTAGTAGCGGTATATTTGATATGGCAAACAACGTGGCAAAAATCGCTTCGCTCCCCGTTGTGTCTAAGACGTATAAGGAAAGTGCGAACCTCAATAAAGCCGAACCAAATACAGACGTTATTTGACCGATTAATAATAGTCTGAAATTCCACATAATTATTACCTTCCGAATTGGATAAATAAGCAGAACCGATTTGTGAGTTTTTTGTTTTTCATCGTTTCACTCCGTTCATAATAATATTGCTGTCGATTTATTGTAAATTCAACCCTATTAACAACGATGCTATTGCCGCAACGACCGCAACGGCGGGGACAATGTAAAACTTTGATGTCGCAGGATTTTCTTCACGGCAGAGTGAGACCCCTCTGAATAGGTTGAACACCGTGAAAATAATCGGCAAACCGAAAACCAATAACGGTTTCGGGAACGAGTTTCCGGCTGAACCATCAGCGGTGATTTGCAAAGGAACCACGTCAGGGAGCTTGTTCCAAAACGCCAAGAATAAAACCATCGTTGCGACACAAATTACTGTGCCGATTATCAGGTGCAATTTTGAGTTCTTAATAAGTAACCCTCCTTAAAT
>Ga0099364_10003415_pt1 | contig 24647 bp, 22 predicted proteins | sample TergutTh196P3_FD_73070 | JGI IMG/M metagenome (GOLD analysis project Ga0099364, IMG submission 73070) | Microcerotermes parvus P3 segment gut microbial communities from Pointe-Noire, Republic of the Congo - Th196 P3 | ecosystem: Host-associated > Arthropoda: Insects > Digestive system > Gut ...
TCGAAGCAAAAAAACGTAGGCGTAGCATGCGCTGTCCCATGCTTCGCATGGGTGGCGAGGCTTTTTGGAAAAGAAGTGCGGCAAAAGGCGCGGTAAAGGTGCGTGACAGGGGTTTTCGGAGGTTGCCTTTTATTTAACTACCGCGCTCGTGCCATTATAAACGTATTTACTCTTTTTTGTCAATTTCCTTGATATTCTATCTGCCCTATACATCAAAACGATGAACAGGGGAAAGCAGGCAATGGCGATGGCGGCCATAAGTAGCTCCATGTAGCTGTATATGGCTACGTCTTGGCCGTCATCTTTTTCATCTGCTCCCATATCCATAATACGTCTGCCGGCCGCCACATATGCATCCAAATTTTCTATGTAGTCATACATCTGGGCGATGGCAAACTCGCGCCTGTGGGTAAAGAATTCCTCTATCTGGCTGTTGGGGCCGTGTTCGCGATGCAGTTTTTCAATCACGCTATCGGCGGCGAAGTTATTGTCGGCCATGTCCAGGAAGGTGTTGATGAACAATTCCTTGAAATCCGCATTTTGTAAGAGATTGTTGAAAAAGGGGGCGTAACTTACCCTGCCGCCGGCAAAAAGTGTAAAGACATTCGTGTCATACGCTTCCAATGCAGCGTCGAGGTCATGGAGTGCCCAGCGCCATCTGCCGTCACCATAGGCATCATCCCCGGCAGATGAACTGCGCCATACCACCGTGTTTTTTCTCAGGGCATTAAAATCGTGATCAGCCCAGTATGCCCTGGCAGCTACCGTATCGGCATAGCTTTGTATGTCCAGCAAACTAAGCAATAGTTGGTAATTTTCATCGACCTGAAAATCCGTGTTCCATAAAAATTGGCGAAATTCAAAAAATTGTTCCCTGCCGGAGAGATTACCGGCCCATACCTTGTTATCCCCTGTTTTTATTGCAAAGACCGTATCTGCCTCCACATCATAGTGATAAGAAAAATACTCCTCGTCGAATCTCTGTTGCAGGGCATATTCGCCATAATATTCCCCATTCAAAAATAGTTGGACCACTTGATAATCCGCGATGCCCACGCTCCTATCCGTGACCAGGCTTTGCAAAAACCCATCTTTATAAGAAGGCTCGCGATGTTTTAGGATAACTCTTTTGCTGGCTACCCCGTCAGCGAAAAATGAATAACCAAAAAACTCATGCCCGTCATAAGCTGTGCGTGTCCTGATGGTCATGCTCTTCGGGTTTCTTCCTCTGGTGGTCTGTCCCCTGACCCGCACACCCACTGTATGCTCGACTATGTCCGCTCCATCCTCACTTATATACGTAAAATGCGCCCTGCGTTCCTGGCCCACTTGTTCATAGTTTGTGAATATCCCTTTCTCATCATCATATAAATCTTCCGGGTCCATGATTAGCGATATAATGGGGTAGCCTTCATATGGCGCAAACGCCCCCTCCCGCACGTATGCTTTGCTTTCGATGTCGCTTACATGCCTGTTTCCATCAGTGCTTGCGGTGGGCAGTGTTTGGTTGGACTCCCCCGGCGTCATATGGCTCTTGGCCCATATATCACCGCCATCTTCCACCCGCGCCCAGGAGCGGTTTTCCGCAAGCGGCGGCCAGATGACCGTGTCCACGAACAGGCCTTGTGCATCGTATAGGCTGATGCCGCCCCTTGTTCCATCAGCCGGAATGTCAAATGCCACGTTTATCTCTGAAATATGGAAATCCTGTCTGCGCTCCGTCATCCGCTCATCGCATAGTACCACCAGAAAACCGCCTTCATCAATAACGGCGCGTGCCGGCAAATCATGGCGCTCACCCCGGATGGTAAAATACCAGCCCGCCAATGACACATCCTCATTCCCGGCATTATACAGCTCGATTATGTCCGGGGTCCAGCCGTTGCCGTTTATGAAGGCGGTGTTTTTGGCGCATATTTCATTGATGAAAACCTGGCCGGCGTAGGGTGATGGGCTCGACTTATCGCTGGCAAGGCTTGCTCCCATACTAAAAATTAATACTATAAGCAGGGCGGCCAGTCCCAAAGAACAGCCGCCCTGCAAGGTGTAGAGTTTTGTGCTGGTGCTAAAACACGGATTGCTTCGCATTGTATGCTTTCCTGAAAGATAACACCACGGATTGCTTCGCACACAGAACCTTGAACTTCCATAACCCGCGATGTTTGAGCCTGTTCCTTCGGCTCAAACTCGCACGTGAAAGAACGCAGTTCTTTCACGATGTGCTCTCGCAATCCCATAAAACGCTGCGCGTTTTCCAAACACTCGCAATCCGCCCTATCGGGCTACTTGCTCGTGTTTTTGCGGGGCGCAAGGCCATGCTTTTTCATGCGAGCATGAAAGCATGGCCTTGTGCCCCTGGTGTTATCACATCATGCCCCCCATACCCCCTCCGGGCGGCATGGCGGGTGCTTCTTCCTTGATGTTGGCAACGACGGATTCCGTCGTCAGGAAGGTGGAGGCCACGCTGGTGGCGTTTTGCAGGGCCGAGCGCGTCACTTTGGCGGGATCGAGGATGCCGGCCTTAATCATGTCGACATATGCATCCTTCATCACATCGTAGCCGATGCCGATTTCCGATTCGATGACCTTGTTCACGATCACGTCGCCGCCGAGTCCGGCATTGGCGGCGATATTAAATAGCGGGGCTTCCATTGCCTTAAGGATCAGCTGGGCACCGGTCTTTTCGTCGCCGTCCAGGGTATCTATCAGTTTCTGGATGTCACGCGAGGCGTGGATGTAGGCAGAGCCACCCCCGGCGATGATGCCTTCTTCCACGGCGGCGCGGGTGGCGGCCAGGGCATCTTCCATCCGGAGTTTGGCTTCCTTCATCTCGGTCTCGGTGGCAGCGCCGACACGAATAACGGCCACACCGCCGGCGAGCTTGGCCAGGCGCTCTTGCAATTTTTCTTTGTCAAAGTCCGAAGTCGTCTCTTCTATCTGGGCCTTGATCTGGCTGATACGGGCGTTGATTGCCGCCTTGTCGCCTTCACCATCGACGATGACGGTATTTTCTTTTTGCACCTTGACCGACTTGGCGCGGCCCAGCTGCTCCATCGTGGCTTCTTTTAAGTCCAGTCCGACTTCGTCTGAGATTACTTGTCCGCCGGTGAGCACGGCTATGTCTTCCAGCATCGCCTTGCGGCGGTCGCCGTAGCCCGGGGCCTTCACTGCCACGACAGAGAAGGTGCCGCGCAGCTTATTGACAATCAGCGTCGTCAGGGCCTCGCCCTCGACATCTTCCGCCACGATCAGAAGCTTCGCGCCCGCCTGGACAACCTGCTCGAGCAGCGGCAGGATTTCCTGGATATTGGACAGCTTTTTATCGGTTAAGAGGATGTAGGGGTTTTCCAGGTTGGCTTCCATCTTGTCCATGTCGGTCGCCATGTAGGCGGAAATGTAGCCACGGTCAAACTGCATGCCCTCTACCAGATCCAGCTCCGTCAGCATGGTCTTGGATTCCTCGATGGTGATGACGCCATCGCTGGAGACTTTTTCCATCGCATCGGCCACCAAGCCGCCCACCTTGTCGTCGTCGGCGGAAATGGCCGCCACGCGGGCAATCTGATCCTTGCCGGAAAGTTCCTTGCTCATCCGTGTGATGGCCTCGACCGCCACGTCGGTGGCCTTTTTCATGCCACGGCGCAGTATCATCGGATTGGCGCCGGCGGCCAGGTTCTTCATCCCGCCGTTTATCATCGCCTGGGCCAGGACGGTGGCGGTGGTGGTGCCATCGCCGGCGACATCGTTAGTCTTGGTCGCCACTTCTTTTACCAGCTGGGCGCCCATGTTTTCAAAGGCGTCTTCCAACTCGATTTCTTTTGCTATCGTCACGCCGTCGTTGGCGATCAGGGGGGCGCCGTAGGACTTATCCAATACGACGTTGCGGCCCTTGGGGCCCAGGGTGATGGACAGGGTGTCCGCTAATTTGTTTACTCCGCTTGCCAGTGCGGCGCGTGCCTCCGCGCCATGTTTTAGTTCTTTTGCCATGTCAAATCTCCTTTTTCTTGAATTACGGGACGATGTAGGCATCGTCCCCTACAAATGTATTCCCTACTGCAAAACCGCCAAAATATCATTTTGCTTGACGATGATGTATTCCACCTCGTCTACTTTTACCTCCGTGCCGGCGTACTTGGAATAAATGACCTGGTCGCCCGCCTTTACTTCCATCTTAATCTCTTTGCCGTCCACCATGCCGCCGGGGCCCACGGCCACCACCTCGGCCTGCTGGGGCTTTTCCTTGCTGCTGCCCGGCAAGACGATGCCTGATTTGGTAGTCTCCTCGGCTTCCAACTGCTTAAGCACTACTCTGTCTCCCAATGGTACTAGTTTCATGTCGTTACCTCCTATTATATGGTTTTGATTATTGTTAGCACTCAATAAGGTCGAGTGCTAATCAGTATTATATAACGTCCTAAAATGAAATGCAATAGGCTTTTAGGGATTTTATAAAAAATTTACATTTTCTCCAGGTTCGCTTCCAGCTTGCTCAGTTCTGCCGCCAGTTCGGCCGGCAGACGGTCACCGTAGCTTAGGTAATTTTCCCTGATGGAGGCAATCTCCAACAGCCACGCATCCTTATCCACCGTGAGCAGCTTATCCATGTCGGCGGCGCTCACATCCATGCCGCTAATGTCCAGGGCCCCTTGGGCGGGGAGATTTCCTATGGCCGTGGATACGGCCTGTCCCTCTCCCGACAAGCGCTCAATCACCCATTTGAGGATGCGGCTGTTGTCGCCAAAGCCCGGCCAGATGAACTTGCCCGCCTCGTCTTTGCGGAACCAGTTGACAAAATAAATCTTCGGCAGCTTGTCGGCGTCGGCCTTTTTGCCGATGTTGAACCAATGCTGTAGATAATCGCCCATGTGGTAACCGAGGAAGGGCAGCATCGCAAAGGGATCGCGCCGCACCTGGCCGACCTTGTCGGTGATGTCGGCGGTGGTGATTTCCGAACCCATGATGGAGCCTAAGAACACGCCATGATTCCAACTAAGGCTTTCGTTTACCAAGGGAATGGTCGCCTGACGGCGGCCGCCGATGAGGATGGCGGAGATGGGCACACCGGCCGGGTCTTCCCATTCCGGGGCAATGACGGGGCACTGGGCCGCCGGGGTGGTGAAACGGGCATTGGCATGGGCGGCCGGCTCCGCTGAATCCGGGGTCCAGTCATTGCCTTTCCAGTCTATCAGGTGGGCGGGGGCGGGGATGCCGGAGCCTTCCCACCAAACGTCACCGTCGTCGGTCAGGCCGACATTGGTGTAGATGGTATTTTTCTGCGTCTGTTTGATGGCGTTGGGGTTGGATTGCATCGATGTACCCGGCACCACGCCGAAGAAGCCGGCCTCGGGATTGATGGCGTAGAGCCTGCCGTCCTTGCCAAACTTCATCCAGGCGATGTCATCGCCTATTGTCTCCACCTTCCAACCGGGCACGGTGGGCTCCAGCATGGCCAGGTTGGTCTTGCCGCAGGCCGAGGGGAAGGCACCGCAGACATAGTAGGATTTACCGGCGGGATTGGTCAGTTTCAGGATCAGCATATGCTCGGCCAGCCACCCTTCGTCACGGGCCTGTACGCCGGCGATACGCAGGGCAAAACATTTCTTGCCCAGGAGGGCATTACCGCCATAGCCGGAGCCAAAGGACCAAATCATCCGTTCCTCGGGGAAATGGCTGATATATTTTTCATCGACATTGGGCACGCAAGGCCAGCCGTTGTCCGTTTCTCCGGGGGCCAAGGGTTTGCCCACGGAATGGAGGCATTTGACAAATTCGCCGTCCGCGCCCAGCACATCCAGCACGGCCGTGCCGATGCGGGTCATAATCCGCATATTGATCATTACATAGGGGCTGTCCGTGATTTCGACGCCAATCTTGGCTATCGGCGAGCCGATCGGGCCCATCGAAAAGGGGATGACATACATGACGCGCCCGGCCATGCAGCCGTCGTAGAGGGCGGTCATTGTCGCTTTTAAATCCGTGGGGTCTATCCAGTTGTTTGTCGGGCCGGCATCCTCTTTATTCCGGCAGGCGATGAAGGTGCGCATCTCCGCCCGCGCCACGTCTGAGGGGTGGGAGCGGAACAGATAGCAGCCCGGTTTCTTTTCTTCATTCAGTTTTGTGGCCAGGCCGGCATCCAGCATGATATCCAGCATGTCCTGGTACTCTGCCTCGCTGCCGTTGGCCCAGTGGACTGAGGTGGGCTTACACAGCGCGGCCACCTCGTCCACCCAGTTTTTTAGTGCGTTGTTCTTCGTCATAAATTCTTCTCCTTTTTTCTTTTTATTTTTTTGTCATATACAATATATAATAAAAGAATGGGGTAAGTCAAGGAAAACAGGAATATCTGCTTCTAGCGGCGCAGTGTTGGCAGATATTCACCGCTGCGCATGTCCAGCAAGAGGATGTTATCATCCCCCATGCGTGGCAGCAGCATTTCAAAGACCCGCTCACCGTGTAAATCCGTTATTAACAAGGTTTCACCGCTCCTTAAGCTAAACGACAAAAAGCAGCCGCCCAGCGCGTCCGCCGAAAGATAGTTGTCGCAGTATAAAACCACGCTTTGCCCGGGTTTTAGGATATAATCTGCCAAAATCTGCCTATAGGGGTTCTCCGGCTTGTCCGAGATGAAAAAACGCCGCAGATCCATGTCTGCCAGATATGGGTTATATAGCTCCAGATAATCCATGCCCCCTTCGTGGTCTATCAGGGAAACAACGGGCACAAGATTCTCAGCCGCCACCAAGACCAATTCGACATATATGTCATCCGAACTGGTGTTCCCCCCCCCGTGGAACAAGAGCTGTTCATCATAAACCGGCTCGCCATTTATGAGCCAATGGGAAAACTGATGGCCCGGTGCCGGGGCCGCCGAAATCCGGACATCGCAGATGTCATAATAAAAAGCCGAAAAATCATCCGCCACCGTGATGGAGTTCACCATAATATCCGCCACGGGATGGCGGGCAACATGCAGGGTATGGCCCTCGGGCGGCACTGCCAGAAATGCTTCCATTTGCCTTTTCATCTCGGCGGGGCGTTCTTTACCAAAATCTGCCCTGTTCTCCACAAAATCCTCGCGCTCATCATAACCCTTCTGCCGCTCACCTTCCGTCCACAGGGCCGCTTCTTCCATCGCCGCCGCGGAAAAGGCCCCGTTCATCAAATCACAGACAATCGTGACAAAGCGCTCGCGCAAATCCGCCCTGGATAATAAAGACATCAGTATGGGTGAAGAGGGGTTTTCATAAAAGTTTAGGTGGGGATGCTCTTCGTCGCTGGGCACCAGGCCCAACAGGCTTCCCAACTGCGGCATGTCATCCCGCATTGGACGGTGCCGCAGGCTGTTATCCAGGTCAAAGATGAGGGGCCGCCATCTGCCATCCGCCGTGGAGGGCCAATCTGCTGCCCCAACCTGCTCATCATCGCCCCAATAGCGGTAGACCTTAAAATTGTTTTCCGGCCAGTCTTCATTGCCTATGTAGAGTTGGATGGCGTAGTACCATAAAAAGCTCTCGACATCTATCTGTTCGCATAGGGCCTGGTATGTGGCATCTTCTGTCAAATCCTGATAAAAAAGTTCATAAACTTGCTCAAACTCCGCTGTCGCCCTGATCTCATCCGGACTTAAGGTTCTGTCCGTCACCCGCGGCCCTTCATGTATTCTCAGCGTTATCCACTCGCCGTTCCTCATTTCGTTATGCCTGTCAAAATAATCATCATCATATACCTGGGTCAGCCAGTAAAAGCCTTCAAACTGCCCATTGATAAATACCGTTGCCGCCCGTTTTGACTGGGTATCCATGAGCGGGGTATTTGCCGCCATCCGCATGCCCATCTCATCGTTACCGCCGCTGGTTGCGCGCAGGGTGATTTTATCATAGCTGCCAATGGGATGACCACGGTAGCTAAAATCGTCCGGGAAAAAGTCATGGGCAAAGCGTGAATGGAGCACATCATATATGCGTCTGGCATGGAGCTTGTATGACTTTCTGCCAGATCCGCGTGATGCACCCCCAAAGAGGCGGATACCGGCATTTTGCGCAAGCAACGACTGCCCATCATGGTCTATTAGTTCCAAATAGACCGGGCGCTCCACATCGCGTCCCCGCTCGTATAATAATCTGTCGCTCAGTATCCCATATTCCGTGTCATACAAATTAAACGGGTCTGTGGAAAGCGAAAAGATTAGCGTTCCAAAGCGTTCATTTGCTCCCGGACCGACAAAGTAAGAGCGGGTATGGACATCCGTATGGGAGCCGTCCGCGTATCTGCCCACCACCTTCACGATATAAGAGTTTAGGCGGGCGACATGACGCGAGCCCTCTTGCTCCAACAGTTCATCCGGCACATCGGCAGACAGCTCAATCTCGTCCACGAACATCAGCCCGTTATCACCCAGGGGGTGGGAGCCGTCCAAACTGTAAAAAAAATCGCTTATATCATCATCCGGGGCGCTAAATGACAGATAGATGGTCTCTTCATTAAAGTAGTCATCCGGTGTGAAGATAATTTTTTCTTCCGGTGCTGTATGGGCCGCTTCCATGTTGGCCAAGGCCTCTGCCGTATACTCCATCACGGGCAGGGAATAAAGCTCCACCCCCAAAGATATAAGCCTGTCGCTGATAATCAAAGACGCAATCACTAAAAATGCAAAGAGTAATGCTGTTATTATTTTTTTATGTTTTGCTATACCCAATTTATTCCCTGCACCTTAGTCAGAAACATATTCCATCAACACCACACTCTTTACCCCGGGCAGGCCCTCCAGTTCTTGCTGTATGGACAAATCCATTTTCTTTATGCGTACAGTTATCGTCAGCTCGGCCTCCTTGCCTTGTGAAATGGAACTTTTCATCTTTGTCTTGTGCGTCTCCAGCAATGAAAACAGTGCCTCCCTGGCCGATATGTCGTATTTGATGACACAGACATATCTCTTAATATCGCCACTGAGCAGGGAATATAGCGTGAACACCGTGCAAATCACCAATGTGCCTGTCACCGCCAGGGGATACAGGCCGGCCCCGCTGGTAAGCCCGGCGGCAATGGCCAGGAACAAAAATCCTATGTCCAAGGGATCCTTGACCGCCGCCCGGAAGCGGACAATGGACAAAGCCCCCACCATGCCCAATGATAAGACGATGTTTTGCGAGATGGTCATAATGATGAAAGCCGTCGTCATGCAGGTTAGGACATTGAGCAGATTAAAGCTCTCCGAGTATACTGCCCCTTTGTAGAAGATACGGTATATAAAATATATCAAGGTGCCACACAGCAGGGCCGAAAGCAGGCAGGCGATGATGTGTTCGGTGGACAGTCTGCTGATGAGATTGGCCCGCTCCAGGCTGTCGCGTATTTCCTGGACCACGTTTGTCATTTTGCTTCCTCCTTATGTCCTAAGTCCCATCACCACGCCCCGGCACAGGCAATACTTGGAAATGGACTGGGCCCGGCCCGTCCCCTGTGGCATGATGTCGCGGATTATCCTGGGGTAAAAGTCATCGTATTTTATCTCCATGACCACATTGTCGTGTCGGTATATGGGTAAGGACAAATCATCTTCCGCACTTTTTCCTGCAATGTCAAATCCCCTGAGTCCGGATACGCGCAAATGGCGGTCAAAACTTACCCGCAAATTAGACACGGGATAGACAAACGCCTCCCTCATATAATCGACCGTCACCACCGGGCGCATGCCCGATTGCATGGCAGCAAAATAAAACTCCTTCAGGATGCCGTCTGCTGCGTCTTCCAAAACGGCGTAATCGCATGAGACAAGGCTTTCGCATATATGCTCATTTATCCTCACGGACTGCTTGGCTATCAGTTTGTCATATTTTTCTTTGCTTTCAAAAACAATATATGATGGGTCGTTGTTATAAGCCCTGATGCGGTATTTGCGGCGGTCATATACCCCGTTTACCTTTTCCCAATAGGCCTTATCCGATAAATCGTCAAAATATATGCTTCTGATAAAATATCCGTCTGCCGCCTGGTTTATGTCCGGCGCCAAGATGGCCGATATGCGTCCTTTTATTTCCAAGTACTCGGCATGGCTCAGGAGATATTTAATCTCATGTCTGTGCTTTTTGGGCCCCATCACTTACTGCCTTCCACCACCCGCTTGGTATCCCTGGCGATCATCAATTCCTCATTGGTGGGAATGACCATCACGCAGACGCTGCTCTCCTTTGTGGATATGATGCGCTCCTCGCCGCTAACCTGGTTGGCATCCGGGTCGATAAAAAGCCCCAGATAGGTCAGGTACTTACAACACAGCGAGCGTACCAACGCATTGTTTTCGCCCACGCCGGCGGTAAAGCAGATTATGTCCACGCCACACATGGCTGCCGTGTAGGCACCGATATACTTGGCCAGGCGGTATATATAGCAGTGCAGCGCCCGGACGGCCGCGTCCTTGCCCTGTTCATAATCTGCCGTGATGTCGCGAAAATCCGAGGAGACGCCGCCTTGCAGGCCCAGCATACCCGATTTTTTGTTGAGGATGTCCCCGACCTCGTGCAGGCTTATCCCTTCCTTGAGGGACAAGAATTCGATGATGGCCGGATCCATGTCACCGGAGCGCGTGCCCATGATCAGACCCTCCAGCGGGGTGAGACCCATGGAGGTATCCACGCTTTTTCCCGCCCTCACGGCACTAATGCTGGCCCCATTACCCAAATGACAGACGATGATTTTCAAATCATCCGTCTTGCGGCCGGAATCCGCCACCGCCTTATGGAGCTGGGTAGCGCGCTGTGACACATAGGCGTGGCTGGTGCCATGGAAACCATAGCGACGCAGCTTATGCCTTTCGTAGTACTCATAGGGCAGGGCATACAGATACGCTTCCTCCGGCATGCTCTGGTGGAAGGCCGTGTCAAACACCGCCACCATCGGCACCGTTGGCATGAGCTCCCGGCAGGCCGAGATGCCAATCAGATTGGCGGGGTTATGCAGCGGGGCCAGGTCGTTTAGTGCCTCCACCACCCGGATCACCTCATCGGAAATCAGTACCGACTCGCTAAAATCCTCGCCACCATGGACGATGCGATGCCCGACGGCCCCAATTTCCGCAAAACTACCGATCACACCGCTCTTTGCATCGCACAGTGCGCCGAGAACCACTTGCACCGCCTTAAGGTGATCATCCATCGGCACCTCGGCGCTGCTTTTTTCCCCGGGGGCGGCCTGATAGACCAGGCGGCTGTTCGCCATGCCTATTCTTTCACAAAGACCTTTGGCTATCGTTTCCTCGTTCAGGCTATTTATCAACTGAAACTTAAGAGACGACGAACCGCAGTTAATCACCAGTATGTTCATGGCTACTCCTTCCTGTCATTGCGGGCCTGACCCGCAATCCCACTTGTTAGAATGTGTTTTGCACAAGCTCTACTTCCTTATAAATCCGTTCCTGATTTGCCGCACGTCATTTACCGTCACCAGGGCATCCGGCGTGGTGGCGCGGATAAGTTCCAGGGCCTCCGGCACGCTTTTACGCTTTAGGTATATCAGCATGATGTCCACTTCACGGGCATAGCCATGTGCCTTCACGGTGGTGACGCCAAAACCCTTTTTCCTGAGTTGGTTCTTTAAGTCATCATACTCCACGTTTTCTTCATCATCGTGCACGGCCTCTTCTGCCACCATTACCTGGATGCAGGCCGTGCCCAGGGCGAGCTTGCCTTCGATAATCACGCCGGCGTAGTTGCCGCAGGCAAAAGCCAAGCAATATATCAAGGCCTTCAGCGGGTCTTCCGAGAGGGTACTTAAGACGTTGCTGACCACGATAATCCATATCAGCACCTCGAAAAAGCCTATCATCGCGCCGTATAGCTTTTCGCCCCTGTTCACTAAGACATTGCGCACCGTAGACAGCGAGACCTCAATCAGCTTGGCAAAGAAAATGGCAAAATAGATGAGTATTTGTATTGTCATGGCAAGCTCCTTTCTTCAAACCCGTTCCAAAACAAACATCAACAACGGCACATACAGTATCCCCAGCAGAGTCGTCACGGCTATCATCTGCGCGGCCAATTTGTGGTTGGCCCCATATGCCCGGGCCAGCAGCATGCTCTGGCTCATGACGGGCATCGCCGCCACCGTCACGAAGACCTGACTGATGAATGGCGTCGTGCCAAACAGGCTGCAGATGCCAAAGGCTATCAGGGGGGTGATGAGAAAACGCCCCAGCAGGGTCAGCGAGCCTTCGCGCGTAAGCTTCAAGACGCCCCTGCCCATATGGCTAATCGTGCAACCGACCAGGATACAGGCAACCGGGGTGGTGATGTTGCCGATATAGCGCATCGCATCGGCCATAAATTCGGGCAGCCCCCAGCCGGACAGGGCAAACACCGCTCCCAGCATCGCCCCCACCAGTGGCGGGGAAAAGACGTTTTTCAGCGTGGCCAGGCCAGGTTTTATTTTCATGTTGGCATCGGCGGCTATCCCCATTGCCCCTATCGTCCAAAACAAAATGGTATTGAAAGGGAAATAGGCCGCAATCAAAGGCAGAGCCTGCTCCCCGAATATCATCAGGCAGATCGGCATACCGATGAAGATGATGTTGGACATCGAAAACATGACGCAAAACAAGCCATGGTTTTCCTTCGGTATGCGAAATATTTTAGCCACGGCCATGGCAGCGCCATAACCCAGCAGAATGCTCAGGGCGGGGGCAAACAAGGCAAAACCGAGCTCCTCCATCAGCTCGCGGCTCAAAAAAGTCCGGCAGCTCATAAACAACAGACAGGGCGCGGAGAAATGGAGGGTAAGCCGGGATAGCTTCTTTTCCATGTCGTCGTCTATGTAGCCCAGCCTCGCCGCAAGGACACCCGTCCCAATGATGCACAGCATTGTCAGCACTGCGACGGCGGCATTGGTCACTAACATCTTGTCTCCTCGTCCGCCACGGGGGCGAAGTTTATATCACGGGCCGGCCGGGATGACGCCAATAAGCAACGCAACCAGGCGGGCGAGCGGTGTCTTTAGGTTAAAGTCCAGCGGCGCGGTATGGGGAAAATATAACACGAGCCGCACGGCAAAGACCAACAAAAACAAAATTAAGGAAAATCTTGCAAACACTATGAACCAGCGTGGATATTTATCCCTGTATTTATGGCATATGGCCGCATATATCAGGGCAAAGGGCGGCAGATACCAAAACAGGGGGTGGTAGAAAAAGGCCGTTTCAAAGTCCAGCGCCATGCAGGCCATATAGGCCCTGCTCAGGCCGCAACCGGGGCAGGGTATGCCCATGGTTGACTTAAAAACGCAGGCCGTGCCCGTGAGCAGATAGGCGGCCGCCATATATAAACCCAAAAGGGCTATTATGACAATAGCCCTCTTTGCCCTTGATAATCCCGTGCTTGCCTTATTGGACGATGGTGGCGGATGTATCCCAAATATCATTCAGCTTATCCTGAACCATGAACATCTCAACGAAAAAGCCCACGCCTATCAAGCACAGCAACAGCCACAGGACAAAGTTTGAGCTATAGGCCACGCCTCTTTTTTGTGCCAGTTCCGCCAGGCCCTTGTCTATCGTGTAGACATAGTAGAACATGAACGGGAAACATATGATGCCCGCAAACACCAAGACGGGGTTGATGGCATCGGGTTTTCCGAGGGCCGTGCGGATTTCGTCGCCGGCCTTGTAATGCCAATACAGGCTGTAGATGCCGCAGGTGACAAACGACAGTAGTATGACCACTATCGGTTCGCGTTTAGTTCCATCCATAACTTACTCCTTTTCTAATCAAGCCGCCCGGCAGTTTTTCACAATATGCCGACTAATTTCTGCTACCACGACATCCTATCACCCTTTGGTGTAAATGTCAAGGCCGAATTTTTACGCAGAAACGTATGTCAATTTTATTTTATCCTGTTACCTCTGTCTTTTATCGGCAGCAGAAAGCGCGATGGGCTCAGTTTCAAAGATTCCGTGTATGTCAGGTATAGTGTCTCCTTTGCCCGTGTCATGCCCACATAAAAGAGCCGCCGCTCCTCTTCTATCTGGTCTGCAGTCAAAGAGCGGGCCCCGGGCAATACGCCCTCATTTAGGTGCGGCAAAAAAACCGTCTTATATTCCAGGCCCTTGGCCCCGTGCATGGTGATGATGTTTAGCCCGGCTGCCGCGCTGTTTTTTTGCTGGGCCGGCGCTTCATCCGTCTGCCCCCTAAGCCCTGCCATCACCTCAAACCACTCCTCATAACTGGCCATGCCCTCCGCACTCTCCTGCAACAAATCGCATATCCCCATCCACTCATTAAACTCCTGCGGTCTGCCCCGCTCCTTCAGGTAACGGTCGTAGCCTATGCCTTTGCGAATGTAGTTTATTGCCAAATGGGGCGCCAAGCCCTCGATACGCCTGCAGGCGGCAAAAAAACGGCGCACTTCCGCCAGGGCATCGGCATTGTCGCCCTGTTCGCCGCCCCGGTAATAATCCAGTACCGCATCCAGGGTGACTTCACCTGTTAGCCCGGCCACGCATTTACGGCTCAGGTAACGCATCGGTTTATTGATGATGTTTAAAAAACGGCTCCGCTCTTTGGGTCCCAGCGAAAAATGGATGTAGTCCAGCATGTCCTGGGCGCAAAAATGGGCGAAAATATCCGGCGCTTTCTCGGCGTTTTGCACCCGTATCCCCCGGCATTCACATTTAGCCGCCATCGCCTTTAGCTCATGGTTTGTCCGCAAGATGATGGCCATGTCCGCATGCGCTACGGGGGCCACCTTGGCCACTTCATCCAAAATCCACTCATCTTCCGCGTCCCGCTTGGCAAAAGAGATTATCTGCGGCTCGGGGCCGTCCCTTAGCGCCTGGTAGTCCTTTGGGAAACGCTTTTCATTCACGGCAATGACCGCCGAGGCGGCCGCCACAATTTGCCGGCTGCTGCGGTAGTTGGTGGCCAGCAATACTTGCCCGCAACCGGCAAAATCCGCCAAAAATTCCTGCATCATGGCCGGTGCCGCCCCGCGAAAGCCGTAGATGGATTGATCGTCGTCGCCCACGATGAAGAGATTGTTTTTCGGGGCGACTATCTGCTTTAGCACCAGGTATTGCAAGCGGTTTATGTCCTGAAATTCATCGACCAGCACCTGCGAAAAATACTGCTGCCAGGTCTTTCGGATTTTTTCATTGGCGTTTAGCATCTCATGGCAGGATAAAATCATGTCGTCAAAGTCTATTTTTCTTATGTCCGAAAGCATCCCGCAGTATTCTTCATAGATATCATCGAATTTATCATAGACATTGTGCGTCGCCTCCATATTCTTTCGCAGGCTGATCTCGCTCAATATCTCCGTGTATTCAGTCTGGCTAAACACGCGGCCGGGATGAAAATGGTTTAAGATGCTTCTGAGGATTTTCTTCTTTTCTTGCTCTGAAATTAGCGTATAATCCGGTAGATAGCCCGAGCGGGTGATGATTTGATAGTAGATGCTGTGGAAGGTGCCAAAGTTCACGGCGGAGTATGAGCGGCGTATCTCTCTTAGAAAACGTGCTTGCATCTCCAGGGCGGCCGCTTTTGTGAAGGTGATGACTAAAATCTTTTCCGGCGGCACATTTTTTTCTTCGATCAGCCGCATGATCCGCTGGACGATGGTATAGGTTTTGCCTGAGCCCGGCCCGGCCAGCACCTCCATCGGTCCGCTCACATGGCAAATCGCCCGCTCCTGGGCGGGGTTTGTTGAGGCTGTGTTCATGGCAGCTCCTTTCTTGAATTAGTTTTAATGCTTACCGGTGGAGCCAAAGCCGCCGCGGTTTTTGGCGCCCAGCTGCTCCACTGTTTGAAAGCTTATCCGTGGTTGATTTTCCACGATACGAAACTGACAGATGCGGTCATTTAAGGCGATGCGGGTATCACGCAGGGCGTAGATGGGCACATGCCACTGATCATCGTCGCCGCAGTATGAGGAATCGACCACGCCCATGTGATTGGTCTGGATGATGCCGTAGTTTATGAAATTGGAACTGCGGGGCACGACATGGGCTTCGTAGCCGGGCGGCAGCTCCATCGCCACCCCCAGGGGAATGAGCCTGAACTCATGCGCCTTTAGCTCCACGTCCTCGGCTGCACGCAAATCTATCCAATCCGATTTACCCTCTATGTATTCCAGTTTGTCTATTTTATCCGAAAGGTATTTTATTTTTATGGTCATGTGTGGGTCTCCGTGGGGTTTTCGTATTTCCATGCGTTTCTCAATGACGATGGGGCGGCAAATTACTGCCGCAGTACAAAATCGGCTTTGCCGGGTTGGGGTCGGCCAACGTCCGCCTAACGTCTATCACCCGCTGATTGGCGCTGCCCTTCCAAAAGAGCTTTGTGTCCTTTTCGGCCTCGATAAACTCGCCGTCTATCAAGACATCCACCTGCCTTAGCATTTCATGGCGGTAGACCTCCTCCCAACTGGCGCCGGTGTAGAGCCAGATGGTCTTTTCCGGGAAGCGCTCGCGGATTTCCGCAATCAGGGAACCAATCACGGGGCGGTTTGCCTCATAGAGCGGGTCGCCGCCGGTGAAGGTGATGCCGGAGATATATGCTTTTTCCAGTTGCGCAAATATTTCCGCCTTGGCAGCATCGTCGAAGGGGATGCCGCCGTCCGGATCCTGGGCTATCGCATTGTGGCAGCCGGGGCAATCATGTTCACAGCCGGACACCCACAGTGCCACCCGCAGGCCATCACCGTTTAACATGTCGTCTTTTGTTATGTTATGATATTTCATTACATCGAAATCCGTTCTTTTATCTCTGTCATCTTCGCCTCATTCAGGCGGGTGTCGCCGTGAACGCGCGAGTAAGACAAATACCCGTTCATGCGGTCTATTTTGGTGAGGTTTTTGCTGCCGCATTTCGGGCATGTATCCATCTCTAATTCCTGGTAGCCGCAGTCATCGCAATAAGCCAGCGAAAGATTTACCCCCTCATAGAAACCAAAAGCCATTGCCCGGCGAATCAGGGTCTTGATTGCCTCCAGATTATAGTCTATCGGGTATTTTACATATTGAATCTTACCGCCGTTCATCAACTCCCAGAAAGGGCGCTCCTTGTCCTGCTTTTCTATCGGCGTCAAGTCCTCCGTTACATGGCAGTGGAAGCTGTTGGAGACGTATTCGCGGTCGCTCACCCCCTCCACTATGCCGTAAAGCGCCCTGAATTGCCGCACCTGCAGGCCGCAAAGGCTCTCGGCGGGGGTGCCGTAGATGGCATACAGATGCCCGTCCTCGGCCTTGTAGGCGGCGATTTTTTCATTGATGTATTTTAGCGTTTCCAGGGCAAAGGCCCCGTCCTCGGCGATGGATTTCCCATTGTGCAGCTGCTGCAGCTCATTTAAGGCGGTGATGCCAAAGCTCGCGGTCGCCGATTTTAGCAGGGGCTTTATCTTCTCGTGCAACTTAAGCCTGCCGCCCAGGAAGCCGCCCTCGCAGTAGGCCAGCGGGTTGGTCGAGGCCCGCATTTCGCCCAGGTAGGCATAGGTGCGGATATGGAGGCGGCGTATCATATTGAGGTAATAGTCCAACACTTCGTGGAACTCGCGGCTCTCTTGTCTGGCGCGGGCTAATATCATCGGCAAATGCAGGGATACCGCCCCGACATTGAAGCGGCCGACATAGACGGGCGTGTCCGCGTCGTCGGCGGGCGTCATCCCGCCCCGCTCATACCAGGGCGCCAAAAAGGCCCGGCAGCCCATGGGAGAAATGACCCGGCCATGGCGCTTATATATGTCGGCGACATAGCCCTCCCCGCTAAGGCTCAGCCAGTCGGGGTACATCGTTTTTGCCGAACAGGCCACGCCGGCATCGAAAATCTCTTCCAATGCCCCGCCCGGCCCATGCAGGGCCTCGTCATATAAAAAGATAATCTTGGGAAAGAGCACCGGCTTCCTGAAGCCCTTCTTGCCCTGGCCTTTTTGCCTGGTGTTCAGCATGGATTTTGTGGCCATGCGGCCAAAGTGGTCCGTTGCCAGGCCCGCCGTCACGGCGATAAAGGGATAGTCGCCGCGGCTGGAGGCCACGGTGTTGAACTTATACTCCCAGCCCTGGAAGCCCTGCTCGAACTCACGGGCGACGTCGGCCATCGCCTCGGCCTCGGCCACGTTTGCGGCCACGCCCAGGCGGGCGTATTTTTCCTTGGCAGCCGCATAGGTTTTTTCGGCGTAGGGCACAAGGATTTTATCCACCTCGGGGATGGTGAAGCCGCCGTATTGCTGGCTGGCGGCGGAGAGGACGATGTCGCCAATCACGTCGAAGGCCACATCCAGGCTTTTCGGTTCATTATACCAGATATTGCCCATCTCGAAGCCGCCGGAGAGGACGTTTGCCACGTCGAAGAGACAGCAGTTCATCGTGTCACGTCTGGCCGCCATGTCATGGACATAGATATAGCCGTCGCGGCAGGCCTGTATTTCCTCCGTCGTCATAAAGAATTTTTGATAGAGTTCCTTATTGAATTGGTTGAATATGAGGCTGCGTTTGGTGGATACCAAGGCGGAATCGGTGTTGGAGTTTTCCTTGTCGCCGATATACATGATCGACTGGCTTTTTTTATAAACATCGTCCATCATGCGGACAAAGTCCTGTTTATAATTGCGGTAGTCACGGTAGCTTTTCGCGACGATGGGCTTTAAGTCTTCCAGGGCACTCTCGACGATGTTGTGCATGATGGGGATGGGCACGTCGCCTGCCCCCATTTCCTTTACTTTATCCACGACAAATTGGCAGATTGCGGCTGTTTCCGCCGCGGAAAACTGTGTCAGGGCCCGGTAGGCACTTTTCCCCACGGCATCGATGACCTTTTGGATGTCAAAAGCCTCGCGGCTGCCATCTTTCTTAATGACGCCCACATCCACCTGTGCATTTATCATTTGCGCCAGTTCCATAGGACATACACCCCCTTTTCAATGCATATTCTGCCCACCCGTGGGCTCTGCCCACCCGTGGGCAGGCGCATAATTTAGTATGCGTGATTTTAGTGCATAGTTAGTAATTTGCCATGCGTGATTATCCGGTGCCGACGTCACTGACCTCGGCAGTTTCTTCCGCGGCCGCTTTTTTGTCTTTATACTTGCGGTAGCGGATGCCGAGGATGACGGCGACGATAATCAGGGCAATAGAGATAAAATAGAGTAACAGATATGAGATGAATGAGTTAAAAAATAAGATAAAGCTTTCCATAGGTATTCCTCCTGACAGATATATTCTAGTTTATATATTCCGTGCTGTCAAGGACATATACTATAAATTTTCCTTCAAAAAGACTCCCAAGGTGGCGGCCGCTTCCTCTTCCTGCTCGCCATCAAAGCTCATGATAAGTTCATCACCCTGCTTTTTTGCCAGGGCCATCACGCCGATAATACTTTTTGCCTCCACCATCTTGTCAGAACCGCCAATTTGAATGTCACATGGGAAAGCCGAAGCTGCCTTCACCAATTGTGCCGCAGGGCGTGCATGAATCCCCAATTCGTCCGTAATCACATGTTTAATTTCTACCATTTCTTAAATCTCCTTTCCTGTTAGCTTGCCACTATCCCATCTCGCGGATATGCTTCCTCATGCGTAAAATATATGCCGGCGATACGGACAACTCGTCAAAGCCCATGTTCACCAGCTCTGTAAGCAATTCCGGATCAGCCGCCAATTCACCACAGACACCCGACCAAATGCCATTGTCTTTTGCTGCCTGGGCAATCATTTTAAGCATTGCCAAGACTGCCGGATGCTTTGCATCATAAAAACGTTCCAACTTATCATTTTGCCGGTCAATCGCCAGCGTATACTGGGTCAAATCATTCGTGCCCACGCTAAAGAAATCCACCTCCTTGGCCAAATCATCGGCCAGCATTACCGCCGCGGGCGTCTCGATCATTATGCCCAGCGCCACCTCGCCAATACTAACGCCTTCCCCCGCCAACTCATGGCGTACTGCTGCCGCCGCTGCCTTACAGTGACGTACTTCCCAAGCAGAAACAATCATCGGAAACATCATTGCAACATGACCAAAGGCGGAGGCCCGGTAAATCGCCCGCAACTGCGTACGGAATAGATCCGGCCTGTCAATGCAAATGCGAATGCCGCGCAGTCCCAGCGCCGGATTCTCCTCCTCATCCAATTGGAAATAATCCACCTGCTTATCCGCCCCGATATCCAAGGTGCGAATAACCACCAAGCGAGAACCCATGCCTTCTGCCACCTTGCGGTAAGCCGTAAACAATTCCTCCTCCGACGGGAAATCACCACGTCCCAGATACAAAAACTCGCTGCGGAACAATCCCACTCCTTCCGCATCATGCGAAAGCGCCGGTTCTACGTCCTCCACACCGCCGATATTGGCATACAGCTTGACCTTGCGGCCATCCTTCGTGACGCTCGGCAATCCCCGCACGGCCTCCAAGAGTTCTTTTTCTGCCTGCTCTGCCTTTTGCTTTTCGAGCATTTTTTCGCGAATATCGGCATCAGGCTCAAGGTAGAGGGTACCCTCCTCTCCGTCCACAATCAACTCCTGCCCATGGAATGTGGGTTCTGGCGGGATATCCGCCTGTATAATACAGGGAATGTTCATCATTCGCGCCAGGATTGCCGTGTGGGAATTGGCGGAGCCTTTGCGCATGACAAAGGCGCGAATCTTTGTCTTGTCCATCTGTAAGGTTTCACTGGGCGTCAAATCATCCGCGACCACAATCACCGGATTCGTAAACTGCAAAGCAGAACGCCGTCCCACCAACGTGTCTGTCAAGCGCTGTGAAACATCCCGCACATCCGTTGCGCGTTCTTTCATGTAGGCATCGTCCATGGAGGCAAAAATTTCCGCCATCTGCTGCCCTGTTTGAGAAACTGCGTAGGCGGCACTGAAACGTTCATTGCGAATCATGTTTTCAACGCCCTTGTTAAAGTCAAAGTCCACCAACATCATGCGTTGCACGTCAATGATCATCGCCTCGTCTTCGCCAATGTCCTCCTTGGCCTTTTCATACAAGGCTTCCAACTGCTCATCCGTATCCTGCTTCGCCTTTAAAAAACGTTCCCATTCCTTCTGTGCATCCTGAACAATCTCCTGTTCCACCGCTTCCGCTTTCTTAAGCAGATGAATTGTCCCAAATGCCACCCCGGGGAAAAGTCCCTTGCCTTGATAAACAACCATTCGCTTCCCTCTTAACCCTTGCTTGGTGCCATCGTCTTCATTTCACCAACCGTATGATTTCCTCTCCCTCAATGACTTCCCGTCCCGAAAGTGTCTCAAACACTCGATACTCCGAAGCATTGCAAATCACGACCGGCGTCACCGTTTGATATCCGGCTTGCGTGATTTTAGCCGCATCAAACTCCATTAAGACATCACCTGCTTTGACTGTCTCTGCATCCTTTTTCAGCGCCTTATAATGGAGTCCTTTCAGTGCCACCGTATCCAGGCCCACATGTATCAATATCTCGGCCCCCTGCTCCGCCAATAACGTCACCGCATGGGCTGTTTCAAACATCTGTAACACCTTCCCGTCCACCGGGGACACCACGCGATTGCCTGTAGGCCAAATCGCCACGCCCCTGCCGACTATTTCCTCGGCAAACACCGCATCCGGAACTTCCGATATGGGAATCACCTTCCCGGCAATCGGGGCCAGAATAACCGTGGCCTCTTCCCGCTTCCCGGATGCACCCTTTAACTTTCCAAACATAAGCCTTACCCTCTTTTTTTGTGCGTGACAGGGGTTTCGGAGGTTGCCTACTTAACTGCCCGCTCCACAAACCCGTCTGCTTTCAACAATCTTTCCTCTGCTTCCTTCACGGAACAGTCTGCAATCGCCATCACAATGGCCACTTTTACCCTGCCTCCCGCTTGCTGCAGACAGGCATCGGCAATATTTGCCTCTGTTTCGGCCGCCTGCATGACAATTCTCCGGCCGCGCTCCCGCAGTTTTTCGTTCGTCATCAGCACGTCGACCATCAGATTTTTGTAGACCTTGCCACACTGCAGCATGACGCCTGTTGAAATCATGTTAAGTATTACCTTTTGCGCCGTACCGGCCTTCAATCTGGTGGACCCTGTCAATACTTCCGGGCCAACTTCCACCTCAATTGCCAGATTCGCATGTTTGGAAATCTCCGCGTTTTTGTTGCATGAGATGGCAATGGTGGCGGCTTTTTGGGCATTGCCATAGGCAAGCCCCCCGATTACATATGGGGTCCTGCCGCTGGCCGCAATGCCCACCACGACATCCGCCTCGCCCACACATAGTTGCTTCAAATCATCTGCGCCCATTTCCACAGAATCCTCGGCACCCTCCACTGCTTTCACAAACGCTCTTTCACCGCCGGCAATCAGGCCAACGACTTCTTCCGGCGAAACCCCAAATGTCGGCACACACTCCACGGCATCCAAAAGCCCCATCCGACCGCTCGTGCCGGCACCCATATAAATCAGCCGCCCGCCTCTTTTCTTCCTTTCGGCAATCAAATCTATCGCCTCCGCAATCCGGGGAATTTCCCTTTTCACAGCCAGGATGGCCTCCATATCCTCCCCATTCATCGCAAGGCAAAAGTCCTGTGCCGACATGCTGTCTAAATTCATCGTCTTTTCGTTGCGTTTTTCTGTTGTCAAATGTTCCAGCATACTGATAAACTCCTTTCTGCGCCCTCTTTGGCAGCAACTATTTCTTGTCCCCCGCAGATTCTTTGTATCCGAAGAAATAGGTCAACACAAAACCGCCCGCATATGCGCAGAGCAGACCCAGCAGATACCACAGCCACATACCGTTGGCAATGAGCGGCAGCAAGATTAGTCCCGATGGACCAATCGCCGTGGAACCCACGTCTCCAACGGCCCCATTCACAAAGCCGATAAATGCGCCGCCGAAACCGGCACCCAGGCAGGCGGTGATAAACGGCGTGAACAACGGCAGCGACACGCCGTAAATCAGCGGTTCCCCAATGCCCAAAAAACCAATGGGCAATGCGTTGGTGATCAGCTCTTTCAGATTTTTATTTTTCGTTTTCACAAAAACGGCAATCGCCATGCCCACTTGTCCCGCTCCGGCACACGCCAGAATCGGCAGCAACACCGTATAGCCCGTATTGGCAATGAGCTGTGCGTGAATGGGAATCAAGCCGTGGTGCATGCCCAACATCACCAGAGGCAAAAAGAGTGCCGACAACAAGTAACCGCCGATGACACCCCACTGTTTCAGCGCCAAATCAACCAACACATAAGTAATTCCGTCCATCACCAAGGCAGAAATCGGCATGATCAAGAATATCGTGACCGTCAAACCAAGTAGCAGCGTGATAAATGGCACCAAGAACAAGTCCAAAGCGGCCGGAATTATGGGCCGGATTTTTTTCTCTATCAAAGATAGCAAAAAAGCGGCCAGAATAACGCCGAGCACACCGCCTAAGCCCGGCCTTAACTCGACGCCGAACAGCAAAGAGGTCAAGGGTTGTGCCGGCGCTTCCGCCGTCGCCAAAATGCCGTTTATGGCCGGCGAATAGATAAAAGCGGCCGCTACCGCGCCCAAAATCGGTGTTCCGCCAAATTCCTTGGATGCGTTGTAACCCACAATGATATGCAAAATGCCGCCCACCAGCGTACCCACACCCGCAATCAGCAAAAACCACGGATTTTTTGAAGCGGCAGGGTATGCCACGATGCAGATATTGGACACTGCCAAGAACAATCCGCAAGCAATGAATGCGGGAATGATCGGTATGAAGATATTGCCTATGTGTTTGAATGCTTTTTGCAGAGGATGCGTTTGGGCGGCTTTGACCTTGCGTTTGGTTTCCTCCGCCAACTCATAATACTCATTATCCGTATCCTTGTCCGTATCCTTGTCATAATCCTTGTCCGTATGCAAAATCTCTTCCAGCGCCTCTTTCATTCTCTGGGCGTGTCCGGGTCCAAAAACGATTTGCAGTTGATCGCCCTCGACCACGCCCTGCACAGAGGGCAGTGCCTTGAGTGCGGCAATATCCACTTTCGACGGATTCTTAATATTTAGCCGCAAGCGTGTCATGCAATTTGTGAAAGCCGCCACGTTTCGCGCTCCGCCAATAAGTTCCAACACACTTTCGGCCGTATGCCTGTAGTCAATTCCTTTTTTCTTAGCCATTTCTCTATTACCTCCTCTGCCATCAACAAAAAACGACCCGCCCCATTGTAATATCTCGTGCGATAAGACGATTATACATTGGGGCGGTGGATGGTGTCAAATGCATATTTTCATAATGATAGCGGTACGAACCCGCATGATGGCCGGGGTTTTACCTCACGTTCACCCGCACATTTAATATCCGGGGTTTGGTCCGGGCCCGCCCGGAGTTGTTGGGGTCTTTCAGGGCGACGGGTTTACCGCCCTCCAGGGCATAGGTCCCGTCCGCCCAGACCTCCACGCGCAGGGTATAGTTTTTCCTCAGATCAACCGGGTTTCCCTGCTTATTCAGGGCAACGGGCACGGGTACTTTTCCGCCCTCAAAACCCAGCATCCAGGTGTCCTGGCCGCTGCGGATGAGTTCAAAGCCATTGCTCTCCTCAAACTTGAACGAATCCAGACGCTTTTGCTCCAGCCGGGCTGCGCCCAGGACTACACCCGTGCCGCTAAGATTAAGGCGCAGGGGCTCGCCCACGGCGGGGGTGGACTTATAGAGGGTCAGGCTGGCCGGG
>Ga0099364_10003416_pt1 | contig 24646 bp, 25 predicted proteins | sample TergutTh196P3_FD_73070 | JGI IMG/M metagenome (GOLD analysis project Ga0099364, IMG submission 73070) | Microcerotermes parvus P3 segment gut microbial communities from Pointe-Noire, Republic of the Congo - Th196 P3 | ecosystem: Host-associated > Arthropoda: Insects > Digestive system > Gut ...
CATTGTAAACCATTGCTGCTCTGTCAGCAGAGAATTCACTACATCTCATCCAGTATGCAAAAGCCACCTGTAACGGAAAAAAAGCGATATCCCCTAACCCTAATGGCACAACGCTTGCAGCAACGCCAGCACCATTCAGAATGAGATTTCCCATTGTAGTGTACAAAGTATGATGACAGGCTATATGTCCGCACTCATGAGCGAGGACTGTTGGAATTAGTTCTTCAGGCAGCGTTTCTAAAAGACCGGATGTCATAACAATGAAAGGTTTTGTGTCCCCATTGGTGTATGCGTTCGGGTTTACATCTAACTCCAGATAAAGCTCAGGAATATCTATACCTAGTTTTTCACATATAGGCGGAAGCATGTCATAATACCCCGGTAACTGTTTCTCGCTGATGCGAAGATTGGTAGACATATTAGTCAAAATGAATTGCTGTTCGTGCCAAACCTTCATAAAGGCTTTTAGTATTTGCGTAAACCCCGGAATTGCTTTCAACGCCTGTAAAGCAGCTTTGTCATGGTCATGGATAAAAAACTCTGGGTTAATGGTCATAATGCTGTCCTCCTTGTTCTGTACCTTGTTTCGGATAACAGTTGTCGGCAATCGGATCAAGACTGTATGGCATATTTCGTTTAACCATTCACGAGCGCGTTAGCTTCAGTAACGCGCTTAATGTATTCGGCAATGCTGAGTTCCCCGCTCACTATCTTGATGCAGTCTGCTTCAACCGTCGGCGTTATCTGAAAGCCCTCCATTTTTGCCGATGCAAATGCGGAATTGAGAGATTGTTCAGTTTTTTTATCCAAGTGATCACTCCCCTCACAATCACTTTTTAGCCAACAGTTCTGCCTTCTTTACCGCAAACTCCTCATCAGTTATAGTCCCAACGTCTCGGAGATTGGATAGTTCACGTATTTGCTCTGGAATGCTGACAAAACTGTTTAGAGGAGTATGGCTATTTTTGTGGTTACATTTTGATATGAAAGCTTAATTCTTTCCTGTAGTGCTTCTGTTGCGCAATTTGACAATATAACCTCAAAGAAGATTAAATGTATTATGGCACAAATCATATAAATATTCAACTATAAGAAGCAACGAGCGTTAAGAAGCAACGGTTTTTTATTTAGGTTAAACCACTATCGAGTAATGATATGGTTAAGTGGTACATTTGGTGATAAATTTGCATAGGTTGTCGAGGTTGTCGCGTAAATTCCCATAGTAAGCTCCACAGGTGGGTGGACGTTGATTTTAGTAAGGGAAAAGGCAAGAATTAAAGATGAGAAACAGGTGAATTTTAGAAGAAATTGTGTCAAATCGAACCCACGTAGGCATTGATTGGGGAATAAAAGCACAGCAAGCAAGCCCGGAGATAGGATTTCCCAGACTAAAATCCACAGTGATGGAATTTAAGGGTTGGGAAAAATTCTGTGAGTTTTAGGGTTAAACGCTACTTGAAATTATCGTTTAAGCAATGAAGGCGATTGATTAACCTTGTCCGCAGGGACAAACTTCACACCCAAAAGTTCGGCAGCTTTTACGCCGTAGGTGAAAGCGAACAACTCATAGGGTGTCTTGCCATTCAGACTTTTTCGTTTCACGCTATTGACATGGGAGAAGATAAGGTTTACCGTGTCTTGTGTGAAGCCGTCGAAGGGTTTCCCACTGGGGATGATGTCCCGAAAGTGGGTGTGGTTCTTTTCGATGTTCGGCTTCTGACAAGATTTGTACGGATCGCAAAAGAAGATTGATGATTCTTTTGTCCCGTACAAATCATTTTCAAAAGAAAACACATCGGAGAACTCGCCGCCGTTGTCGGTAAGTACAAGCGGAAAAATGTCGCCGAAATGAAGGTCGTTTTCCTCAAAGCGGTTTTTCAATGAAATTATTTTGGACGAGGTTTCTGCCGAACTCCTGTTGTCCAGCAGCAACCCCGCCATGAAATTGCAAAACGTGAAATGTAGGGTTAGGATGACTTTGCCGCCGATGCGCCCGATTACAGTGTCCATTTCCACCCATGACGAGATTTCGTGTTCCTCTGTTAAGCTGATGAAATCCGCATAAGTCCTGCCGATCTTTGCGGCTTTGGGTATATACTCCGCAGGCTTTTTGCGGCGGGGCTTGAACTTCACCACGCGAGGGAACTCTATGGCAGACACCGAAAGATAGCCTTTTTGCAGATTGCGATACACGGCCGACTTTGACATATTCAAATTGTTACTCTGCAAAATGTGATACAAATGCTGCCCGCTTTGAATCCCGTCGCTAATAATCCTGTCCGCCTCGTAAAAGGACTCTTGGTTGAGCGGAATCCCTTCCCGCGCTTCAACAAGCAGCGACGCGTATTCCTGTTGCGCTGCTTTTGCGGCATATCGCTGTTTTTGGAATGGGCAACTGTACTTCTTTTTCTCGCATGGATTGCAAACAAAAGGCGTTTTAAGCAGCTTGGGACACACAGGCGACGGAAGCTCGTTTCCGTTTTTATCGCGGTGAACTACTTTGCTTGCCGTGTAGGTCAGGTGTTTTTTCACTTCTTTTGAGATGGTGGTTTGATCTTTGCCGACTCGTTCCGCGATTGCCTTGAATGTCATGCCTTTGTCCAAACATCCTTGAATCTCAATCCGGTCTTCTAACGTCAAGTGCTTGTTTTTCTTCGTGGCGTCGCTTCTCATATTAAACCTCCGGTCTTAGAATTCTTCCCGGAGTTAATTCTACATCAAATTCTTTCCCGCGATAAATTCCACACCCTCGTCCACTGTGGAACTTACTTTGGGAATTTACGCTCTCTCAGTTCATTATGCTGCACCGTCCCATCAATCGGGTTTAGTCTTTCAAGCAACCAAATCAATTCTTTCAAACGTCTTTTTTCTTCTTCTATTTCCCGTTCAAGTTGGATGACGGACTTGCGTTTATTGTTTATTGATGCCTTCCGAGACGCAACTTCAGTTCTAAGCACCCCTACAACGTCGTTTGTGGTTACAGATTCGTTTATTTTGCTTTCGGCGTTCAAATGCTGCTGCACAAACCTTTCGCCTGCTTTTACGTTCGTCATATCTATTTCCCGAAATAAAATGTTATCTAATGACGCAGCAAACTCCGTCGCATTGCCACCATATGTCGTTTTAAGAAATTCTTTTGTTTGGTATTCTCGGAACTCCGATTGTGATAGGACAGTAACATATGTATTGTTTCGTCCTTTTTTTTCAACGGCCAACAACCCTTTATCTACAAGTCGCGATAAAAATGTTACTACAGTATTTGACTTCCACTGCTTACCAATATTGTTTAGTTCGGACAAAAGCGGAGCAACCGTTACCCTACCGCCTAATTCCCATATAATGTGCATTATTTCACTTTCCGACGGTGATATATGCAAGTCCATGACACACCTCTTTCAACATAACTATATCTTGTAGATATATTTAGTCTACACGATATAGTTATCAAAGTCAAGACAAATCGTAAATTTTTAACGCTTTTATCATACCCGCCGCTTAACGCCGCTAGCGGCGGAGATACCTGCTTGGAATGATGACGATGAGTAGCCGGAAACGGCGATAGTAAAACAAGCCGGTGCGTTGCTGTTGCGTGGCGCACCGGCGTTTTCGCTCTTGGCCGTCATTTCGTGCTACCCGCCGCGTCAACACGGGGGGGCGAACGGTAGTTTGTCGGCTTCTATGAAGTTCATGTTCTATTATGCACCTATCCCCATCGCGCACCTTGCCAATGATCAACAATAGTTCATTGTGATATTCTTTCGTTAAGTTCTCTTTCAATAAACCGGCTGATTGCTGCGTGATTTTCTTCTTTTGCGTCAAACATAAAGCAACTGTAGCGGCATTTCTTGTGTTCCACGCCATTAAGCTCAAAGATATTCCCCATCGGGCAGCGGGAGTTGCACTTGGTAAGGTCATTCAATCTTTTGCATGGAGGGGATTTTTCGATTGAGTCCGCCATGCCTTTAGGAAGAGCCTCCAAAATATCAGAGTAATTATTTACGAAGTCGCCGTAAATGCGGACGATCATGCCGTTTTTACGAAAAACATAATTGAGCAGTACCTTTTTTGATCTCGGCAGTATGTACGATAACACATGGCCGCTTTTGGCCGCTTCAATTTTGTATGTGCATCCGCTTTTGGTCACATAAGCATGGGTTGATCTGACAAAATCCAAGTTGTCGGGGGTTACGTTCGCCAAAAAATCCTCAAATCGTATTTCTTCCTTCGCCATTGCTATACACGCCCTTTGCTTAGAGTTTTTTACGCTCCCGTCATGTTAATGCAGTTAGTTTTTTGATTGGTATCAGTCCATCAACTCCTCACATGACTATACCATAGATACACCCACATATCACCAAGAAAATCAAGGAGGCAACAATAATGTCCGTATGTAAGCTCGTAATCTCGTAACCTGCGAAAAAAAGACTTGTCACCGACAGAGGCATTGCGTATAATAATGGAAACAAAGACCTATATATTCCTTTTCAGGTGGAATAATTATTCCAAGAGTGCCGCTGAGCATAATGGTAACGTACACCGCAAAACTTTGCAGCGTACTGTCCGCTGACTGCTCACATAGCCCGAAAAAGCTTCCTCGCATGCGCGTTTTCTCAACTAATCGATTATCGACAAAATGAGCCAAGTCCACGACAAAATGTTTATGTCGCGGGCTTGACTTATTTTTGGCACGCCCGACTGGACTCGAACCAGTGACCCTCTGCTTAGAAGGCAGATGCTCTATCCTGCTGAGCTACGGGCGCTTACCAGATATCTCTATACGGTGCCGCTTGTACTTTTGTATCTTGAAAAGCATTTCCGATTATACATTTTTTCCCGCCAATGTCAAGCGGTAGGCGGCTAATTTCAGAATATTCGGCTTTTTGTATACCCCGCTATTGAAATCACATCGGCTTTTGTTGTATAATCTGGTCGTAAAATAAGCAAGAGCATGACGTGGGGCAAGGCCACAGCCTTGCCCCGCTTTGTGAAAGGAATGAGCGATAAATGACAAAAAGGGCAATTGCGGTCATTTTCGGCGGGTACTCACCGGAATATGATGTTTCCCTCGTTTCGGCATATCCGATCATAAAAGCGGTAGACCGCGAAAAATATGACCTTGTCCTGCTGGGCATTACTAGAGATGGCTTGTGGTACAGGTATTCAGGGGATATTGAGAATATCCCGTGCGATAAGTGGCACACTGACGGGCGCCATCTGAACAGCGCGATTATATCGCCTTCGCGCGGCGGCGGTCTGCTGGAGTTTGAAAATGGCCGCGCTGCGCCGGTGGCTGCCGATGCGGTTTTTCCGGTGCTGCATGGCAGATACGGCGAGGACGGGACGATTCAGGGCCTATGCGAATTGGCTGGAATGCCGGTCGTTGGCAGCGGCTCGGCCGCGTCGGCTCTGTGCATGGATAAGGACAGGGCGCACAAGCTCGTCTCACTCGCCGGAGTAAATGTGCCGAAATCAACTTGCTTTGAACATAAACCAACGGAGGCCGAACTTCAAGACAGCACGCGCGCACTTAAGCTCCCGTTGTTTGTTAAGCCTGTGAAAGCGGGTTCTTCGTTCGGCATATCGAAAGTTGATGACTATTCGGATCTCCGGGAAGCGGTCACGGCAGCATTCGCTTATGACGATGCGGTTATTATTGAGGAAGGCGTCGATGGTTTTGAGACCGGATGCGCCGTTGTGGGAAATCTTGAATTGAAAACCGGCAGGATTGACGAAATAGAGCTTTCGGGCGGATTTTTTGACTATCAAGAAAAATACTCGCTTAAAACGTCAAAAATACACATGCCCGCGCGTATTGATGCGGCAACGGAACTTCGTATGCAGGATACGGCAAAAACGATCTACCGTACCCTCGGCTGCCGCGGATACGCCAGGATTGACATGTTTTTGTCAAAACAGGGCGAAATACTGTTCAACGAAGCCAACACAATCCCCGGCTTCACGCCTAAGAGCCGGTTCCCCAACATGATGAAAGGCGTCGGGGTCGGATTTGAAGAGCTTGTGGATATGCTTATTGAATTGAGTTTTCAGGATGCTCATGGGAGGGCTATATGACAGACAGCGCCGTGAAACCATCTGAAGTCGGGCGCGCATGGGCCGAGATAGACCTGAGCGCGCTCGCCCACAACACTTTGGAACTGCGTTCGCGTATGCCGCGCGGCTGCGAGCTTATGGCAGTCGTCAAAGCGGACGCCTACGGGCATGGGGCGGTAAGGATTGCCGCTCATCTGCGGCGTGCCGGCGTTGGAGTCTTTGCGGTTGCTTCTGTGGGAGAGGGCGTACTTCTGAGAGAAAGCGGCCTCGATGGAGAGATAATCGTACTTGGCTATACCCACCCTATTGACGCCGGGCTGCTAAGCCGTTTCAGTCTGACTCAGCTTGTAGTGGACTGCGCTCACGCGGCAGCCCTGGATAATACGGGATACAAGCTCCGCGCACATATCGCGGTTGACACGGGAATGCACAGGCTTGGTATTGAGTCGTCAAACATCGCCGGGATTGAGAGCGTTTTCAAATGCAAAAACCTGACCGTCGAAGGGCTCGCGTCTCACCTCGCCGTCTCCGACAGCCTTGAAAGAGACGATGAGGAGTTTACGAAAAAACAGATCGAAAGCTTTTTCACTGTTGCGGACGCCTTAAAAAACAAAGGTTATGACACTGGAAAGCTGCACATTCAGGCAAGCTACGGGATATACAATTCCCCCGGCCTGAGATGTGATTACGCACGCGCGGGAATTGCCCTGTACGGCGTTATGAGCCATGACTCGGATACAAAGCTAAAACCTTCGCTGCGCCCTGTGCTTTCACTCCGGGCGCGCGTCGCGGAGGTGCGATGGATCGGCGCCGGTGAAAGCGTCAGTTATGGCAGAGTCTTTACGGCGAAAAGGCCGCTTAAGCTTGCGACTGTATGTATCGGATACGCCGACGGCATTCCCCGCCAGACGCCCTCCGGTGAAGGGATGTGCATAATACGCGGGCACAAAGTACCGGTCATAGGGCGGGTATGCATGGATCTGCTCATGGCGGACGTTACCGATATAGAAAATGCCGCGCAGGGAGATATAGCGACTTTTATCGGCAGAGACGGAAACGAGGAGATCCGCTGCGAGGATTTTGCCGCGGCAAGCGGTACAATAACAAACGACGTCCTGAGCCGCCTCGGCCGGCGTTTGCCCAGAGTATATATTAACGAGTAAAAGGAGGTGCGCAGCATGGGTTTTTTCGACTCGCATTTGTTTTCCGCAAAGAGCAAGGCCACGCAGCAACAGGAGCAGGAAGCATATGAAATATGGGCGTTTCCTCATGGGCAAAAGCAGCGCGATAATTTGCAATCGCTTCTCTATACCTTATTTCCAAAGCAAACAGCCCCCACCACGCTCATTGCGTTTCTTACATGCAAGGAATTGTATGAGTCCGAATTGAAAAAGTGCGGCACGCGCGAGGCTGCCATTGACATGATGATAAGCAAGCATAATAAATTCAGGCAAATGGTCAAAAAGAAAGATCTGGCTTTATATATCGCGCTTGTGATTGCAGACGCCGATATTGACGACCGGTGCCAATACCCAACAGCGGATGAGATCCGGGCGCGCGTGCAGGAAACACAAAGAGGCAAAACCAAATAAAAGTAAGCGGCGGCAAATACCTTTTGCATAAGCGGATTTCCCGGTTTGCACACAAACTGTTGTCGCGAACCGGCAATCCGGTCATCAGACGCTGTCAAGCGATAAACCGACCATTTTTTTAGGGCGGCCAACCGGCCGCCCTAATCGTCTGCTATAATCAAAATTCTCAACGCTCTGCGCCCTATGGCTCGTAGTTATGCCAGACATTTTGCACGTCGTCGTTTTCCTCCATTAAATCCAGCATTTTCTCCATGTTTCTGATATCGTCCGGCTGCGTCAGCTTAACATAGTTTTGCGGAATCATCTCAACTTGAGCTGAGAGAAACTTATAACCCGCTTTTTCAAGTGCTCCGTTTACGGCGGTGAAGTCATCCGGCGCTGTGTATACCTCGAATACTCCGTCTCCTGTCACAACATCGTCCGCGCCCGCGTCGAGCGCGTCTATGAGGACGTCATCCTCAACAAGCCCACCGTCTAAATTGTCGATTATCAGGACGCCTTTGCGGTCAAATGACCATGATACGCATCCGGCAGTCCCCATTTTGCCGCCGTATTTGTCAAAATACAGCCGCATATCAGACGCGATCCTGTTGCGGTTGTCGGTCATTGCCTCGACAATAACCGCTACTCCGCATGGGCCGTAGCCTTCGTAGGTAACGCTCTCGTAGTTATCGCCAACGCCGGCGCCAAGCGCCTTTTCAATAGTTCTGTTAATACTGTCGTTTGACATATTCGCGGCTTTCGCTTTCGCGACTACCGCCGCAAGGCGCGAATTCTTATCAGGGTCGCCACCGCCGCCTTCCCTGACAGCCACAGCCATTTCACGCGCAATTTTCGTGAATAGCCTGGCCCGCTTTGCGTCCGCAGCGCCCTTAGTCCTCTGAATGTTGTGCCATTTAGAGTGTCCGGCCATTACTCCCCTTCTTTTTCCCCTTCTTCATCTTCGTCGTCAAACTCAAACTCAAGCTCGTTTCCGCATGAGGAGCATATTGCCGAGCCGCTTGCCAAACTGGATTCGTCAAGCACGATTTCCGCTCCGCATGACGGGCATTCGATCTCATAGGAGAAATCCCCTACTTCGCAAAATCCGCAGTCGCACCCATCATCGTCATCATCGTCATCGTCGTCATCGTCCCCGAAGCCGACGAAGTCATCGAAATCACTTTCGTCCTCAAATTCGTCGTCGAAGAGGAATTCTTCAACATCGGCCAAGTCTCCGGAAATGGCGTCCAGCTCTTCGCCGAGATCAAGCGCGTTTTCACCAAGCTCGTCAATCTCGTCGGCCATGTCCGAGAGCGTATCGATAATTACCGAAATGAGCTTTCCTTCTTTTGATTCCGAATCCAGCCCTAACCCATCCGCAAGGCCCTTCAAGTATGCGACTTTTTCCTTTATAGACATAGTTAACCTCCATATTTTGCTATTTTTTTTAGCCTTTAGATCGTTCTAAATACTCGCCCGATCTTGTGTCAATACGAATCTTTTCGCCTTCGTTGATAAAGAGAGGGACTTTTACCTCCGCGCCGGTTTCTACCGTAGCCGGTTTCGTTACATTGGTCGCCGTGTCGCCCTTTAGTCCCGGGTCTGTGGCTGTGACTGTCAAATCGACGAAATTGGGCGGGTCAACGTTAAAAACCTTCCCTTTGTATGAATGTACCGTACAGTTCATGTTTTCCTTTACAAATCTGAAATTATCGCCCAGAAGAGCCTTGTCAACAGGCTCAAGCTCGTATGACTCAAGATCCATGAAGTAATACAGATCACCGTCGCTGTAACTATATTCCATATCGCGGCGCTCAACAAAAGCGTTTTCAAACTTATCCGCTGGGTTGAAAGAGGTCTCAATCACGGCGCCCGTTATGACATTTTTAATTTTTGTACGGACAAAAGCCGCGCCTTTTCCCGGCTTCACATGCTGGAACTCGACAACCTGCATAACTTTTCCATCCAGCTCGAATGTGACGCCATTTCTAAAATCGCCTGCGGAAATCATAGAATCTCCCCTTTCTATCCGTGCAGCATGATTCTAACGCGGTCTGCGGACCGCAATCACGTAGCACCGGACGCTATTTTATCCTATTTCCTTAAAAAAAGCAAGAAAAATCAAATAATAATAAGCTTCTTTGTCAGATTTGTTATGTTTTCGCAGCCTTTTTCCTTAATGTATATGACATCCTCAATCCTGACTCCGAAGCGGCCCGGCAGATATATTCCCGGCTCGGCGGATATGACTGCTCCCAGCGGAAGCAAGTCTTCGGAAATTGAAGAAGCGGTCGGTTTTTCATGTACCTCCAGCCCAATTCCGTGGCCGAAACCGTGCCCGAAATACTCTCCAAAACCGGCATTTTCGATCACCGAGCGCGCAGCCGCGTCTACATCTTTGCCCGGTACCCCTGCCCGCGCAGCCGCGATGCCCGCCGCTTGCGCTTCCAGAACGATATCGTATACCCTTATCATCTCGTCGTCCGGCTTGCCTACGCATATGGTCCTCGTCGTGTCGCTGCACCACCCGTCAAGCCGCGCGCCGAAATCGACCGTCAGAAAACCGGCGCTGATCTTCACGTCGCCCGGTACGCCGTGGGGCATACTGGATTTAGGCCCCGATACGATTATCGGATTAAACGACTTGTCGTCCGCGCCATTTTTCCAAAACCTGTAAATCAGCTCGATCGTCAATTGCCTTTCAGTCATTTCCGTGCTAATAAGCGGCAGTACCTCTTCAAAAGACTTCTCAGCTATGCGCTGGGCTTTTTTCATACTGTCCAAGTCAGCTTCAGACTTTACCGCGCGCAAACCCTCGAGAAGCTTCTGCGCGGGGACAAGCTCCGCATCCAGCTTTTCATCCCATTCGCGATGGGCGGAGCAAGTCATCGCGTTTTCCTCAAAACCGACCGAGGTTATCCCGGTTTCGCCCAGTACGGTATTTATATGCTCACAGTAGGTTTCGTCTTTTTTAACAAGCCGTACGTCAGCCCCCTTTACAGTTGCACCGGCGACCTCAATGTAACGCGAGTCAGTGAAAAACCACGCCTGCCCGGCTGTGACAAGCAAAGCCCCGGCGCTGGATTCAAAGCCTGTGGAAAACAACCTGTTTATCGGACTGGTGATAAGCAGCGCGCCGTATTCCTGCCCAATGAGTTCATTTTTGATCTTTTCGATGCTGTTCATAGCGGCATACCTCACATTTTGTTTTTGCATGCCACGCGAAAGGGTGCTTCAACGGCGTAGCGCAACAGTAACAGCAGATTACCGCACTTACGCGGGCGCACGATTATCGAAACCGCCCCCGCAAGGTTTGCGGCGATAGTATCGGTGAAAATCTGGTCGCCCACAAGCGCCGATTCGCCGGGGCTGAAACCGGCCAGATCCATCGCCTTTATAAGCCCTTTTGGAGACGGCTTCAGCGCGCTTTTGACAAACTTTATCCCAAACGCTTCCGCGAATGCTTCCACACGCTTTTTAAGCCGGCTGTTTGAAACGATATACAGCTCAAATCCGCTGCTTTTCATTTCTGTTATCCAGAGCGTGACCTCGTCCGCCGGATAGCACTCCCCGTAGGCCGCAATGGTATTGTCCAGATCAATCATAAGAAACTTAACGCCAAGGCTCCTTAGGAAACCTGCGGAAATGTCCGTGACTTTTTGAAAAGCGTACAAAGGGATGAATGAGAAACTCATAAAACAACCTCGCTGTGAGTTTTGATTGACTTTATGCTTTTTGCGATTTTATTGCGCGGAGCCATGACCTCATGGCCGCAGCACAGGCACTTTATTTTAAGATCCGCCCCTATCCGCAGCGTCCGCCACTCATTACCGCCGCATGGATGCTTTTTCTTCAGCAGCAAAATATCGCCTGTTTGTATTTCTCTTGTTTTTAAATCTTTATTCATCTTGCAGACCTTCAAGTTATGGTGGTATAATTAAAGCTGGGGATCATTATGTTTACCGATGCTGAAATTGGGGATATTATTCGCTTGCTGGAAGAATGTTACCCGCAAGCGCTTTGTGCGCTTGAATACAAAAAGGACTATGAGCTGCTTTTTGCGGCGCGCCTTGCGGCGCAATGCACAGACGCGCGCGTGAACACTATCACGCCTAAGCTTTTTGGGCGCTATCCGACGCTTAGTGCGCTTGCCGGCGCCGACCGGCCGGAGCTTGAAAGCATCATCCATTCCTGCGGCTTTTTCAGGACGAAGGCGCGCGACATCATTGACGCTTCAAATATGCTCCTTAGCGATTTTGGCGGGCGCGTGCCCGATACTATGGATGAGCTTCTCAAGCTGCCCGGCGTCGGCAGGAAAACGGCAAACCTTATGCTCGGCGACATCCACGGCAAACCGGCCATAGTCGTCGATACCCACTGCATCAGGCTTTCAAACCGTATAGGGCTTGTCAGTACGAAGGATCCGGTGAAAATCGAAACTGCTTTGCGCGGTATTATTCCGCCGGAAAAATCGTCCGACTTCTGCCACCGCCTTGTACTCCACGGACGCGCAATCTGCACGGCGCGAAAACCCGCTTGCGGCGTCTGCCCCCTCGCGGCGTTGTGCAGGGAATATAAAAACTCAGCATTGCGGGCCTGACACGCAACCCCCCACGGTACGCACATTTAATTGGATTCCGTGTCAAGCACGGAATGACGCGGGGGGTGTGATCGCCTTGCAGGGAATATAAAAAGTAATTGTTATTTTTAGTTTGCTGTGATAAAATCAAACAAAATCAAAAAGACATGCGGAAGGAGAAACGCCCATATGCTGTTTGACGACGATATTGACCCGTGCTGTACCTACTGCCATTACGGGACTGACCTTGGCTGCGGAGAAGTGGCCTGCATCAAATACGGAATCATGAACGCATCCGGTTCATGCGGGGCGTTTCGCTATGAGCCAACAAAGCGCCAGCCGCAGGTCGAGCCGCCGCTGTACGCCGCCGGGCTGTCCGAGCAGGAGTTTTCGTTGTTTTCTTTTGATGATTAATCATGATGCAAATTTATGCGGTTAGACACTAGAATAAGCCTCTTTATCTCGCATCTGACTTCGCCGTCTATTATTTCAAGGACGGCGTAAGTTTTATCTCCTGTGGAAATGCTGCCGGGGTTTACTATGGATAGCTTTTTCCCGATTTCACAATATGGGGTATGGGTGTGCCCGAAAAGAAGGATATCCGCGCCGATTCCGGAGGCGGATTTTTTTATTGAAAGAAGCCCTCTTTTGACCCCATGCAAGTGCCCGTGGGTCATAAAAAACAGCTTTCCGCCGAGAGTGAATTCGGCCTTGTCCGGTTTGTCTGACATAAAATCGCAGTTACCCCTGACACTGCGCAGGGGGATGTCAGGAAAGCACGCTTCAAGATCGCCGCAGTCGGATTCGTGATCTCCGAGGTGCAGGATCAGCCCCGGCGGATCCAATTCAACGGCTCTGAACATTGCTCCTTTGTTCCCGTGGGAGTCGGACATGATAAGAATTTTCATCATTCAATAACACTCTTGCCGTCCGGCAAAGTAAACTCTGCCGGGTCAATATCGTCAAAGCTGATATCCCCGGAGGACATGCGATAGGTCAGCGCGCCGGTTTCGTCGTATTCAAAAGCGCCTACGATATGCCCATACTCCAATGAAATATAGTATCGTCTCGTATAGCCGAGGATCGGAGACATATACACAGTGTATACACAGTCATGACCGCCCCACTCAATGTGCCCCGCTTCAATAATATCATCTTCGTTTAGCCTTAGCACATCTTCGTAGGTGACAAGCATCTGCCACTCATCAGCGGTTATTTGCCCGTCTCCAAGGGAATCCGGATTGCCAATAAACGGCGCCGTGTCGCCTTCATACCAGATGTAAAGACTCCGGGGCGTGACAATTATCCTCTTTTCGGCCCCATCATATGATAAGGTTCGAAGTGAGGTGACCCCGCCTGCAACCGATACGCTGACGTCATACGTCACATTGCCGTCTTCCCAAAATTTCTCAATCGTGACGATGCGGGAGTACGTTTCCGGGCGCGATAATGTCTGGGAGATGACGGTCTGAACCGTGTCCCATGCGACCTCAACACGGTCTAAGGCGTCCGGCTCGACAGCGACGGATATCTCAGGCGGCGGCGAGTCCGACGGAAGGGGTATCGCGCTGCTGTCGCGTCCAAAAAAAGATGGCAGAAGCATCACACCGACAAATGCGGCGATAAAAAGCACGCCTATAGCGGTTATTACAAGAAGCCTTTTTGAACTCACTTTTTCCTACCTTTAAATACAAAATAGACGAAAGCCGCCGCGACAATTACCGCGATAACGAGAATGAGCGCCCTTATTTCGCCGCTGGTTGTTATGACCACCGCCGCGAGGCCCAAAAAACCGCTGACTGCGTACAAAACCGCTACCGCCTGCTTCTGGCTCAAGCCAATATCAAGCAGCCGGTGATGAAAGTGCCCGCGATCCGCCCTCATCGGGTTGCGGCCTTTGAGCAGCCGCCGGAGAAAAGCAAACGAGGTATCGAACAGCGGCAGCGCGAGTACGAGGAAAGGCACCGCAAAGGACACCATCGCATAAAACTTGAACAGCCCGATTATCGACACTGTCGCCAGCACATAGCCCAGCAACAGGGCGCCTGTATCGCCCATGAAGATTTTAGCCGGATTGAAGTTATACGGCATAAACCCAAGGCAGGCCCCGGTAAGCGCCGCCATTATAACGGCGACATTCGGATCCGATACCATAAGGGCTATAACCAGCATAACTATCGAGGAAATGGCTGACACACCGACCGCCAGACCGTCAAGGCCGTCAATGAGGTTGACTGAATTTGTTATCGCAACGATCCAGACGACAGTAACCGGAATAGAGAAAAACCCAAGTGGCATAAACTCGTTTGGGCTGAATATAAAAGGGTTTGAAAAAACCTCGATCACTACGCCGTGATATATGGCGATAAGCGCAGCGAGTATCTGAACCACGAACTTTACCAAGGCGGACAGGGCAACTATGTCGTCAATGAAGCCTATTATTACGACAACGACGGCGCCGATAAGCACACCTTGTACCTGCCTGTCAATATCGGCCATCAGCACAACGCTCAGAAGAAATCCAATGAAAATAGCAAGCCCGCCGAGCCTGGGGATTGGGCTTTTATGGAGTCTGCGCGCGTCACCGGGTACGTCAATGGCGCCGATACGGCGCGCAAGCAGCTTAACAGCGGGCGTGGCTGCGAAGCTGAGCGTCAGAGCCACAACCGCTGCGATCCCAATTTTTGCGAATATCGGCATATAAACACCAAGCCCCGTTAATCATTTATACTCGCAAATCTTTACGAACGCGAGTATATCACAAAGCCAATTTTCTCGTAGACTTTTTTCAGCGTTCTGTTTGCTGCCAAGGACGCTTTTTCCGCGCCTTGCTTATATACGTCTTCCAGATATGCCTTATCGGACTGCAGGCGCAGCGCCTCCTCGCGGATTGGCCTCAGCGTTTCAACTACAGCCTCGCCGACACGCTGCTTGAAAACGCCGTAACCCTGCCCGGAAAACTCATTTTCGATCTCGCTATAGCTTTTATCCGTACACGCGGAGTATATCTGCATAAGATTTGAAATGCCGGGCTTGTTTGCGGCGTCAAAGCGTACGCTCGTCTCGCTGTCCGTCTTTGCCCGCTTAAACGCCCGGGCAACGTCTTCCGGCTTGTCAAGCAGCAGCACACAACCGCCGTCCGCTATGCCGGATTTCGACATTTTATCCGTAGGCTCCTGCAAGTCCATAACGCGCGCCCCGATTTTCGGTATATATGGCTCCGGGAGCTTGAAGGTATCTCCGTATATGCCGTTGAAACGGACAGCTATATCGCGTGTCAGCTCAATATGCTGTTTCTGGTCTTCCCCGACGGGCACCAGGTCAGCTTGATATATCAAAATATCCGCAGCCTGCAGCGCCGGGTATGTGAAAAGCCCCGCGTTGATGTTATCTTTGTTTTTAGCGGACTTATCCTTGAATTGAGTCATTCTGGAAAGCTCGCCAAACATCGTGTAACAGCCCAATACCCAACCAAGCTCCGCGTGGGCGGAGACATGGCTCTGGATAAACAGCGTGTTTTTATCAGGGTCTATCCCGCACGCAACGTACTGGGCAAGCTGTTCGAGCGTCCTTTTGCGCAGTTCCTTCGGATCTTGGCGGGCCGTTATTGCATGCATATCGACGATCATGTAATAGCAATCGTAAACGTCCGACAAACGTGCCCAATTTCTAAGCGCGCCAAGATATGTGCCCAGCGTCAGCTCCCCGCTGGGCTGGATACCTGAAAGGATTATTTTCTTTTCGTCCAAACTAAATCACACCTTACTTCAATGCACAATGCAAAACATAGAATTAATTTATTAGCCTAACTCCTAGTACTTCGTTCTCGAAATAAGTGTACAAATATTGTAGTGGATTTTTTCGGTTACCGAGGCGAAAGCCCGAAGGAATACCACTGGTATTTCGAGGGATTTCAACGAAGGCAAACGGAAAAAGACGCTGCAAGGTTTGTATAGTTATTTCGAGAATGGAGTAGTAGTTACCGTTAATTTAGATTTTTAGCGGATGTTTTCGTCCGTTAGCATTGATTAAAACTATGCACATATTAACATATAGGAAGCTTTAAATGCAATTGATTTTCGGATTATGTTTTCTGTCAAGTTGCAAAGACGCCCAAGGTGTGCTAAGATTTATTTGGGAAATGGTACAATAGGCTTAACGGTATAGCCCCTTGCTCGCAGGAGAGGCATATGATTAAGATTCTAAGATATATAACGCCGAAGGAATGGCTGTGCATACTGATCGTCCTTGCGCTTTCCGTGTTTCAGGTTTTATTGGATCTGAGGCTGCCGGGCTTTATGTCGCGCATAACTGTGCTGGTGCAGACGCCGGGCGTTGAAATCAGTGAGATATGGCACAACGGCGGCCTAATGCTGCTTTGCGCGCTGGGCAGCCTTGTTTGTGTTATCGCGATCTGCTTAATTGCCTCCCGGGTCGCGGCGGCGCAGGCAATGCGTTTGCGCGGCATGGTGTTTGACAGGGTGCAGATGTTTTCAATGGAGGAGGTCGCCCGGCTGTCTGTTCCGAGCCTGATCACACGTTCGACAAACGATATTACGCAGGTGCAGTTGTTTTTCATTGCGGGCGTCCAAATGCTGCTGAAAGTGCCGGTTCTATTGATTGGGGGCATATGGAAAATCGCGGGGCTGGCAGCGGAATGGATGCTGGCGACGGCTGCCGCGGCAGTTTTTATGCTGATCGTTGTTACGATTGTGATGATTATTGTATTGCCGAAGTTTCACAAAATGCAGGAGCGCCTTGACAGGATGAACCTATTGATCCGCGAAAGCCTGACCGGGCGCTTTGTCGTCCGCGCCTTTAACGCGGAGGAGTTCCAGACCGCTAAATCAGAGCTTGCGAACGAGTCTTTTACTCAAATCGACCTGCACACAAACCGGGCTATGGCAGCAACGTCGCCGGCAATGTCTATTGCGTCGAACGGGCTGACAGTCGCGGTTTACATTATTGGGGCATATCTGATCAGCTCCGCCGGGGCTGTTGAGGCACTTGACAGGTTTTCCGATTTGGTTGTCTTTACGGCTTATGTCGCGCTCATAATGACAGCTATGAAGTTTATTATAAAGACTGTGCCCCGGTTCCCACGGGCGATGGTTTCCGCCGGGCGTATCAATGAGGTTCTGGAGACAATGCCGGCTATTGCGGACGGCAATGTTACCGAGGCTCACCCCGAAACTTCGATAGTTTTCAATAACGTCGCTTTCCGCTATCCGGGCGCGGTCAGAAATGCCATAAGCAATATCAGCTTTACGGCACGGAAGGGTGAGACAGTCGCATTTATCGGATCGACAGGCAGCGGCAAAACAACGCTTATGAGCCTGATTCCGAGGCTGTTTGCCGCTACAGAGGGAGAGATTTTGATAAACAACGTGGATGTCCGGGATTACAGCAAGAATTCCCTCGCGAATAAAATCGGCTATGTGCCGCAAAAACCCGTGCTGTTCAAGGGCACAGTGCGCTCAAATATCGCTTACGGCGAAAGTGGCAAAGGCCTTTACAGCGACGAGGATATAGAGTATGCGGCAAATGTCGCCCAGGCAGACGAGTTCATACGGGCGCTTGACGGCGGATATGACGCTGCCGTGGCACAGGGCGGCACAAATTTTTCCGGCGGGCAGAAGCAGAGGCTTTCCATTGCCCGCGCGGTCTGCCGCCGTCCTGAGATTTATATTCTCGACGATTCCTTCTCAGCCCTTGACTACAAAACAGACCGCGACCTGCGCGCCGCGCTCAAAAGCGCGGCTGCCGGCGCGGTGTGCCTGATCGTGGCGCAGCGGATCGGAACGGTAATGGACGCGGATCAGATAATCGTGCTTCACAACGGCGAGATTGCCGGAAAAGGGACGCACAGCGAACTGCTGCAAACGTGCCGGGTGTATTGGGAGATAGCCGAATCGCAAATGACGGGCAAGTTGAATTAGTGTGCGTTCCAAACAAGTTTCTGCCAATAAAAGCGAAAAATTAAGTGGAAACATGGCGGCGCTTGTGGTATAATGGGCATGTATCCCGTTGCCGCATCGTCATTGGTTATGCGCCGGTGAGGGCATGCGGCGGCAGCGCACCAAATCAGCTTCCGGAATACAATATAAAACACGCCATTCACCGAAAAACCGGGACTATCCGACGTCACGGATGTACCGGCAGGGATTTGATTCACGGAGGAGTCTTGTTATGAATGTCGGATTTATTAATAACGCAAATTACGCAGGTGCAGGGTTTTCGACTGTACGCCCATCTGCTAATCTAACGCCCAACACCGTACGCAACAATCCTTTGGCGCCTGATGCAAAAGAAGAACCGGGCGCCGGGGGCATAGCTGTCAGATATTTCGGTTTCGATGGCGACAGCGTGGAAATATCCGGTAATGCTATTGATTTATGGCGAAAGCTGGCGTCTGAAAATGAAGCCCCTATGACACAGCCGGACATATCAATAAAAGTGCCTGATATGTTTTATTTGCCGAGCCTGTTTGCCGGCCGGGCAGAGTTTCAAAATAACCCGGATATCAACTCCGCTTTTCGGGATCGGACAATGACAGGCATTACGCCGCTGAATGCCGCGCAGCCGAATAGCGGACTGCCAAACAGCAAATTGCCTGACGCCAATACCGGTTCATTTGAGATAAACCCTCTCAAACCGCCGGGCGAATGCAAAACCTGCGAAAGCCGGAGATATGTCGATAAATCCGACGACTCGTCGGTTAGCTTTCAGACGCCGACAAAAATAAACCCGAATATGGCTGCGGCTGCAGTAGCATCCCATGAAAGTGAGCATGTACGAAATGAACAAAGCAAAGCGCAGCGTGATGGACGGCAGATCATTAACCAATCAGTAACTTTGCTGTATGATATCTGTCCCGAGTGCGGGAGGAGCTATGTCGCAGGCGGAGTCACGCGCACTACCTCAATCAACGGCCCTGAATCTGATGAATCTGACGGATTTGGTGATTCCGATGATACTGACTCTCTATTGTGAAATAATAACTGTGAAATAACGAAATGAATGATAAGAAAGACGAAACCAATATTAGCAGCGCGAAACGGCTTGAGGGCGTTTCTATGGGCATTTCGCATTTCGGAGCGCCCGCAGAGCAGGTCGGAAGCTACAAATCCACTTGGAAAAAACTAATAGCATACAGTTCTAAGTTCATGCCGTCTATTACGGCGGCTCTGGTACTTGCCGTGGCGGGCAATGTTTTACAGGTTATCAGCCCCGGGTATTTTAGGCGCATGGTGGATGCTGTTCACGCAGGGATTGGCGGCACGATGGACATGGCCGCGCTGGGCGGGCTTGGCTTTGCTCTGGCGGTATTGTTCGTGTTGATAGCCGTCCTTTCTTATATTCAAAGCTTAATAATGGCGACGGTCACGGCGAAGATATCAAAAAATCTGCGCAGCGACATACTGAGAAAATTTAACCGTCTGCCGCTGAGGTACTTTGACCGTGTGAGTGTTGGCGATGTCATGAGCCGCGTAACAAATGACGTAGACACAATAGGGCAGACATTAAACCAGAATATCGGAATGTTCTTTTCCTCGGCGACTCTTTTTATTGGCTCTTTGGTTATGATGATATGGTCAAACTGGCTAATCGCGATAATTGCCGTCGCGACGAGCGCAGTTGGTTTTGCGTGTTCTAAGATCGTTATGTCTGGGTCGCAGAAGCACTTTATTGAGCAGCAGCGCGGCCTTGGCGCAATAAACGGCCACATTGAAGAGGTTTATTCCGGACACAGTATAGTCAAGACATATAACGGCGAAGAATCTGCGGCGGAAGCATTTAGGTCCATGAACGCGAAGTTGTACGGCGCCGTGTGGAAAGCGCAGTTTGTCTCGGGCTTTATAACGCCGCTGATGAACTTCTCAGGTAGTATCGCCTATGTCGCGATTTGCGTCTCGGGCGCGATTTTGGTTTCGCGGGGCAGCATCACATTTGGGGTAATCGTCGCATTTATGCTGTACGCAAATCAATTCACCCAAGCGCTGACACATATCGCGGAGACTATTCCGGGCTTCCAAAGTACGACCGCCTCCGGCGAACGCGTATTTCAGCTCTTGAAAGAGCGGGAGATGGACGACGAAGAAAGAAAAACCGCCACAGTCGGTAGTTGTGGCGGAAATGTTACATTCGAGAAAATTTGTTTCGGATATGACCCGTCAAAACCCGTTATTCACTGCTTTTCCGCAGATGTTAAATCCGGATATAAAATCGCGATCGTAGGCCCGACCGGTGCGGGTAAAACTACGCTTATTAACCTGCTTATGCGTTTTTACGAGCTTGACGGCGGTGAAATCCGCCTCGACGGCGTTGCGGCAAGCGCAGTCAGGAGGAGTAATGTGCATGAGCAGTTCAGCATGGTGCTTCAGGACGCGTGGTTATTTGAGGGTACGATCAGAGAAAACATTGCCTACAACAAAACCGGCGTAGCTGAAGGGCAAATTGAGGAGGTCTGCAATGCCGTCGGCCTTCACGGCTATATCAGCGCGCTGCCAAACGGGTACGACACAGTAATCGACAGCAGCGGCGGTATGTCGGAAGGGCAGAAGCAGCTTGTAACGATTGCCAGGGCGATGATTCATAATGCTCCGATGCTGATTCTCGACGAGGCGACAAGCTCGGTCGATACCCGCACGGAAGCGTTGATTCAGGCGGCGATGGACAGGCTGATGGAGGGAAGGACTTCCTTTGTGATCGCCCACAGGCTGTCCACGATCAGGAACGCAGACATGATACTCGTGCTGAAAGACGGAGACATAGCAGAACGCGGAACTCACGATGAGCTTTTGTCCCGTGGCGGCTTTTATGCTGAATTGTACCAAAACAGCCTAAGTTAATAAGAAAAACACAATCAGCGGAATAGTTGCCAAGGATAGGATAGTTGTCAGGAATATACCGCTTGAGGCCATGCGTTCGTTGCCGCCGTACTCAAAGGCGAACATCGTCGCCGCCAAGGCGACCGGCATACCCGAAAGTACCACCAGCATCCCCAGCATAAGCTCGTTTGAAACCAAATGCCTTAGCGCCAGCCATGTTAAAACCGGGAGGACAACCATCTTCAGCAGAGCCATAGGATACAGCCGCCAATCAGAGAAAACGTTTTTTATCGGTATTTGGGAGAGTGAGGCGCCGATCACGAGCATCGCGCATGGAGTTGTCATGCTTCCCAATATCCTGACCGAGTCAGTGATAACGGCAGGGGCGCCTAGGCCGGCGATGGCTATCGGGATGCAGATTAAGGCTGTAATAAACGATGTGTTTATGAGTGTCTTCGGGCTGAACTTTTCGTCATTGCCCGAAACCAGAAAAATGCCTATCGAAAAATTAAGCAGCATGAAGGTAATAGTGAAAAGCGATATGAAAAACGCTGAAACCGGTCCGAAAATGGCGTAAGCCACCGGGAAACCCATGAACGTTACATTACTGAATACGATCATGTACAGGTACATCCCGCAGTCAGTTTTCTTACCGCAGAGTATGCGCGATGCGGGTATCGCAACAATGAACGCGACAATGTACACAGGCACGGTCATCAGCAAAAAAAATGCAGTTTCACCGGCAGTTATTGCGAGGTCGCCGCTCAAAACGGAGCTTAGCATTATACAGGGCGTTGTGACATGAATCACAAGCTTGGAAAGAAGCCTGCTGCCGTCAGGAGTGAGGAGCTTTGCCTTGCCTGAAATATAGCCTATGGAGATTATAATTATAAGCACAGCCATCTGGCTGATTATTGCCCGCATGTCCACAATGAATATCTACCTTTCACAATCTGCGTTTATAATCATCGTACCCGAAATTGCGTACGATGCCGTATTCGCCGGATGCTGTTTTGACCGCGATTGACGGGAGCGGCGTACCGTTGAATGTGTTGGTTTTGACCATAGAGTAATGTGCCATATCGCAAAAGACAAGCCTGTCGCCGTTCCTTAGAGGCTCGTCAAAGGAATAATCGCCAATAATATCGCCGGCAAGGCAGGTAGGGCCGCCTAAACGGTAGAGATATGGTTTTTCGCCGGGCTTGCCGGCGCCGATGATATCCGGCCGATAAGGCATTTCCAGTACATCGGGCATATGACAGGCGGCGGACGCATCCATAATCGCAATAGAAATCCCGTTTTCCACAATGTCCAATACGGAAGTAACCAGGAAACCGGTGTTCAATACGACGGCTTCCCCGGGCTCAATGTATATTTCGATGTTATATTTTTCCCGCAAATAGTTTACGCAGCCCGCCAGTGCGTCGATATCGTAGTCCGCCCGGGTGATATGATGACCGCCGCCGATATTGAGCCACTTCATCCCATGCAGCCATTTGCCGAACTTTTTTTCCACAGCCGCCGCCGTAGCGATAAGCGCGTCCGCGTTTTGCTCGCAGAGCGTGTGAAAATGCAGCCCGCTTATACCGTCAAGAAGCTCCGGCATGAAGTTTGCGGCAGTTACCCCCAAGCGCGATCCGGGTGAGCACGGGTCATAGATTGCGTGGCTGCCGGTCGAGTGCTCGGGGTTTACGCGGATTCCGCATTCGCTCCCCGCGTGCAGGGCCTTTTTTTTGAATCTTTGCCACTGGTCAAATGAATTGAAAACCACATAGCCGCAGATATTCAAGATTTCATCGAAATCGGATTCCGCGTACGCGGGGGAGTAAATATGTGTTTCTCCGCCCATTTCCTCATATCCCAGCTTTGCCTCAAACAAACCGCTTGCCGACGTCCCGTGCAGATATTTTCCGATGAGCGGATACATCGAATACATTGAGAAGGCTTTCTGTGCCAGCAAAATCCTGCATCCGGTCATGTCAATAACCGAACGTAAAATCTCCAGATTCCGGATCAGCAGAGCCTCGTCAACATAAAAAAACGGCGTAGGTATATTTGAGAATTTCATCTGGTATCACCATCAAACTTAATTTATTAGCCTGATGGGGTCTATGGGACCAACTGCGGTGAGAAGCTTTCCTGCCAGGGAAGCCCCCATTTGCCCAGCGCGTCCATGAAGGGGTCGGGGTCAAACTCCTCAACGTTGTAAACGCCGGGCTTTCGCCATGTCCCGCTCATCACTAGCATAGCGCCAATCATAGCGGGGACGCCGGTTGTGTAGGAAATGGCCTGAGAACCGACTTCCCTATAGCATTCTTCATGGTCGCAGATGTTATACACATAATAGTTTTTCGGTTTTCCGCCCTTTATGCCCTGAAAAATGCAGCCGATATTCGTTTTTCCTTTTGTTCTCGGGCCAAGGCTTGCAGGATCGGGCAAAACCGCTTTTAAAAACTGCAACGGGACTATTTCATGTCCGTCAAATTGGATTGGTTTTATAGAAGTCATGCCGACATTTTCAAGACATTTCAAGTGGGTAAGATAGCTTTGCCCGAATGTCATAAAGAAGCGTATCCTTCTGACATGAGGAATATTGACCGCGAGGGATTCCAGTTCCTCATGGTACAGCAAATACATATCCTTTTCGCCGACGCCGTCAAATGTATATTCACGCTTAACTTCTATAGGCAGGGTTTCAATCCACTGCCCGTTTTCCCAATAGCGCCCGTTTGCAGTCACCTCGCGTATGTTGATTTCAGGGTTGAAATTAGTGGCGAAAGGGTAGCCGTGGTCGCCGCCGTTGCAGTCCAGTATGTCGATATTGTGAATCTCGTCAAAATGATGCTTTTGCGCGTGCGCCGAAAAAACGCCGGTAACGCCGGGGTCGAAGCCGCAGCCCAAAAGCGCGGTGACGCCCGCTTTTTCAAAGCGGTCGCGGTAGTCCCACTGCCATTTATACTCAAACTTTGCCGTATCTAACGGCTCGTAGTTTGCTGTGTCGATATAGTGCGTTTTTGTGGCAAGGCAGGCGTCCATAATGCTCAAGTCCTGATAAGGCAGAGCCAAATGGACGACAACATCCGGCTTATAGCCGTTTATCAGCTCAATGAGCTGCCGGACATTATCAGCATCCACCTGCGCGGTGGTGATTTTCGTTTTTCCGCCGTCAAGCTTTGCCTTCAGCGCGTCGCACTTGCCCTTGTCACGGCTGGCGATACAGATTTCGTGAAAAACATCGCTGTTTTGGCAGCACTTATGAATGGTAACGCCGGCAACGCCGCCGCACCCGATTATCAGAGCCTTTCCCATTTGTCAAATCCCTCCCAGTGCTTCGTTTATTAAATAACTGGCAATTAGTGCCGAGGATTTTTGTCGTCAGGTGGTGCGGAAAATCCGCAGTAATGCTTGCGCCTTTCAAGGATTTGCCGTGCCGCATGGCGGCAAAAAGACCGGCAATAAGGGCTAGTTATTTGGTATACGATGCACTAGTACTTCGTTCTCGAAATAAGTGTACAAATATTGTAGTGGATTTTTTCGGTTGCCGAGGCGAAAGCCCGAAGGAATACCACTGGTATTTCGAGGGATTTCAACGAAGGCAAACGGAAAAAGAC
>Ga0099364_10003417_pt1 | contig 24644 bp, 18 predicted proteins | sample TergutTh196P3_FD_73070 | JGI IMG/M metagenome (GOLD analysis project Ga0099364, IMG submission 73070) | Microcerotermes parvus P3 segment gut microbial communities from Pointe-Noire, Republic of the Congo - Th196 P3 | ecosystem: Host-associated > Arthropoda: Insects > Digestive system > Gut ...
TGCGACTGGTGGATGAGCGAAGACTACTGGCGCTACCGCCTGGAGGGCATGCTCCGCGCGCGGTTCAACCGGTTGACATTCCTTGTGGGCTTCGACACATCGTACCTGTCGCCGCCGTACCCGTACTTTGTGGACGTGCCGGAGTTCCCTGGCGTGCGCGTCGAGGACCCCGGCGTGGACAGGGCCCAATACCGCGCGGCCCTGCGGCGCCTCGGCAGCCTCGCGCACGAATATGGGATGGACTTCACGTTTGCCACATGGCAGCAAACGAACTGGCTGTCGTCGCAGAAGTCCAAGGTCGTCGGCATCGAGGACCTCATGCTCTATTGCTCGGCGGGCATCCGCGAACTGGCCGTGCAATGCCCGGAGATTGACACCATACAATTGCGCGTCAACCATGAAGCGGGCGTCGGCACACAGGTCACGGCGGAGGAATATTGGTTCAAACAGCTCGACGGGCTCGCCGAAGCCGTCGCGCGGGGCAGCACAGTTAAGCTCGAAATGCGCGCGAAGGGCCTGACGGACCCGATGATCCGCTATGCAAAGGAGCTGGGGCTGGATTTGACGGTTTCCACTAAATATTGGTGCGAGCAAGCCGGGCTCCCGCACCACCTCACGCGGATGCGCACGGAGGAGTTGACGCGGCTCGACAACTTAAACCACAGTCGCCGATACAGCTACTCGGACATGCTAAAAAAGCCGAGGCTGCACAGGTTCATGTACAGGCTCTGGAGCAACGGCTCCAACGACCTCTTCACTTGGGGCGACCCCGACTATGTGCGGCGCTTTGTCGCGAGCATGGCTCTTGGCCACGCCGATGGGTTCGAGATCATCCCCATGCTAGCCCTAAAGGGTGGCCCGGAGGACGGGAAGGACGCCGGATGGAACATTTTCGACGATCCCGCGTACCAGCCGGAGGGCTACGAGGATTCGCGCTACTGGCTGAACGACCGGCTCTTCGGGCGCATTGGCTATGACGCGGGTGAGCGTGACGAGGCGTGGATGCGCCCTATGCGGCAAATCTATGGTGGCGCGGCGGAACCCATGATGGCCGCAATCGCCTCGGCAAGCCGCGTCCTCCCGTTCATCGTGGGGTACCATATGCCAGTGCACCCGCAACTTGCCTACTGGGCGGAGTTCAGCACTGGGGGCGCACTGTTTGCGGAGCATAACTACAACCCGTCGATTAAGCGCGCGGGCGTCACGTACCAAAGCACGGAGCCGGGGGACGCAGGACTCTTTTACCCCATCGACGAGTACGCGAGGGACTGCGCCGCCGGCAAAGAAGATGGCCGCTACACGCCGTGGCAAGTCGCCGGGGCGCTGCGCGACATGTCGGCCAACGCGCTAAAATACCTCGCCGAGGCGGAGGGGGCGGGCTTGCCGGCGTCCAGCGAGGCGCGGGGGGCTGCGCTCGACGTCAGGATGCTCAGCGAGCTCGCGCTGTACCACTTCTACAAAATCACCGCTGCCACATATTTGTGCCTGTATATGGAGTCGGGCGGCGAGCGGCGCCTCGGGCTTAGCCTCGAAATGATGCAGCTCGCGAGGGACAAATGGGCATCATTTGCGGAGCTTGGGCAAAAGTACCACCACCGCCTCGTGTTTTATGTGGGCAACTACAGCGTGTGCCGCGTCGGCAATTGGAAGGACTTCGCCCCGGAACATGACGCGGATGTCGCAAGGCTCGCAAAGATGCTGAGCGAAGCGGGAGCGGCGCATGTGGATAATAACAAGAGCGCGGCGCCTACAGGCGAAAACACGGGAGCGGCGCCTACAGACGAAAACACAGACACGAGCGCGCGAGCGGCAGATGAATGCGGAACCATCCCGGCGGCGAACATATGCCAGCCCACCTGGCATGACGATGTGCCAAAATCCTGCGCGGCGGGCGAGCCGCTGCGCGTCACGCTCAAGACCGCCGGCAAGGACGCGTTCCGGGGCGGCGTTAACATCAGGTACCGGCACACGAACCAGCTCGAGGGCGCGTTCGTCCGCCGTCCTATGAAGCTGTCAGGAGGCGCGTGGCGCGCCGAGATACCGGCGGATTACATCGCGCCCGAATGGGACTTGATGGTCTATTTTGAGGCAGTCGGCGCCGACGGTGCGGGCATGATATACCCGGGCATCTGGAACAGCGAACATATGCTGCCGTACCATTTGGTAACTATTAAATAAATATCCAATGAACCGCTCATGTAGGGGCGAACAGTGTTCGCCCGCGAATTTTACGGTATGTAAGGGCGAAAAGTGTTCGCCCGTGATTTAACATTTGCAAATAATCTGGCAAGAGATAGGAGGCTACTAAATCTATGCGCATCACAAATATAAAGACATGGCTCGTGAGTAACGGCGTTTACCTGAAAATCGAAACCGACGAGGGCGCCTCCGGCTATGGCGAGGCGACAGTCCCGTTCACGCCCCAATCCGCATACGGGATGCTCCAGGACATGAAGCGCTACCTCATCGGCGAAAATCCGCTGCGCATCGAATATATATGGCAGTCGCTGTTCCGCGACATGTTCATGCGCGGCGGCCCGTCGCATATGGCGGCTGTCGCGGGCGTCGATATGGCGCTGTACGACTTAAAGGGCAAATATTACAACGTCCCGGCGTACGAACTGCTGGGCGGCTTGGTGAGGGACAAAGTGCGACTGTACGGCCATGTGTCCGGGAACACGGCGGGGGAGCTGTCTGATAATGCCAAAGAGCTAGCGGAAAGCGGCTGTACGATGATCCGCTTCCGCGCCTTCCACGACTCCGACGAACGCAGGGAATTCGATTTCGCGACGGGCGTGGCCCAGCAGGTGGAATATCTTGCGGCGATAAGAGAAAAGATCGGCTACAAGACCGATCTGATCGTAGAGTGCCATGGCCGCTACGATCTGCCGTGGGCCGTAAAGCTTGCCAAGGAGCTTGAGAAGTATTCCATATTCTTCATGGAGGACCCCTTGCGGCAGGAAAACCCCGCGATGATGTCGGCGCTCCGCCAGCAGACCTGCGTGCCCATCGCCACAGGGGAGCGCTGCCACAGCCAGTGGGATTTCCGGGAGTTGTTCACGTCAAATGCGATTGACTACGCAAGGCCCGACGTGTGCCACAGCGGCGGCATGACTGAAATGAAGAAGATAGCGTCGTTCGCGCAAGTCCACGGCGTCGCCGTCGTCCCGCATAACACGCAGGGTCCCCTGGGCATGGCCGCATGTATGCACGCGGCGTTTACTATCGACAACATCGCCGTCGTGGAGGCCATATTCGCCAACCCAAGAAGCAGGGGGCCGGGCGGGCTGCGTTTCGCGCGCCCGTGGCCGGACTGCGTGGACGGCTACGCGCCGCCGCCGGCCGGGCCGGGCCTCGGCGTCGAAGTGGACGAGGCCGCGCTCGACGAAGCGGTATCGCAATTCACAGCACCGTGCCAACCCAAGTTGCGAGCCTACGACGGCTCCGTCCGCGACTGGTAGCAGGGCGCGGCGGGGGCTTGCCCCCGCCGTTGGTATACATTTTAACGCTGCACAAAACTTAATGCCGCATTGGAGCTAAAATGGCATTAACGCTCCGTAGCCCCTCGTATGCCGCCTCGAACGCGGGCATCAACCGGTCGTACAGTTCCGACCTCTCCATGTGCGGGAACAGCAACCGGCGCGGCGGGTTCATCTTCGTTATCTCATTGAACCCGCTGTATATGCCAACCGCTATCCCGCCGGCCAGGGCCGCGCCCAGCGATGTCGCCTCCGATAGATGCTCTGGGAGCATGACCCCGCGCCTCCATATGTCGGAGAACACGCCCATCCACAGATCGCTTTCAGCGCCACCGCCAATCATCGTGATCATGGAATCCGGTGCGATGCCCAGGCATTCGATAATAAGCCGCAGGTTCATGCCGACGCCCTCGATCAGCGCGCGCGCCATGTCCTCCCGGTTTGACGTGGCGGACAGCCCGATAAAGGCGCCGCGCGCGTCTATGTCCCATCGGGGCGAACGCTCGCCCAATAGATAAGGCAGATATAGCAGTCCGTTCGCGCCGGGCGGCGAACCGGCCGCCAGCTCGTTGACCCGGCTGACGGAGGCGCCGTCGGTCAAATTGTCGGCAAACCATTGCGCGGACACGCCCGCTGCCTGCATCGTACCGCATGGGCTGTAGAGCCTCGAATCCAAATGCGACCAGTTGAAAACGCGAAATTTCGGATCGTATAGCGGCGCCGTCGCAACCGATGATATCCATGACGATGAGCCCAAAATTCCATACACGTCGCCGGCCTTTACCGCGCCCGCGCCGACGCTGGCGCACGAGCCGTCACCACCGCCCGCCACCACCGGCGTGCCGGGCAGCAGCCCGCATGCCTTGGCCGCCTCGCGGGACAGTATGCCGACTATGTCGGTCGACGCATGCAGCTCCGGCAGCAGCGACGGTTTAATCCCGACGGCGTTTACGATGGCGTCGGACCACCGCATGGCGCCGAGGTCAAAAAGGTTCGTGCCGGACGCGTCGCTGTAGTCGGTCACATAATTGCCCGTCAGCCGGTGGATGATGTAGTCCTTCGCGTTCAGTACACGCTCCGCCGCGTTGTATACGGAGGGTTCGTTATGCTTGACCCACAGCAGCTTGGCGGCAGTGTATGAGGCGCTCATGCGGTGGCCGGTTATTTTATAACCGTCCTCCATGCCGACGGACGCAACTAGCTCCTGCTCCTGCTTCCCGGCGCGGGTGTCCGCCCAGATGATCGCGGGGCGCAGCGCCTCGCCGTCCTTGCCGGTCAATACGCACCCCATCATATGGCCGCACGGCACGACGCAGGAGATCTGCCCGGGCTTTACGACCCCCGTTTCGAGCAGGCCCAAAGTCGTCTCGCAAATGGCGTTCCACCAATCCGATGGATCCTGCTCCACCCATCCTGGTTTTGAGTAGTCGGTATTATAGGAGCGGCGGACAGAGGCGACCATTTTGCCGTCGCTGTCAAACAAGGCGGCTTTGTTGCCGCTGGTACCCAAATCGTGCGCGAGTATATACTGCGTCCGTTCCAATTCCATAACCACACCACGCCCTTTAATTATCTATTTGCCGACTTTTAGTTTTGTTTCAGCGCCGTTGATCAGCCTACCGATATTTTTTCTGTGCATCACTATGATCAACAGCGCTATCGCTATGGAGTATACCATGCTGTAGCTGGGTTTTTCCAGTATCAGGCTTATTATTGGCAGCCCGGCAGCCGACACCATGGAGCCAACGGATATATACTTTGTGATTAACACCACAATGATGAACAGACATATGGATATCGCGCCCAGGCGCCAGTCCATCATAAAAATGACGGTCGCCGCAGTCAGGACGCCCTTGCCGCCTTTGAATTGGAAGAACACTGGAAATATATGGCCAAATATGCAACTGGTCCCCGCAAGCATCAGCCCCAGGTTGGGGTTAGCATAGTCCATCAAGCCTTCCGAGCCGAATTCGCTGGCGGTCAGCACATAGCCGAGCAGGCATGCCAGCACCCCTTTTAGCACATCGCCAAACAGCACGATCAGCGCAGCCTTTAGGCCCAGAAGCCGCAACGTGTTGTTCAGACCGGCGTTGCCGCTCCCCTTGCCGCGAACGTCTTCCCCGAACATTTTGCCCACGATGATGGATGTGTTGACGCTGCCGAGCACATATCCGGATACCAACGCAAGCAAAAGCTTAAATATCACCATATGTTAGACACCAAGCGCGAACCGCGCGCAAACGGCGCTATGGGAAACGCGACATTCTTGGCGCGGCGCCCGCCCTTTCCACATTTTGATCGCCGCCCTCCTTGTTTGACGCCCCGGGCGGCTTTGCAATTTATATGACATACGTCATTATATGATGTTTGTCATTATTATGATGTTTGTCATTATATAACGTTCTTCATTATATGATGTTCGTTATTATATAACGTTCGTCACTATAAGTCTTTTTCGCTTCTTTGCCTGTTGAACAGGCGTATCGGGACCCCCTCGAAGTCGAATGCGCGCCTCAGCGTGTTCTCGATATACCGCGAATACGAATAATGCACCAGCTCCACGTCGTTGACAAAGAGCGTGAACGAGGGCGGGCGGACGCCCACCTGCGTCATATAATACAACCGGAGCCGCCTGCCCTTGTCGGACGGGGGCTGCGCCGTCGCTATCGCCTCGTTGAGGACGTCGTTCAAAAGGCCTGTCGGCACCCGAAACGAGGCGTTCGCGAACACCTTGTCTATTGTCCGGAAGATGTTCCGGACGCGCTGCCCGGTCAGCGCTGAAACAAATATAACCGGGGCGTAGCGCATGAACGCAAGCCGCTCAAGCACGGTTTCGCGGTACTCCTCCAGCGTCCCGGTTTCTTTGTCTATCAAATCCCATTTATTAATCAATATGATTGAACTTTTGCCGGCTTCGTGCGCGTAGCCCGCGATCCTGGCGTCCTGCTCCGTGACGCCGTCGCAGGCATCAATCATTATCAAGCACAGATCGGAGCGCTCTATGGCCGTCAGCGCCCGCATCACGCTGTACCGCTCGATCGCTTCGTTAATCTTGCTTTTTCTACGGATACCTGCCGTATCGATCAATATATAGTCGCTGCCGCCCTCGCTGTACAGCGCGTCGACGGCATCCCGCGTCGTGCCGGGCTTGTCGCTGGTTATGACGCGCTCCTCGCCCAGGATTTTGTTGAGCAGCGAGGACTTGCCGACATTCGGCTTGCCTATTATTGCCACCTTGACAGCCTCGGGGCCCTCTTCGCCGGTCGGCTCCGGCGGCAGCAATTCGTGCACGGCGTCGAGTAGGTCGCCGATGCCAAGCCCCTGTGCGGACGAGATCGACAGTACTTCGCCCAGCGCCATGTCGTAAAACTCGTACGCCTCCGGCGGCATCGGCCCTGGGCGGTCGGCCTTGTTGGCGGCGACGACGACGGGCTTTTGCGATTTACGCAGCAGTTCCGCGACATCCTCGTCCGCAGGCGTCAGCCCGTCCCGCGCGTCGACGATGAAGACGATGAGATCGGCCGTCTCGACGGCAATTTGCGCCTGGTACATCATTTGCTGCATTATAGGGTCTTCCGTGAAAGGCTCGATGCCCCCCGTATCGACCATCGTAAAAAACCTTCCGCGCCACTCGACGTCCGCGTAAATGCGGTCGCGCGTGACGCCCGGCGTATCGTCTATGATGGATATGCGCCTACCGGACAGATAGTTGAATAAAGTCGACTTGCCTACATTGGGGCGGCCGACCACCGCCACGATTGGTTTAGCCAAAACAGTAGCCCCATGCAACGTTCTTTAGTCTTTATAAGCCAACGGCAGGCAGAAGAGCCCTGATAAAAGCAAAGCCGTCGCTATCAACAGCAATTATATCCATTTTGAGCGCGCTCCGCAACATATCGAGCGGATAATCGTCCAAAAACACCTCTTCGCCGTGTTTTAGCATTGATTTTGATATAAAAATGCGCGCATTTGGAAGAAAATCGATAGTTTTCGCTTGATTTAATAAATCACCGCCCGTCAGGAGGCCGGACACGGTCACGGTACTGCCAAAAAAAGCGTTTTCTACGGCAACGACCTCGACCACCAGCCCCGGCAGGGCGCCGCGCAGCCGCTCGGCACACTGCCTGATCAACGGCGCCGCCGCTCGGCCCGTGAAAATATAGGCGGGCGGCGCCGCCGGCGCGTGAGCGCGCATCGCGCCATAGCCTTTGCTGTGCATCAACTGCCGCAGGCCGTCGCCAAACTGCTTTTTAAACAGCGCCATCATGCCGACGCCGTTTTCCAGTTGCGGATAGCCCTCGTACGCAGCATTGCCAGGCAAACGCCCCGCGCACAGCGTATAAAATTCGTCGGATGCGTGTACTGTACGGCGCCCGTGCGCCCGCATGAATATTTTTTGCCACTTCGTCACCTGGCGTATGACTTCGGCAGCCCCGTCGCTGTCGTACGCCTCAAGGCGGGCCAGCCCCTCGCGGTGCCGCGTGAGCCCGGAAGGGACCACCGCGACGCTTTCCAGTCGATCGCTCAGCCCGCACAGGTCGCCTAACGTCCTGTCCAGTTCCGCGCCGTCGTTGTAATGCCTGCAGAGCACTATCTGCGCGTTGACCGAAATGCCCGATTCTGTCAAATAGCGGATTTTGGGCAATATATCGCATGTGTCGAGATTATCGGGGCTATAGGGCTTGTTGGGCTGGCAATTTTGGTTAGGCTGGTCGTGTTGGGCGGACTGGCTGTTTTGGTAAGGCTGGTCGTGTTGGTTGGGCTGGCTGTTCTGGTAGGGTTGGCTGTGTTGGTTGGGCTGGCTGTTCTGGTAGGGTTGGCTGTGTTGGTCGGGTTGGTTGTGTTGGTCGGACTGGCTGTGTCGGTTATGCGACGGCCCGCAGTATTCGCTTCGCCCGAGCATGCGGGCGCGGAGAGCTGCGTCGGTCGTGTGGACGGAAATGTTGACGGGCGACAGCCTATATCTGACAATGCGTTCCAAATCGCTGCGTGCGGCATTGGTCAAAGTAACATAGTTGCCGTTGGTAAATGTCAGCCTAATGTCGTCGTCTTTAAAATAAAGGGACTCGCGCATACCTCCCGGCAGTTGGTCCACGAAACAGAATATGCAATGGTTGCCGCACGCGCGCGGCCCGCCCGGTAGGTCGCTTTCAAAGACCAGGCCGATGTCCTCGTCCGAATCTTCCGGTTTCTCCACTTCCAATATCCATTCGTCGCCGTCCGATCCCCGGAACGTCAATTCCAGTTTGCACGCGCTTGTGTGGAACATATAGTCAAATATGTCGTATATCGGCGCCCCGTTGACGGCGAGGAGCTCCTCCCCTGGCGAAACCATGCCTTCCTCCGCGATGCTTCCGGCGGCGACGCACTTAACGCGTAACAATGTATTACCGCCCCCTCCCACTGCCTTTCTCAATATAAATAAACGCATAAAAAAGCAGCAATATCGGCATGAGCGAATTACTGCGTCTTTATCCATATGGCTTTTGGATCGCTGCTAGTTCCGGTTGTCCTTGATGGCGATGACGGGCCTGCCGTTGTAGTAGCCGCATTCGGCGCAGACCCTGTGCGGCGATTTTAGCACATGGCACTGCGGGCATGCCGATAGGTTCAGCGGTTTTAGCTTCCACTGGGATCTCCTGTGACCGGTCCTCGCTTTTGATACCTTGCTTTTTGGTGAAATCATATTGCCACCTCCTTTATAGACGAATATGGCCGAAGAAAATCGATTAAATCGCTAGTCGGCGTCGCTGTCTTCAAAAAAACCCTTCAGGGCCGCGAACCTGTCGTCGCCTTCGGGTTCCTCGCAGCCGCATTCCCCCTCGTTCAAGTCCCTGCCGCATATGGGGCAGAGCGACAGGCAGCCGTCGCTGCACAGGCTCCGTATGGGTAAATCCAGCAAAACGGCGTCCCTTACGGAACGGCCGATGTCTATCTCCTTGTCGGAATACACATAGACCTCCGCGTCGTCCGCCGAAACGGGGCCCAAAGCGTCAAACTGCACGAACCCATCGTCAAATTCTTTTTCGAGGCCCATATGCACCGGTTTCAAGCAGCGCGCACAGTATGTCACATAACCGGTGCGCACGGCGCCCTTCGCGCGGATCATGCCCTTTATATTGGACAGCTCCGCCTTGACGTATAAAGCCTCGGGGAACTCGACCCCAGCCTCCGCATCACCGATGCCGCAGTCGCCCGCCGTGAGCTCCAGCTCAACCGTCTTGCTTAAGCCGCTCAATCTCAATATGTCGCGGACGTCAATGAGCATTCTATACCTTCAATGCTGCGTTGTGCCAATGCTGCGTTGTGCTAAAAAGCCGACAAAAGATATTTAAACATATAATCGCATTTATGTCAAATCGCCTGCACCGCTGCACCGCCGTACCAACGCACCGCTGCACTGACGAACCGACGCACCGACGCATCGCCTTATGTAGCATGCGGTATCGTATTAATACTTCTGCATTAGATCATACATACGTTTATCGAGCTGATGCCCTTTATAATCGACATACTGTCCGCCAGGCCTATCGGAATTCAACAGCCCAAATCGCCCGCGAAGGTTCCATAAAGCGTAGCCGATATTATATGTTTTAAGCTGATCCAATACAAACTCAAACCAACCCATTAACGGTTCTTGGGGCGTCACATTATAGGCGCCGCCTTCGCCGCAGTGCACACCCATGTTATAGACTGAAGCCAGGGCTGCCCAGGACTTATATAAATTACCCAAGCGTTCCTCATCTCACCATCCTTCAAATGGATACCTATCATGATATGCGTTTGGCCATGCCGGTTCGGGAAGTTTAAACCTGTTGTCGACATTTAATGCGCGATAATGCGTGATGCCATGCGGTATATACGCCCGGCAGCTTTGGCCGACATTTTGCTTTGCCAAGTCACCCAGTTCAAACATTGGCACATTGCCATAGTTCAAACCATCCAGAATGCAGTAACGTTCGGGATCTACTTCGTGGATAGCATTAATTGTTGATCGCATCCGTATAATATGGATCATTCAAAAATCACTTCGTAATACATCACCACAGCTTCGGTATGGCAATCAATTTTCCATCCTTTTTCCACTTTGGATACGCGCAAATTTTCCACGCGCTCGCCCTTATCATTCAATGCGAAAGCCCTGCAGTTTTCTGCATGGTTGCCAACAGTGACAAAACCCGCGAAAGGGTCTATTAAGATTGGCGCATGCCCAATGTCGATAAAATGATGCTGATCGTCAAATTCAATATCCGTATTACAGCATTCCCCTATCGCAGTTATTAATAAGTGCCGGGACTCGCAGATATCTTTTTCATCACGGGAAATTATGTTGACGCTCATTTTCTCGTTCTCGATATCATATATCACGCATCCGACTTCGAATGCCCCCCCATCGCCGACGTATGCATTGAACTGTGGCGCATTCACAGTGCTCTTATGGCATTTATAGTCAAAAACCAGTTCGCCGGTATCGGACACCATAGCTTCGTCGTCTTCCATAGTATATTGATAATCAACAATGCCAAACTTCTGCATGGCTTTGCGGAATTCGCGGTAAAACTCCTGGCTATCCCTGTCTACTTTGCGCCCGTCCCTGAATACGTGCATATTGGGCAGTTTTTCATGTTTGCTTAAAAACTCTTCCCCTACATTTTCTTTTTGGTAGAAATCCCCGTACGGGCTTCTCGAATATATAATGCCGCGCTTCGCTTGCGAATAGTCGCCGGATGATGTAAACCCGCTAGAAATGACAACATCGGCGTCGCCGTCATATTTATCCTTTATAAAACGTGACTGTGTGCGCGATACGAAGGGCGCCACCCTGTATGGAATCCAAAAATCCGGCGAATGGAAAACGTCGACTTCGGTATAACAAATATCGATAAGATTTTTTGCGACAGAGACAAGGCCTTTTTGCACGATTGCGGAACTGATAGCCATCAGGCCCCATACCGCCGGATCATTGTTGGAGGAGAAAAAACCCTGCATCATATCGTCATCGAGATGCGACTTTTCAGCAAAGTTCGTGTATTCAAACAACAACAGCCCGTCCCAATCCTGAAGCGCGCAGTAACATGCCATTTGAAGCATTACATCCGGTTTGAAGCGCGTTATTGTCACCGGGTTCCATTCGGTTACCATCGTAGGTTTTCCCGCGACTTTTGCAAAACCGTTAGCCGTAACGAGGTTCAGCTTAAAACTCTGCTTACGGCCGGGATGGAAAGGCAATGGGCTTAACTTGTATGAATATTCATCATGGAACGGCATCGGGTCATACTTCTTTTCCCTGTCGTATTGCGGATGGTTCCAGTATGTATTTGTCTGCGTCACATCGCCTTTAGCCATCGTTTGCAATTCCGCCGGCCCCAGCGTAAGATTAGAAACGTTGATTACGCATTTGACTCCAATCCCACGTAAAAACGAAGTGGTATCTTCGATGTATTCATCCCCGACTGCCGATAGGAACATCTTGTGCTCCGCAATGCGAACCGGGCTCTTTTGCCCCTCGTAAGGCGCATCGAATTCACTCAACTGTTCACGCCAAAAACCGACGCCGGGGCTGAGAACGTTGCCAAGCACGGGATCTTCGTATGGCAATAAAGCTTTTTCGCCCTTATCGTTTGTCCAAGCTTCATCCAAATTATCGCGCGTATGATATTTGTCGACAAGGTATTTGTTCCACTTTGCATCCAATTCGATGCGATACGAAATAGGCTGCCTATCGATATGGCGATTGCTCCAATAAATACTGTTCTCATTTAGCATTTGCACGATCGCCACGGCAGGTTCGTCAACATACCTTGTCTTGGTATATGGATTGTAATGCGTCAAATACTGCTCCATATATATTTTATGCAGTTCGCGCACCCGGTCGTTAAACCAGTTCAGGTTCTTGATTGTCAAATCGAACCCGTCATCAAACAGATCCGGATAATCCAGCCCGTCACCCGGCAAAAACATGCGCAGCGTAAACAGATCGATATGTGTATAGATGCCGCGAATCTTGAGTTGATAAATTATGTAATCCAGTTTATCAATGCCGGCCGGGTTCAATTTTTTAGAATTATTGTCCGAATAATCCACAATGGATTGATCCTTGCCGCTTAAATGACCTCGAAGTGAATCCACATGATGGAACCGCACCATATTCATACCGTTTCTGGCTAGTCTCTCAGCGATGATCGGGGCGGCGTCTTTATCCGGTACTCCGCCGGCGCTTACCAGGTTTACGCCCCAAAAGCGTATGCGGGTCCCATCTTCAAAGTAGAAATGCCCGTCCTCGCGCGACGATAAAAACCCATGCTTGCCAGCAGGCGCGTCCTGCAGATATGAAAAATCCAAAGCCCCCTGCGGGATATGGCTCGCCCTTATTTGATATGGCTTCATATTATAAGCCTCCTCTGTTTTGCGTTTCATTAATATAAACTATCTGCCGCTTTGCCAAAGCGATCGACGCCACCCCAAATCAGTCCAGTATTACTTCGTAATACATCGCTGTGGTTTCACATGTACAGTAAATCTTCCAACCATCTTCTTTTTTAACGGTTTTTAATGATTCCACGCGCTCGCCTTTTGAATTCAAGGCATATGCGGTACAATTTTCCGCGCCGTTCTTGAATGTAACGCTCCCACGGAACGGATCGATGAGTATCGGAGCATGGCCAGGATCGAGGAGCATACTATAACCTTCGCCGGTATTCAATAGTGTCGGAGAATCAAACGGGACTTCGACCTTGCCCCATTTTAACCCGGTGTTGCTGCAGTCGCCTATAGCTGTTATCAGAATACTGCGAGAAGCATCCAGCGGTTTTTGATCCCTTGAAATGACGCTTATGCACATGCGCGCGTTATCAATTTCATATTGCACATTCCCCACCGTATGCGAGCCACATTCTCCTGTAAACGCGTTAAACTGTTCAGTGTCAGCCGTCATCTTTCCGCCTTTATAGTCATAAACCAATTCGCCGGTATCGGATACCATAGGCTCGTCATCTTCCATAGTATATTTTTGATTAACAAGCCCGAATTTTTGCATAGCAATGCGAAATTGTCTGTAGAATTCCTGATGATCCCGATCAAATATTCGACCGTCGCGTATTACCAACGAATTCGCGCAGGCTTCATGTTTATTCAAAAATTCGTCCAAACCGTCCGTCTTTTGCCAAAAATCGCTATATGGGCTGCGCGAGTACACCAGCGAATGCTTGGCGCGCGTATAGTCGCCGGACGCGGTGAAACCGGAGGATATTGCAAGATCCGCGTCGCCGTCATAAATGTCGCCGATAAAATCGCCGCGAATGCGCGAGATAAACGGCACAGCGCGGTAAGGCGCCATATAATCCGGCTGATGAAACTTATCCACATCAGTATATCCTATATCTATTATATTCCTCGCGACGGATACGAGCCCTTTTTGGAATATCGCTGAACTCAACGCCATAAGGCCCCATACCGCAGGATCGTTGCATGATGTAAAGTAGCCGCGTATCATATCGTCGTCTAGCATGGATTTTTCTGGTTGATTTGTATATTCAAATAAGAGCATGCCGTCCCAATCCTGCAGAGCGCCATAACATGCCATTTGCATTACAACATCCGGCCTGAATACTGTCGGGTGCGGCACATTCCATTCGGTTACTACCATAGGTTTGCCTTTGACTACGCCAAAGCTGTTGGCTGAAATGCAATTCATTTTAAAACTTTCAAACCGCTCCCCTTCATAAAATGGCAACGGGCTTGTGTTGTATGAAGATAAATGATGGAAAACGTCGGGATAACCTTTTAACTCCTGATCGCGCTGGGGATGGTTCCAGTACACATTTTTCTCCGTAACATCGCCTTTGGCAACGATCTCGAGTTCCGCCACGCCCAGGGGGATATTGCTCACATTAATGCAGCACTTAACGCCGAGATCCTTCATGAATTTCGTCATATCGTCTACATACTCAGAACCTATTTTAGAAAGGAATTTTTTATGCTCAGCTATGCGCACAGGGCTCTTCTCATCGCCCACAGGCGCGTCGTATTCGCTTCGCAGTTCATTCCAAAAGCCCAAGCCAGGATCTAACACATTGAATAGTTTCGGATCCTCATATACCCTCAGCGCTTTTAAACCGTCGCGGTTTGTCCATGCTTTATCTAGCTCCTCGCGGGTATGATAAGTGTCAAGAAGATATTGATTCCATTTTTTGTTAAGCTCCTTGCGGTACGAAGGGAAAGCCCAGGTTTTTTTTCTGTTATCCCAAAAAATACTATTTTCATTTACCATTTGAATTATTGCAACGGCTGGCTCATCTACATAACGGGTTTTCGTATATGGATTATAATGAGTCAGATATTGTTCGATATATGCCTTGTGCAATTCTTGAATCCGCTTGTTATACCAATTGATATTTTTGAGAGCGACTTCAAACTTGTCTTCGAGCAAATCCGGATAATCCAATCCGTCGCCCGGCAGAAACATTCTAAGGGTAAATAGATCGATATGTGTATAAATACCGCGAATTTTCAATTGATAGATTATATAGTCGAGTTTGTCGATACCCTCTTCGCACAGTTCTTTCGAATGCCCTTTCGTGTAATCGATTATAGAGCGACGGTCGGGGGCAAGCGAACCCCGCAGCGAATCGATGTGATGGAAACGGATCATATTCATACCGTTACGGGCAAGGCGTTCGGCTATGATTGGCGCCGCGTCCTTATCCGGTATACCGCCGCCAAAGACAAGGTTGGAACCTATAAACCGCACGCGCGCGCCATCTTCAAAGTAAAAATGCCCGTCCTCGCCGACAGTGGTAAAACCATGCTTGCCGGCAGGAGCATCCTGAAGGTACGAAAAGTCCAACGCCCCCTCCGGTATATAACTTGCCCGGATATCATATGCTTTCATCATAATTGCCACCTGCCCTTTCATCTAAATGGAAAAAATAAATATCATGCAAATCTGTACCGGAAAGAGACGCCCCCTGGAGGAGGCGCCTCCCAAAATTATTCTTCAGATGTCATAACTAACAATAACCGAAGCCATATAACGATTTCGACATGCATCATTATATTGAATAACATCAATATGAGTTAATTTTAGGCACATCGGATGCTTCGAGTTCATCTAAAATAAGCTGTATCTTAGGCTTCATCGTCTCCAGCCAGGCATCCCAATCGGCTGCGGCCTCGGCGGTGGTTTTGCTCGTAGATATGATCTCAATGACTTTATCATCCATGTCGGACTTAAAATCACCGAATTGCAAGTAATTTTCGCCGTCAAAATACATGCCTAAAAAATTGTTATCGTCGTTGGATTTATTAAAAACACGACGCGAGGATTGCGAATGCAATTGAATGCGCGCGAATGAAATAATTGTGATGGTTTTTAACGCAGGTTTACTGTAAAGTTGCTTTAAATACCAAATATGGATGGTCTTGCTATTGATGGAAAGCATAATGATCTTTTGCTAGTGACTAATGCTCCGCTTGATTCGGAAGAGGCTTTACAATATGTCGGCAGATAAAAATCTGCATAGGGTACAAATGTCTGTCATCAATCCTTTGTATTGCCGTATTTAACGAGTAGGCATAAAGCAATTAATCGCTCCATGCCTTTTATGCCTTTTCGATATTCAATGCTTGTCCAATTGTTTCAAAAGATGCGCGGGCCGAGTTTTTGGCCGCCAATCAGGTGGAAGTGCAGGTGGTCGATCGATTGGCCGCCGTCTACTCCGCAATTTGTGATGAGGCGGAAGCCTGACTCGCCGACGCCAAGGCGGCTTGCGGCCTCCCGTGCAGCTAGGTGCAGGTTGCGCAGCAGGCCCGCGTCTTCTATGTCGAGGGCGAGCAGGTTTGTGTAGTGCTTCTTTGTGATTATCAGGGTATGCACTTTAGATACGGGCTCTATGTCATTGATTACAATCACGTCGTCGTTTTCATATATTCGCGGCGACGGGATTGTGCCTTCGACGATTTTACAGAAGATACAGTCAGGCATGACGGCTCCTTATGATTTTAAATGTTGTGGGCGGGCGCGAACGCCCGCCCCTATTTTACCATAAATTATACCGCGCCATATCCTATTTCGCGCTGATGGCCGCCATGGTTATATAGTTGTACGGCTGGTTGAAATGCGGCAGGAAGAAAATGTCCAGCAGCGCAAGCTGTTCTATGGTCAGTTTTTGGGCGATGGCCAGCGAAAACATGTGTATGCCCATCGAAATGTCCTGGTACGACGCCATCTGCGCCCCCACAATGCGGCGGCTCTTCTTGTCGTACACGATGCGGATTTTTACCTTGTGGTTGTCATGTTCGATGAAGCTGGGCTTCTGCAGGTCCTCGTAGTCAGTGTACGCAACGTCGTAACCGGCTTTTTCGGCAGCGGCGAGGTTCAGCCCTGTCGAGACCATCTTGTAGTTAAATATGCAAATGCCGTTTGAGCCCTGGACGCCGGCCGACTCCACTGCTGTGCCGCCGGCATTGTGCCCCGCCACGATGCCGCTGCGTACAGCGTTTGTCGCGAGCGCGATATATGCGACCTGATCCGTAGCGTTGTTCCAAACCGTCGCGCAGTCGCCGGCGGCGAACACGTCCGGCTCGCTCGTGCGCTGCCGCAGGTCGGTCAGGTACGCACCGTTGCCGAATAGCTCAAGGCGATCCTTCGCGAGCGCCGCGTTCGGCCTGAACCCGATGGCCAGGATGACTAGTTGTATGTCGTATTTGCCTTTGTCCGTCGTCACGCCGCACACCTTGCCGCCCTCGCCTTCTATCGAGGTCAGCTTCTCGCCAAAGTGCAGCTCCACACCGTTGTCTGACAGGACTTTGTCCATGTCGTGGGTAAACCATGGGTCGTAGTATGTGGCGAGGCTGGTGTCGAACATCTCAAAGAGCAGAGCGTCCCTCCCGCGCCGCTTGATGGCCTCGGCTATCTCCACGCCGATATAGCCGGCGCCGACCACCGCGATGCGCTTGACGGCGGGGTCCCCCAAAATCGCATCAATCGTCTGGCTGTCCTGGAACAGTTTGACCTGCTTGACATTCGTCAAGTCGACCCCCGGTATCTTGGGCACGATCGGGACGGAGCCGGTCGCGAGTATCAGCTTGTCGTAGGACTCCTCGATGGCCTGGCCGTCCTTGTGCCGCGCGTATACCTTCTTCGCGTCGAAATCTATCCTCTCGACTTCCGTCTCCATATGGAATTTCGCGCCCTTTTTTTCGAGCTCGTCCTTAGATGTGTAGAACAGCGCCTCATACCCTTTTATCTGCCTGCCAATCCACAGGGCCGTGCCGCAACCGAGGTAGCTGAGGTTCGTGTTGCGGTCGATGACGACAAGCTCGTTGCCTGTGTAGTTGTCCAGCAGCGTGTTGAGCGCCGCTATACCCGAATGGTTGCTGCCGATCAATACAATTTTAGCCATAATAAAGGCCATGCACAGACTGTGCACAAATAGCCATTAACAAAGCAATGGCAATGGCAAGCCTTAATCCTACATGCTTACCTTCGCGCCACAGTTCTGCCCTTTCTGTTTTTTTTGTTAATCTCCTTAAATTTGCCTACTGGTATTCACATATTGGTATTTGCCCATACCGCCCGTGCAGCCCGCGCCGATCGCCCGCCCATAATATCGGCCTGTCCGGGGAGCGGCGTAGGCAAAACAGCCGATAACAATATATATGTCAGTATTTTATAATTAAAACATAAATAATTGCTGGTGCATTATGATCGCGCTATGGCTGCATTATGATATCGCTATTGATGCGTTATGTCCGCGAATACGGGATCCAGCCCACCAGCGTGTCCTGCGCGGCGGACAGCTCGTTGGCTGGCAGCACGCTGTCCACGTGAGCGCCCTTGGAGATGTTGAGCAGGATGCCGATCTGGCCGAGGAACAAAATCATCGACGTGCCGCCATAGCTGAAGAACGGCAGGCTGACGCCGGTGACTGGGATGACTGCGGTCACGACAGCTATGTTGAACAGCGTCTGGACGGCGATCAGCGCGGTGATGCCCAGGGCAAAAAGGCTGCCGAACATGTCCGACGCCATGATGGACACCCTGATCCCGCGCCATACCAGGACGCAGAACAGCGCCAGCACCACAAGGACGCCGATGAAGCCGATCTCCTCGGCCATGACCGCAAATATAAAGTCGTTGTACGGCTCGGGAATATAGAAGAATTTTTGCATGCTCCTGCCAATCCCCCTGCCGAACACCCCCCCCGAGCCGATCGCATACAGCGAGTTGACAATCTGCCAGTCGTCGCCGAGCGGATCGAGGCCGGGGTTCATAAATGTCAGTATCCTGTTTTTCATGTATTCGAACTGCTTCAGGTTCATGATGGCGTAGTAGGCGCCGAACGCGAGCGGCGCCACGGCGAATATGAAGTGCCTTATGCGCGCGCCGGCTGTGAACAGCACTACGCACGCGACCGCCGCGATGATGACGGACGCGCTCAGATGGGGCTCCAGCATCAATAGGCCGATAAAGCACAGCATCAGGGCAAAATAGGGGAGAAAGCCTGTGAAAAATTTTCCGAGCTTCGCGGAGTGCTTTGCGAGGCTGGCCGAAAAAAAGCATAAGAGCGCAAATTTTGCGACCTCCGACGGTTGGAAGCTAAACGTGGCGCCGATATACAGCCACCTGTTAGTGCCTTTTGTAAGGAAAGAGAACGCGGGCGATATGACCATGACGAGCAGGGCCAGCGCCCCAAGGAGGGTCGGGACCGCCATACGGGACCAGAAACGGTAGGGCACGAACGAAAGAATGAGCATCCCCAAAACGCCCAGCAGGGTGTTTTTCAACTGGTTGCGAAAGTAATAGTACGCGTCCCCGTCGAACTTGGCCACCGAGCGTGGCGCGCTCGCGCTAAATATCATCACGAGCCCCATCGACAGCAGCGCCACGACAGATATGAATATCCAATAGTCGTACTGCCTCAGATTGATTCTTTTGTAAAAGCGGCTGCGAGACAGCATCAAAAAATCCTCCCGAACAGCAGCCACAGACCGGCGCAGCAAAATACGAAGGTCACGCAGCAAAAGACAAAGACGATGCGGCCCTCGCCCCATCCGGACAGTTCAAAATGGTGGTGTATAGGCGCCATCTTGAACACCCTGCGGCGGGTGCGTTTAAAATACGAGACCTGTATGATCACGGACAGCCCCTCCGCCACATATATCGCGCCGAAAAACAACAGTATCCAGTGTATCTGCATCACCACGGCGGCTGCGGCCACCGCCCCGCCCAGAGCCAGCGAACCGCAGTCCCCCATCATGACGCGCGCGGGGTGCGCGTTGAAGAACAAAAACCCCAGGCACCCGCCGGCGAATGCCGCCGTCAGGGCGGCGGCGCCGTCGTTTCGCACGTTGACCGCTGCGGCGACCGTAAAAGAGGCCATCACCAGCACCGTTACGGACGAGGCCAGGCCGTCCACCCCGTCGGTGAAGTTCAGCGCGTTGGACGTCCCGTACAACACGAAGACGGTAAACGGGATGTACAGCCAGACGGGCATAACCCACCCCCCGGTGAAGCCGGTGAGGGGGAGCAATATGGTCGTGCCGATATTGGCGCTGAACGCCGCGTATATGGAAAATATCGCCGCGCAAAAGACAATGCCCGCCGTTTTTTGCATGGGCGTCAAGCCGTTCTTGTTTTTTCGGATCACTTTTATGAAGTCGTCAGCAAAACCCACAAGCCCAAACCCTAAAGTCAGGAGCAACTGCGGTATGATCCTGTGATCGCGCGCGGACAGGACGGCAAGGACAACAGCGGCCGGGACGATGAATATGATGCCGCCCATTGTCGGGGTGCCGGTTTTGGCGAGGTGGGTCGCGGGCCCGTCGTCCCTGACCGTCTGGCCGATATTGAACCGCCTCAAAAGCGGTATCGCGATGAACCCCAGGGCCAGCGTACCTATTAATGTTATAAGAAATGCAGCCGTCCGGATGCCTCCGGGAATTATATCCGCCACGTCCATCCCTTTCCAGAATTATATGAGTAGATTTCGGCTATTTATGTATAACGCTAATTGCCGTTTCAATGGCATCAGCGATCTGCTCCATGTACATGCCGCGCGAGCCCTTGACAAGGACAGTGTCTCCGGGGCGCAGCATGTGAATGACGAAGTCGGCGACGTCTTTTTGCTCGGAAAATACGCAGCATTCAACGGGCGCGTTCGCGTCATTAGTACGCAGGGACGCATTCGCGACACAAGTACGTAAGGACGCGTTCGTGCCATTGGCGAGATCCTGCGCGCTCGCGCCCACAGCCACCAGCACATCGACGCCCCTGTCCGCCAGATATTCGCCAATTTCCCGGTGGCGCTCCGGCGCATAGTCGCCAAGCTCGAGCATATCGCCCAGTACCGCAATCCTGCGCCCCCCGCCCGTCAGGTCCGTCAAGACGTCTATCGCCGCGCGCATGGACTGCGGGTTGGCATTATACGCGTCGTTTATCAGACGTATTTGCCCGATCTCCATGATATTCATCCTGAGCTTGTCGGGCTGGAACTCGTACAGCGCCTCCGAAATGAACTTGGGCGATACTCCGTTGTGCAGGCCTACGGCGACTGCCGCGAGCGCGTTGTGTATATTATGCGTCCCGGCGGCGTTCAATACGACGCTGTTGCCGCGACCGTGCCAGGTAAAAGCGAATTCGATCGCGCGCTCCCCCCTCGCCCTCGCGTCCGTTCCAGTAACGTCCAGCCCCTCGTCAATCCCGTAATACACGACGGGGCGGTCGATAAGGCCCATAAGCCCGTTCAGCAACATGTCGTCGCCATTGAGAAACACCGTGCCGTTCTTGGACAGGCCCTCCAATATCTCCAGCTTGGCCTTTAATATATTCTGTTTTGTGCCAAATTGCCTTATATGGGCGTCGCCGATGTTCGTGATCACGGCAATGTCGGGGCGCGCGATTTTTGAGAGCCGCGCAATCTCGCCCGGCTGGCTCATGCCCATTTCGAGTACTAGCGCCTCGTGTGCCTCTGTGAGTTGGAATATGGTGAGGGGCAGGCCGATCAGATTATTTTTGTTGCCTTCGGTTTTTAGGACATTGTATTTTTTTGCGAGTACCAGCGCAATCATCTCTTTTGTCGTCGTCTTGCCGACGCTGCCCGTCACGCCGATGACGAGCGGGTTGAATTGCATGCGGTACCACGCGGCCAACAGGCCCAGAGCCCGCAGCGTGTCGTCGACCTTGATCACGGCGGCGTGCATGGGGACGCTGTCCGCCTGCGGGTCGTCGCGCGAAGTCAGCGCTATTTTTGCGCCTTTTGTAAAAGCCACGTCTATATAGTCATGCCCGTCGAAATTGGCGCCGCTGAGGGGCACAAACAGCTTGTCCTCGCAATCGCCCCGCGTGTCCGTCGATACACCGGTCGCCGCGGTCGCGCCGCTGCCGCAGACTATTTGCCCGCCGGTCGCGATGGCAATCTCCTTCGCGGTAATTCTCATGTCTTCGCCCCGCTTCTTTAGTGAATAAATATTTTATCTATCGTTTGTAAAACCTGCACAAGGCGCTCACGTTAACCCACGCCTTGCGCATCTATATAAAATCCAAGCACTTAATGACCCGCGCTTAGTGTCCTTAAAAACTCGCGCGCGACCTCTACATCGTCAAATGGGACCTTCCTGTCGGCAAATGTCTGCGTCGTCTCGTGCCCCTTGCCGGCTATCAGCACGAGCCCCCCTTCGGGGGCGTCGCCAATCGCGCGGCCAATGGCCTCCTTGCGATCCAAGCATATAATATACCTGCCGTCCGTCCGCCGCAACCCTTTTTCTATGTCCGCAACAATCGCAGCCGGCTCTTCCTGGCGCGGGTTGTCCGATGTGACGACGGTGAGTGACGACAGTCGCCCCGACACTTCGCCCATATCGTAGCGCCGATCTTTCGACCGGTTGCCGCCGCATCCAAACACGGTCGTAACCGACGTATAATCATACTCATGCAGCATTGTAAGCAGCGCTTCCAAGCTCGCGGCGTTGTGTGCATAGTCCACAAGCACGGTGAATTTTTGGCCTTCGTCGACCGCCTCGGTCCTGCCGCGCACGCGCACGCGGCGCAGCCCCTCACGCATTGCCTCTTCGGATATGCCCAACATGCCGCAGACGGATATCGCCGCCAGGGCGTTCGACACATTGTATCGCCCCGGGAGCCCGACCTCCATGTCGCCGGAAAACCATGGCGTCTCCACATAAAAACTGGCGGACGCTTTGCCGCCGCGCGCCAGCCCGATCCTGCTCGCGCGCACTGCGGCCGTCCCGTGGTTTGCGCTGGCTGCGTCAGCCGAATATATCAGCGGCGCCCCTTCGCGCCGGTCATGTTTGGCAAACGCGTCCGCGACGGCGACGCACTCCGCTATATCGCCGTTGATAACGGCCCGCCTGCACATCGAAAAAAGATGCAGCTTCGCCGCGAAGTAGTCTTCGATACTCGCATGCTCAAACGGCGATATGTGATCCCTGTAAAAATTGGTAAACACACCAATGTCAAAGTCGCAGCATTCCACGCGCGAGAGCGCCAGCCCCTGCGACGACACTTCCATGACCGCGTGGCTGCAACCGCGCTCTGCCATTTTCGCGAAATGCCCAGCCAGCTCGACGGAATCCGGCGTCGTCTCTTTTGCAACGAAGATTTCGCCGCCGAGGTCGTTCTCGACCGTGCCGATCATCCCGGCATTTATTCCGGCGGCCTGCAATATAGACCGGATCATATATACTGTCGTCGTCTTCCCCTTCGTGCCGGTAACACCGGCGAGGGCGAGCTTTTTTGTCGGCGACCCATAAAAAAGATGCGAAGCGACCGCCAGCGCCCGCCTTGTGTCGCGGACGTGCAAAAAGACACGCGCGCCGTTAATTTTATCCGGTTCGACGCCCTCCAGCCCCAGCGCGCTGGGCGGCTTTTCCGCCACCAGTGCTGCGGCGCCGTTCGCCAGCGCCCCGTCGGCAAAGTCATGCCCATCCGATACATAGCCCTTGATGCACACAAAGAGCCCGCCCGGCACAACTTTTCTGTGATCGTTGGCGATCCCGGACAATGCGAACGAAGTGTCGCCATATGCAGCAACGACGTCATCCCCCAACGCATTCATAATATCCAAAGCCCGCAACCGATCACCCCCCAAGGCCCGCGTATTCCGCGTCTTGCACTACCGCTATATAAGCGCTTACGCGCTGCGCTTACGCGCCAATCCATACCCAAAGCCCGCATACCTAAAGTCTGCGTATTCCGCGTCATTCAATATTGTCTGTGTAGCGGAACGTGACGTCGACGACAGATCCGGCCTCCACTTCCTCGCCCGCCTGAACGCTCTGCCCCGTCGCCACCCCGGCGCCCGACGCCCTGATATTCAGCCCCGCCCGCCGCGCCAGCTCGCCCGCTTCATACGTCGATTTCCCCCGGAAGTCCGGCGCCCGCACCATCAGCGGGGGCGCGTCCTCGTCTACATACAATATAACGGTCGATTTCGCGGAAACGCGCGTCAGCGGCGGCGGCGTCTGCGCCGCGACGGGCAGCCCGGTGTCGGAGATGCCCGCCTGCAGCTTGTAGTCGAGGCCCATGTCCTGCAGCGCCTTTACGGACTCGGCCACTGTCATGCCGGCCAAATCCGGCGCCACCACCTGTTGAACCTGCTCGCGCAGGTCGCGCTCATTGAACTTGCGCTCCACTTCCAGATACGTCAAAACTTCTTCGATGAGTTTCTGCGCGACCGGAGCGGCTATCGCGCCGCCCATATAGCTGTCCCCCTTCGGGTCGTCGAGCATGATCAGCACGCACACAACAGGGTTGTCCGCCGGGGCGAACGCACAGAACGAGGCTATTTTGCGGTCTTCCTCAGTGGTCTGCGACGTGCCCGTTTTGCCCGCCACGTGGTAGCCGCCGATATATGCGTTCCTGCCGGTGCCTTCGTTTACGACGCCCTCCAGCATCATTCGCAGCAAATCGCATGTTTCCTTTGATATGACCTTCCTGACGACCTCCGGCTCGTAGCGCGTGATAACGTTGCCCACGTCGTCGCGCAGCTCCTTGACGAGCCTGGGTTTTAGCAGGCTCCCGCCGTTTGCGATGGCGGAATATGCCGTTATCAGCTCCAGCGGCGTGATTGTGAAGCGCTGGCCGAACGAGGCCACAAGCATGTCCACGTCTCGCGGGTTTTGTTGGAAGATGCCCTAGATCGGAAG
>Ga0099364_10003418_pt1 | contig 24643 bp, 17 predicted proteins | sample TergutTh196P3_FD_73070 | JGI IMG/M metagenome (GOLD analysis project Ga0099364, IMG submission 73070) | Microcerotermes parvus P3 segment gut microbial communities from Pointe-Noire, Republic of the Congo - Th196 P3 | ecosystem: Host-associated > Arthropoda: Insects > Digestive system > Gut ...
ATCTATTTGATTTTAATACGCGGATTACAGGCGGCATAACCCTTTACGCGCGATGGGGTACTGTTAAGGTTGAGCGTGAGCATTTAACGCTGATGCAGACTGATGTTTACGCCGACCTAACCGCGGCGCTTACAGCAATCAAAAGCGCCGGAGAGGGAACCTACACAGTGCAGATTGCCGCACACCAGACACTTGACGGACATGATGGGACAGCGACAGGAGTACCCGGCTTCCTTAATAATAACGGAGCTAACATCACTTTGGTGGGTGCGGGTACAGACCCTGTAGAGGTACGGCTTAAAAGCCAAGGGCGTATGTTTACCGTCAGCGGCAGCAATAGAAAGCTCACCCTTGGCGAAAACATTACCCTGGTTGGGCTTACCCAAGGACAAAACGGCGCAACAAAACACAACGACAATAGTGTTGTAAGAGTAGAAAACGGCGGCAGCTTTACCATGCTGGAAGGCTCGAAGGTTACGGGGAATACCTCTGACGGCTCAAATGCAGACACCGGCAACGTCGCTGACAGAATGCGTGGTACAGCGGTGGCTATAGCCGGAAGCAGCTTTACTATGAGCGGCGGTACTATTACTGGAAACACCGCCTTATATACCACCAATAATCCCTATGCGATAGGCGGTTTATACATTGACAGTGCCAGTGCAATTGCAAAACTTGAAGGCGGCAGTATCACTGAGAATAAGGGGTTGTTCTCTGGAGATGTATACATTGCATCAACTTCGAATTTAACCCTGTCGGGAAACATGGAAATCGGAACTATCCTTATGATAGCCATAGACGGAGGCAATTCCGCCTATATAATAATAATCGGGAGCGACTGGAGCGGAAGCATAGGTGCCATTCACCTGGCGAGCGTCGGCGGCGTTTGGAATAATCGACAGGTATTGCGAGGTACAGGGACAGGGGGTACAGGGCTCGATACCGATGCCGTTAGACAGGTGGGCTTGGGTAACTTTATTGACAACAACGTCATAGCCCAGCCCATCACCGCCACGCACAAGATTTCAGACAGCGTAGATGACATAGGACGGCTGGTGGAGCTGCGGTCGGAAGGTTCACAGGAATACCCCTACATCATCAACAACATCAATGTGCTTGACGTGATAGGTACTTCGGGAACTATTCATAGCAACCTTGACAAGCATTACCGGCTTACACAGGACATCGCTCTCCCGGATGATCACGACTGGAAGATCATAGACGACTTCACCGGCACTTTTGACGGAGGCGGGTTTACAATAAGCAACATGAAAATCAACGACGCCAGCTTAGATGGCAGTCACGGACTAATTAGCGGATTAAGTGGAACGATAAAAAACCTTGGGCTTGTTAATGTCAACATCTCTGTTACCAACCTGGCTTCTAACCATAGTACCGGCGGCATAGCGGGATATGTCGCTCCTAATGGCATAGTGGAAAACTGCTTCGTTACAGGCTCTGTAGAAGGCAATAACAATGTCGGCGGCTTGGTTGGGTGGAACGATGGGACAGTGAGAAACAGTTATTTCATTGGCAGTGTAAAAGGCAACAATAGCGTCGGCGGACTTGTGGGAAACAACGCCCGCGCTGACGGGGGAAGCGATGCCATTTTGGAGAACAGCTATGCCGCAGGGACTGTCCACGGCGGTAACGCTAACGTAGAAGGTGGCGGTGTCGCAGGTCTGGCGGGAGGAAATTCTCATACGCGTGGGGGGGGAATAGTAAGGAACAGCGTTGCTTTGAATAGCTCGGTAATAGGAAATCACGATGTCGGGCGCGTCAGAGGAAGCAGCGGTACCCTCGCTAACAACTACGCCCGTGCGGATATGACGCTGCCAGCCGATGTAACTGCTGTAGACGATGCAGATGCAGACGGCAGACACGGCGAGACCATCACCGCAGTGCAATGGTGGGGCAACAAGACTTGGTGGGAAACTCCGGACACATGGGACACAATCGATGGCACTGCCTGGGATTTCTCTGACACCGGCGCTTGGGAGTGGAACGCTTCCACAGGCTTGCCCATACTGCGGGGCTTGGGACAACAGAACCATGAGGTACTCTACAACAATATAACCCTTCCCGATAATTTTACTCAGGAAAACTTGCAGGACGCGGTAAACAACATCAAGCCGGGGGGTGTCATCACACTACCGAATATACCGGGTGCTGCTGGCATGGAACTGGATTCCACAATTACAGTGGATAAAAAAATAACCATAACTACACCGCCCGAAAAGAATGTAACTCTGACAAGACCCGAGGCGGCTTTCCCCGCTTTTACTGTGGAAAGCGGCGGAAAGTTGATACTGCTGCCTGCCGATGACCAAACCATAACGGTAAGGGGAGACAATGAACCCTACTTCATTGGCGGACAGCCGCTTATTCAGGTGAACGCCGGGGGGGAACTTGAAATAAATAACGGTGTTTTTATCACCGATACCTACACCAATAATCAGCCTGCGATACTGATAGATGGAGCAGGCAGTAAATTAACCATGAACGGCGGAGAAATCTCAAACCATACCCGTTTTGCACCATTGCGCATACTAAACGGAGGCAGCTTTGTAATGTCGGGGGGGATAATTACCGGAAATGTAAATGGTAATCATTCATCAGGTTCCGTTATTCTTGTTACGGGCACCGACAATTCGGGCAACGGCAGTTCCTTCACCATGACCGGCGGTGAAATAAGCGGTAACATTACTTCAAGCTCGCCGCCAGGAGGCGGAGGTGCAATACGCGTGAATAATAACGCCAGCTTCATCATGGAAGGCGGGGTTATTAGGAATAATTACCTGCGCCCCGATGGTGTCGGCGCTATCGGTAACGGCGGCGCGGTTTATGTGCAGGCAGGCGGCACGTTCAGGAAAACCGGGAACAGTATCATTTACGGCATAGACGCTAAGGACGATTTAGGCGCAGACGGAAAGGCAAACTGGAACAGGGTCTTAGAAGACGGCACAGGCGCCGACGGTTCAGGTCATGCTGTGTATATCGGCGGCGCAACGCCCAGATTCCGGGACACTACTGCGGGCGAGGACGTAGACTTGGACAGCGGGTCGGATGATGGTTGGGGAGAGTGATTCAAATAGCAGAGAGTAACGGTAACTTTTGCAAAACTGAAGTTTTGCAAAAGCCTCAAAAGTGAATCTTTTCCCCTTTTCTTCCGATAATGAAAAGGGGGTATGCCTTGAAAAAATTATTTTTGGTTATAATCGCTGTTTTATTGACAACATCTCTTTATGCGCAGGAACTTGGCTTCCATAATTTCCCTTGGGGAACCAGCATGGAAACATTCACATCAAGAATGGGCAGCCCTGTCCATGTTGAAGAATACAACGGGCTTCAATCTTTGATATACGAAAACATGCAGGTAAGCGGATATCCGGCATTTATGCTCGTCTACTTTTCGCAAAACGGGCTGGAAGGCGGCACCTACTATTTCCACGCCTTCGGACTTGATGAACTTATGGATTGTTACACCGCAGTACAAACGGAGCTTCTCGAAGTGCACGGCCCCACATTGCTCGTAGATTTAATGCTGAGGGAACTGCGCCCTTACGAAACCTCATGGGATTTGCCCGACGGCTATGTCTACCTAAAAGTGAACACCCGATGGAACGAACCCGTCACCCTCTGGTATTCATCCCCCTCACTGACAAGACAATTAAGAGGCTCCTGAGGAAATTGTCCCTCCGCCGATGACGATATCTCCGTCGTACATTACGGCAGCCTGCCCCGGCGTGATCGCACGCTGAGGCGAATCGAACTCAATATGCAGGCTGTCTTCCCCCGTCTGTTCGGCGACCGCCGCCTGAGCATCCTGCAAATAGCGCGTCTTTACCATTACGCGCAACGGTTTGTGTAAATCCGCACAGGCGATTAAATTGATGTCTTTTGCATCAAGCGATTTGCTGAAAAGCGCAGAGTCAGGGCCAAGCGTTACAGTGTTGTCCTGCATTGACTTCGCCGCGACATAAACCGGCACGTTAGCTGCAACGCCAAGACCGCGGCGCTGTCCGGTTGTGTAGCGGATAAGCCCCTTGTGCCTCCCGATAACTTTCCCATCCATGTCGATGATGTCTCCGTGCGAATATGTTTTACCTGTATAAGATTCAATAAAACTGCCGTAATCGCCGTCTGGTACAAAACAGATGTCCTGGCTTTCGCTTTTCGCCGCATTAATAAATTTTTTGTCCTCTGCAATTTTTCGCACTTCGCTTTTTGATAATTCACCAAGCGGAAACCTCACCCTTTGAAGCTGCTGCTGAGTCAGGCAGTAAAGCACATAACTTTGATCTTTTTTTTCATCCAGCGCTTTCTTAAGCAAAAACCTTCCGGCGGAAGCATCATGCGTAACGCGCGCATAATGGCCTGTAACAAGAAGATCAAATTCAAACTGGTGAGTACGCAAAAGAAGCAGGTTGAACTTAATACGGCGGTTACATTCAATGCAGGGGTTCGGCGTTTCGCCGGCTTCATAAGTTTCAATAAAATGACGGACAACCTGCTTTTCAAATTCCTCGGTAAAGTTAAGCACATAATGATCGATGCCAAGGTTGAAGGCGACGTTTCGCGCATCATTTACATCCGCAAGAGAACAGCAGCGACTCTCGCCTTTAAATAGCTTAAGCTCCTTAAGGAGCTTAAGCGTTATGCCAACACATCTGTACCCCCGGTCAATCATAAGGGATGCGGCGACAGAGCTGTCAACACCGCCGGACATCGCGATTATCGCTTTTTCAGACATTCATTAAGTATATGGAAAATCCACTTGCTCGGAAACCCGCCGGTTGTTAAGCGGAGCTTTTAATCCCCAAAAAAAACCCCACTTGATTTAGGTTCTCATTGGAAGTTATACTCTAAGTCAAGGAGAAACGTATGCCGCAAACCTCGAACCAGAAGTTCGCAACCATGACTTTTGACGAAAAACTTGCCTTATCCAATAAGGCTTGTTTATTAAGACAAGCTGGAGATGAAGAAGGATATAGTCGTATTACAAGGTCAATCCCTATGCCCCCCTATTTGGCGAAGGTTTATAAAGAAAAAGTTGGAGTAAAAGAACTTATAGAAAGCGGTTGGAATTTATCAGAAGCAGAGGCGGAATTTGGCGCGGATTGGCTTAGTAAATAGCGTTTATGAGGCGGCGGCATAACGCAGAGCCTGCATAATATCTTCCCATTCAAGATAAGGATAATCGGACAGAAGTTCTTCAATGCTCACCCCCGCGCCAATCTGTCCGACAATCATGCCGACAGTTACCCGCATCCCCCGAATACAAGGCTTGCCTCCCATAACAGCGGAATCTTGGGTAATACGGTCAAAATTTTCAATATCCATAGTATTAAGAAGCGTAACATGAAAAATGGGGAATTTACAAGAACAAGGAGAAAAAAATCATTTTTGAAGAAGACAAAGTAATTGTTGAAAAACGCCTGTTATCAATACTTATCAAGTGATCAACGATATTAAAAATGAATGAGGAATATTCATATTATGGATTGTAAAGTCTGACTATCGTCGGTATATTAAACTATATCTATATAATTATATTCAGTAACTTTCCGCTTAGTAAGGAGCTTTTATGACCTCAAGAGAACTGGTTTACAAGACACTGGAATTTGAAAACAAAACCTGCAGAGCGCCGAGACAACTTTGGCTTCTTGCGTGGGGGGTATTCAACTATCCCGATGAATTCAAAGCTATTCTAAAGGATTATCCCCCCGATATTGTAAATGCCGAAGTTACATTCAAAGAAAAAACTATAGCAATCGGAGATCCTCATGAAATAGGAAAAACCATCGATGACTGGGGATGCCGCTTTACAAACGTACAACGGGGCGTTCATGGCGAAGTCAAAGAACCTATCGTTTCGCCTGACGATGAGGATTGGGAAGATACAAGCAAAGTACATATCCCGACAGAATTGCTGAGTTTTGAAATTGATGAAGTGAATCGTTTTTGCGCCTCCACAGAAAAGTTCGTAATAGCAAGCTGTTGTCCAAACCCGTTTGAGCGGCTTCAGTTTATTCGCGGTTCGGAGCAGCTTTTAATGGATTTGGCGCTGCGTCCGCCCGGGCTTTTCAAATTTCTAGATACAATGCACCAATTTTATTGCGAGCTTCTTGAAAAATGGGCAAAAACGGATGTAGATGCCCTCACCATAATGGATGACTGGGGAACCCAGCGCAGCCTGCTTATCAATCCTGATACATGGGTGGAAATCTTCAAGCCTTTGTACAAAGATTACATTGACATAGCCCACAGAGCGGGGAAGAAAATGTTCATGCACTCCGACGGACACATCCTTGCCATTTATCCCCACCTTATTGAACTTGGCCTTGATGTCATTAACTCTCAAATTTTCTGCATGGGGATTGATGAGCTTATACATTTTAAAGGAAAGATTACCTTCTGGGGAGAAATTGATCGCCAGCATTTACTTTCGTTCGGCAGCCCTGCAGAAATTCATGAAGCCGTCGAAAAAGTTTACAACAGTCTTTGGCATAACGGCGGGTGCATAGCCCAATGTGAATTCGGTCCCGGAGGCAAACCCGAAAACGTCCGCCAGGTTTTTGCAAGCTGGGATGCATTAATAAAACAGAGATAAAACTTTTATCATGTAAATGTATATAGAGGAAATTATGGAAAACAAATATAGTAATTTTCATTTTAAACAGGATTGGGAAAATAATGATGTTCTTTCCATAAACCGTGAACAGGCGCACAGCCGATGGGGAGCTTACGAAAGTGAAACACAAGCTCTTGAAGGCGTTTATGGTTCATCGTTATACATGAAAAGCCTAAACGGAAGCTGGCAGTTTAAAACATACCGTAACCCAAATGATGTTGATGATTTTTATCTTCCCTCATATAGCAAGACGGCTGATTTTAAGCCCATCAATGTACCCGGCAACTGGGAACTTCAAGGAATTGAAAATTCCAGATTTGAAAAATCCAGAATTGAAAATTCCCGATTTGATAAACCCATCTATACCAATCATGTGTACCCGTGGAAAATCAATTACGAAGCAAAACATACACTGCAGGCAAAAGAGGGTGAATGGGTACATAATCCGCCTTATGTTGCTCAGGATTACAATACGGCAGGATGTTACCGCCTTTCGTTTAACGTGCCGGATTCGTTCCAAGACAGAGATGTTTACCTGCGTTTTGAAGGCGTTGAAACGGTTTATTATTTGTGGGTAAACGGAAAACCCGTAGGGTATTCTCAGGATTCAAAACTTCCTTCGGAATTCAATATCACGCCTTTTTTACAGGAAAAAGAAAATCTCCTTGCCGTACAGGTTATCCGTTTTGCAGATTCAAGTTATCTTGAAGATCAGGATTATTGGTATCTTTGCGGAATATACCGCGATGTATGGCTGATTTCTAAACCCCGCCTGCATATTGCAGACTGGAAAATTTCAGCACTGCCGGAAATTCCTGCATGGGTTGACCCTTGTAAAGATGCCGATGTTCCCGGAAGGTTATGTGCAGATATTATCACCTCACGCGCTGCATCGTATGCCGAATGTAAAGTACGTTTAACGCTTTACGACGGCAAAACAAAAATTGCGCAAGGCGAGTCGGATGTAATGGCTTCTGCTCAGTATCGATCTGATCTTGTACCAAGCGCAAATACAGGCAAAGTAATATTACGGCAGCTTTCAATAAAAAAATGGTCGCCGGCTTCTCCCAAACTTTATACGGCAGTTATAAGCCTTATTGATAAAGACGGTAAAACACTGGATATAGAACGTTCCAGAATTGGATTTAAAAAGATCGAAGCGCTGGACGGCGTTGTACACATCAACGGCGAGCGGCTTCTTGTTCACGGAGTAAACCGCCACGAGCATTACTGGAAAAGCGGAAGAACGGTGTCGGCTGAACACATGCGGCAGGAAATTCACGAGATGAAAAAGATGAACATCAATGCAGTGCGCACCAGCCATTACCCTAACAGTCCTGTTTGGTACGAGTTATGCGATGAATTAGGCATACTCATTGTCTGCGAGGCAAACCTTGAAACGCACGGAGTCAGCGGAGAGTTGACTCACAATCCTGCCTATGCCCTTGCCTTCCTTGATCGTGCTGTGCGGATGATATTGAACTATAAAAACCATGTTTCGATTTTTTCATGGTCGCTTGGAAACGAAAGCGGGACAGGAGCTAACCACGCTGCAATGTACGGCTTTATAAAAGAATACGATCCGCACAGACTCTGCCAGTACGAAGCGGGGGAACCGGGGAAAAATATTTCCGATATACGCGGCAATATGTACCCTCCGGTTGATTACATCATAAAGCTTCTGTGTGATCCCAAAGACACGCGCCCTGTCATTCTTGTTGAATACCTTTACCAGATTTGCAATGCAGGCGGAGGGCTGGAACACTTCATCCGTCTGTGCAATGACTATCCGCGTTTTCAGGGAGGCTTTGTTTGGGATTGGCAGGATAAATGCCTTGTAGGAAAAACTGAAGACTGCAGTGAATTTTTTGCTTATGGCGGAGATTTTAACGATGATTTTGTCGAAGAACAAAATCCAAAATTCATGACGTGTAACGGAATAGTGCTTCCCGATCTCAGATGGAAACCTGTCGCTTATGAATTAAAACAAGCGTATTGCCCAATAAGGTTTGAAAAATCCAGCCGCCATGCATGGAATAATCCTGAACCCGGCAAATACCTTGTTCGCCGGGTAAATTGCCTTCATGGAATTGACGGCAATGATAACCTTGAATGTACTGCGCTGTTACGCGAAGACGGCTATGTCATTGCAAAACAGCCAGTGGAAATTCCGCATCTTAAAACAGGCGAAGAGACCGTTATCAACAATCCTTTTACAGACGCAAAAAAACCCGGTCGGGAATATTCCATTACCTTTGTTCTCAACCTGAAACAAGACACGTTTTATGCTTCAAAAGGATATGAAGTCGGCGCATGGCAATTCCTGTTAAAAAAAGCAGCGAAGGAAGCGCCGGCTGTTTTAATAACTGACAAAGCGGCTTCTGCAAACGATGTAGAATGTACTGAATCAAGAGAAGGCTGGACAATCAATGCCGGCGGAATTACAGCAGTAGTTTCAAAACAGAGCGGACTTATAACCGAGCTTTCCAAAAACGCAGCCGTATACCTTAAATCGGGAAGCAAGCCCAACCTTTCAAGACCGGTTACCGGACTTGATGCCCAACACGATTGGGGCTGGTATACCGACTCCGAAAAAATGAGGCGGCTTGAATATCGGATTGTTTCTTACATACCCTTAATTAATACGCCTGGTAGTGAAAATATTGTTATACTGGAATTTGAATTTGTCATGGAACATCAGGGAATCCCCGGCGCACACGGCAGGCTGGCATATCGTTTTAGTGAATCGGGTAAAATCACAACGGTTTTTCACATTCATATTGATTCAAGCATTACCGCCATTCCCAGAGCAGGCGTAGCATTGATCTTAAACGAGGGGTTTGAAAACCTTGAATACTACGGCTACGGCCCCATAGAAAATTACCCTGACCGTATGCTTGCAAGCCAGCTTGCAGTTCACCGGACAACAGTTACCGGTCAGCACTTCCCGTTTGTGCCGCCTTCGGAAACCGGCGGACATGAAAAAACACGCTGGCTAAAACTTGAAAGGCAGGACGGCAAAAGCATTAAAGTCAGTTCTGTTACACCCTTCCATTTTGATGCACGGCACAGCTCTATAGAGGATTATCTAACTGCTTCGCACGATCACAAGTTAATCCGCCGCCCGGAAACTTTTTTACACATAGATGCAGCTCACGGCCCTATCGGTTCAGAAATGGCATGGAGCAGCCTTATGCCCAAACAGTACGAGTTAGGCGGCGGTTCGTATCATCTTGAATTTGATCTTGAACTGGAATAAAATAGAATAAAAAGTAAAAAGGCAGGAGCAACATGGAAACCATCAGTACAAAAGACCGGGAAATATTACGAAATCTTGCGAAGCACAAACTGGAACTGCACCACAGCGAAAGAAATCAGCAAAACTTAAAAGACTGGCTGCTTCATAATACTTTTCGTTTAGAACGTCCGATGATCCATATTGAGTTTGGAACATTTTGGTCTGAATTAATTCCTAAGCGTCTGGAATGTGAAGGCGCTCTGGCGCGAAAGTTTGAGGAGAGTCTTTGGGAAAGTTTTATTAACTACGAAGTAATTGGCGATGATCATCCTGTTACCAATTACTTCCCGGTAAACTGGCACACAAGACATATACCTTTTGGCATTAATGTGAAAATCATCCATTCCCGCAATGAAAAAGGCGACAATACACTTGGACATAAATTTGAACATCCAATCGTTGATCTGGAAGATGATTTTCACAAGTTAGGCCCATCAATAGATTCCATTGATAAAACCGCTACAACGGAATATGCCGATACAGCAGCAGACGTCTTCGGCGATATTCTTCCGGTAAAGACAGGCACAGACGCACTGTACTCTTGTCCCACACGGTTCATTGTGTTTTTAATGGGCATGGAAACAATGTTGTTTTCTATGTATGACTATCCCGAATTGTTCCACAAGATGATGAAACAATTCGCTGACGATACGGTTTCGTATTTCCGCTTTCTGGAAAAAAACGATGCGCTGGCTCCTACAACCGATGCAGAAAGGCTTGGACAGGGAACTTGGTGTTTTACCGATGAACTGCCGTCTTCAGGGCAGATTACATCCAAAAAAATGTGGGGCTATCTTGATTCGCAGGAAACGGTAGGCGTTTCGCCAGCTATGTATGAAGAAATGATTTTCCCGTATTACAAAACAATTGCAGATGAATATGGTTTATTGTCTTATGGCTGCTGCGAACCTGTTCACGCTATATGGGAGAACTGTCTTTCTAAACTGGAAAACCTGCGAAAAGTTTCTGTTTCGCCCTGGTGCGATGAAGAATATATGGGAGAGGTATTAAAGGGGCGTAAGACAATATTTCACAGAAAGCCAAGCTCCAATTACCTTGGTGTTGGGACTAACCTCGACGAAGACGCTTTCAGAGATCATATCAGAAAATCAATCAAAGCTGCAAAAGGATGTACACTGGAAATCACCCAGCGGGATATATATACCATCAACAATGACGAACCCAAAGTCCGGCGGTATGTTGAACTTATAAGAGAAGAGATCGCCAGCCATTGGTAAAAAGATTTTAACTTTTTGATGTGGTCTTTAGTACCTTATGCCTGCGTAAAAAAGCTTCAAGATTCATGGATGAGATAAAGTAATTTTTTTCACAATATATTTACCAACCATTTCTCTGATATACTCACTTTATAACAGATAGGAAACAAGCAAGTGGATAAAGCGTATGTTGACAAAATCACTACCGGATATATAGAAAAAATATTCGGGTTCGCCCTCTCTAAAACGATGGACACAGTAAAAGCGGAAGAACTTGCTTCACGGATCATTTTCGATTTGTATGTATCACTCTTAAAAATTGATGATGTGTATAATATTGACGGCTATGTTTACCGTGTTGCAAGCAATGTGTATGCGCGGTTTGTCGATGAAGAAGTGAAAGGCAGGTACATCTCGCTTGACGAAGTGGGAATATCATGCGAAAGCGATTTTACAAAAGACATCGAAAAAGATGAAACTTATATCCGCCTTCGGCGTGAAATTTCCTATCTTGGCAAAACCCAGCGTGAAATTATTGTCATGCACTATTTTGAAAAGTTAAAACAATTTGAAATTGCAGAGAAATTGAATTTGCCGCTTGGGACAGTTAAATGGCATCTTTTTGATGCCAGAAATCAAATCAAGGAAGGTATTAATAAAATGCGCGAAAAAGGAACATTGGGCATGAAGCCTGTAAAATTTACAAGTATGGGGCACAGCGGAAATCCGGGACCCAGCAGGAAAGATACATCGTATTATCTTTCAAAACTTATTTTGGTGTCTGCGGCGATATGACTCGCGGATATTCAGAATCATACCCTGTTTATGCCTGGCAGATTGATACATATTATGATAACAGAAAAGGCGGATGGGAAGATGCTACGTTTACAGATTATGAGTATCTGTACGAGTTTATGACCGGAAAAATTACCAAAAAAGATGTACATGCAGATAAGTTCAAACGTTTGTTTGATAAAGGCTATATCGTGTCAAAAGGCGATTCGGAATATGTTAATATAATTGTAACATCATTGTCCGAAACAGAATTTTTAAAAATGCTTCCTGCAATTCCCGATGAATTAAAAGCGGTAAGTGAAGAACTTGATACAAAAATATTTGAACTGAATAAATCAAGTTATCCGCCTCACATGCAGAATCTGTGCAGGGCAAGAAGTACAGATTGTATTTCAGAGTATCATATAAGAACTCGCGTGTTGGAGCAATTACTTTCAGGCGGAAGGTTAAAACCTTTGACCGGTACGCAAAAACACTCTGTCAACACAATCCTGTTTTGTGATAGAATACCAGAATAACATGAAAAGAATATTAACAGCATACAGGGATTTGCTCGGCATCATATTCGCAGAAGCGCCAATAATGGTTGTGTTGACTTTTGGCGTTTCTATTGCCGGCGGATTATTGACCCCAATTGGAATTTATGTAAATCAAAATGTTTTTGACGGCGGGCTTGCGGTTGCGAACGGCAGGATGGCTTTTTCGGATTATTCGATCTACCTTGTCATGTTTGTTGTGATAGCGATTTTACCGGCTTTATTCAACGGTTTTATCTGGAATTATGCAGAACCGCGTTCGCTTTTGATTTTAAGAACAGCTTACAAAGCGCGTATGTTAAAAAAACTCAAGACAATGAAATACGAGCATTATGAAAGTGAAGCATCCGCCGAAATTATTGACAAGGCGTATAACCGAACCGAACACGCGGCAAGACATCTTTGGCCAATGTATATAAATATATCGTTTTCTGCAATGGTTGCAAGTGCAGGCTCTTTGATAATCATTTTTAATATTAAATGGTGGCTCTTGCTCACAGTTTTGGTTCCGTTCATCCTTGAAGTATTTATTGCATCAAAAATCAATTACAATATTTATACCGAACTGGAAACATATTGGAAGAAAGAACGCAGATATTCTACGCTTGGCTGGTATCTACGGTCGAGAGATTTTGTTAAAGAATTAAAAGCATTCGGCAATGCGGGTTATTTAATAAATACATATAAAAGCAGATTGAATGAAAGAAACCGTGATTATGAGCGCTATTATTTTAAGAACATCAGAAAAATATTACTTGGCGGCAACTTAACTAAATTCGCTTCTATCGGCAATGCGATAATTTTACTTTTAATGTTTATAAACGGACAAATAACAGTCGGGTTATTTATTGCCGTAACAGGTTTGATATTCGATCGCATTTACGATGGATGGCAGGGTCTTAACGGCTGCGCGTTTATTTTTAAATGGGCGCCTTTCCATATTAACACTTATGATTATTATGACAAATTTTTTAAGTTATCCGATGAACCTGAAGGCGCAGAAACAGAACTTCCCGAATCTTTTGACATCGAATTCAAAGATGTTTGGTTTAAATATCCCGGTACGGAAAAAGATATATTAAAAGGTTTAACACTAAACATAAAAAACGGAGAAAAAGCATCCATCGTGGGTGAAAACGGCGAAGGCAAAACAACAATGATCAAGCTCCTGCTTGGACTGTTTTCACCAGATAAAGGCGAGATTTTTGTCGGCGGAAAAAACCTTGATGAATATCCGTTAAACGTAAGAACAAAAATTTTCGGACCTGTCTTTCAGGATTTCCCGCGATACAGCATCACGCTTAAAGAAAATATCGGCATTGGCGGCATAGAAGAAATTGACAACGACGAAAAAATTAAAGAAGCGGCGGTAAAAGGCAAAGCCGACGAGTTCACAGAAAAATTTGAAAACAAATACGACACTTTGCTCGGCAGGGATTTTGACGGCGGCGTTGACATATCGGGAGGTCAATGGCAGAGGATCGCCATCTCTCGTGCATTCATGGGCGGAAAACCTGTACTCCTGCTTGACGAACCGACATCACAACTTGACCCGATGGCAGAAGCGAATTTATACAATGAATTTGCAGGCATGGTGGAAAACAAAACGGCTGTATTTATTACGCACAGATTGGGCTCGACAATGATCACCGACAGAATCTTCGTTATAAGCGACGGTAAAATTGAAGAAACAGGTACGCATGATGAATTAATGCAAACAGACGGCATTTATTCCCGAATGTTCAACGCGCAAAAGCAATGGTATAAAAAAGACGGGGAGGCTGAAAATGTCTAAAAATAAAAAAGATAAAACAGAAGAAAAAAAACCTGTTTATGAAATAAAATTCGATGACAACACAGCCGATTTTGAAAAAGACATACTAAAAGAAAACCCGCCGAAACTTTCTTATTTAATCCGGCTTTTTAAATATGTTTTTTCATCGGCAAAATTTATCTGCGGAATTTTTTTAGGGCTGGCAATATTCCTTAGTTTATTGCAGCCTGTAATTGCGTTAATATGGGGAAGGTACATTGACAACGCAAACATCTATTCAAGCCTTGCAGAAAGACAGACAGTTCAGATAATTTCGTTGATTGGGCTTGCTGTTTTTTATTGGCTGATTAAATTTATTTGCGATTTAATTAACCGTTATCTTTACGGCGGCGAAGACATCGAACGTATAAGCAAAGTTCAGGATCACAGGCTGCAGGAAAAGTTTCAGGCAAAGTTATTTACAAAAATATCAAAACTATATCCCGATTATATGGAAGTCCCGAAAATTAACGATATTATTAACCGCAGTTTTGATTCAATGGGCGGTGAATGGAGTTCGCTTCAAAGGGGCGTAATTATAGAAGGTTATATTATAATCGCAAGAATTATTTCTGTTGTTACTGTTGCGGCTTCTCTTTATATTTTTAATCCGCTTCTTTGCTTTATCGTTCTTGCAGCTCCTGTCCCAACGCTTTATACAACATATATAGGCAACAAATTAAATTTTAAATTTTCACGTGATAATGCCAAGATTCTGCGCGAAGCCGGATATTATCAGGGTGTTTTGCTTGGCGGATCATCAAAAGAAGTAAAAGCGTTAAACCTGTTTGAATTTTTCTTTGCAAAATGGAAAACGTTAGCTGACGATTACCTCATCAAAGAAAAGAAAAACCAGATGAATGTATTTTTGCTTGGCGCAGTGAGCAGCTTTATTGCAAATATTACAAGCCTCGCGGCGATTGTATTTGCCATCATCCTTATGACGCAGGGAAGTCTTTCTGTCGGCGCTTTAAGCGCTGTGCTTGTGCTTGTTAATACTTTGATGCATAGTACATCGTATTTGTTCGGCTCTATAGCAAATTTCGTTTCAAAGAAAAATGAATCCGCACAATTTTTTGAGCTTATCGATCTGAACGAACAATTTTTAACAAGCGGCGAAAATAATAAAACCCCAATGTCTATTGAAAAAATGGAAGCTAAAAATATATCTTATCGTTATCCCTTAACAGACGAGTACAGAATAAAAGGCGTAAATTTTACAATAAAAAAAGGCGAAAAGGTTGCGTTTGTCGGAGAAAACGGAGCAGGCAAGACAACGTTTATCAAACTTCTGACAGGTATGCTGGAATCTTCCTCTGGCGAAATTTTTATAAATGACAACAATGTAAAAAATATTTCAACCTCCGAAAAATACAATTCACTGTCCTATGTGTTTCAGGAGCTGGCAAAGTTTAACACATTCACAATTGCCGAAAATGTGTTTCTTGGCGATGTGGAAAAGGAAAGGGACGAAAGCCGGATCGATTCCGCCCTTGAGTTTTCGGGTTTTGACGGCGCGGATAAAAACGAAATGCTCGGAAAAGACATCGGCGGAACGGAGTTGTCCGGCGGTCAGTGGCAAAAAATAGCGATTGCGCGTGCGTATTACCGCGACAGGGATTTCATCATCCTTGACGAGCCGACAAGCAACTTAGACCCGCTCGCCGAGGCGGAAGTTTTCAAGCAATACATAGCAATGACAGAAGGCAAAACAGTGATAATGGTTACCCACAGAATCAGCGTCGCTTCGCTTGCCGGAAGGGTGGTGGTTTTTAAGGACGGCGAAATCGTCGAGGACGGCTCCCACGAAAGCTTATTATCAGGCGGCGGCGAATACGCACGGCTGTATTCCACGCAGGCTCAGTGGTACGACAGGTAGTTACGGTTAAATTCCCGTTTAACTAAATTTTATATAATTTTCACTTGACAAACCGGTCATTATATGGCAATGATATATATTCATTAATGCTGTTTAAAGAGGGAATAAAATGGCTGCAACAGGTAAAAAAAAGAAAAAAATCCCGCCGATTGATCAGGACTTTCTGGATAAAATGGAAGCGGCTTTAAACGCTTTAAGATCCGAAATTGTCGACAACTTAATAGCAAGCAGCGAGGATTTTAAGGAAATAATGGAAGGCATCGAGCCAAAAGATATAGCCGACATAGCCTCCGACGACACCGACAGGAAAATGATCGAAGCAATCGGCACACAGAAGGTAAAAAGCCTAAAGCTAATCGAGTCGGCTATTACGCGCATCAAACAGGGTAAATACGGCCACTGCATCAAGTGCGGCAAGCGAATCCCGCAGGATCGCCTTATAGCAATCCCCTACGCCTTAATGTGCATTGAATGTAAATCCGAAGAAGAACGGCGCAACCGCTGATTTAATAAGAGAGACAAAATGGCAAAAAAAGCAATTGTTTTACTTGCTGACGGTTTTGAAGATGTCGAAGCTGTAACGCCTGTTGATTACCTTCGCCGCGCAGGAATAGATGTTACAACAGTGTCGATCTCTGAAAATCTGACTGTAACAAGCAGATGGGGCGGCATAAAAGTGATAGCTGACACTACATTGGCAAGCTTGTACACAAGCAGCATGCAAACAAGCGGACAAAGTGACTTTGACGCGGTGATTATCCCCGGCGGATTACCCGGCGCAACAAATCTTGCCGCATCTAAAAAGACAGGCGCACTGCTCAAGGAAATGGCGGCGACAGGAAAATTGATTTGCGCAATCTGCGCATCTCCTGCTGTGGTGCTTTCGCCACTCGGTCTGCTTGCCGGAAAAAAATTCACCTGCTACCCGGGTATGGAAGAAAAAGCGCAGGATGGTACATGGTCGCAGGACAATGTTGTTGTCGACGGCAACATCATCACAAGCCGCAGCGCGGGAACAGCAGGACGCTTTGCAATTGCAATCATTGAAAAATTGCTTGATGAAGCTGCAGCGAAAAAGATAGCGGAAGCTGTGTTGTTATAATCACTTCGTCAAAACTTTTGCAAATTTTTTAAGTTTTCCGCTTTTGATGTGCGTGCCGGGCACTTCGAGGATTTGACGTGCAACTTTGTTGCCAAGTGCGGCGGATTCCGAAAGTGATTTGCCCCGAATCCACGCGGAGACGAAAGCGGCGCAGAATGCGTCTCCTGCACCCACCGTGTTATGCGGAATAATTGTGAAAGTTTCTTCACGGTAGATATTTCCGCCCGCTATAACGATTGCGCCGCGTCCTCCAAGTTTGACAACTATGATGGGAAATAACTCGCCGTCTGTAATAATTTTTAGTATCGGGCAGACATCACGCAGAATAAACGCTTCTTTTTCTTTTTCCGATGAATTTATTTCATCGTCGTAATTTTTATTTATCGTATTGTAAAAAGCAATCGCTTCGTCGGCATTCATAAAAATGAACAGAGGATAGTTGCGGCTGTAGTGTAAAATTTCTTCGGTTTTTCTTTTAACTTGAAAAACCGAAGCAACATCAAGAGCTACAGGAATTCCGCGACGACTTGCAAGCCATAAAATGCGCTGCACCAGCGGACGGCGGTCGAGAATGTAGCCGTCAAGGACAACTACATCCGCGCTTGTGATTAATTCTTCTGTGATGTGGGATTCATTCAATTCAAGCGCCGCACCGGGGCACGCAGCAAAACGTATTACACCGTCAATCATGCACGCAATACAAACGCCAGTCTTCCCGTTTGTTTGCAAAAGATTCACAGCAACGCCAGCCTTGACAAGTTCACTTTTAAAAATTTTTGCAAATTCATCTACACCGCCGGCTGCATCAGATCCCACGCTGCCGTAAAATGATACATCCATTCCAAGCATTGAAGAAATTTTTGAAACATTTGCAGCGCCACCGCCGGATGTTTTTACCATACCGGAAAAATCCAGCGAAGGATCGAGCAGGAGTTTGTCCACAATGTCCTGTTCAACATGCTGAACAGGATCGATGATCCCGTACCTTGAGGCGAGTGCGTTATCTGTCTTTACAAAAACATCAACAAGAGGATTGCCAATGGAAAGTAATTCAAATTTCTTCAAATCTTACCTGTACAAAACTATTTAGGGCGGACAATGATATCCGCCAAAGCCGGATTTTTCTCCAGTTCATACTTTAATCCTTCGGCGCGTCCCTTGTTCACATAATCTTTGCTCTGGAATGAATATGTAAAATTGGTGTGCGTATCGTAGGTTCCCTTCATAAGGGCGTATGCATCCTCGGTCATTACAAGTTCTTCATCTGTCGGGATTATATAAATCGGGATTTTTGATTCGGGCTTGCTTATGCAGGTTTCGGCATTTCTTGTGCAGGCTGTCTTGTTCTTTTGGGGATCAAAAACAATGCCAATGCCGTCAAGACCGTCGAGGATCTTTTCCCTCATAAACCATGCAAATTCGCCGACGCCTGCCGTTAGGACAAGGGCATCCACCCTGCCAAGAACAGCCTGATACGCGCCGATATATTTTTTTACCCGATGCGCCTCGATATACTGTGCGCGTAACGCCTGCTTGTCTCCACCAACTGCGGCTGCCTGAATATCGCGCCTGTCCGCAAATTTTCCCGTAAGCCCAATGAGCCCGGCCTTTTTGTTCAATGCACTTTCAATCTCTGCGGCGGACATTCCTGTCTTTCGCATAACATAGAAGGGAAGCGAAGGATCAACATCGCCGGAGCGTGTTCCCATCACAAGACCTTCAAGGGGGGTGATGCCCATTGATGTATCGAAGGACAATCCGTCTTTTACGGCATTTACTGACGCGCCGTTTCCAAGGTGGCAGATTATCACGTTTGTTTTTAGGGGATCTCTGCCAAGAAGCACGGCGGCGCGTTTTGCCGTGTAAAGAAAACTCGTGCCATGAAAGCCGTAGCGGCGAACCTGATATTTTTCGTACCACTCTGTGGGGACTGCATACATAAAACTTTCAGGCGGCATGGTTTGATGCCACGCTGTGTCCATGACAGCGCAGTGCGGCACATCGGGAAGCACTTTTTTCGCCGCTTCAATTCCCATGATGTTTGCGGGATTATGCAGAGGGCTTAGATCCTGCATTGCGGTAAACGCTTCCATCGCCGCATCATTTACGATTACAGATTTTGTAAATTTATCGCCGCCATGCACCACGCGATGCCCAACGGCTTTGATAACAGACATATCGCTTATTACGCCTGTATCTTTGCCTGTAATTGTTTTAATGATGAGTTCTATTGCATCCGTATGAGTCGGGCAGTCATGCTCAAAGGTAACTTCCCCTTTGCCCTTTGCCTTATGGGTGATGAAAGACCCGCCGATTGTTACTTTTTCCACAATGCCCACTGCAAGAACATCCTTGGATTCCCAGTCATAAACTTGATATTTCGCTGATGATGAGCCGCAATTCAAGGTTAAAATTATCATATCCACCGCCTTTTATGTGATTTATTAATGATTGTACCATAACCGGGAATTTTTTGTAAGATAGGTGCGAAAAGTGTTTGCCTCCAACGGGATTACTTTAAAATCTCCCAATAGCCGCCTTGTCTGCACTCGCGCGGCGGATAATGTTTTTTTCTTTTAATCTTTTTTGCAGATAGCAAAAGACAATAAAAAAACCCCCGGCAAACACCGGGGGTTGTAAATCAAACTAAAACAAATTAGAACGGTCTTTCTGCAAGATACTTGTATTCTTTCCAAACCCTTTCGGTCTGCGCCTTTGCTTTTGCAAGTAGTGCGTCAGCGCGTGTGGGATCGGCTGCCTTGAGGCTTCTGAAGCGGTTTTCTTTGTACATGAAATCTTCAAGACTTGTGGTCGGGTCTTTTGAATCAAGCTGGAAGGGATTCTTGCCCTGATCTTTCAGACGCGGATCGTAGCGGTAAAGCGGGAAAAGTCCGCTTGTTACAACTGCTTTACCCTGTTCAAGCCCCTTGCTCATGTCGATGCCGTGGCTGATACAGTGTGCGTATGCGATGATCAGCGAAGGACCGTTGTAGGATTCCGCTTCGCGGATTGCCCTGATTGTCTGCGCCATGTTTGCGCCTAACGAAATCTTTGCGACATACACATAACCGTAACTCATTGCAATTGCGCCGAGGTCTTTCTTTACAATGTCCTTTCCGGCGTAGGCAAACTTTGCGATTGCGCCGACAGGAGTCGCCTTGGACATCTGACCGCCGGTGTTGGAATAAACTTCGGTGTCCATGCAGAGCAGGTTTACGTTCTTGCCCGAAGCAATTACGTGATCCAATCCGCCGAAACCGATGTCGTATGCCCAGCCGTCGCCGCCGAATGCCCAGACAGACCGTTTGATAAAGTGGTCTACAAGGGAGAGCAGCAATTTTGCCGTCGGTTTTGAATCGTTCTTTAAGGCGGCTTTGAGTTCGTCAACATTTTTGCGCTGTTCGTCAATTGCCGCATCGTTGGCTTGATCGTTTGCAAGGATCTTGTCGATGATTGCACCTGCGATGCCCTCGCTCTTTGCTTTTACTGCCATTTCGCGGGCATGGACTGCGAGTTTGTCGCTTGTAAGCCTGAAGCCCATTGCAAATTCTGCGGCATCTTCAAAGAGGCTGTTCGACCACACAGGACCGCGTCCGTCAGAACGCTGGCAGTACGGGGTGGTCGGCAGGTTTCCGCCGTAGATTGAAGAACAACCTGTTGCATTACCGATAAGCGCACGGTCGCCGAAAAGCTGTGAGATTAACTTGATGTATGGCGTTTCGCCGCAGCCGCCGCATGCGCCGGAGAATTCAAACAGAGGACGCTTGTACGCAAGCGCTTTTGCTGTTGTTAATTCAGCTTGTGCCGAAGCTTCGGGAAGACCAAGGAAGAAATCCCAGATTGCGACTTGTTCGGCGTGGTATTCAGCGTCATCGGAATAATTTCTCCATGTAAGAGCATGAGGTTTATCCGGGGCTTTACTCATCGGGCAGACGTTAAAACAAACGCCGCATTCGTAGCAGTCTTCGCAGCCGATGACCAAGGTTGTCTTTTGTCCATCAATTGGTTTGGGCTTAATCGCAGCAGTAAGGAAACCTTTCGGCGCCTTTGCAACATCTGCATCTGAAAGATTCTTCATACGAATACAGGCGTGAGGACAAACAACACTGCAATTACCGCACTGTATACAAACATCGGGATTCCACACAGGAACTCTTTCTGCGACCGAACGTTTTTCGTACTGGCTTGTCGCGGTGGGGAATGTTCCGTCTTCGGGGATGCTGCTTACAGGCAGCGTGTCGCCCTGCTGAATTGACATTGTACCGAGTGTATCCTTAATCCAGTCGTTCCTCGCTGTTGCAAAGGCAACCTTCATGTGGTGTTTGCTATCGGCGGTTGAAGGATATTTTACTTCTTCTACTTCACCTAACGCTGTGTCAACAGTCTTGTAGTTCTTTTCAACAACATCGGCGCCCTTCTTTCCGTAAGATTCCTTAATGTGTTTTTTCATAAGATCGACAGCTTCAGCTTCGGGAAGGATACCGGAAATTTTGAAATAGGCTGCCTGCATAACTGTGTTAATGCGGTTACCCATTCCAGTTTTACGCGCGATGTCCGCGCCGTCAATGACATAGAACTTCAGCTTCTTGTCGATAATGCGCTGCTGGACTTCCACCGGAAGTTCCTTCCATACATCAGCCGCTTTGAACGGGCTGTTCAAAAGGAAAGTTCCGCCTTCTTTTACACGCGGAAGCATGTCGTACATTTCCATGTAGGCGAATTTGTGAACGGCAAGGAAGTCCGCTGTGTTGATAAGGTACGGGCGGCGGATTTTGCCTTTGCCGAAGCGAAGGTGCGAAACTGTAAAGCCGCCGGATTTTTTCGAATCATAGGAGAAGTACGCCTGAACATTGAGTTCGGGTTTTGCTTCGCCGATGATTTTGATTGAATTCTTATTTGCGCCAACAGTGCCGTCCGCGCCAAGACCGTAGAACAGCGCTTCGTTTATGCCTTCTTCGGCAATGAAGAAATCTGGATCATAATCAAGGCTCTTGCCCTGAACATCATCTTTAATACCAACGATGAAGTTGGCGATTTTCTTACCGGAAAGATTATCAAAAGTTGCTTTAACCATAGTGGGGGTGAATTCTTTTGAACCGAGACCATAGCGTCCGCCGAGTACAAGCGGATTAGCGGCAAATTCACCTGCAGCCTGCATTTCAGCAATTGCGGTGCGGATGTCTTCGTAAAGCGGCTCGCCAAGTGAGCCGGGTTCTTTTGTGCGGTCAAGGACTGCGATTGCTTTTACGGTTGAAGGAAGAGCTTTTACAAACAGTTTTGCGTCAAAAGGACGGTAGAGCCGGACCTTGATCATACCGGTTTTTTCGCCCTTGCTGTTCAGATAGTCGATTGTTTCTTCTATAGTATCTGCGCCAGAACCCATTACGATGATTACTTTTTCTGCGTCTTTTGCGCCGTAGTAGTCAAAAATGTTGTAAGCGCGTCCTGTCAGTTTTGCGTATTTGTCCATTTCAGCCTGAACAATGGAAGCTACTGCGTCGTAGTATTTGTTGACTCCTTCCCTGCCCTGGAAATAGGTGTCGGGGTTTTGGGCTGTTCCGCGGATGCTTGGATTTTCGGGTGTAAGGCCGCGTTTTCTGTGTTCCATAACAAGGTCGTCATCGATCATTTGGTGCATGATTTCGTAGGAAACTTCTTCGATTTTCTGCAATTCGTGGCTTGTGCGGAAGCCGTCAAAGAAATGAAGGAAGGGGACGCGCGAGCGCAATGTCGCGGCGTGTGAAATTATCGCAAGATCCATGACTTCCTGCACGTTGTTTGAAGCAATCATCGCCCAGCCTGTCTGGCGGCAAGCCATCACATCCTGATGGTCGCCGAAGATCGAAAGGCTCGACGTTGCAAGCGCACGCGCCGAAATATGGAACACCGTCGAGGTGAGTTCCCCCGCGATTTTATACATATTGGGAATCATCAGCAAAAGCCCTTGAGAAGCTGTAAACGTGGTGGACATTGCGCCTGTTGTAAGTGCGCCATGCACCGCCGCCGCAGCACCCGCTTCGGACTGCAATTCTACAACATCGGGAACCGCGCCCCAGATATTCTTGCGCCCCTGAGCTGAAAATTCGTCTGAAAGTTCACCCATCGGGCTTGAAGGGGTAATCGGATAAATCGCGATTACTTCGCTCAACGCATGCGCCACATGAGCCGCCGCGTTATTTCCATCGATCATTACAATGTTTTCTTTTGCCATTTTATCCCTCTGTATTTAGGTTAGTTAGGTTTACTATAAGGAGATTTTAGCATAAAACCCTGCAATTGTTCAAGACAGCTTTGAGTTAGACACCCGGAGCAATGCCTGTAACAGTCATCACAGAAACAAAACAGTACACAGGTGCTAAGGTAACGGTAACAATAGACGAATTATTACAAACGAATTCCTGTAGCCTCTGCAATTTGTTCTGCGGATAAACCCATATTTTTCATTTTAACGGCAATATTTTCACGTTCTTCATTCTTTGCGTAGGTCATTCGGCTTTGCATATCAAGTTCATACTTTAATTCGCTCAAAAGGCGCGCCTGCTCTATCTCATCCTTGCTGATCCTTTTTAAAACTTCGCTTGCCATGGCTATACCTTCCTCTTTTTTCATTATTTCGTTTATTATATTACGTTTGCTCTTATCCGTCAAATATTGGAAGAATGCTGCCCATAATTCAGGATAACTCATTTCGTCCGTAGGTTTTTCTATCACTTTATCCAGTTTGGATAGTTCTAACGTGATGATCCGGCTCCTTCCGTTAAGGCGCACTTGTTTATTGAAGTCAAATCTGATTTGACGGCTTTGCAGGCTGTCGACCGGCGGTTCATTTGCAACAATTTTTATAACAGATACTTCATACCCTATCAGGGCGGAAATAAGTCTGGATAATGCGCCTTGAGATTCGGGGGTCTCTTTTGTGAATACAGCCTTGAAGATATTATCCCACCTGATGTCAAGGATTTCATCATCATCTGTAAAGAAATTTTTAGATTTCATAAGCAACTCCTTGAAAAAATTTGTTACTTATATATGGGTTGACTATGCACAGCGCTTACACAAAGCAGGAGTTTTTTGCTTTTTTCTTTTTTAACTTTTCCCTTTTCTTTTGAAAAACACGCCTTTAGTTATATGTTTTTTGTCTTTTTTCGTAAAAATATACCTTTAGTTATATATACAAATAAAAGATTTCATGTTAAATTGTTCTTGTTGTAGATAAACTTAGCGTGAAAACATAAGGAAAAAACCATGAAGAAAACCGGGCGTAACGACAATACAAACCTCAAAAACCGACGTGGGGGGGGGGGGTAGACAGCGTTTATTTGCAGCCTCTTTTTCTATATATCTATGCCTTGTTTTTTTCGCTGTTTCT
>Ga0099364_10003419_pt1 | contig 24643 bp, 20 predicted proteins | sample TergutTh196P3_FD_73070 | JGI IMG/M metagenome (GOLD analysis project Ga0099364, IMG submission 73070) | Microcerotermes parvus P3 segment gut microbial communities from Pointe-Noire, Republic of the Congo - Th196 P3 | ecosystem: Host-associated > Arthropoda: Insects > Digestive system > Gut ...
TCCCGCGATTGTTCCTCGGGTACGGGCGATAAGCTTTGTTTTACGAAGTTAGCGGGCCGATGTCAATCGTCTGAGAAAATGTCCGCTAAAAAGGGCATAATTCGTCCGTGAAAATGTCCGTTTTTAGTGTCCGAAAATATCCGGTGGGGGATGGAGTGCGCCATCACACACCGGATGTTCGTATCTAAGACGCAATCGCGTCGATTATGTTCTGCTGAGTTTGTTTTCCGCGTATCGACCTCTTCCTCCAAGGGTGGTTGGCTGCCGGTTTATACGGCTTTCGCGTTTCTTTGACGTTTTCTTTTGCGACATCTTGACTATGACGTCGCGCACGTTCAATTTTTCTGAATTGAACGAATTGTCCTTTGTGCCACGCAATCACTTCGCCCTTGAAAGTCTCCCTTATTTCTATCGTTGTCCTGGCTTCGAAGCTATGTCCCTTCTCAACTGGGGCATAAGTTTCTCTGTTGTAAGATATCTCGTTGTTACCGCCAACTTTTCTTGTCTCGCGTTTGGCGAATACGTACTCCAAGTTCATTCCCTCCGGCAACGGGCTATACGCGTCGCCGCTTTCCGCAGCGGATACCTGGTATTGGCTATTGTGCCGTTCCAGTAAATCTGGCAACGCCTTATTCGCTTCTTCGATGGTCTTGACTCCCAACAACCTTAGTTCAACCGGAAGACGATCCTGTAACGTTTCCCACAGACGTTCAATTCGGCCTTTTGCCTGAGGCGTATTGGCTTTTATATGCTCAATGCACAGCTCTGAGACCGCCTTACCAAAATTCGACAACCGAACTTCCTGTCCATCCAGCTCTTCATCAATCGTCAACTTTTCGTTCGGAGAACGAAATATTGTGTGCTTGTCGCTGTACAATGCCAAGGGTATACCGTATCGAACGATTCCCTGACACATCGTTTCGATATAGCCTTCCATACACTCATTTTGCGTGAACATAGCTCCAATCACAATCCCGGTTGCGTCATCAATCGCCGCATGTAATGCAAATTTCCCTAAATCACTTCCAAGCCACTCATAAGGCGTAGCGTCGATTTGCCACAACATGCCGCCTTGCTTACGACGTGCGCGAGGCTGATGCTTTTTCGAGCGGCGTTTGTGAGGTCGTTTTGCTTCTTTGCCTGTTGATTTCAATATGCGCATGACGCTCGACGCGCTCAGTTCGATTTTCTCATGCTCTTGCAGTAATTCAGCGTAATGACAGAAATTACTGTCGTAATATTTTTCTTCGAAAAGGCGTATCACCTCCTGTTTTAGTCTTTCTGATAAAGCGTGCTTCGGCTTACGGCCTCTATTGCCATGAATAAGCCCTTGCTCTCCTTCCATCAAGTATTTGTTTTTCAGTCTTCGCAATTGGCGGTCAGTTACCCCCAGACTTGCCGCTGCTTCCATATTAGACATGCTGCCGCACAATAATCGCTCCAGTATTTTTATACGCTTCAACTCGTTCATGCTCAATGTCACTCGCTCCTGGCTCATGAGGACATTTTCTCAGACGAGTTACGGGAGGACATTATCACAGACGAACGACATGCGTTAAATGCGCATGCTTGACATTTATAATTCGATGCGTTAATCTTAAATATAATCTCAATAATAATCGGAAATAAACAGAAATCGTTTTCAGAGGCAGATATATTTTTTGAAAAATGCAGACGCATGATTCTATGTGCTATGTATAAAAAATAAAGAAGGTGTGACTTATGGCATACAAAAGCCCTTTGGATAAGGAATACGGGCATCCGCATAGCCGGGATAATTGAGATGAATCCGTTGAACGCCGCGGAACAACTGTATATCGAAGCAAAGAAAATCCGAAAGGAATTCGGGAACACGGTCGCGTTGGACGAGGTGGATTTTGATGTCCGAAAAGGCGAAGCCCATGCGATTGTTGGCGAAAACGGGGCGGGCAAGTCTACCCTTATGAAAATCCTGTCCGGGGTCCATCAAATGACGTCCGGGGAGCTGTTTATCAACGGAGAAAAAGCGAAAATAGAATCCGTGGTTGATTCACAAAAATACGGAATATTGATTATTTATCAGGAACTGTCAAATTTTCCGCAATTATCTGTGGCCGAAAACATTTTTATGGGCAGACAGATTCGCAACAAGGCTGGCATTGTCAACTTTGCGAGCATGAATAACGCCGTAAAAGAGATGTTCAGAAAATACGAAATCGACATAAATCCGCAGACGAGGCTTGACAACCTGACCGTTGCGGAAAAGCAATTTGTAGAAATTGTCAAAGTGGTATCCGTATACGGAACAAAAGTCGTGATTATGGATGAACCGACGTCGTCTTTGACGAGAATTGACGTTGAGAAATTATATAAAATTATTGAAAATCTGAAAAAAAACGGCGTGAGCGTTATCTTTATCTCGCACCATCTGGAAGAAGTTTTTGAAATAGCGGACAGAGTTACGGTGCTGCGGGACGGACGCAATGTAGCAGTCATCGAACGAAAGGATTACGACGAAGACAAAATCATTTCCTTGATGCTTGGCCATTCGATCAGCAAATTCAAAAAACGAATTATAAAGCGCGACGAGTTGATTTTTGAAATAAAAAATCTTTCTATCCAAAACAGGATCAAGGATTTCAGTATCGGTCTTTATAAAGGAGAAATTCTCGGAATTGCCGGATTGATGGGCTCTGGCAAAGACGAATTGATAAAAAGCATTTTCAACCTCTGGCCTGCGAAGACTAAGGAACTCTATTTAGAGGGTAAGAAAATCTCTATCAAAAGCCCTATCGACGCATTGAGGAAAGGAATGGTCTATCTGCCCGAAGAGCGCAAGACACAGGCGTTGTTTCAGGATATGCCAGTCTATCTCAATATTTTGGCGATTTGGATATTCTATTATTTTAAGAAGGCGGGCGTAAACAAAAAATTGGAATTGACGGAGGCAGGCAAGCTGATTGAAAAACTCAACGTAAAAACTCCGTCCGCAAAAAGCCCGATTACCGCTCTCTCCGGCGGCAACCAACAGAAGGCGGTGCTCGCGCGGTTGCTCGCTATAGAACCAAAAATCATGATACTGAACGACCCGACAAGGGGTATTGACGTCGGAAGTAAAGATGAGATATATCGACTGATCCGCCAGCTTGCCGAGAACGGGATGTCGATTATTATTGTTTCTTCGGAAATGGAAGAAATGTGTTATGTCGCCGACCGGGCAATAATTCTATCAAAAGGCGTTGTACGCGGCGAGTTTTTCGATGAAGACGTCAATATTGGAAATATCCTGCCTTGCGCGATTCGAAGCGAAAAGACAGGAGAGAACGTGAAAGAAGGTGCGAGCTATAACTGATGAAAAAAAATCAATAGGTTCGATTTTGCTGAACCTCGCAAAGACGCAGACACAGCTCATTATCCTTATTATCGTGTCTGTGTTCTGCGCAATTGCCGTACCCGGATTCGCGAACAGCCGCACTCTCGTGAATATTTTGAAAACAGTCGCGACGAGCGGTATCGTATGCGTCGGTTTAGCCGTGGTCATCATCGGCGGCAATCTTGATCTTTCGGTCGGGTCGGTTTTCTCCCTGATGTGCGTGGTGGCCGTCAAGATGCAAATAACAAGTGTGGCGCTCGGCTTGACAGTACCAATTATTGTAGCGATAGGAATCGGTGCGCTGAACGGATACTTGATCACAAAGTTTCGGCTTAACTCTATCATTGTCACGCTTGGCACGATGTCGGCCTATGCGGGGGTTGCGCTGCTATATTCGCCTACAATCCTGTCAAGACCGAACACTTTTTATCAAAAAATCTCAAACAGCAGCCTGTTTGGAATACCGACATATGTGTATATCTTTTTTATCATCGCGGCCATCCTTCAAATAGTTCTATTCAAAACGAAATTTGGGCGAAGCCTTTTTTTCCAAGGCGTCAATCCGAACGCGGCGGAAATCGCCGGCATCAATCGCACCCGTACAACGATTCTTTCAATGATTATCTGTTCGGTTTGTGTTGCTATCGCGGCTATCCTACAAACATCGCGCGTCGGAACGGGCTACCCGATCTCGGGCGTGGGCTTGGAATTCAACGCGCTTACCGCTGTACTGCTCAGCGGCGTCAGCATCAAGGGCGGCAAAGGGAGCGCGCTGCGGACCGTTATCGGGGTTCTTATGCTTCAGGTAATCCTGACCAGCATGATACTAATGGATATTAAGCACGATTGGCAAAGCATCGTGAAAGGCGCGTTAATACTTGCCGCGCTCTGGCTGGACGCGAAACAGTAGTTCGGGCAGGATCTGAGGAGAAATTAAAATGCTGAAGGGATTTCAAAATATCAATTTCCGGCAGGTACTGTCAAACAATCGGATCCTCGTCTTTATCATTGTATTGTACTTGTTAGTGGGGATCATCAATCCGGGATATGTGACCGGCGACAATATAAAGATAATACTCCGAAACCTTTCAATCGAGGGAATGGTAGTCATCGGCATGGCCCTTTTGGTTATTCTGGGCGAGATCGATTTGTCTGTCGGCGCGATCATGTCGATCAGCTGTTGTTTCGCGATTTACCTGCAACCGTACGGCGTCATCTGGGGCGTCCTTGGAGGTCTTGGCATCGGAACGCTTGCCGGCCTAGTAAACGGCATCGTTGTGATCAAATCCAACGTAAACAGCCTTCCTGTCACTCTTGGCATGATGGGTGTTTTAAACGGTATCGTTTTTGTAATCACTGGGAGCCAAAGCGTTCCCGGTAAAAACCCGAATTTTATTTTGATCGGGGATACGATGATTGGCGGAATCTATCTTGTGATTTATATATTCATCGCCCTTGTGGTTTTGTTTGAATTCGTTTTGCAGAAAGGGTATTTCGGACGGTCAATAATGGCGATTGGCGGCAACAGGAACGCGGCTGAATACGCGGGATTGAATGTAAATCGGGTGCGCGTCCTCACGTTTACGCTAGTAGGTCTGCTGTCGTCTTTTGCCGGCGTCATGACTGCCGCGCGCTACAATATCGCTTCCGGACATATCGGTTCACAAACCGCGCTTGCCGTCATAACCGCCGTATTGATTGGCGGAATCAGCCTGTCGGGCGGAGAAGGAAGCATCACAAAAGCGTTCTTCGGTTATTTATTCATCATCAGTCTGCAAAACGCCATGCGTTTGTTGAAATTCCATCCGGATTTGCACTCCATCATTATTGGCGTTCTGTTGGTCATAATACTTGCCTTAGACGCTTATTCCATTCGTAAAAAGCAATTCAAGTGATCGCACTGTCGTTGAATCAACGGTTTTTGTAGCGACATCAATTATTCTAATTTGAAGGGAGAAAGTGGTAAGTTTAGTGATTGCGCCATCGTTGAATTTAACGATTTTTAAAAGCGATATCAATTACTTTAGTTTGAAAGGAGAAAGTGGTAAGTATGAAGAAAAAGACAGGATTAGCTATTTTATTGAGCCTGATGATGGTCATCGCGTTCTCGTTCGGAGCATATGGCAGTGTCAGCGCGCCAAAGGTCGTATTTCAGGTATTCGGCACGGGAGCCCCTTACGGCGCAGCGATGGCGGGCGCCTTAACTGCAATCGCCGCGGAACGCGGATGGGATTTCACGCTGATGGATGGGAAACTTGATGGCGTTGAAAACGCGAAGTGCATCGAGGAAGCAATCGCCATGAGAGCCGACGTAATTATCTCGATGCCCATTGACTCGGCTGCCTGTTCGGCGGCCTATAGAAAGGCTTATGAAGCAGGCATTGCAGTGCTGAACGAAACTATCAAATGCCTGCCAGAAGATGATCAGTACATGGTCGGCTATACGGGCCCGAACGACCTGATTCACGGCAATCAGGCGGCTGAGCTTATTTTCGACAATTTGCCTGAAGGCGGCGGCATTATCATGCTGACGACCGCGCCCGGTCAGGATACGACTGTCAAGCGGCAGCAGGGTTTTGAGGAAAGGCTCGCGGAGTTGGATGTAGACGGTAAGTTCGAGATTCTGCAAATCATAAATACTGATTCACAGAAGGAAAGAGCCATCTCAGTCATGAATGACATGATCACAAAGTTTGGCGACAGGATCAAGGCCGTGTACGCGCACGAGGACTACTCGGCGGTAGGCGCCGCTCAAGCGCTTGCGGAGAGCGGTTTTGCCCCGGACGACGTCTATATTTGCGGAGTTGGCGGAAGCCGCGACGGACTGCAAGGCGTGTTTGACGGAGTAATCGACGCGACGACGCTGCAATCCCCGACACGTTCAATGGTACAGACGGCGAATCTCGTTGATTTGATCATTGAAAAGGGTATCAAACCGCCGAATCAACTTGATACATTTGACAATTGGCTGCCTATTCCGAAAGTGACGATTGAAAATGTCGCAGAGTTCATGCCAGGAGACTGGTAGACCGAAAGGAGATTAATATGAAACAAGTAAAGTTAATTTGCATTATCAAAGCAAAGCCGGGAATGTCGCGAGAAGAGTTTGAACGGCGTTGGCTCGACAAACATACACAGTTCGGCGCGTCATGGAAAAATGTCAAGTCCTACAGGGTGTTGCTTCCGGATCCTGATGTTCACGCGTTCAAAAAGGAAGGCATCATGTTTGACGGGATCGGCGAGATGATTTGGGATTCTAAGGAAGAAATGGAAGCAGACATGACTTCTGAGCGCGGAGTCGCGGGATTTGCCGACGCGGCGGAATTCATGGATTGTTTCATCGATATGTATTGTGTGGAGCACATCATTAAATAGCGCAAAAAAGTGATTGACAGGCGGCGCGCCGGCGACATCTTGTACGCGATCGACGCCGGCAGCGCCGCCGAAGAAGTGAGTAGCGAAATCGCGTAATTACGGGAGGCGGCCTGATGGATGATTTTATGTATCGCGCCGGAAGCGTGTCGTGCTCAATGGAGTATCTGGAATTTGAAACACGTTCGTTACGCGCCGGTGAAAGCGTAAGTGGTGAAACCGGCGGCAAGGAAGCGGCTCTGACGATTTTGAGCGGATCCTGCGTTGTTTGCACAGGCGGTGAAGCGCGCGAAACCGGTGTGCGAAACAGTATTTTCGACGGTATTTCTCCACACGTCACGTTTTTGCCCGCAGGCTGCTCGTTTAATGTTTTGGCGAAGACGCCGCTGACATTTTCGATCGCGAAAACCGCGGCGGTCTGCAATCTTAAACATGTCAAGCATGTCGAGATGGGCGCGATCAAAAGTTTTACGCGCGGCGCTGAACAGACTCGCCGCGAAGTTTTTGAGCTTACCCCGCCGGGAACGCCGACAAATCTTCTCGTTTATGAAGTTTTTACGTCGGGCGGAAACTGGTCAAGTTTTCCTCCGCACAAACACGATACCGAAACGGATGACGAGAAACTTTTGCAGGAAGTTTACTATTTTTCTTTTGATCCGCCGGAAGGTTTCGCGCTCATTTGGCTCAGTGATGACGACGGCCATCTCGACAAAGCGTATTCCGCCCGCGACGGCGATCTCATTGCGATACCGCGCGGCTACCACACGATGTGCGTCAGCCCGGGCTATACATGTTCGACCCACTGCGTCATGGCCGGGCCGACGAATGAGTGGAAAATCAAGGTAAAGCCCGCGTACAAGCATTTACTTGATTGGAAACGTTAGCAAAGGAATCAATCCATATCCTGCCGGATACCGGTATTGCGACCTGTTAGAACAGCTTGACATTTACAATTCGATGCGCTAGTCTTAATACTAATTACAATAATCAGAAATCGTTTTCAGTAGCAAATACATTTTTTTGAAAAACACAGATGCATGACGCCATGTGTTATTTATAGGAAAATAGACAAACAACTTAAATCCTGAAAGGAGAAAAACGAAATGATTAAACTGGTATGCTTGGTTAAGGCGAAACCCGGGCAAACGGCAGAGGAATTCAAACAGCGGTGGCTGGAGAAACATTCAAAGTTCGCGGCGTCCTGGAAGAATATCAAGGGTTATACGATTAACTTTCCGGTTGCGGATATCCACGCCCGTCAGGGCGCTGGAGCCCTGTTTGACGGGACAGCGGAACTGCGGTGGGATTCTTATGAAGAGATGGTCGAAGATTTTGAGAGCGAGCGCGGCAAAGCAGGGTTTGCGGACGCGGACGAGTTTATGGATCTGGCTTTGAATCTGTATTGCGAGGAACATATCATAAAATAGTATCAATATAGTAACAGTATGCGGGCAGATTCTTTTATCGGGTCTGCCCGCGGTAGTTTTTTGCCAATTGACAGTGATTCAAGAGACATGAGAGGAGAAACTGAATGTCCAAAGTTAAAAACACCGCAAGCCAGTCGGGATTTGGCAGAGGAATCGTTCCCTTTCTTATGAGGCAGAGCGAATCAAGTTCTGTCGCCGCATTGCTTATATTGTGGATCATCTTTTCAGTGGGCAACAGGAACTTTAATACGCCGTACAATGTCTTCAACGTGCTTCGGACTTCGAGCGAAAACTACATAATAGCAATGGCGCAGGCTTTCGCTATTATAGTCGGCGGCATGAACCTGTCCATTGGCGGCATCGGCGGTATGTCAGCGATTACGGCGGGTTATTGCATGTCGGTGCTTGGAATACACCCACTTTTGGCGTTCGCCGCCAGTTGCGTCATCAGTATCTTCTGTGGATTTGTGAACGGTCTTCTAATAACAAAATTAAAAATAAACTCTTTCATTGTGACGCTCGCGACATCATTCATTTTCTCGGGCCTTGTGAAAGGCTTGACGGGCGGGTTCCCGTTCGCTAATATTCCCACTTCATTCATGTGGATTGCGAGAAATGACATTGGCGGCGTTTTGCCGATCATCTTCGTAATAATGCTGGTATCCCTTGTAATGTTTCAGATTTTTTTCAAAAAATTTGTGCTTGGGCGTGAATTGCTTGCGACTGGAGGCTCCCTTGAGACCGCTAAGATGTCCGGCATAAATACGGATGGCATTATATTGAAGGCGAATATGCTGTCAGCTCTCATGGCCGGTTTTGCGGGGCTGTTTACTGTAGCGCGCATGGGCACCGCTTCCCCGCTGATTGGAGACGACTGGATGATAACGTCCTTTGCCGTTGCGGTCATTGGAGGCACGGCTCTGTCGGGCGGCAAGATCACCATGATAGGGATTCTCGCGTCCTGTATCCTGATTACGATTATAAGGAACGGCCTGGTTATGCTCCGGGCAAATGTCTATTATCTTAACTCATTCCTTGGGGCAATTATTATAGCGGCCGTCATTCTTGAGGTGTTCCGCACTCAGTACAATGAGCGTTACAAAAACTGATGGAACTGAGGAGGTGGAATCGAAATTAAAACAAGAAGCAGAACAAAAAATATTAAATTTTTAAGGAGGTTCACAATGAAAACAAGGAAATGGGTATCGATTCTGGTCTGTTTTGTGATGGTCTTTGGCATAATAACAATGGGCTGCGCTATCCGTACTGCAACAGCCGCACAGACCACCGGGTCCAATATTGACGAACTGGTAGAACGGGTGGTTGGGGAAGGCACGAGCCAGGCGGCGGAAGGAGCAAAATTCCTGTGGTACCAAGCGGGCGCGCATCCTTTCTTTGATGAGATGTACAAGGGCGTCCAGGCTTTTGAAAGGGAGTTTGGAGTTCAAGTCATGCGCGGAGTTGGCACCGACTGGTCTCAGTCGGAGGAAGACCAATTGGTTCGCGCCTGGGCGGCGGACGGTTACAACGCCATGGCTATATTCCCAGCTGACCCAAGCGGCGCGAACGGGCTGTATTCGGAATTGGTAAGGCAGGGCGTCAAGGTCGTGAATTTCGGCGCTACGACAAATATGCCGACAGACGCGAGTTTCTATTGCGGCTCGGATATCCCCAATTGCGTGGATCAGGCGGCTAACGCGCTGGTCGACGTCATGGAGGCGGGCGGCGTGGTCGGCGGAAACGTCCTGCTCGCCATCGGTTCCCTCGGTGATCTGAATGCCCAAAAATGCAAGGAGTCGGCGGAGAAAGTGTTTGCCGAACGCGGCGTCACAGTGCTGGAGGTTGTTTCCGATATGTCCCAGCCCGACGTTGGCCAAAGGAAGATGGGGGATGCGATCGCGGCTTATCTCGGCAACCTGGACGGAATTTTGTCCACGGACACAAATCCGACCGACGGTTCCGTGCCTGTACTCCGCGAGCTGTATGACAGAAACCCCAATCAGAAACATATTTACTTCATAGGGCGCGACACCAATGAGATTACCTTACAGGCAATACGCGACGGCATTTTTGACGGTACCTCCTCCCAAAATGCGTTCCACATGGGGTACTCTCCGCTGATACTGCTTAACTACCTCATGCAGGGCTGGACGCCAAAGGATGAGGATGCGTACTATCAGTATGGCGCACACATGATCGTCGATAAGGACAATATAGATTCATTCAATCAGATTCTGATCGACCTGACAATGGAATGGGTGCGAGGCCTTGAAACAAACGTCTTCAACCCGCCCAGGTAAAATAACCGTATGACAGTTGGACCCTGGGCGGCAAGTCACATGCCGCCGCCCAGGGTCGTCTGTTAGGAGATTTTTTATGCTTGAATTGAAAAATATCGACAAGGAATTCCCCAGCGTCAAGGCTCTCCAAAGTGTTTCCGTTTCGTTCCGGGACGGAGAGGTTCATGCGTTGCTGGGTGAAAACGGCGCCGGGAAAAGCACGCTTATTAAGATTATCAGCGGCGATTATAAAGCCGACAGCGGTGAAATGTTCATAAACGGCGTAAAAATGCATTTTCGAAACAGCAGGGACGCAATCAATAACAATATTGGCTATGTACACCAAGAGGTGCAGGTCATACCCGAAAGTTCCGTTACCGAGAACATCATACTGGATCAGTTGAAGAATTTTGCGAAAAACGGCTTTATTAACTGGAATAAGGCAAATGAGTTCACCCAGAAATATCTGGACATGATGGGATTGGACGTCCGACCGACAGATATTGTGCGACGAATGACAGTGGCGCAGAAAAAACTTATCCAAATCGCGCGGGCGCTATGCCTGAACGCGTCAGTAATACTGCTTGACGAACCGACCGCTTCCCTGACTGACAGCGAAGCGGGCAACCTGTTCAAAATCATCGAAAAACTGAAAAACAGCGGGACAACCGTAATATTTGTGTCGCATAAACTTGAAGAGGTACTCAAGATCAGCGACAGAATCACGGTACTTCGCGACGGCGAAGTCGTTGGGACTATAGAAAACAAAAATGTGCAAAAAAGCGATCTCGTGACAATGATGGTCGGCCGTGAGGTCACCCTTGATAAATTTATGGGTTTTCTCGACGTGGATAAAAATGACGTCGTTATGGAGGTAAAAAACTACACGCTGGAAAGCAAATTTGAGGACGTCAACTTTAAACTGTGCAAAGGCGAAATTCTTGGGTTTTACGGACTTGTCGGCTCGGGACGCACCGAGCTGGCAAAGGCCATTTTGGGAGTGCTTCGAAAAGATGCCGGAACGATAAACATAGGCGGCGCGAAGGCAAATATCCCTAGTATGCGCACAGCGCTGGATAAATACGGAATTGGCTATGTTTCCGAAAATCGAAAGGAAGAGGGCTTGATCCTTAGAGCGGATTTGCGGGACAACATCTGTGTGACGGTATGGCGCAAGATCGCGGAAAAATTGGGAATAATACCGAAAAAGACGGAGTTGTCCATCTGCGAGCAAATGATAAATGACTTGGCGATAAGGACAACCGGGGTGCGCCAAATCGTCAATCATCTGTCGGGAGGAAATCAGCAGAAGGTCAGCATGGCAAAATGGCTGGCTGCGCGGTGCGAAATACTCATTATCGACGAGCCGACGGTTGGCGTTGATGTGGGAGCTAAGGAATACTTGCACCGGATAATATGGGCCATCGCGAAAGAACAGCAAAAGGCGGTCATACTGATATCCTCGGACATGCCCGAACTTATAAAGCTTGCAAGGCGTATCTGCGTGTTTAAAGAGGGGCGTATTGTTGGGGAAATAGACGGGCTTAACGACGGCGTAGAAAAAAATTACGCGGAAGTCAGCGCCGTTATCGGCCATTATCTCGCCTGATAGTTAAAAAAAGGGTGTGTTCTCATAATGGAACGCAAAGAACGTTTACTTACGGCGTTTAGACGGGAGAAACTTGACCGGCTTCCGGTTCAGATTGCTTTTTCTCCCAAAATGCTAAAACAGATGTACTCAGAATTTGGCGCTGCCGGCGGCGGTGAGGAAACGCTTCTGCCATATCTGGATAACCACATTGTCTATGCGTTTATGCATACGCCGTTTGGCAGGATGCGCCGCCATGATTACGACAAGGGCGCGACAACGCTGCTTGATGATTGGGGCGTCGGCTTCGATATGGACCAGGAGGGAATATTTTTGACTGAACACCCTCTGGAAGCGGAACCCACGTTGCCAAACTACAGAGCGCCTGACGGGACCTCGCCAGATTTGATGAAATACGCAAAAGAGATCGTCCCCAGATATGAAAAAGACTATATCGTCGCCTCCTACCAAGTTACCGCGCTGTTTGAGCGCGCTTACGCGTTGCGTGGATACGAAAACTTCCTCTGTGACATGATAGCTGAGGAAGATTTCGCAAACGAACTGCTCGATAAGATAACTGATTACGGCGTCGAGGTTGCGAAGCAATATGTGTCGTGCGGCATTACTTGCGGACGCATCGGTGACGATTATGGCACGCAGAATGGTATGCTTTTTTCGCCCAAGCTTTGGCGCGCGATGTTCAAACCCCGCCTTAAGCGTATTGTGGACGTTTACAAGAATAATGGCCTTCCTGTAATTTTGCATAGTTGCGGGGATATCCGACCGATTATTCCGGACGTAATCGAACTTGGGGTGGATGTTTTGAACCCGGTGCAGCCTGAAGCCATGCCGATTGAGGAACTTTCCGACAAATTCGGGCAGAATCTGACGTTTTACGGCGGCATTTCTACGCAAACAGTTTTACCCAATGGCACGGAGGAAGAGATATACGACGAGGTAAAACGCGTTATCGCGGTACTCGGAAAGAACAATGGATACATTGTATCCACGGGCATAGCGATAACATCGGATGTGCCGTTAAAAAATGTGAAGGCCCTTCTGCGCGCGATTGAGGAAATCAACCGTTAACAACCAATAAATAAGGGGGAAATAGCGGATGAAAGCGGTTCGCATCATTTCACCGGGGGAAATTGAAATTTCGGAATTACCTGAACCTAAGCTTGCTCCTGGCAGCGCGATCATAAAGATAAAGTCGGTGATGATTTGCGGATCGGATATAAGCGTTTTTAGAGGAAAGGGAATACCGCCGGAATACCCCATTGTCATCGGGCATGAGGTTGCCGGCGAGATATATGATATTGGCGCGAACGAAAGATGTTTTACGAAGGGCGACAGGGTCATTATAAACCCTTATATTTTCTGCGGTCGCTGTTATCCATGCTCGCTTGGCAGGACGAATTGTTGTGAGTCGCTTAAAGTGTTGGGGGTCAGGAATACTCAAGGGGCTATGGTTGAGTTTTTTTCGCACCCGATTCATTTGCTTATAAAAGCGCCTGGCAGCATTCCGTGGGAAACTGTCCCACTCGCCGAGCCACTGACAATCTCACTGCACGCGCTGCACAGAACAGACCCCAAGACCGGTGAGCGCGTCGTGATAATAGGCGCCGGGCCAATCGGCATATATGCGGCGCTTTTGGTCAAAGCCCGCGGGGCCGTCCCCATACTATTGGACAGAATAGACGAGCGGCTTGAGATTGCGAAGCGCGAGGGCATTGATTGTACGATCAACACGGATAAGCAAAACGCTGTCGAGGTAATTGCCGCGCACACAGACGGGCGCATGGCGGAAGTTGTTATTGAGGCTTCAGGCGCAAACTCCGAAATCAAAAGGTCGCTGGATTATGCGTCTTATTGCGGCCGGATAGCGTATACGGGATGGCCTACTGGAGAGACGCCGCTGTTTACGGCTGATATCACCCGCAAGGAACTTGACATACGCGGATCGCGTACCGGCGTGGCGGCTGAAATTACCGAGGCGCTTGCCATGATTGAATCAGGCGCGGTGAACGTAAGGTCGTGCGTGAGTGAGATAGTCGGTTTTGACGAACTCCCCGGAGCGGTTCGAAAAATCGCTGAACAACCTGAAAAGTATCTAAAGATCGGGGCGCTTTTGTAAGGACAGACTCCACAGCTCTTTTGCAGGGAAACGCCGAATAATTCCAATTCAAAATCAATATACTTCGCATATTGATTTTGAAAAAAACACAACGCTACGCGTTGGTTTTCGGGGCCGTATAACCCCCTTCAAGGATTCATTTGTTTCTTCCGCTGTTAATCGCCCCGCTCCATCAACCACGATTTCCCATCATCCAAAGCTGCGAGTCGAGCGCGGGGGAGTCGCTTGGTTTGAGCCTCTTGTAATCGCCTCGCGCGTTCATCTCGCAGCACTGTACGTTGTCGCCGAGGTGCACCGGGAGTATGGAGTCGATTATCACGCGCCGTATCGCGGGGGACTCTACGGGGAACAGGCACTCCACCCTTCGATCCAGGTTGCGGGTCATCAGGTCCGCGCTTCCAAGGAACAGCTCCTCCGCTCCGCCGTTGCGGAAATAGAAGGCCCTCGTATGTTCGAGGAAACGTCCCACGATGCTGGTGACCCGTATGTTCTCGCTGAGCCCCTCAACGCCGGGTCTTAGACAACAGATGCCGCGCACCTGGAGGTCGATTTTCACTCCGGCCTGCGACGCCCTGTAGAGCGCGTTCATGCTCTCCTTTTCGGATATGGCGTTTAGCTTAAAAATAATGCGGCCGCCGCCGGACTCGTTGTGGACTGCTATCTCCCTGTCAATTCTTGATATTATCTCTCGTCTAAGCGAGTGGGGAGCGATCAGCAACCGACGGTACTCACGAAGAGCCGAGTAACCGGTCAGAACGTTAAACAGATCGGAAACGTCGGCCCCAATCTCCGGGTTCGAGGTGAAAAGCCCAAAGTCCGTGTATATCCCTGCCGTCACCGCATTGTAGTTTCCGGTGCCGAGGTGTACGTAGCGCTTAATGCCGCCCTTCTCGCGGCGGACGACCAGGCACAGTTTGGCGTGCGTCTTGAGTCCGGGCAAACCGTACACAACGTGCACGCCCGCGCTCTCCAAAGACCTCGCCCAACCGATATTTTTCTCCTCGTCGAAGCGCGCTTTGAGTTCGACGAGAGCGGCGACCTGCTTCCCCCTCGTGCAGGCCTCCTTCAACGCCTCAACTATCGGTGAGTTGGGACCCGCCCTGTAGAGCGTCTGTTTGATGGCGAGCACGTCAGGGTCCCGCGACGCCTGATATACGAAATCCACAATGGGCTTAAAACTATCGTAAGGGTGATACAGCAGTATGTCGTGATCGGATATCGCGCGGAAAATATTTTTGCTGTAGCTGGGGTCTATTGGGTTTCTCGGCGCGAACGGCGGAAACTTCAAGTCGGGGCGCTCCACGAGGCTGTAAAGCTGAATCAGAGACGATATCCCCAGCGTATGCTTTTGCGTGTACACCTGAAATGGATCAAGCTCAAGGTTACGGGTCAATATCTCCTTGATTTGTTTCGGAACTCTCCTCTCTATCTGGAGGCGAACCACGAACCCGAAACGCCTCCTGTCCACGGACTCGCGTATGGAGAGCAGAAGGTCCTCCGCCTCGTCCGCCTCGATCTCGAAATCGGCGTCGCGCGTGACGCGGAACGGGACGGCGTTTTCTATGGTCATCCCAGGGAAAAGCATGTTCAAATTAGCCTTTATGACATCCTCGATCCATACGAACCGGTCGGTGCGCGCCGCGCCCCTGAGACCCATCCTGTCCAGCTTGTTGTCCCGCCTGTCCTCCGAATCGGCGGGAAGCCGAATGAGGCGCGGAAAGGACTCCGGTATCTTGAGCCTCGCGAACAGTTTGTTTTCCTTCTCGTCACGGAGCGATAGGGCGAAGCTGAGGCTGAGATTTGAAATATGCGGAAACGGGTGGCCGGGGTCGAATGCAAGAGGCGTCAGCGTGGGAAATATATCTTTCTTGAAATAGTTGTCGAGAAATTTTTTATGGCGGTCGCTCAAATCATCGTACCTAAGAATCTCCACGCCGTTTTTAGCGAGCTCCGGCAGCAGGTCGTTGTTCCAGCAATCGGATACCCGCTTCTCGTCGGACGCCAGGGTCTTTCGGATAGCGGCCAGCTGTTCCACAGGGGTCATTCCGTCCGCCGGCAGGGTGACTATACCCTCCCTCAACTGCCTGATTAGGCCGGACACCCGGATCATGAAGAACTCGTCGAGATTGTTAGCGAAAATCGCGAGGAACTTGACACGCTCAAGCAGCGGCTTCGACTTGTCCGTCGCCTCATCCAGCACGCGCCGGTTGAAACGCACCCAACTGAGTTCGCGATTTAAATACTCGCTTATCCTCTCGGGATGAACTTGTGCAGAGGGAACACCCACCATCCGCGCCTCCTCCTAGAAATCGAATTTCATTAGCAGTTCGTCAACGGACATGCCCGTCCTTATCCCAAATCTTGTTAAAGCAAAATCGTAGCGCGCCGGGTCGTCGGGACAGATGGCCGCAAAGCCCCTTGTCGCCTCCAGGGCCGAAGCGCCATTGGCCGACGATCTACTTACGAATCCAAGCCCTTTCGCAATCCTGAACATGTGCGTATCCAACGGAACAATAATATCACAGGGGGAAACCCTGCTCCAACCTCCGGGATCCACGTCGTCGGCCCGCGCCATCCATCGAATGAAAAGCGCAAGCCGCTTGCAGGCGCTACCCTTCGAAGCAAGCGGCAGCAAATGCGACCCGCGCAGTCCCCCGCGCTCCAATATCTCCGAGGCGAACCCGTCCATCGCCGCCAGCGTGGATACCCTTCCTTCCCCGCGCAATCTGGAACAAAATAAATTTTCGAGCGACCCGTAATCGCGGAGTACGGACCCAATGCCGGAAAGAAATTTAGACATCTCCTCTCCGTCATTGAAGCGATGCTTGAAATCAGCGAGGCGGGATTTCAGGACCGTCCCATCCATACCGGCGACGGCTGCGGGATGCCCGCCCAAAACGTCCAGAACCCTGCGGACGCTCGCGAGAATGGAGGATACCCGCCCGTAGGCGAGCGACGAGGCGACGAGGCCGACTATCTCTCTGTCCGCAGGATCGTCATAAAGATAAAGAAATTCGAGTGGGTCAGGCGAAACGTACTCCCGGCGATTGAACTCCGCGTACAGCTCTTCGAGAAGTTCGTATCTACGGCCTGAGTACGGCGCATAACCGGATGCTGTCATATTCATTGGCACTGGCATTAATGCTGCCTTAAATAAGCAGGACGGCGAATCTATCGAGCAGACGCGAGCTCGGCAAAAACTTCCCTCGCGTTCGCCGTCGTAGCGTCGATGATCTCCCCGGTGTGCGCGAGCGACACAAAAATCGCCTCGAACGCGCTGGGCGCGAAGTAATCCCCGCGTGACAGCATCCCGTGGAAAAATCCGGGATACAAATCTCCCCTCGTGGCCTGTACATCGTCGAGATTGGACGGAAGCGCCGGCGAGAAGAACAGCCCGATCACTGAACCGAAACGCGACACGGAAACCTCGATTCCGGTTGCCGCGGCCGCCGTTTTTAAGCCGTCAGCCAAACGGGAAGCCGAGTCCTCAAGCTTTTGATAGGCAACCCCCGTCAGCTTGTTCAAGGCGGCAATGCCCGCCGCCATCGCCAGCGGATTGCCGGACAGCGTCCCGGCCTGATAGACGGGACCGACGGGCGCGAGATGGTCCATCACTTCTCCTCTGCCCCCGACCGCGCCAACAGGGAGACCGCCTCCGATTATTTTGCCCAGGCACGTCAGGTCCGGTCTGATATTGATAATATTCTGAACGCCGGACTCAGGCACGCGGAAACCGGTTATTATCTCGTCGAATATGAGGAGTGAGCCGTTATCGTCCGTGAGCTTACGCAGCGTCTCCAAAAATCCTGCCGCCGGCGGGACGAGGCCCATGTTCCCCGCCCAGGGCTCGACGATGACCGCCGCTATCCGAGGCCCGTTCTCCGCGAAAACCCGCGCCGCGTCATCCACGGAGTTGTACGGCAGCACAATTGTATCGGACGCCGCCGATGAGGTTATCCCTGGGGACGTGGGAACTCCCAGCGTGAGCGCCCCGCTTCCCGCCGATACGAGCATGTGGTCGCTGTGGCCGTGATAACACCCGGCGAATTTCACTATCCTGTCCCGTCCGGTGAAACCTCTCGCGAGGCGCAGGGCTGTCATAGTTGCCTCCGTTCCCGAGCTCACGAAACGGATTTTTTCAATCGACGGAAATCTGCCCTTTATTATCTCCGCGAGTTCAACCTCTCCCTCGCAGGGAGCGCCGTAAGAACTCGACCGCGAGGCAGCCTCGCAGATCGCGCGCACGACCTCGGGATCGGCGTGCCCCAATATCATAGGCCCCCAACTCCCGACGTAATCGCGGTAAGTTCTGCCCTCCGTGTCGCGCAGATACGCTCCGTCAGCGGATTTTATAAACAGCGGCGTACCGCCCACCGCCTTCCATGCGCGCACCGGGCTGTTGACTCCGCCGACAAGGCTTTCGCAGGCCCTCTTGTACAGTTCCTCGGTTTTCATGATTTCCTCCATATATAAGGTATTATTCGCATAAGACCGTCCATATCCGGCGACGGCATGATCTCAGCCTCGCGTCCCCAAATGCGTTTTATGGTGACGCCGCATTCTGTCCCCCATGCCACCAGAGCAGCTTCTTTCGGAGGTTCCCCCAGCGCGGAGGTATAGGCCTCGGCCATAGCGGAGCTGCCAAATACTACGGCATCCACGCCGCACATTTCCCACTGCTCGCGCATGACCTCGATACCCGGCACTCTGCGGGCAGTCATTCGGTAAGTCGGTATCACGGATGCCGACGCGCCTCTGGCTCTCACGGCTTCAAACGGAACATCCGATCCCCTGAAATTACGAGCGAACACCACCGATTCCCCAGAAGATACAGCGTCGCTCAATAGGCCGGCGAGGTTTTTGCTGTCGCCTTCGGCCACGAGGTCGGGGACTATTCCCAAGCTCTTTAGCGCCGACGACGTGCCCCTACCTATCGCCACAACTTTGCCGCTAATATGCCTGAGATCGATAAGTCCGGCGATCCTCGCAGCGCCGCGCGGGCTTGTAATGATAAGCCAGTCCGCGGATGTTATCGCGCTTTTGTCGGAGTTTCCTATATCAATTTCCTCCAACCCCAAAAGCGGCAGGCCGTAACAGTCAGCGCCCATCGCTTCGACGGCCCTCCCCGTGTTCCAGCACTCCGGGTACGGACGGCATATCACTACCTGCATACCGCACAGCGGAGTATTTTCGCACGATAATTTAATCCCGGCGGACCCTCCCATATATATAATCGACGGGCCGGATATTTCTCTGCGCCGCGACATTGCCGCTATTTCAGCGAGCGTCCCGTCGATTCTTGAAGCCCGGTTCCACCCCCCCCATTTCACCACGGAAACAGGCGTGCCTGGGGATTTGCCGCACGACAGCAAACGATCCGACACGGCGTCGAAGTTCACCGCGCCCATGTAGATAGCCACGGTTCCCTCCACGTTCGCCGCCCTCTGCCAATAACCGTCGTCGTCATCGGTATCGGCGTCAAGGTCCGCTCTCCTGTGTCCGGTAACGAGCAGCATCGACGAGGATAGATCTCTGTGAGTCACCGGCAGCCCTAAGGTCACTGCGCCGCCTATCGCGGAGGTCACTCCGGGGATCGCGCGCCACGGTACTCCCTTCCCCTCCAGAAACTCGGCCTCCTCGCCGCCGCGCCCGAAGACGAACGGATCCCCTCCCTTGAGCCTGACGACTGTTCCGCCCTCACGTCCGAGTGATGCCAGCAGTTCGTTGATCTCATTCTGCCTCATCGTGTGATTTCGCGCGCTCTTGCCGACAAGATGAAAATGACACTCAGGAGGGGCGAGCTGAAGTATATCGGGATGGATGAGCCTGTCGTAGACCACGTGGTCGGCCCTCGAAAGGCATTCGGCTGCGGACAGGGTGAGCAGACTGGGCAGACCGCATCCCGCCCCAACCAGCCAGACGCTCACGACGCGACCGCCTTTCTGATTTCCCGGACGGCGGGTCCGTCGCGCATCGCGCCCCAGAGTTCGTCCGCCAGAGATTCGGCGTCCTTCACCGAATCGACCATGTCGCTCATCGTTCCCCGTTCCGGGGCTCCGCTCTCCGGGTAGACTTCGGCTGTTATCTCCATCTGCCCCGAATTGTATGACGCGCTCACACCGACGGGGCAGACGCAGCCATACGCCAGCCGCGACAGGAAGGCGCGCTCGGCTGTGACCTCATACCACGTGGGAAGATGATTCATAAGTTTTAATATCCGTTCTGTCATCGAACCAGAGAGAGCCTCCGCGACAACCGCGCCCTGTCCGGCAGCCGTTATAAACGGCAGAGCTTCCGCGCGCACCGGCGCATTGATACGTTCTAGCCCCGCCTCCGCCAGCGCCAGCGCATCGACCTTGCCGGTGAATAATTTTTCAAGCCTCGTTCCTATGTTGCCCCTGCAATTTACGCACACGATATCGGGACGAATGTAACGTATCTGGGCGCGGCGGCGGATACTTGACGTGCCGATGACGCCGCCGCGCGGGAGCGTATCCAGTCCGCCGCCGTCACGCGTCACCAGAACGTCGCGGACCGAGCCGCGCTTCAAAACAGCCGCGAGCGAGCAGCCCTCGACCGGAACGGTCGGCACGTCTTTCATGCTGTGAACAGCGCAGTCGCCGCGGCCGTTCAGTAGTTCATCCTCAAGAGCTTTGACGAAAGCGCCGAAGCCGAAGGATGACAATTCACTCCGCCTGTCCCTGTCGCCGTGACTTTCGACCGTCCGCACGGACGTACGAAACCCGGCGGCTCCAAGCGCGTCCGTCCATAACGCGGCCTGCGCCGTCGCGAGTTGACTCTTTCTGGTCAACACCGAAATCGGCTCCCGAAATGTCTTTAATATACTTTGCTTGACCGAAGCCGCGCGCGCCGGATCAAAACCGCCGCTCGACACGCCGACGAAACAGCCGTCCATTCCGAACTGCGCGCAAAGGGCAAAATCGCCCTCGGAGCCGTCCGCGCAGACGTCTACCGCGCATCGGGCCGCATTTGCCATTCGTATGAGGCCGTCCAAAGCGTCGCTTGGAACAGCCAGCACCGCAAATCTGTGCGAGGCGAAATCGTCCTCGCAGGCCTTACGCTTCTCTAACGTGACGCGCCCATATGAGGCAAATGACTCCAAAGCGTCGGCTGCTTCAGGAGCGACAACCCTCACCCTCGCGCCGCAACCGAGGAGCGTATTTATTTTTCGAAGAGCCACAAGCCCGCCGCCCACCACCAAAATCTCGTGCTTATCGAGATTGATGGATGAGATCAGCCTGAACGGGCCTGTGCCTGGGACGGGATTCGCCAAGCCGCCGCGCCGTGAGCCGCGCGCGGTTATCTCCGTCAGAAGAGAGCTTGAAGCCTTGTCGGCCTCAATTTCGAGCGCGGCGAGAGAATCGCTGTACTCGTCTAAGATGTCATCGGCTATTTCCCTCATTTCGTCCAGCGTGACGCGGACGCCTGTTCTCCTGGGCTCGCTCTGATGCGGCGCGCCGAGGTCGAAGACCCGAACGCCGGACATGCCGTCCTGGCGCTGCCCGCTCAGGACGGGCACGGGTGACGATGTGCAAAGAAACACAGCTCCGCACTCCTTCGCCCGCTCCTGCCAAGATTCCCACGGGACTATCTCAGCGCGGCTCAATTTTTCGTCCAGGGTGCGCGGCGTCCGGTTGGAAACCAGTACGTCACACCCAGCCAATAGAAGGGCGTGCGCCGTTTCGCGGCCAATCGTGCCCATTCCCGCCACCATGACTGGCCGGCACTGTTCCGCGTCTTTCATATAATGAGCGGCGGCTATTCGCGATAGTGACGGTTCCCTTCCCGGATGACGTTCCCGAAGCGACGCCGTTATGCCAAGCGCCCGCTGGAACAGCCTGTGCAGTACCTTTCCACACCCTAATGACGCCCTGTAAGCAGCCTTTACCTGGGACACAATGTGAAACTCGCCCTTCGCCATGCTCTCAAGCCCCAGCAGTACCCGCAACAGGTGGCGCACGGCCTCGCGGTCGTAAAAAATTCTTGCGCCAGACGGCAAACCGTCCGGTAATCCGCTTGTCCCTTCTCCCCGTAATACCAGGTAGAGCTCCGCCCTGTTGCAAGTTTCAAGCCTAAGATGTTCATCGATGCCGTCGCTGTCTGAAAGATTCGTGACAAATGAGGAAACGCGGGAGACGAAATCGCGGCGTTCGTCAACCGACGACGAATTGTGATCCATGCTTATCACGCACAGCCTACCCAAAGGATATCACCCGCAGCGCGCACCATATTATCATTATTGATAAAACCTCCAGAGTGACGGTTGTTTTGAAATGCCAGCGAAGCAGATCGGGCACAAGGTCCTTGGGGAAGATGCCCACCCAGTAACCGACGTTCTGCCTCAAGGTCCTGCTTATGGAGGCGGCCATATTTCCAACCAGCAGAGAAAGCACCGCCTGCCCTACGTCGATACTCCCGGTTCCCAGGGCCCCCGCGGCTGATGACAGTCCCGCCGTCACGTGCGCTATCGAACTGATCGCCACCGCCCACCCTTCTGCGGGGAGGATACTATACAGCTCAGGACGCGCCAGATATTCCGAGAATACCCTGTCCGCATAAGGGACGAGCGTGTATGTCAGCGCGAAAAAAAACCACGCCAGCGGAAGAGACCTCTTGAGCATTCGGAGGGTTCGGTTGATCCTCTCCCTCACTCCTATTATCTCGCGGTCTTTTACCGTGACGAAATCGGCGGTTCTTTTAACGCCCCGTCTGGACAGAAGGACGACTACCCATATGAAACGGCAAGCGCTTCGTATCACCAGCACAAGGGCAAAGATCAACCCCGCGCGCCCGGCGATTCCCACCGCCATCGCGACGGTGCCCGTCCATCTTCGCAAGTACGCCGGAAACGCCAGCGACAGCGTGCCGAACGTCGCCTCCTCGCGGGTTATCTCACCGTCGGAGTAAGCCCTTGAGAGCAGCGCGGCCCCGGAACGCGACGTTCCTACCGCGATGAGCATCGCGGATGCTATCTTGTCATGGATACCCAAACGAGCGAGCCGCGGAACAACCGGCGCAAACAGACGCTCCACGGCTCCGGTCGCGAGAATGAGTTCCCCGACTGTGAGGCCCGCTATTATGTGGGCGGTCAGAATCAGCTCGGCCCTGACGAGCGCCGCGAGGAAGCCCCCTGATGAAATCGAGACCACATCCACGATGAGGTCAGTCCCCCCTCAAGCCCCGTCTCTCCACAGAAGAAGCACGGAGAGGTAGTCGTCCGTGGGAGATTTGGCCTCGTCTCCCCGCACTATCCGCTGTTCCGGCAAGCCCGCCCTGTGTACCCGCACCATCCGTTCCCAAGGGCCGGTATCATCTACCAGCCTCGGAAGATCGTCCTTTAACGCGGACGGTTTATACAGCGCCACGCAATCGCACGAGTACATGGTTTCCGCCAATTTGGAAAAATCGGCCGAGCCGGGAAGTATCGCCATCCTCTCCTCGCCGAGCGCCATAAATTCGCCGACCGCGCAGCTTGCGAGCGAATGAGCCGATATGCCGGGAATGAGCCTCAGTTCGAGGTCGGGGCATACGCCGCGCCAGGCGGAATAAAGATAAGCCGCCGTCGCGTAAAGAACCGCGTCCCCTATCACCGGAAGGGCGATGCTTTCGGCGTTCCTCCACAAATCCGAGTATTCCTCTATCTGCCGCAGTATATGGGCGTCTCTTTCGGAGGAATTGTCGGTCATCGGAAAGACGAAGGGATATGTCTTCCGGCCTGGGTTCAACTTCGAATAAATCTCACCCGCGACGCTTGTACTACCCTTCGACGACACGGGGACGAACACAACGCCGGCTCCGTCAAGGACGCGAAGCGCTCCCGCAGTGACAAGGTCCGGATCTCCGGGACCGACTCCGACACCGAATAAAATCAATACGCCTCGCTCCCTCTATCGTTCCAATTCACTCCAAGCTTCGTGGAGCTTGTCCAGTATTATGTCCTGAATGCCCTTGTTCTGTCCCCAGCCGGTCAGTATCGGGATCACTTCGTAGCCCTCGTCTTCCAGCATCGACTTCCACGAATCCTCATCGTCGCCCGCAATGTCGTTGTTGGCGTGGTCTCCGGCTACCAGCATCGCGGGAGCGATATAAATTCTTTTTGCATCCGACGATCTCAGTCTGGACAGTACATTGTCGTTCGATGATTTTTTAAGCCTGGACAGTACGTCGTCGTACTCCAGGAGACCCTCGACAACGCCGACATAAAAATTCGGCGACTCCCGCCATAACGCCATCTGCAATGCGCTGTAGGCGGCGTCCGCAAAGTGGTGCGTTCCATGGCCGACCAGAACAACGACGTCATCCTCGATCTCTTTCTCGTAAGTATTCGCCATCACTTCCGCCACTCTCTCAATAGATTCCTGCTCCGACAACAACGGCAACGAGAGAGTTATTTTTCTGAAACCGGGCTTCGGCGCATAATCACTCATCATATCGAAAGCCCTCACCACTGCCACGAGATCGTCGTAT
>Ga0099364_10003420_pt1 | contig 24634 bp, 20 predicted proteins | sample TergutTh196P3_FD_73070 | JGI IMG/M metagenome (GOLD analysis project Ga0099364, IMG submission 73070) | Microcerotermes parvus P3 segment gut microbial communities from Pointe-Noire, Republic of the Congo - Th196 P3 | ecosystem: Host-associated > Arthropoda: Insects > Digestive system > Gut ...
ATATGGCATTATTTTATGAACGAAGAAAAAGTAGATGGAGAGACTTATTATGAAAAGCTTTATTTTTATCTTGACCGTTTAGACCACACCTCTAAAGAGCAAAAATATATTTCTTTCAGTTCTTGGAAATTAGGCGTGAATACCTATTGTATTTTTTGCAGTACATGTGAAGGCAAACCCTTTGACTCTTCTGATTATCCGTTTGTTTGGGGTAGCGAAGAGGAAAACGGCGTTTTCTCGGCTTATATTGAAGAAAAATTGGGGTTGTGAAAGGAGTTTGCAATGAAAAAAAACATAAAATTTTATATTATTTTACTACTTATAACACTACTCCAATGCTCATGTGGGGGGGACAGCGAAACCCTGTCCCCTCTCTATGATGTGGAAAATGCACAAACCCACAGCGAAAGCTCGAGTGGCGATATTGAAAGTGAATTTGACCGTAGCATTGATAAAAATCAAAATTATAACGGCTGGACAGGCAACAGTAGCGGCACTTTTTATGTATACAATTACGCAGATTGTAGATTTTGGAATGCACGAATTGTAGTAAGAGAAAACAAGACCGGCAGTATAAATGTAATTACTCCAAACCATTTTGCGAGTAAATTGTATTGGCTAACTGATAATGTGTTTATTTATCAAGTTTATCTTGATAGAGTATATTTTTACGACACAAATGTCGGAATAGCTGTACCTTTCGACAGTTATTGTGACGTAGAGATGAAGGAAGGTTTTCACACCAGCAACGAATATCTTTATTATATAGATGATAAGTATATTTATTTTAGAAAAAGCTTTAAAAATGAGCTTATCGGCAGTGTCGAAATTGACACATTCCTCTCGGACGTGTCGAGTTTGGTACACCACTCTGTTGAGGTGTGATTGAATACTTGCAGACTGGAAGGAAAGCTTGAAGGCAATTCCGCACACTGTAGGGGACGGGCTTGCTCGTCCCGAAATAGATGTTTGTAAGAGACGGGACGGGCAAGCCCGTCCCCTACATAACTGTCAACTCTCAACTGTCAATTGTCAACTGCCGTCACCTCGCTCCGCTTCCCTCTATAACAGCCTTAATCGTTTTTAACAGGATTAGAAAATCGAGTTTTACAGAGCGGTTGTCGATGTAGTAGAGTTCTAATTCTATACGCTCTTCGTATGATATGTTGCTGCGGCCGCTCACCTGCCACCAGCCGGTTAAACCCGGCTTTACGCTTAGAAATTTTTCTTTTTGCTCTTTATACTTTAACAGCTCGTCCTCTACAATTGGGCGGGGCCCGACTATGCTTAACGTTCCGGTAAAAATTTCCCAGATTTGCGGCAGTTCGTCTAAGCTTGATTTTCTGAGAAATTTACCCACTTTGGTTATTCGCGGGTCGTTTTTTAACTTAAAGTTTTCGGCGAACTCTTTTTGTTGCTCGGGGGTGAAAGTTTTTATTAAATCCTGAGCGTTTGTCACCATACTGCGAAATTTATGAACGGTTATAATTTTGCCATATTGCCCTATTCGCTTATGCCCGAAAATCACGGGGCCTCTTTGCTCTTTGGGCTTTTTCAAATCTTCAAGCTTAATCAAAATCGCAATCGTCAAAAATAATGGGGACAACACAAAAAGAGTCAACAGAGAAAAAACTATATCTGTAAACCTCTTAATTGTTTTGTAGAATGTCTTGTCCTTCAATTCTTCACACCCACTTTTTGACAACATTATGTATATTTTACCAAACAAGTTGGTATAAGTCAAGTATTGACATTCCAAAATCATGAAAAATTTACTCTTTTTACCAAAAAAAAAAAAAAACAAAGATTTTTTCCAAAGATTCAAAGAAATTTTTTAAAAACCCTTGACAAATATTATCGACATATAGTATAATAATAAGTGACGGATTTTGACATTTTATTGCTCAAATCCAAAATAATTTTATAGGAGAATTTAAGAAAATGAAAAATCTCAAGATATCAGTAAAGCTAATCGTTAGCTTTGTCATTGTTTCTATACTTACAGTAATAGTAGGTATTATAGGCATCGTGGGTATGGCGCAAGTAGACGCTTCTTTAGAGTCTATGTATTCGTTGCAGACAGAGCCGTTGCCGGCTCTCGGAAAGTCAGTTGAATTGTTACAACGCCAGCGCGCTAACATGAGGGAATACATAATCGGCGCGGCACTCAATGACCGTGAGATTATTTCAAATGCGCGCGACAGAGTAGAAGAGCAAAGGGCTGAAATGAGGGTAGAGTTGCCTATATACAGGGAATCTATCAGAAGCGATGATGCTATGGCTCTCTTTGATGAAGCGGTCAGTTTATATGAAACATCTTTCACCGAAGCGATGAATTTAATATATGAAGGCGCGATGGGCGGTCAAGATGCGGCGGCTTTAGAGCAAATTATGAGGGAATATACCCCTGCCACCAATAAAATTGTTGAAAACTTCGATATCTGCCTTGAAATGAAAATCGATGTCGCCTATGCGGCGTATGAAGAATCAAGCGCGCTTTACAGCGGTTTGTTAATCCTTATTATCGTTGTGTTGGTTGTTGTCTTAGTCGCTTCTATGATTTTGGCACTCTATATTGCCGGGATTATCTCAAAGCCTGTAATTACTTTAGCCGGCTATTTCAGCAAGGCGGGCAAAACAGGTGAACTTACCGTGTCAAGCGAGGAAAAAAGAGTATTTGACTTCTACTCTCAAAATCATGACGAAATTGGGCAAATGATACTGGATACCGAGTCTTTCATCGGTCATGTTGAACGTTCTTCACAAAACTTAAGCCAAATCGCCGGCGGCGACTTGACGATAGACGCGCGTGTTCTCTCTGACAGAGACACTATCGGTATTTCACTCAGGGACATGGTCGCCAATTTGGGGAATATGTTTAAAGAAATTAATACAGCTTCAGGGCAGGTGACAAGTGGTTCGAGTCAAATATCCGACGGCGCGCAAGCCTTGGCAAGTGGCTCAACCGAACAGGCTGCGACTCTGGAACAACTCTCAGCATCGATTGCCGACGTTTCAGATAAAACCCGTGAAAACGCCATAAGAACAAGCAACGCCTCTAAATTGGCAGACACGATTATGCAAAACGCCGAAAAGGGAAGCGTTCAAATGAAACAAATGATAACTGCCGTTGATGAAATTAACCAAGCCAACCAAGACATCAGCAGGGTAATTAAAGCAATTGACGATATAGCCTTCCAAACTAACATCTTAGCACTCAACGCGGCAGTTGAAGCAGCAAGAGCCGGCGCGGCAGGCAAAGGGTTCGCGGTTGTTGCCGAGGAAGTTCGTAACTTAGCGGCGAAAAGTGCCGAATCGGCTAAAGAAACCAGCAACCTCATAGCCAACTCTAAAGAAAAAGCAGAACTCGGAACTCAAATCGCTAACGAAACAGCAGTTTCGCTGACCGAAATCGTGTCCGGGATTAACGAGAGCAGTAAAATCATCGCTGAAATTGCTCACTCATCAGAGCAACAAAACTCAGCGATTGGCGAAATAAACGTTGCGATTGGCGAGGTAACACAAGTGGTGCAACAAAACTCAGCCACAGCAGAAGAGTCCGCCGCCGCATCAGAAGAAATGAGCGGTCAAGCAAACGTTCTTGAAGGGCTTATTTCGCAGTTTAAACTTTGACGAACAATTGACAATGTACAATTGACAATTGACAATTTTGGAGTCGCCTTGCGGCGACAGGATTGAAATTATAGAGATATACCGCCCGACATTTTATTGTTGGGCGGTGTTTCACACTGAATATTTTTTAAAAACCCCTTGACAAAATTTATAAAATACGCTATAATAATAAAAACAGGGCAAAATCTTGAACGGTTGCGCTCAAAGCATATGATTAACTAAGTAACCGCTACTTTGAGACGTGGGCGGTTACTTCTTTGTGTTTCGATTTGCTAATATAGCCACAACAGTGATAACTGTCATCGATACAATATAAGCTATCTCCATACAAACACCTCCTTTCGGAAGTGAACGCAACCGTCCGGCTTAAGCCGTTTTCAATCTTGCCTTGCCCGGGTTTCCCCGGTAATTTACATTATACTACAAATTTTTGGTTATTTCAAGGGCTTTTTAAAAAAATAGTAAAAAAAGTAGGGGACGGGCTTGCCCGTCCCGAAATTTGCAGATGTTTATAAGAGAAGGGACGGGCAAGCCCGTCCCCTACTATAACTGTCAACTCTCAACTGTCAATTGTCAACTGTTCGTCAATTCCCCGGAAACGCTTCTTTCTTTGTTAAATAGTTTCTAAGGGCAGCAAGATTTTGTGCGTCAGTTGCTTCTTCCCCTGCGACTTTGCATTGGTCGTTTTTCGCTAAAGCTCCCACAATTGCGTATTTGAGATAGGTTAAGTCAGCGATGTTTATTTTGCCGTCATGGTTGCAGTCGCCGAGTTCAAACTCGGGCGGGGTCACCGGAATTTCCTCAAATTCAACTGTCACATTAGTCGCAACGGTTATTTGTGTGGAATATGTGGTTGCTGTCCCGTTGACGACGGTGTCATTGTTCTTCCACTCTTTAACGCGGTAATCTTCAGCCGGTGTCGCGGTGAAGGTGACGGTTGTGCCTTCAAGAACCTCTGCGCCGGTGGTGATTTCTTCTGTCCCGACTGCCGCTGTGAGTGTGCCGTTTGCCCCGACAACGTTGAAGGTGACGGTGTAGTGCTCCGGTGTTTCCGGAATTTCTTCAAATTCAACCGTGAGAGTTGTCGTGTTATTGATTGTTGTTAAGTATGTGGTTGCTGTGCCGTTGACTACGGTGTTATTGTTCTTCCACTCTTTAACACGATAGCCATCTTCCGATGTCGCGGTGAAGGTGACGGTTGTGCCTTCAAGAACCTCTGCGCCGGTGGTAATTGACATTCCGCCCGATGATGCGGTTATTGCGCCGTTTGCTCCGGTTACGCTGAAATTGACGATATGTTTGGGAATTACTTCAACCTCAACCGTGACGGTGGTTGCGGCAGTGACTTCCGTTGAGTAAATAGGTGCTCTGCCACCAACGGTAAAGCCGTTGTTTTTCCACTCTTTAACGCGATATCCTTCTTCAAGTGCCACGTTAAAGATGACGATTGAATTATCATCTACCTGCGTGCCGGTTAGAATTGACGTTCCGCTTGATGTTGCCGTGAGTGCGCCGCCTGTTCCGCTTAAACTGAAATTGACAATGTGTTTTGGAATCGCTTCAACTTCAACCGTTACAGTGGTTTCGGCGGTGATAATTGTTGAGTAGGAGTTTGTTTTATTACCCACGATAAAAATGCCGTTATTTCTCCACTCTTTAATGCGATAACCTTCTTCGAGCGTTGCGGTGAAGGTGACTTCTGAATTTTCAGCTACTTCATTACCGGTGTCAACAGGCGTTGTGCCTGATGATGCGGTGATTGAGCCGCCTGTTCCGATTACGTTGAAATTAACGGCAAAAGTTTGGTTGTCACCGTCAACCGCAATAGTTCTTGTTCCGGCCGCGCCCGGCCCTGCGATGTTGCGCGCGCGCACAGCTAATGTATACTGCCCTTTTGTTAAACCGGTGAAAGTGTGGGCGGTGTTAGAGCTTGCACTAACCCAAGTCGTCCCGGGTTCTGTGCCGCGGTTTATGCTGACTTCATATCCTGTGATTGCCGAACCACCATCAGAAGCCGGTGCTTGCCAGTTTATAGTGGCTTGAGCGAGTTCGCTACTAACAGCACTAACATTAGTCGGCACACCAGGAGCGACAGGTTCAGGCTCGGGCGTTCCTATGGGTTCGGTTATTCTTGCGTATAACAGTCTAATAGAGTCAGAATATGAAACATAATAAGTTGTCGAAGTATTAGAAGTGTTTGTTACGCTTAAAACCCCGGGTGTGGTAGAATCATTTTTCGGCAAAGAAAGCCTGGGGACTGCTAAATTTTGGTCGCGACTGCTACCTATCGTATTTGATGTATGTATACCAATTGAACGTCCACCGTTGTCAGAATGACAAATAGCAAAAACTGTAAAAGTCTGCCCGGGGTTAACAACGGCTTGAAGATGTCCTCCGGTGCCGGATATCGCGCCTCCGGATATAGCAGTATTTCCTCCTGTTGTCACACCTGCAGTGAACGTCAAATTACCATAACTGCAATTAATTGAAGTATTTCTCGTCGCGCTACTACGTCCGTAATATTTGATAAAATTAGGGCCTACGCCTCTTACTATCGGACCATAAGCCGTTAAATTCGACAAAGAGGAATCTCCAAAGTCAAAGAAGCTTACAACATTAACTTCGGGAATTATCGCCGGAATTGCGAAGTCTGCTACTGCGCTTAGTGGGTTGTCTTGTGCATCTGATTTTACTACGAGGTATAGTGTTAACGCGCCGGGGAAGAAGTTTGTTACGTTAACGGTGGTCTCGGCGGTGGTGTTCGTGCCGCCATTAACGCCAAGTGCTACTACTTCATCGCGGGTGGGGGGAGTGGCTGTTGCGCTTTGAATTAAATAGAAATATGTCCCTGCTTCGTCAGATGTGAATTTCACACTGCCGCTTGAATTGTCTACACGCTCTATCGCTCCTTTGGTTATGGTGGGGCCACCCGGTGTTATATGTTCACCAATGTTAAACACAATGACGTTGCTTATCAAATCGCCGCCCTCAAAGTCTCTCAAATGCCCTACCATTACCACGGCAATGTCGGTGGTGTCGGGGTTAACAGGAACGTTAATGTTGCTGTGAGTTCCTTCTCTGACTGTCGCCGAAACAAAGTTGTCGGAAATAATTGTGCCGTCATTTGGCGTTTCACCGTTGAAAGGCAAAACGTAGTATGTTCCCCTTGCATTTGTGGTGAAATTTATAACAGCGGCACTCGCTGATGAGCGTGTGCTTGTTCCTCTTGTCAATACAGGTGGGTCAAGGGGCGGCTCAATTGGCGACATGTTTTCTATTGAAAGGGCGAAAATTCTAACACCGCCCATGTCGGTGCCTGAGGCTGTGTCACCGCCAATAGAATAAACCCCCGCTTCGGGAAGAGTTATCGCATAGCGTGTGGCAACATTTAAGCCTGTCGCCGGAATTTGAGTGTACTGAGAGCCATCTTTGTAGATTGTGATGTGTCTGTTTGCTGTAGCGTTGCTCATTGCGGCGTAAATGATTAACTCACCGGCAGCAAAAGTTTCAAGAGAAACCGTTCTGCGATTTGCGCCTTGTGTTCTTCCGTTGGTACTTACATTACGCCCGAGGGTAAGACCATCAATTGGGCTTGCGGAATTATTGCCGGCAACCACAGAGTTAGTGGCACTTTCATGGTTGTTTTTCAACCCCGCGAAAAAGTCGGGCATTCTCGCATTATTAGCCGGCATAACCGAACCTTTTAGGGTGGAAGGGTCGTTAAAATTGATTATTGTCTTTCTGTTTTGTTCAAGAAAACGCGGCAGTTCGAGGGTGATTATATTGCTCTTGTGCGCCCCGTTTGTTTGAATTACATAAAGAAGTTTCGGGGTTTCTCCGGTTAAGCCTGTGACGTTTAATGTCACCTCGGTTGGGGTAAATCCGGGCGGTACGTTTACAGTTTGACTTGTGCCGAAAAGAATTTCGGCTTCACCCGGCGGTTCGTCGGTGCGCTCGGTGACAAGATAATGGAATGTGCCGTTTACTTGGGTGGTGATTTTTGCTGTCGCTGTTGCCGCTGTGTCACGCACGGTGTCGCCACCTGTCACAACCGGAATTTCGGGGTCAACGTACATTCCAACAGAAGCTAATGTTACATTACTTATGCCATCGGCAGTATCAGTGGCTTCCACAACGATATAGACTTTTCCCGGGCCTTCATCGGGCAGGGTTACTTCAAAGTTAACAGGAGTGCCTGCGGCGATGGGGCCGCTTCCTGCCGTTCCCGGGTTAACAGGGGCATTGATGACAATTTCTTGTTGATTAAATGAAATGTCGGTGGCACTGCGCAAGAAATAATAAGTGCCGGCTTTATCAGAGGTGAAGTTAACCGTCGCGCCGTTGGTGGTCGCCCTCACTACAGAGTTGATTACAGGTCTTGGTCTTGGCGTGGAATCGGGTGGAATGTCAGCTACGTTGCCTATGCCACTATAGCCGACTAAAAACGCATCTAAAGCAGGCACTCTCTCCGTCCCGGTAGAAGCAGCGCATCCGAAAGTCCAGCTTATATTGCCGCCCTGCATACGCCCGGCGTATTGTTTAACGTGGTCTCTAATCTCGTTTTCGGTGGTTCTGACCGCGTTTTCATAACCGCCGTCAAAATACCATGTTGGGTCTAAAATTGTGGTGTTTGTATCAAAGTTGTTATAAGTCGTGCCGCCTTTTTTTGCCTCCACGGTGTTCGGGACGGTTTCTGTTCTATCTGTCACAACATAAGCATCAAATTCAGTCTGGTTAGTGTTCGAATATGGCGAATAATTTCTGCTGTTATTAACGACAAAGTTGTTATACGCTTTTAAAATGCCGCCGTCTTCACTCGAGAAAGTAGTGCCGCCATTACCCTGCATAGAAATAACCATAGGGCGGTTTGTTCTGTCAAAGACATTACTTTCACTAAAGACACCCTTGCTTTGGAACGCCACACCAACGCCGTAAGTATTAATAGTGTCATAATAATTGTTATAAACATGCACGTTAGCAGAGCGCACGCGTGGGTGGCGCGAGTCAGAATAGTCGAAATAGTTATTATGTACGGTAATCAAGTCGGCTTTATCGGGTTTCCCATTACCGAGAAGAAGAAGCTTGCCCGAGTCCCAGAAATGGTTATACGAAATGGTGACGTATTGAGAGTCTTTTACATCGGTTGAACCATCGCCTTTCGCTTTGTCGCCACTGCCCTTTTGCCCATAGAAAAAGTCGTTATTGTGAACCCAAATACTTGTGCAATTGCTTTCAACACTGATTGCATCTTCTTTATAATTCATGAACGCAACATTGCGGATTTCAATGGAGTTACTTCTTGCTATTTTAATGCCTACGCCTAAAACAGTGTCTCGCCCCACGCCTTCAATAGTGAGGTTTTGAACGTGGGTAGCACTTCCTTCTGCCTTTGATGTTAACATATTGTTGCTGTCAAGATTACCAACAGTTCTCATAAGGCTTTCGGGGAAATGACCGAGAAAGCGAATAGAGGTTGGTGCAGTTGTTCGGTTATTTGTTTTTGCAGAGAGCAAGACCGGGTTTGTGCCTGACAACACTGCTACCACGTTTTCGGGGGTGACGTAAAAGACTTTTGCGCCGTCTTTTAATGTGCCATCGGTTTTATACGCGCCGGGCGCGCCGCCATTAATGTTCCCATTGGGTGAAAAGGCGAAGCCTGAGCGGTCGTAGGCTTCAACATCGACTCTGACTGTGCCGTTCAAGGCTTCAGCCCCTTTAGGCTGAACTTTGATGTCATAGCTGCCTTTGGCTAAGCCGACTGCATCAAACCGCCAAAAGCCGGGATATTTACGAACCAACGGTGAATGGTCGTTGCCGTTAGCATCAATGCCGTTCGCGGCTATGGCAGGGTAGTTTGAATCAGATGCTTTCTTGATGAAAACCTCAAATTCTTCCACGCCGTCAATATGCGCCCAGTAAACAGCGGCAGACTCAAGCCAACCTTCAGCCCCCAAAATGCCAACCGGAACATCGTTTGCAGAAATACTTGGCATCGTGCCGAAAATCATTGTTGCCGTAAGTGATAACGACAGCAAAACAGACATTAACCTTTTCATGTGAAACCCCCTATAATTTTATTTTTTATTACGGTTTATTTTACCACCTTTAATTATATAACATTTTTAAAACAAAAACAAGATAAATTATTCACAAATTATAGGGGTTCGTATAGGCTATATTGACGAATGAGGATTTTGAATGTTTTTATTGACTTTTTGGGGGATTTATGATAGAATTGTGGTAGGTATGAAAGGGGGGATTATATCATGGCAACGAAAGCGTTGTTGTCTTTATTGGCACACACAGCAATCAAAGCGGATTCAAGAGAAATGTATCACGCTATTGCAAAGGCGGCAAATACAGAAGGTTTAGTGTTGCAATCGTTTGACGAAGCAAAAAAAGAAATTGAAACGGACGATTAATCCGAAACCGCCGCAAGGCGGTAATTATTATGGTTGATGAAGAAAAAGCAATTGAGGGCGAAATAAAAGCTCTCACCTGAAACTAAACGCTCTCTCGCGGCTTAGTCTTTCTGCTATTCCGGTGACGGCATCTGCCGCGTCATCGTGGGCGTTTTTGCCGTCTCTTTGATACTCGTTCAGGCTCTTGAAAAATTCGTAAAATCTGTCTTTCCAGTTCACGGGGAAATAAATATGCCCCGTCACCCAACTGCTGTTTGAGATGATTCTCGACTGCTTGTTTTTGCTTTGATGGAATGTCTCTATCTTGCACCGGTTTGAGCCGTATTTATCTGAAATCAATCTCTCGACATTTCGGGCAAAAGCTCTTCCACCATTGTTGCTCTCGATGAAGGCGCGGTTGACATTCCCCTCAAAAAGCATTTCAGCCAATTTAATTTCAGTGGATTCCATTCGCTCTTTGCTAAAAAGAACGTCAAGCACATATGCTTCACCGTTATAAACGCCGTAATTTATGCCGCAAAGATAGTCTGCCCCCGTGTCGGCAGTGTCGGTGTAATTGCAAATTTCGCTGAACAGCAACTCGCCGTTTTCGCCTGTCGGGGGCTTGTCGTATGTCTTGAAACTTCCGTATAACCGCCCTTTAACGTCAATCGGTTCTTGCTGATAGTTGGCTTCGATAATTTCGGGAGAGATAATCTTTTTCTTTTTGTCAAACGTCGCGGCGGAAAGTATTGCCGGGCAAAGCATTTTGCCGTTGTCACCGTGAGCGCGGCGGGTGAATAATCTTGCTTTGTCGTAATGCGCTAATGCTCTTCCTGCTAAGTCACCCGTATGCCAACGCGTCATGATGATGATGACCTTGCCGCCTTCTTCTAACCGCGAGAGCAGGGTGTCGGTATACCATTCCCAGTGGCCCTCTAAAATCTGGGCGTTGTTGGCTTCATATGCCGATTTAATCAAGTCGTCTATGACAATTAAATCGGCACCGAAACCGGTTGCTGTTCCCAACGGCGAGGTGGCTAAGTAGTTGTTATAGCCGCTGTCGAGGCTCCAAAAATTCGCGGCACCGTCCCCTTTCTTGAGGACGGCACCGGGAAATATTTCTGAGTAGACAATTTTGTTTTTGTCTGACTTTTGCTCGCTGACTGTGTTTCTCACCGACTTTGAAAACAATTTAGACAGCGTTTCGTTATAAGAGCCTGTGATAATTTTAACGCGTGAATTTCGCCCCAAAACCCATTCCACAAAGCAGCCAATCGTTCGACTTTTTCCATGTCTTGGTGGAATGTTGATAACCATAATTTCATCTTGTGAAAAATAAAAACTCTGCAATTCATCACAGAGTTCTTTAAGGTATTTCCTATCTTTCGTGTAAAAATCCGGCGCCTTAAGGCAGCAATAATCATAAAAGTTTCTTCGCGCTAACTCTAACTTTGCTTGTTTTTTTAACTCTTTTTTATGTTTCATCTGACACCAACTTTCTAAGTTCTTCTGTGCTTAACCCGCTAAACGGGTTTTCTGACTCTTTGTTTTTGTTGTGAAAATTCTCTGAAAAAAATCCACAATGTTTCCCCAACAACTCTAACGCTTTAAGCTTTTCACTACTCTTAGTCTCGCTCGACTCTGAAAAAGCAATTTTTGATAATTCAGCAATCAAATTTTCTACTGTTGGCTCACGCGCTGGTTGAACTTTAGCTATTTGCGCCGGTGGGTCACCGGTTTCAGAGCGTGATTCGGGTATGTCTTCGCCCTTAGTATTGTTTGCTTTCATAAGTGTCTCAATAAGTTCGCGTATGTTAGAGTTTTCTAACAATTTTTTTCCGTCTCCTGCTCGAGTGTACCCTGCTCTTATTGCCGCTTGCTTGGCATCTAAGTCAACAAGGTATTCATAGCAAAATCGTTTTTGCTTTTCTGTCAATTTCTCACCTCCTAAATAATTTATAAGTTATTATATTAAATTTCAAACGGGGTATAATACTATTATAGCAGAACTTTATGTCACTTTCAAGGTATATTTGGGTATAAAAAGGAACAAAAAGGAACATAATATAAAGGCAACCTAAAGTTATCAATCCGAAAGGACACGCTTGAATGAATACAATACCGTGGAACAACCCTCCAAAATATGAACCGCACGATGATGATGACGAGCTGCTCTACCCTCAGTTTGAGGGGAGTATATCCAACGAAGCCGCCACCGGCACCCCATCAGTAGCAAGCGCGAGCGAATGCACCGGCATGATGCACAGACCCCCCGACAACGACGACGAGTTTGAATCCTACCGTCAACTCTACAACACACACCCCTCAAAAAAGCAGTAATAAACACAAGAGCCTGTAGTGATACAGGCTCTTGGGTTACGCTTTTGTGTTCTTCACAATTCCCATCTTTAATGAGTCATAGCATTATAAAATTCCTCAAGGTAATAAACAATTTTGTTGTTTTCATTTAAATTCTCATCTTTAAGAAAAAAGTTGTTGAAAAAAACTTTCCAATGGTTGATAATACTCTCTTTCTGGTAATTCTCAATTATTTTGCATTTAACCAACAAGTTCAAATAATCAGTTACTTTTTTTTCGTCAAAAGCATTTTCTTCTCCATTATCTATACAACGCAAAAAAGGATACATTATAATAAAAAATTTTAAACTTTTGTGTTTTTTACAAACAGCACTTAAAAATCCAGTTTCCAATGTGTCTCCGTAGTTTAGCCATGCTGAATCATGAAAGGTTCTTCGCGTCATAGAACCCGAAAATGTCGATTCCAAACACTTTTTCTGCATAAAGTGATATTCATCACCATTTAGATTTAGACAATTACATTCTGTAGGAAAGTCATTTTCACAAGGTTTTGCAAGACAGCCGCAATCGGAACAATTTTCCCCTTTACCTTTTTTACAATTTTGAGAGATTTTTAGGCTAAAGTTTAACGCGCCTGAATTGTTAATAGTAAATTTATCATGCTTAGTAGCTCTAACAGCTTTGAAAAGCGCATCAACATAAGGTGGTTTAAGAAACACGCTATTTTCTTCACGATTTGTCTTTGTATTCGATATCTTACAAGTGTTGTTTAACACTGTGTAAACATGGTAAAATTTAAATACTTCAACATTAGAATCGTCTATTTTTTTAGTTTCTCTAATTATTCTAAAATTTTCAGGCATTACTCCTTTCAAGGTCTCTAAGTCAAAATTAAAATTAGGTTTCTTCATTTTCTCTATCAATCCTTTGTTTTATTAATTTACCTCGCCAAATTCCTGCCACTCTTGAAAGCGTGGTTACTATAGTATCTTCATCGAGAGGCTCTTTCTCTCTCTCTTTATTAATACCAATAACCTTTCCTTTAAATACTCCATCGTTTTTCACATCTGTTTTTTCAACTATGGAATAAAAGTTTTTTTCTTTTAGAAGGGCTTTGATAACTGCAACATCTCTATTAAAAACAATAAACGTTGATGAAAGCAATTTCTTCAAAAAACCTTCCGGACGTTCCGAAACTATGTTCTTATAGTCATTCATCATTGTTTTTATTTCAAAATCTGTCATGCCATCAGCGCATAATTCCAATGAACCGTTTATGTTATTTATTAAATACTTCCATGCAGCAAGAAACCTTTTCCAGTATTCAAGCAGTGCTAATTCGCCATGTTGATAATAATGCAATGCCACAAAGCTATTATCATCTGAATCCATACATTCGACATAAACACAATCGCCCATTGAGCCGTCTTCAATGCAGGCATCAAATGCGGCTATTATTTCCGGAAATAAATATTCGGGATATTCTCCCTCTTTGTGAATAAGTCTGATTGTCTCCGCAAGGGGTATGGGAAGCAATTTATATCCTTTTACTTTTTCGTCGACATTATCAAGAAATATCGAAAGTTCGGAAAAAAATCTTGGGAAATCATCTTCTGTTTTTTCTAATCTTTTTTTGACAAAGGCATATGTAGCATATCCCCCCTCTACCTCTTTTATAATTTCTTCTATGTCTTTTTTTATAGCGATATAGTCTGAACCTAATTTATCTATATAGTCGGTATAATTTAAAAGGTAATAGTCATCGGAAGATTCTGCATGATACTTATTTGATTTGAAATTAAAAAGTTCTTCGTTTTCATTTACAACTTTTGTTGCCTTATCTAAAAAGTCCGCTGTTTTCTGCAAGCATTTTTCATAGTTTTCATAGTTTTCATAGTTATCCCCGTAGTCTTTAGCAAGAAAATATCTCGCAAATGATTTTGCAAATATTTTTCCTACCTCATTCTTAGTAATCTCAGTTGATGCGCTAAATGCGTTAAGTGCAAATTTAATTCCTTTGATAGCTGTCAACACAGAAGTTACTAATCTTATTTTTATTTCAAGCTCAGTTTTTTTCTCTAAAAAAGATATATGGTCAGGACTTTCTCCCGTTTCGCCTTCGCTAAAGTTGCGTCTTGTTGACGACAAATTTATAGTATTGAAATTTAATTTTTCAAACATCTCATCGATATGCTCTTTTTTCAACGGCGGCAAGAAAAAACACGGGCGAATAAGATATTCTGTTTCGCCTTCGGTATCATATTCATTTGTGAAAACCCTAATCCCGGAAAAATAGCCGGTTGTCAAAGAATATTCCTCGTCCTCACAATATAAATCTGCCTGAACCCCGACATCTTCGCAAACATGTACATCATAAGGCAATTGCTCATAATTATCTGGTATATTAAGCCTTAAATCTTTAAACTTTTTTGTTCCAAATCTCGCATAGGCGGTATATGATGTGTAGGGGGTCATTGAATAATGGATAAGCTTATTTAACTTTTCTGCCAAATCCTTCGTTTCGGGTTCGCTCAGACACACTTTTGGTCCCTTTTCGCCTTCTTTGAAAGGTGATAATTCAGTTATACCGAAAACTTCAATACCAACACTAAATTCTCCATTTTCATTTTTAAAAATTTTGTCTTTTATTTTGATTTTCATTTCTTCTCCATTTTTGCAAATAGAAACAGAATCGCCTTCACTTTCTCTTTCTTTCGTTTCAGCGAGGTCTTCTCTATATGCCAAAGCGGTGTAAGATATGTTTTTAAGACCTCTGCGATATAAGTCTTTGATAATCCTGCATAAATTTCTCCCACGATTGATAATATCATCAAAAATGAGGACGTTATCAGTTTTTTTAAAAGAATAGTTACCAACAACACGAGAACTGAGTATTATTGGTTTTATTTCTATTTTTTTCTCTTTCGCTCTTTCCTTTAACACACGAAGGAAAGCGCGAAAAATCGCCGCGCCCTTTCTATCAATCAGAATTATGTAATCAAACTTATCATTTTCGATGATATTCTTAATAAGTTTAAGATAACTATCAAAGGTATCTTTACCCAATAATTCATCTTTATCCAATAATTCTATTGCTTTACTTTCAATTTTTTCCATAATTTCATTAATTGAAAACACCCCCCTGCTGTTAACTATGTGTATTCACCAAAGGGATTGCTTTATACTTTGTCCTCCTTATATTTTTTCAGCCATTTAGCGCGACCTTGCAGTCGCGCTAAATGGCTGTTATGGGTATTCTTTAACTTTAATAATCCTGAATAACTTTTTAAACATCAAAACATGTCCCATTTCTTTAAAAAAATTACAAGGTTTCTGTTATTTCAACTATTGTAACATATTTTCGCGAAAAAGGCAATACAAATTTATACACATATTTTTACGAATCTATACACATATTTTATGAATTTTTTGTGCAATTTGCACAATGTTGACAATGGGGTGAAAATATGCTATACTGAATTTAAATAGATGAGGGGGTATGGATATGGTCATTCCAATGATTGATAATGCAAAAGTTCTGCCGAAGGGGCAGATTACAATACCCAAAGACATTCGGGAATATTTAAAAATCAATGTCGGCGACCGTCTCACGCTTGTTTGTGAGAACGACCGCCTTGTATTGATGAATTCGGCTATGTTTGCATTGAAGGAATTTCAAAAAGCAATGGAAGGTGAAGCGGAAAAAGCAGGGCTACACTCCGATGACGATGTTGTCGATCTCATTATGGAAATGAGATATGGTGATAAAAAATGAGATGCTATACACCCCCACCACGCATTATCAAGCCTACGGATTTTTTGAATTTTTAATTATTGTCAAAAATTGTCAAAAATTGTCAAAGTCAAAAATTTTTTTTAAAAAACCTATTGACATTTAAAAAGTTTTGTGTTATAATGATTTAGTCGCTTGACGAAATAGTGAGTGCAGGCGAATTTGATGTGGCGGCATAGCTCAGGGGTTAGAGCACTCGGTTCATACCCGGGGTGTCGTTGGTTCAAATCCAATTGCCGCTACCATATTTTATCACGGCCCGTTGGTCAAGCGGTTAAGACATCGCCCTTTCACGGCGAAAACATGGGTTCGATTCCCGTACGGGTCATGGAAATACCAAAGGGTGGGCGTTGCTCACCCTTTTGGCATATGTCAATTGTCGAACAAATGAAAGGCGGAACAAATGGCACAATTTATAGGTATGGCGAGCCCCTGTTGCAATAAGGAATTTGCTGAAAACGATGATATTGTGGTGTGCCCTGAGTGTGGCTCACCTCATCACAGGGCTTGTTGGTTTGAAAAGGGGCATTGCGCCAACTTAGCGCGGCATGGAGGCGGCTATGTCTGGAAATCGCCGCTTGAAAACGCAATAAGAGGTTATATTGCGGCGGAAAAATTGAAAGACCGATATGCGAAAAAGCAAGCCGATGCCGGCAAATTGCCCGATACTGAGAACATACCACCGACCGCGACTCAAGAATTTGATATATTTGGCGTTTCTCAGCGTGAAATAGTTAGCTTTCAGGGGAAAGACAATCCTGAAATAATTGCCCGTTATCGAAACTTTGCAAGCGGCGGCAGTAAAATTTCAATAAATCTCTTAGCGGGATTGCTCTCTCCGTTATATCAGTTTTATAACCGCGACAGAATTATGGGCTATGTCCTGTTTGTGTTGTGCCTTCCCGCAACTATGTTGCAGATTCAAATTTGGTATAGCAAAACCCCGGACTTATCGGGCATTATGTTCGCCGATATTTTTCAGTTTTTACCGCTTTTATTGACTATATTTTGTTGTTTGTTTTATGATTATGTCTACCTTAGATTAATGGCGTGGCGAATTATCAGAATACGCGAAAGATACGGTGACGAAAACTTAACCGATGAATATTATCAAGAACTCAGTTTTGTGGGCAAACCGAGTTTTTTAAGAATGATTTCAGATTTAATCATAGTGATTATGGTTTTTCGGTTTCTTTTTAGCATATATGCGTAGAAAGGGTGAGTAAGGTTTTTAAGCCAAAAATTCTTATAGGCGAAAAAGGGTTAATATTCTTAGTTTTTTCAATAAGTGTCATATTGCACAGCGTTTATGCGTTGGGCATGGAGATGATTTCAATCGACCCAAATGAATTCGGCGTTGCTGTTTGGGTCGCGCTTTTCAATGGAAAAGACTGGGCGGGAGTCATGTCTGACATTCCCTATTATTACGGATTTGTCGGTGCTTTGTTATATGTCCCGATTATGTGGCTTATCCCTGAGCCTTTTATTCAGTATAAGGCAATGCTCTTGCTCAATGGAATAGTCGTCAGCTTTGTTCCGGTTATTGCGTATCTTTTGAGCGTTCGGTTGGGGGTTAAGTTCGGTTGGCAGCGAATTTTGGTTGCTATTGTGTGTGGGCTTTACTCCACAATATTTGCTCATACGAAATTTATTTGGAATGAAATCAGCTGTATAATTTTTCCGTGGTTGCTCATATTTTTGCTCGTTCGCACGTGCGACACAAAGGGTGGGACAAAAAAGCACATCATGTCAGCGGTTACCGCTTTGACAGCTGTGTTGGCTTATTTTGCCCATCCGCGGCTTGCTGTTGTCATATTGAGCGCGATGATTGTTATATTGTTTTCTAACTTCTTCTTGAAGATGAAACTTGTTTCGGGGTTTTGTTTTTACTCAACGTTTTTAATCGGGTTTTTCGCGCTGAAGATGTTAGACACATATTTAATTGCGGTTATGTGGAATGGCTCGCAGGCTCTCGAAAATACGCTTGCGCATTTCGGCGGACAAGTTTCGGGGCTGTTTGCGCCCGGTGGGGTAGAGTTATTTTTCACAACTCTTTTGGGGCATTTGTATTATTTCTCAACCTCTACCTGGGGGTTGGGGATTCTTTCTGCTTGCCTTGCGGTGTTGGTGGTGTTCAGATATTTTCAGGGCGCGGCAATTAAGAAAGCAGTGTTTCAAACGGGGGACACAGACTCGCGCCGAAGGGTCGTTGCAAATTCAGGATTTAATAATTATCTGCTGTTATTCTCGCTTTACGCTTTGTTTGCCAATATTTTTGCAGGGCTTTTATCGGCTTTGTGGAAGTATAACGACACGGGTTACGGCCAATATCAAGACACCCTGATTTTCGGCAGATATATGGATAGTGTTATTCCGCTTTTAATTATGTTTGTAATATGTTATGCTTTTTTATATGAGCTTAACCTTTCTAAACTGCTTGCCGCGACTGTTGTGTCGGGCGGCATTTACGGCTTGTTCTTTATATTTACGGCATCGACAGTCGCAAGCTCATCAGCGGCAAACGTGTTGCCCATGCTCGGGATTTATCCCGTCAGAATCGGCGAGAAAATAGGGGAGCCGGTCACCCTTGACGGGCTGTTTCTCACCGTCTCTTGCGTGCTTTGCTTTATCGCGGTGTTTATAGTTGTGGTGTGTTGCGCGCAAAAATACAGGTTAATCATATTATCCTGCATTATGATTGCAGTTATGCTGTATTCCAGCATTTACACTGCGACTGTTTATCTGCCGTATTCGCAAATACAAGCGCGGATTGTAACCGCCCCAATTTATGAAATAAATCGTCATCTTTATAATTCCTCTGCTGCACCGCCGATTTACGGTTATAAATTGCCGGCGCGAACGTCAACGCTGTTGCAATTCCTAAATCAGGACACAAAAGTCTATGCCGTTAACAACCAAACTCAAATTCCGGAGCACTGCTTTCTTATAGTACCCACTGAGTTCCTTGAAATTTTTTTGGAAGAGGTACCCGGCGTTTTGAAATTTGCACAGACGGACGACTATTCTGTATATCTGCGTGGTACGCGTGCGCAAGCCTATGTTCGCTCACAAGCCGGATTGGAGGAGTCGTGATTTTAGATGCAGACGGAATAACTTTAAACGTAAGCCCCGACCACAAGTTCGGCTCAGATTCAGTGCTTTTAGCCAACTTTATAAATGTTCGGCGTAAAGACATAATATACGACCTTTGCACGGGGAGCGGTATCATTCCTGCGTTGTTGGCAAAAAAGCGGCCTAAAATCATTTACGCCGTGGACATTTCGCGCGAAGCCATTACACTATTAGAAAAGAGCGTTAACGATAACAATCTTGATTTTGTAATACCGATTTGCGCCGATTTAAGAACCATGTCACCCATTAATGCCGCCGACCTCGTAACGGTAAATCCACCTTACTTCAAACAAGGCACGGGAAAAACCCGAAACTCACCCGAACAAGCGGCGGCACGCCATGAGATAAGCTGCAACCTTTCGGACATAGCCGCGGCGGCAGGCAGACTTTTGAAATACGGCGGTTATCTGAAAATGTGTCACAAACCCGAACGCCTTGCAGACGTAATATGCACTCTCAGAGAACACAATCTTGAGCCAAAAGAAATCACATTTATAGTAAACAAAGGAAAACAAACGCCACGCCTGTTTTTACTCAGCGCGAAAAAAGGGGGGAAAGCTGGGTGCGGGGTGACAATTGACAATTGACAGTTGACAATTGACAATTGTGGAGTCCGCTTGCGCGGACGGATTTAAAAATGTTTTTTAAAAAAGCTTGAAATCTTTAACAATATATAGTATAATAAAGTTAGAGGTGGGTGATTGGAATGTGTGCAGAAAATGCCGAAGGCAAAGAGCAACCCCAAAAACACGATAAAATATATCGTGTCTTATTTGAGAATAAAGACGAGTTTATACGGCGGCAAAAAGTTTCAAAGAATATACCGAAAATCATGAAATTTTTGGGAACAACATCCTCAACTTTAACTACCTTATTTTTGATTTAAACCGAACTGACGAGAAGTTCATATTCTCACCCGAAACACAAAACCAAAAAGCTACAGACTATTTGTTAAAACTTGACAAGGTGAGAAACGATGAAGAAGAAATGTTGGGCGCATTTGAAGAGGTTCAGCCATTTCTTTTAAGTCTTCAAGAAGATAAATTCAACATAGTAGCCAAATACATAAGTCTTTCGCGCAAGGGAAGCATGTCAGAAACAGAGATAGCAGAAACTAAAAAATTGTTGAGAGGAGATGTGAAGAAAATGACGACCAATCTTAGCGAATTTTTTATCAGAATAGAAAACAGGGGCATAGAAAAGGGCAGACAAGAGGGTAGGCAAGAGGGCATACAAGAGGGTATGCAAAAGAGCCTTTCAGAAATAGCGCGCAAACTCATTGAAATGGGCTATCCGTTAGAGCAGGTAACCAAAGCAACAGGATTGTCTGGTGAAGAAGTTACTGATATATCTTAACGCGAGCGCGGCCAAAAAAACCACTCAATTAAAGAAAATGTACGAAAATTCCTACAAGATAATTCAAATCCCCGAAAGATAGAAAGACTAACTGAAAATCATGAAAATTTTATTTATAGGTGACATTATCGGGCAAAGCTCTGCTCAAAAGTTGGCGGAGTTTTTGCCCGCGTTTAAACATAAAAATAACATAGACGTAACTATAGTAAACGGCGAGAACAGTGCTAACGGCAACGGAATCACACCCTTTTCAGCCAAAATCTTGTTGCCTGTCGCTGATGTTATTACCACGGGCAACCATTGTTTCAAGCGAATTGAAATGAATTCTATGTTTGACGAGTGTGAGAGAATAATAAGACCGTATAATTTGGGTGATGAAGCCCACGGCAGGGGTTTTTGCATATTAGATTTCGGGCGGGAACGTCTTGCAGTTGTAAACCTTATGGGCTGTGCTTTCATGCCGCCGTGTGACAATCCGTTCAAGGCGGCTCGCTCTTTACTTTCTGAGATTGACACACCGAATATAATCGTTGACTTTCATGCCGAGGCGACTGCTGAGAAAAAGGCAATGGGCTACTTTTTATGCAAAAAAGTAAGCGCGCTAATCGGCACGCACACCCACGTTCAGACAGCTGACGAGAGGATTCTGAGCGAACATACGGCATACATCACCGATGTGGGCATGACCGGAGGGTATGATTCAATAATCGGCTCTGAAAAAACAGGTGTCATAAACCGATTTTCAAGCTACTTACCGTCAAGGCATCTTGAGGTTGACGACAACATTGAAATGAACGCAGTTGTTATTACCATCAACCCCGACAACGGAACAGCGTTGAAAATTGAAAGGTATAATGAGAGAATTTAACAAATAAATAATTCGCAAAGGGTATATTATGAACTCTATTTTATTAAAAAACGGCTATATCGTTGACAGCAAAAACGATATAGAGGGGACTTTCGATATTCTTATTGAAAACGGCTTTATAACCAAAATCGGCGAAAAGAACGTTGTCGCTGACATGGTTGTGGATTGCACGGGCTTAGTTATAATACCCGGGATTTTTGATATGCACGTTCACTTTCGTGAGCCCGGTCAAACTCATAAGGAAGATATAATAAGTGGCGCGGCGGCGGCGGCGGCGGGCGGCGTTACGGGTGTGCTTTGTATGCCCAACACTTCCCCGATTGTCGATTCTCCGGATACGCTCAAACACATTACCACAAGAGCAAAAAAAGCCAAAATAAGGGTTTATTCCGCTTGCGCGCTTACTGTTGGGTTAAAAGGCGAACAGCTTTGCGATTATAAAGCATTGCGTGCCGCCGGTGCCGTTGCCGCAACAGACGATGGCCGCCCGGTGGAAAACCCACTCATGATGTATAAGGCAATGAAAGCGGCGCACGAGGCAGGGCTTACAGTCATTTCTCATTGCGAGGACTTAAACCTTACAAACTCAGGGATTATGAATGAGGGGAAAATATCCGCACAGCTCGGCGTTAAAGGAGTAACTCGCGCAAGCGAAAACACCGCCACGGCAAGAGAAATATACATAGCCAAAGCCTACAATTTGCCAATTCACATAGCCCATGTTTCCACCAAAGAGGCCGCCGAATTGATTAAGCTCAACAAAGATTCTCACGGGTGGGTGGGTGAGTCTGCTATCGGCGGCTCGCCGATTAGCTCCGAGACGGCTCCTCATTATTTTACATTGACGGAATGTCTACTGCTGAAAAGAGATGCTGATTATCGCATGGCACCTCCGCTTAGAGAGCAAGCTGATGTTAATGCAATCATTGCGGCGATAAAGGCAAAAGCGATTGACTGTATTGTCACCGACCACGCGCCGCACACAAAAGAGGAGAAACAAGATTTTGAGAACGCCCCGAACGGAGTAAACGGCTTAGAAACATCGTTGGCGGTAACGCTGACAAGCCTTTATCACCCCGGGCATATCACGCTCAAAGAGTTGGTAAATTTAATGTGTGTCAATCCGCGAAAACGCCTCGGCATACCCGGCGGCGGACTAACTGTGGGCGATGTCGCGGACATAACAATATTTGAACCGAACGAAGAATGGACGGTAGAACCCGAAAAGTTTCACTCTAAATCAAGCAACTCTTGCTTCAAGGGCATGAAACTCAAAGGCAGGGTTAAATATACTATAGTTGGGGGGAATGTCATTTATGTCGATGGACAGGTTAATTGAAAAGATAATCAAACTAAATAATCCAACAGTTGTGGGTTTAGACCCCAAGCTCGAATTTATTCCCGATTTTATTAAAGAACAGGCGTTTTCAGAACACGGCGTAAATCTGACGGGCGCGGCTCAGGCAGTTCTTATGTTTAATAAAGGGCTGATTGACAGCTTGCACGACATAGTTCCTGCCGTAAAACCACAAGCGGCATATTATGAAATGTTGGGGTACGAAGGGGTAAAAGTACTTTATCAAACGCAAAAATATGCCCATCAAAAGGGCATGTACATAATAACAGACGGTAAGAGAAACGATATCGGGGCAACCATGCAAGCGTATGCCGCCGCCCATTTGGGGACAATAAGTTTACTAAAAGAACACGAAGCATTTATAGCCGATTCGCTTACAGTCAACGGCTATTTGGGCACCGATGGAATAGAGCCGCTGTTAGACATTGCAAAAAAATACGATAAGTCAATATTCGTTTTAGTAAAAACCTCAAACCCCTCGTCCGGTGAACTTCAGGATTTGAAGTTAGAGAACGGGCTGAGCGTTTATGAGCAGATGGGCAAAATGTGCGAACGATGGGGCAAAGAACTTCCCGGTAGATACGGTTACAGCGGTGTTGGGGCGGTGGTGGGCGCGACCTATCCCGAACAAATTACCACTTTGCGAGAACAGTTACCCGGCACGTTCTTCCTGATTCCGGGTTACGGAGCGCAAGGCGCGAGTGCAAAAGACGTTGCAAAAGCCTTTGACTCAAATGGCATCGGCGGAATAGTAAACAGTTCTCGGGCGATTATGTGTGCTTATAAAAAAGAAAAGTGCGATGAACAAGATTTCGCCGGCGCAGCAAGGCGCGAGGCAATACGAATGAGAGGGGAATTGATGCTTTCGTTATGACGAATAGAGGGCGTTTGATTGTTGTTTTTGTTGTATTTCTCGTTTTTATCGCTGTTTGGACGAGCGAATATTTTATAAATTCATTTGATAATAATAGAATAGATAGATTTATAAAAAATGCTGACGAAATAATTTATTACTATGATGCAACAATAGTTTACAACGGGATAATGAATACTCAATTTAAAGAAAGTGTAATTCTTATTGATTATGACAGCATGAGTATTGCTTTTTTATGTTCAGGTGACTTGGGTTCTTATAATGAATTTAAACTGACTAAAACAAATAATATTATTGAAAACCCCAATTTACAAACTAAAGTAAATTTGAGTTTTCCCGGGCAGACACTTACTACATATTATTCAAGTAAAGCAAATGAACACAGAACCACGGCAATTCAAATAATTATTGAAGATGGTTCTATATATTCTATAAGCAATATAAAAGATAAAAATACAGGATTTGATTATTATTTAGGATTGAAATGGAGTAAATACTATGTTGGCGGATAGATTTTATACTAAGATTAATTGTTGATTTTCCTAACCACCCCGCCTCCTTCGGAGGTACCCCTCCACGGGAGGGGAATTTGTCGAAAAACAGCTTGACTCTGCGTTTTTAATATGGTATAATATGGGTGTTGGAGAGTGTCGAGCGCAGTGACTGTATTGGAATTAGGAGGGATATAAGCGAAAGTTTAGCTTATTCGCGCAGATGAATTGGATTTCATCACGTTCAAATTTTGTAACAAATGAAATTTCAAAAACTTTTAGAGCCTATCCAACAATAACACCGTCATGCACAAAAATGAGTTTTCTCCAAACAATAACAGCAAACGCAAAAGCCAATAAAGCGATATGATTATCGGCTTTCTTTTCAAATCTAACAAGCAATTTAC
>Ga0099364_10003421_pt1 | contig 24632 bp, 17 predicted proteins | sample TergutTh196P3_FD_73070 | JGI IMG/M metagenome (GOLD analysis project Ga0099364, IMG submission 73070) | Microcerotermes parvus P3 segment gut microbial communities from Pointe-Noire, Republic of the Congo - Th196 P3 | ecosystem: Host-associated > Arthropoda: Insects > Digestive system > Gut ...
AACATTTATACATGATATAGAATTGGCTCTTTATTATAAACCTGTTCATGTTTCACTTTATTCTCTGACAATTGATCCATTGACAGCATTGGGAAAACGTATACAAGCAGGTCAGTTGGAACTTCCTTCGCAAGATAAGGCTGACAGACTGTGGCTTTTAGGCAGGGAACTTATTGAACAAACTGGTTTAAAGCAATACGAAGTTTCTAACTTTTGTTTTCCAGGAAAAGAATCCCTCCATAATTTACGTTATTGGCGTATGGAGAACTGGCTGGGGCTTGGACCCGCTGCAAGCAGTACCATTATAAATGATAAAACCGCTGCTGGAACACGAATTACGAATAATGCTTCTTTAGGCAGGTGGCTTAAAAAAAATCAAAGTATTGAAGCAAACAGTATAACTGAAAACCTTGATACACAGGCACTTGTCAAAGAAACTCTTCTTATGGGTTTTCGTTTGTTAAATGGTCCTGACATTTTTTTGTTTAATAAACGTTTTGGTAAAAGTATAAAGGACATTATCCCCAAAACCATTAAGGAGTGGCAGGCCAAAGGCTTGTTATTGACTTGTAAAGAAGCTTTAGACATGGACAGGATTGCCCTTACAGGGGACGGATTGCTTCTTTTAAACAGTTTTTTGGTTGATGCTTTTTTGGAGCTAGAGGGTTAAATCTCTTGTTTTCTGGCTTTTTTTATGCTAGACTTTTATTATTATTTGAAAGAGGAATTTAATTATGGATAAAAAGCTTCAAATGGATGTAAAAACCAAACTAAAAAAAACAGGAAAAATCATTCTACGCATATATTCTGTTTTTTGCATGGTGGTTACTACAATACTTATTATTGGTACAATAATTTTTTTTATAAATATCGGCAAATTATCTGCAGTGGCTATAGGACAAATTATTGACACCTATAACGATCAGGTAACGGAAACAGCTTCTAACATTATCGCGCAGACAATTCCTGATGGTTCGGTAAGGATTAAATCAATTGCAACAATTGAAGGCGGCGGTATTGAAGCTGATTTTATCCTTGACGAAAATATTATTCCAAATGAAACAATGGAACAAATTATAAGCTATAATAACATGAGCAACCAAGAGATTATTGAAGATCTTGGCATAACACCAGAAGACATACCATCAGAAGTTGCTGTCATAGTTTCTATTGTTAGAGAAACACTTATACTTGATTTTGAAGATACCCAGGGTACACCCATTATCAATCGTGTTGTTACCACACAGGAAATTTCCAGTTTTCTTAAAACCGGTGTAATGACCAGCTCTGCACGCGCAGAAGCATTACCTGTTTTGCCTTCTGTTTTTTCTATCGCACAACAATAACTCTAACAACAGGGAAAAACTTTGATATACCGGGCTAAAACATCATTTATTTATACAGCTCTTGCTGCGGTAATACTGTCGTGTTTTCTTTTTTTTACATCCCTTGATAAAAAAATTTTTGATATATTTTTACGAATACTTCCGATGCCTGTAGAGGATCAAAGCCTTTATATTTTAACCCTGGATGATCCGTCTATAGACAGCGGCGGTGGCTTCCCTTTCAGGCGCGATGTCATGGGTGATATTATTGTTTTTTTAACAGAAATGAATGTAAAGACAATTGCCTTTGATCTAAGTTTTCTGGACGAAAATCCATCCCGCTTTGATTTGGATTACGCACAAAATATTTTTTTCCAGTATTCAGATACAATAGATTTTTCCATGAACCCTGATGAGTTAAAACAGGAATTTAGAAGTTTAATACCATATCTTTACAAGGATGTTGATGAGTATTTTGCACAGGCTATTGCTTTTACCGGCAATACTGTTTTAACACTTACAATGATACCGCTTGAAAATATAATTGATGGATATGAAATCGAACAGCAGGAATCAGATATAGACAGGTATATAGCAGAAAAGCTTGCGCTTAATACGATTACAACACAAAATGATACCAAGACACCGGAAATGGTAGGGATCATACCTGCTATACAAACACTAATGACTCGTGCTAAAGGAGCTGGTTTTGTAAATTCAGATCGAGACCAAGACGGAGTTAACCGCAGAATACATTTACTTACCAAGTATAGAGATAGTTACTACCCGCATCTTTCTCTTGCTGCATTGCAGCAAAAGCTTGGTTACGATTCAATACATGTTACTGACAAGCTTATAACACTGATTATTCCTGGGGGTGACATTCACATCCCCAGAGCACAGGACGGTTCAATTCTTTTGCGCTGGCCGCAAAAAACATTTTTTGATTATCTACAGATATCATTGTCAGAATTTATTCAGTACAACAATATAGAAAGTGTTTTTGTTCAAAATCTTGCACTTATGAATGATCTTGGTTTTTTTAATCTTTATATGGGACATAATCCTTACAAACTTTATGTGCAGGCTGAACATCTAAAAATACAGGCTTTTAGTAAAAATCAAACAGCTCCGGCAGAATGGTTTACATTAAGAGAATTATTTATTAAATCCTGTGATGAATTTTTGAATGGACTATACAGGGAGGCAATTCTTACCGGTGTAGCTGCGTATCCTGATCTTGCCAGTTTTGTTAATGAATTATTTTATACAAGCACTGAACAATATGAACAGTTACAGGAAATTCGCACCAATGCGTCTGGACTTTCTGACTCAATTGTAATTATAGGTGCAAATGCTACATCCATGACAGATTACGGTGTTACCCCATTTCAAAAAGATTTTCCACTGGTTGGTACATATGCGGTTGTTTGCAATATGCTGCTTTCAGGGGATTTTTTACAGGATGCACATTGGAGTATTGCGGTTTTAATTGGTTTTTTTCTTTCTTTTTTTGTGTCATTCATGGTTAAAAAACTTGAAACATTGCCTTCTATAATTTTTGGTATACTAATAATTATTGCCTTAAGTTTGATCTGTGTCACTTTTTTTTATATAACCAGAATATATTTGGGTTTGGCTGTGCCGCTTGTATCGGTATCACTTTCATTTATTTCAATGGTTATTTTTAAATTACTTACTACAAACAAGGAAAGAGCTTTTTTGCACGGAGCCTTCTCGCGTTACCTTGCACCTGAAGTTATTTCTGATATTATTAAAAACCCGGATAAATTAAATCTTGGCGGCGAAAAACGTGATATGACTGCATTGTTTACCGATATTCAGGGTTTTTCTACAATAAGCGAACAGCTTGACCCCACACAGTTAGTTAAATTACTTAACATGTATCTAACTGCAATGAGTAATATTATTATGGAAAATGTGGGAACCATAGATAAATACGAAGGAGATGCGATCATTGCTTTTTTTGGAGCGCCTCTATACAGGAATGATCATGCAGCTCTTGCCATAAAAAGCGCTATTGCCATGAAAGAGGCAGAATCAGAGCTTAATAACATTATTATTAAAGAAAAAATTTATCATTCTCCTCTTTTTACACGAATAGGCATTAATTCCGGGGAAATGATAGTAGGCAATATGGGTGCAGAAAACAAAATGAACTACACGATCATGGGGAACTCTGTTAATCTTGCTGCACGTCTTGAAGGTGTAAATAAACATTATCAAACCCGGGGAATTCTTGTAAGCGAGTATACCCGTAAACTTGTTGATGATGAGTTTTTATTTCGCCAATTGGACAGAGTACGCGTTGTTGGTATAAAAACTGCTCTGCGTCTTTATGAAGTGCTTGGATTAACAAGTACTGTATCACAAGAAGAAAAACATACTGCAGCCTTATGGGACAAAGCTATAACACTGTATGAGAATCGACAGTTTGCACAGGCACAGGAATTTTTTTCCATGGTTTATAAGCATAATACCAATGATGGTACAGCAAGTCTATTCTTAAAGCGTTGTTCACATTATATGAGAGAAGCGCCTGCCCATGATTGGGATGCTGTAAGCAACCTGACAGAAAAATAAAACATTAATTATTATGGTTCACATACTATTGTGATATTACATAATCAGACAGGCGTCTGTAGCACTGATTTACAATATGTTTTTTTTCAATGTCTACATCTCCGTCAAGTTCATCTATAAGTATTTCAAGACTTGCGATACTCTCGTTAAGGCTTGTATGGAAATTCCTTGTGGCTCTTATCCAATAATTTCCATAGCCGTCTGTATATAGGCCTGTAAATCCAAGCTGTTTTTTTGTTTTGTTCTGGTGTTTTTTCAAAAGTGCAGGGCTGACTATTAATGGAAGCTGTTCAAGAAGTTGATCAAGGTTTTCATGTGAATTAAATTCTGTGTCTGCATTTGATTTATCCTCAAGAGCCTTGTCAAAATCAAGGGAAGGCAGCAGCATCATGATAAGCGATAGTTTTTCTCTTTTTAAAAACAGATAATTGTCGTTTATAATAATTGTTCCGCGCAGCCCCTTATAATAAGCAATATTTTCGTCCTTTATGTTTTCTTTTATATGTTTAAGTTTTTCCCATGGCAACTGTACTACCTTTTTCCCTTTTATTGTTTGTATAGAAAAAACTTCTCCGGCGATTTTAATGTTATTTGTAAAATCACGCTGTTTTTTACTTTTTTTGTCTGTTGTATCTTTGCTAAAATACTCTTCCTTATGCTTTATCCCTTCCAAAGAGTCTATAAGTTCTGGGTGTATCCTGTTTAAAGCTTCTTTTGAAAGGGGCGAGACGGACATTGCATACATGCGTGTTGTACGGACTATCTCTCCTGCAACAATATAGTCCGGTAAAGCTTTAGTTTTTGATAATTCATTTCTTTGTCCAACAGAAACCCTTCTAAACATTACTGATCCCGGATGAATCAATATACGGTCTGCAAAAAGGCTCCTGTAATAATCACGGCCTTCGCGTACACACACAAACTGTATAAGGCCTCTGCCTATGGCGCAAAGATATGTTTCGATCAAGGTTTCACATAGCGGCCAGGAATCATTATTTACAGGTATATTAAGATCAGCAAGTATAAGTTCCAGTTGAGTTACAATATTGGCAATCTCTGCCATGGCTCTTTCATCAAGATAGCTTTTTTCGCAAAACTTTTTTTTATGCTCTGATTCAAGATAAGCCCTGTAAAGTTTAAGGTAAGAAACAAAATCACCATTTTTATCGCGAAAATTATGATGAGCCCGTCTTGCATCTGTTTCCTCTCCAGGAGGCAAAAGGTAAGGGCTTTGAGTAGAAAGAAAAGCTGCTGCAATTAATGTTTCTTTTATTATATCCGGATACCTTAAAATCGCTTCTGCAATAATTCTTGAATGACGCGGCATCAATGGAAACTCTGTCATAAGCCTTCCTGTATTTGACAATGTATTATCGCTTTGGAGTGCATCAAGAAGCTTAAGGGTTTGTATGGCTGACATTATATTATCCCTGCCCGGTGAAGATATAAAATCAAACTTATCAAATTCTGTTATCCCCAGATCTGCCATTCTAAGTACAACTTCTGAAAGGTCTGTACGGAAAATTTCTTCTGTTGTATATAAAACACGGTTTTCAAAATCGCTTCTTGAATAAAGCCTGTAACATGCGCCTTCCCTTGTTCTTCCGGCGCGGCCTTTTCTCTGGTTTGCAGATGATTTTGAAACAGGAGCTTGTACAAGACTTGAAGTAAATGTTTTTGGATTGTAATAAGATAATTTTGAAAGACCAGAGTCAATAACAGAAGTTATTCCATCTATTGTTACAGATGTTTCTGCAATATTGGTAGCAATTACTGTTTTTAATTTGCCTTTTGGGGTTTTTTCAAATACCCTTTCCTGTTCTTCTTTGCCCAATCTTCCATAAAGCGGTATTAAATGCAGGTAAGTGCCAAGTTTGCTGTTATTAAATCTATCAAGGCAATCCCTTATCATTTTTTCTCCAGGTAGAAATATAAGTATGTCATTTGGCTCTGAACCTGAAAGAGATGGTTTATGTTCACTTACTATACGTTCTGTTATGGATTCTATTTTGCCTATTATTGCTTCAGATGCAGCCTGGGAATCTGCTGCAGAACTTTTTAAATGAGATGGTTCCCCTGCAGCTCTTGAATGTGTTTCAATTATTGGCGGATCATAGATAAGTGTAACCGGATATATTTGAGCTTCTATTTTTACAATAGGACATTCGCTAAAATACTCTGAAAAAACAGCCGCGTTTATTGTTGCTGAAGATATAATTACTTTAAAATCCCTGCGTTCTTCAAGTATCCGTTTTAAAAGACCCAAAATAAAATCAATATTAAGGCTTCTTTCATGGGCTTCGTCAACAATAATACAGTTATACTTTGAGAGCCATGGGTCAAGCTTCATCTCCTGTAACAGGATCCCGTCTGTCATGATTTTTATGCGTGTATCCCTGTTTGTTTTATCTTCAAACCGCATTTTATAACCAATATGACCGGGAATATTTTTGCCTATCTGCCTTGCGATATATTCACTGACAGAAACAGCGGCAATGCGCCTTGGCTGTGTTACACCTATAATGCCGTTTTTACTGTATCCTGCATTGTCAAGTATTAATGGAAGCTGGGTTGTTTTTCCTGAGCCTGTAGGACTTTCAACAACTATGGCCTGACTGTGTTCCAGAGCAGACAGGATTCTGTCTTTATGCTGATATACAGGAAGTGTGTTTATGGCCGGCACTGCAAGTGGATTATTAATCATAATGAGTCCCCTCTATTCATTATATTTATTTTATACTATATTTATTATATAATTTTCTACAGCTTTTAACGGAGGCTCGAATATATGGCAACGAAAAAAAACGTTTATTTCTTTGGAAATGGCAGGGCAGAAGGTGATGCCAGGATGAAGGAAGTTCTTGGCGGAAAAGGTGCAAATTTGGCTGAAATGACAAATTTGGGTATTCCTGTACCTCCGGGATTTACAATTTCTACCAGTGTCTGCGCTGAATATTATACAAAAGGTAAAAAATACCCTACTGGTCTTGAAAAAGAAGTTTTAACAGTTTTAAAAAGACTTGAAACTGTAATGAAGAAAAAACTGGGTGATCCAAAAGATCCTTTACTTGTTTCTGTGCGTTCAGGATCAGCTGTATCAATGCCCGGTATGATGGATACAATTCTTAACCTTGGCATAAACGATAAATCTGTACAGGGTCTTGCGCAAAAATCCAAAAACCCAAGATTTGCCTGGGATGCTTACCGGCGTTTTATTCAAATGTACGGTGATGTTGTCATGCATGTTCCTCATAAAAGTTTTGAAACCTGCCTTGAAAACCTTAAAAAGTCCAGAAACGTAAAACAAGATAATGATCTAAGTGACCATGACCTTGAATTCCTTGTTAATGAATATAAAAAAATTGTTAAGTCCCATACTAAAAAGGATTTTCCACAGGATCCAATTGAACAGCTTTGGGGTTCCATAAAAGCAGTTCTTGATTCATGGATGAATGAAAGGGCTATAAAATACCGTCAGCTTAATGATATCAGAAATGTTATGGGAACAGCGGTAAATGTACAATCCATGGTATATGGTAATTATGGTGACGATTCTGGCACAGGAGTCTGCTTTAGCCGTGATCCAAGTACCGGAGAAAAAGTTTTCTACGGAGAGTATCTGATGAATGCCCAGGGCGAGGATGTTGTTGCCGGGATCAGAACACCGGAAGAGCTTTCAAGTCTTGCCAAAAAAAATAAAAAAGTTTATGACCAGCTTGTCGGCATTAAAAATAAACTTGAACATCATTTCCGCGATATGCAGGATATGGAATTTACAATCGAAGAAGGAAAGCTTTACTTTCTCCAGACAAGGGGCGGTAAGCGTACAGGCACTGCAGCAGTAAAATGTGCTGTTGACATGGTTGATGAAAAACTTATTGACAAAAACACCGCTGTACTAAGGGTCACCCCCGGGCACCTTGATCAGCTTCTTCATCCCATGATCGAATTAAACGCACAGCGCAACGCCAGGGTCTTAACCAAAGGTCTTAATGCTTCTCCTGGAGCTGCATGCGGCAGGATAGTATTTAGCGCAGAAGAGGCTGAAGAATGGCATAAACGCCACGAGAAAGTGCTTTTGGTCAGAAAAGACACAAGCCCGGAAGACATAGGCGGCATGGCTGTTTCTGAAGGCATACTTACCTCCACAGGAGGCATGACAAGCCACGCAGCTGTAGTTGCAAGAGGCATGGGAACACCATGTATCTGCGGTGCAAAAGAAGTTATAATAGACGGCAAGCATGTAAAGATAAACGAAAAAGTTTTTAAAGAAGGCGACTGGATGACCATAGACGGTTCTTCCGGCGAGGTTTACGAAGGTAAACTCCCCCTTATATCACGGGATATTTCCAAGGACAAATATGTCAACACTGTTCTTAAATGGAGTGATGATATCCGCAACAAGGCAGTACGCGGAAAAATAAAAGGTTTCCAGATCAGAACAAACGCCGATCAACCCGGAGATGCAAAAAGGGCTTTTGATTTTGGTGCTGAAGGTATAGGCCTTTGCAGAACAGAACATATGTTCTTTGAAAAAAATAAGCTTATACATTTCCGTGCAATGATCGTATCAGATTCAAAAGAAGAAAGAAAAGCTGCGCTTAGAAAAATACTTCCCCTTCAGCAGCAGGACTTTTTTGGGATATTTAAAGCCATGGAAGGAAGACCTGTAACAATAAGGCTTTTGGATCCGCCGCTGCATGAATTTGTTCCTACAAATAAAAAAGAGATAAAGGAAGTTGCAAAATATCTTGGAATAAAAGTTAAGGATCTAAAACCAAAGATAGAAAAACTTTCAGAAATTAATCCAATGCTTGGCCATCGCGGCTGCCGCCTTGGTATTACAAACCCGGAAATTTATGATATGCAGGTAGAAGCTATTTCACTTGCTGCTGTTGAATGTATTAAAAACAACATTCCTGTTGATCCAGAGATCATGATTCCTTTAGTTGTAACAGCAAGGGAACTAAAGCTTTTAAGGCATAATGCGGAAGAAATAATTAAAATGGTTTCTCAAAAATCGCAAGTTCCCTTGAAATTCAAGATAGGAACCATGATCGAAGTACCGCGTGCAGCCATAAGATCACAGAATATGGCAAAGTTTGCAGACTTTTTTAGCTTTGGTACCAATGACCTTACACAGATGACATTTGGTTTTAGCCGTGATGATTCTGCTTCATTCCTATTTTCCTATATGGACCAGACCATACTGGATGTTGATCCATTCAAGTCAATTGATGAAGAAGGCGTTGGTTTCCTGGTAGCATATTCCACAGAACAGGGCAGATTAATTAATCCTGATCTTAAAGTTGGCATCTGCGGCGAGCATGGAGGTGATCCTGCAACCATAGACTTCTGTTATCGTGCAGGATTAAGCTATGTTTCATGTTCTCCTTTCCGTGTACCTTTGGCACGTTTAGCCGGAGCTCATGCTGTACTAAAAAACTCAGCTGATAAAAAGGGGAATGCCAAGGCTGTTAAGGCCAAGTCTGGAAAGAAAGCTTCCAAACCAGCTAAAAAAGCTGCGGCAAAAAAAGCTTCCAAGCCGGCAAAAAAAGCTATGGCAAAAAAACCCGCGGTAAAAAAAGCTGCGATTAAAAAAGTTGCAAAGCCAAAGAAAAACAAAAGCTTTAAAAAAACTAAAGCAAAAAAATAAGCAGTTTCTCAAATGGCTAATCCGCTTTTTACCACATTAGTAAAACTGCGGGGAAATCCCCGCGCCTGCGTTTATACAGAGCCTTTATGGGGTCTGTCCATGAACCTCTGTTTACCTTATATGTCTGTTTACATGCTTGCTCTGGGTTTAAATGATGCACAGGTTGGGCTTGTTGCAAGTATATATATGGTTTCCCAGGTGTTTTTTGCTTTTTTTAGCGGTCCTGTTATTGACAAGATGGGACGCAGGTTTTCTACTGCATTTTGGGATTTTATCGCGTGGAGTATACCATGTATAATCTGGTGGCGCGCAGAAAGCTTTTTGTTCTTTGCTATAGCAGCAATATTAAACGGCAGCATGAGGGTTACAACAAACTCATGGAATTGTCTTTTAATTGAAGATGCAGAAAAAGAACATGTTACAAGTATATATTCTCTTGTAATAATATGCGGACAGTTCAGTGCTTTTTTTGCACCTATAGCATCGATTCTTGTCTCTCGCCTAACTCTTGTTCCGGCGATACGCATACTTTTTATTAATGCTTTTGTATTAATGACCTTAAAGGTTTTTGTGCTTTATTTTATCTCAAAAGAGACACGTGTCGGCCTTGTAAGGCTGGAAGAATCCAGGGGAAAAAATATTTTCCAGCTTGCAGGAGGTTACGGAGCTGTAATAAAATTAATGCTGCGATCACGGCCAACAATATTTGCTGTTATAATATTAATACTAATAAGTATAGTTGCATTAATAAACACTACATTCTGGCAGGTAATAGTAAGCAGAAAACTTCTTGTTCCTGATCCGCTTTTACCATTGTTTCCTATTATAAGATCTGTTTTATCAATATTTTTTCTTTTCTTTATAATGCCGCGCTTAAAAAGCAATATACTCAAAAATCCGTTTTTGCTTGGGTTTGCATGTTATATAATAGGACAAGTTATTTTAATTCTTGTTCCTGTTGAAGGAACTGCAAAATATATACTTTTAAGCATATCCCTAATATTTGATGGTTTTGGTTTTGGCGCACTTACAACATTATCTGAATCTCTTTTAGCATTAAATGTAAGTGCTAGAGAAAGGGCAAGGGTTATGGCAATTGTACACATGGTGGCAATGGCTGTAACATCTCCTTTTGGCTGGATAGGCGGGCTTTTATCAGAAATGTCACGTGATTTTCCATTTGTATTAAACATTGGACTTCTTGTACTTGGCATAGCAGTAATACTTGTTTACTATAATAAAAAGAGTATAAATGAAAATGAATCTACAGGGAAAATAATACGGTAATACTGCCTTGTTATATTAAAGCACGATCATTACAGCCGCATATCATTATGTGTTTTTTTACAAGTTTTTTTACAGCTTCCCTTGCTGCATGTCCGAATTTTTTTGGATCTATGCATTTTGGATCATTAATCAAAAAATCCCTGACTGCTTCTGTATATGTTATGCGCAGATCAGTTGCAATATTAACCTTGCATATTCCCCTTGATATGCAGTCCCTTACAACATGTTCTTCAAGACCGGACGAGCCATGCAGCACAAGTGGAATTGGGATAATGTCTTTTAATTCTGATATTAATGCGGGATTTAGAATTGGCTTTTGTGCATAGATCCCATGACTTGTTCCTACTCCTATTGCCAAAAAGCTGACACCTGTTTCCCTAAAAAATTGAACTGCTTCTTTTGGGTCAGTATAACCTTCAGAATCACTTTCAAGATCATCTTCTTTCCCTCCTACACGACCAAGCTCTCCTTCTACAGGGATATCCTTTTTTACGCAAATGTCTACAGCTTTTTTTGTTAATGCAATGTTTTGATCAAGAGCAAGGTGAGAGCCGTCTATCATTATGGATGTATATCCGGCATAAAGAGCATTATTTACAAGCTCAAGGCTGTCTCCATGATCTAGATGTAATGCCACAGGTATTGCTGCTTTTTGTGCCGCTGCTTTTGCGATTCCTGCAAACAGTTCTACAGAAGCATAACGGACAGTAGAAGGAGTAGTCTGTAAAATTATTGGGGATTTCATGTCTTCGCCTGCCGCGATTATAGCCTGGATCATCTCCATATTTTCGCAGTTAAAAGCAGGTATTGCATAGAAGTTTTTTCTTGCATGTTCGAGTATATTTTGACTTGTTACAAGCGGCATTTATTCCTCCAGTATAATACTTAGTAATTGCTTTGGTGAATCAATATAATAATCAAAATCAGTTGCATCTTTTCTGCAATAACCAAAACATGCACCTATAGATGTAATATTGTTTTGCCTTGCTGCTTCATAATCCTTTTTCATGTCTCCCACCATTATACATCCGTCTTTATCACTTTGTCCGATTATTTCTTTAAGCATTTCTGTTTTATCAGGTCTGCCATACAATACAATATCAAACAAGTTTATTATTCCTGTTTCATTAAGTATTGATAAGACATGGTCTTTATCTCCTGTACTTGCAATACAAAGACGTATTTCCATTTGTTTAAGTTTAAATAAAAGTTCCAGACACCCGTCAAAAAGAAGCTTGCCGCTTATGGATTTTAGTATTTTAAGTTCTTCAAGCTCAACTTCTGTACCTGCTTTTAAAATAATCTCTTTGGGATGATCCGGAAAAAGTATAAAATAAAACTCAGGTGTTGCATATCCGGTTGCCCTTCTTATTTCTTCTTCTGTAGGTGCGGGCAATGAAAAAATCGGTGCGATGTTTTTAAATGCATGTATTGTTAATAGCGCAGAATTGGATAATGTTCCGTCCAAATCAAATATTACAGTATGAATTTTTTTTGCCATGATTTTAAAGCGGATATACCGTAACTCCCTTTACAACTCTGTTTACCTGTCCGCCAGGGCAGGGGTTGTCTGTTGTTATACCTAACTCAAGTGATTTAAACATGCTGAGTATCTGGAAAAACAAAAGAGCATTTATACCATAACATAGATCAGCACTATAACCATACCCGCTTGTGTTTATATCTAAAACATCGTCAGCTTCAATGTTATCTTTATTATCAGGTTTTATGGCAAAAACCATATTTTTGCTTTTTTCCCTGTAAAGCTCTTTTAATAAATCAATATCATACTGTGCGGTAAAAGGGTCATTGGATATTACATGAAGGCTCAATGTATTGTCCTTTAATACGGTTTTGGGGCCATGTCTGAATCCTGTTGCACTGTCAAAGCATGAGTTTATTTCTCCGTTTGTAAGCTCCATCATTTTTAAAGACCCTTCGTGTACAAGGCCTTTGTTTCCTCCGCTTCCAAGATAAACTGCCCTGTCAAAATATTTTTTTGAATACTTTTGTGCCATTTCTGTTATATAAAGGCTTTTGTCAAGTGTATGATCACAGAGCATACATATATCTTTTGCAATATCATCTATGTTTGTGTAATTAAGTAATGCAAAACCTGCAAGGAGCATGCATGTAACACTGGATGTCATTGCAAAGCCCTTGTCATTTGAGCCTTTGGGCATAACCAGTATAAGGCTTTTTTTATTTTCCTGTGTAATATTATGCAGCTTGCTTTCCGGATCACAGACTATGGCTGCTTCAAAAAGATTATTAATTTTTTTTCTTGCATACTGTACAGCACCTGTTGATTCTGGTGAGTTACCTGATCGGGCAAAAGAAACCAAAAGGGTAGGGGTATCTGCAAAAAGCACTGTGTCAGGAGCTGATACTATATCTGTTGTATGCACAGCTTCTGACCTTATGCTGCTGCTTTTTGCAGCACATAAAGAAAGTGCCTCGCCGATAAAAGCAGAACTGCCGGCGCCTGTAAGAATAATCCTGAGCTTTTCTTTATCACCAAGGCTCTCCATAAAACTTTTTATATCCCTTTTTTTTTCCAAAAGATATTTGCTCAGCTCATTCCACAGTTCAGGCTGCCTTGCAATCTCTGCGGCAGTGTTTATACAGCTTCTTTCATTAAAAAATGAATCATCCAGTCCGTAAAATTGTTTACAATGTGTCATTTTGATTTTCCTTCATTAATTTTTGTATATGGATTAAGCCCTCAGGATAAAAGTTTTGAAAAGCTAAAAGCACTGCTCCCTCGACAGGGCCAAAACATGGAGGAGAAACTTTTCCTCCTTCGGATTCTATCTTATGTGTAAATTGATCCAGTACAAGTTCTTTGGCCTTAAAAAGACCGCCAGTATATGAAACAGTCCATGGCTTTTTGCTAAAATCCAGCTGCTTGCATATACCGTTTACCAAAAGTAAAAGTTCGTTTACAGCATTATCATAAAGTTCTTTTGCACTTGCAGAACCCTGCATGGCTGCTTTTTCTGCCAAAAATTGCAGGCTTGCTACCTGTTTACGAAAAGCAGCGTACTCGTTGTGCACTATATCAATAAAGCCAAAATCATTTTTTAAATTAAATTCTTTGCGTACTATTTCATAAAGCGGATCTTTGGGCATACGTCCGTCTGATTGTTTTGAAAAAAGTTCCATAACCCTGCGTCCAACCCAGTAGCAGGAACCTTCATCTCCAAAAAATTCACTCCAGCCGCCGCAGCGTGCTGTTTTACCATGTATGTCTTTTCCAAAAGCAATGGCACCTGTACCTGCAACTATATTTATACCTGGATTTAAAGTCATGGATCCTGCCCATCCTACTTCGACATCGTTTGCATAATATATGTTTATATTGGGGAATACTGCGCTTAAAGCGCTTTTAAGGCTTTTATCACCTTCCTCACTTTCACCAAAACAGGGAAGACCCAATGCCATTCCCGCTATATGGCTTTGATCGCTGCCAATCAAGTCTAAAACAATGTCTTTGTAGATACTTGCAACATTGTCTGCTCCTTTTTCCCGCCAGGAAGAGCCGTCTGTTTTTGCATATTTTAATAATGAAGCGTCTTGTGCAGCAGCACAAACAGCGGTTTTTGTTCCGCCGCCGTCAATACCAATATAATATTTCAAAGCATACTCCTTGAATTCTTTATCACCATATCTCAGTTATACGCTCTTCAACCCTTGAAAGACCCATTTTTATTGCCCCATAAAGACTGGCTTTTTTTTCCAGACCGGAAATAATAATATTATGGGGAAAAGGGAAGTGAGGTTCAATTTTCTTTTTTAGATGATTTATCTCCCTTTGTTTAAAAGAACAGGCATCACCGCCCAGTATAATAACATCCGGATCCAGTACTGCAGCGCTGTTAAGTAGTACAAGTGCAAAATGATCCAGCATATTGTTTAAAACATGTAATGCTTTTTCATCTCCATCATCCGCTAATTGACACAATTCTGATATGGTATTTACATTGCCATTACCATTAGAAGTCCTGTATTGTTTTGAAACAGCATCATTGCATAAAAGATTTTCGTAATTTATATTAATATCCTGCGATAGACCAGGCAGCATAAGGCCAATCTCCCCTGCCATTCTGTGTTCGCCGCGTATAAGTTTATTATCAAGTACAAAACGGGAAGCAAGTCCCTGACCCAGTTTAACATAAAGGATATTTTCATATTCCCTGCCAACGCCTTTCCAGCTTTCACCAATAAGGTCCAGGTTTACATCATTTTCTATCAATGTATCGATGTCTATGGAATCAAATACCTCTTTTCGTATATCAATTTGATCCCAGCCTTCCCAAAAGTAAGCCAGATGGCTTTTTCCAGAATCAGGATCAAATATACCAGGAGTTCCGATTATGACTGACCAGATCTTTTCTTTTGGTATCCCGCTTTCTGATATAATATTTTTTAGTACACAAAGCAGCTGTTCCATGACAGAGCGGGCAGTGCTGTTATATTGGATTGGTTCTTCATAGTATTCTACAATATTGCCCAATAAATCAGCCAAAGCAGCCTTAAGCCCGCCTCCGACTATGTCAGCAACAAGAACATAACAAAAATCGCCGCAAATATCAATAAGTACTGGTTTACGTCCCATAATGGAGTGTTCTGCCCCGCATTCGCGGATTATGCCATTTGTAAGCAGTTTTAAAGTGTTTCTTGTTACTGCTGTTTGGCTAATTCCCATAAGTCTTGACAATTCCACCCTGGATCTTGGCCCTCTTTCACGCAATATAGAAAGCATCTGGTTTTTATTGTAATCGCCAATTTGCTTGGGACTTGTATGATTCATGTAAAATAGCAACCTTTTAAATCAATATAGTTAATAAATATACTTTATTAACTTAAACTAATTATAACCCATATAATCCACTTGTCAACTATAATATAATCATTTTATTAAACTTAAGCTTTTAAAAAACCTATTTTTTTTGAAAAAATTTTAAAATTTTAGTTGACAGTAAAGAATTTTCATTTTATAATTAATTACTTATGTTAATTAATTAAGTCAATTACTAGCTATTACTCCGATATATTCGGAAGCAAATAGAAAACCGTTATATAACGGGTAAAAATTACAAAGGAGAAGAGAATGAGAAAATTTTTATGTTTATTTCTGATTCTTATGGTTGCAGGAGTGCTTGTAGTTTCCTGTAGACAGGGTGGTAGAGCAGATGCTGGCCGTGCATTCCAGCCTGTACCCCAGGGCCCCTGGGACACACCTTACGCAAATACAGTAAATATCGTTGCAGCAGCACCCCATGGCACAAACTGGTTTTTCCAGGATGGTGATGATGTAAGCAACAGCCCCTGGACCAGGCTTTACAAGGACAGGCTTAATATTGATGTAAACTTTGAATGGACTACAGCAGAAGATCAATATGAAACCCGCCTTAACCTGGCTATTTCTGCAGGGAACCTGCCTGATGTGTTTGTAATCCCATGGACAGCAGATCCCAGACTTTTTAACCAGTTGGCAGAATCAGGAATGCTTTTGGATCTGACAGATGCATATAATAACCATGCATCACAGCGCCTGCGCAACCATGAACTTGTAGACCCTGATACCATCAAAGGTTTTACTGTAAACGGCAGAATTTACGGCATACCCCGTTACTACTATGGTCAGATAGACCAGCCCTGGCATATGTGGGTACGTAAAGACTGGTACGAAGCAGCTGGTTCACCTCAAATAAGAACTGTTACAGACCTTGAAAACCTGGCAAGACATTTTATGCGAACCTATGGCGGTCATGGCATAGCAGTGGATAATACCCTGCAATGGCTTTTTAGAACTGCTCCAATGTTTGGTGCTTATATTGGAAATATCCACGAAAATAATTATTTCTGGCGTCCTGATGCAACAGGCAGGCTTCGCCCTGGAATCGCTTTCCCGGAATTTTTGGTTGCGCTTGAACACTGGCAGAGATGGTACAGAGAAGGCATTATCAACCCGGATTTTATGACACTTGAACCCTGGTCAACTGCAGGTGATGATATCTTAAACGGCAGAGTTGGTATTCAGCCCTGGTGGCAATGGTGGGGATGGATGTATGGTCCCAATATCGTAGCCCTTCAAGGCAATGACTCCTACTTTGTTCCCCTTAATATGCCAACACTGGATGGCAGACAACCGGCCAGAGGTCAGATATTCTACCCGAACCTTGGCGTCATTGTAGCAAGCTCAAACTTCCAAAATCCTGCTGCTTTAATGAAGGTTTTAAGCATGGTTGACCACATGATATTCAGCCCTGATGCAAACCTTAATACAGAACAACTTGCCTACTATATGGAAGAAGGCCGCGAACATGCTCCGACACCTGCTTTTGTTGTAATTGACCCCAGTGCAGACATGCTACAGTATCAGTATGTTTTAAGGGCACTCAATGCAAGGGATCCCAGCAGTCTATTTACAACAGGTATGTTGTTTAAATACAGCGACTCTCTTGCATGGATAGATAACAAGAGCCCCCATGGTCTTGGTGCTTATCTCCAGATGGGTTTTGAAGGAAGCGCATACGCCAGATCCCAGCATCTTTTTGATATAGACAGGGTAGTCACAACTGCCATGTGGGGACCGCCGCCGCAGGAATTTGATCAGGCTGGCAGCACAGGTGATATCATTCTTGAAGAAGTCATGCAGATCATCATGGGTAACAGGCCTGTAAGCCACTTTAACCAAGTCTTGCAAACATGGTATGCTCAAGGCGGACAGATTAAAGAAGACGCTGTAAACAGACACTACGGCGGACGCTAAAGTATAAAATATCCTGGGGCATGTCCCCGGGATATTGTTTTTGGGAGACCTCCATGGAATCAAGTATGAAGAAAACCGGGTATTTTAGCGGCGGACGATTAATATTCAAACGTTTTGGCAGGGAATGGCCATTGCATGTTATGCTAATCCCGGCTCTTGTTGTGACTGCGATTTTTTCATACGGGCCCATGTACGGGCTTATTATGGCTTTTCAGAATTTTAGCCCGGTTCACGGTTTTGCCCGTTCTCCATGGACAGGTCTTGAAAACTTTAGATGGCTTTTTAATCAACCTCAATTTATCCGTACCATACCCAATACATTTTTTATATCCATATTTAAAATAGCACTTGGAACCATATCATCAGTTATATTTGCATTATTGTTAAACGAAATCCGCCAGGTGGTCTGCAAACGTTTTTTCCAGACCATTGTGTATATACCCAATTTTATTTCGTGGGTTATATTGGCAGGTGTTATGCAGACTCTTTTGGCTTCTGATGGATTGGTAAATATTGCCATAACAGTAACAGGTCTTTCGCGCATACAGTTTCTGGTTAATCCTGATATATTTCCATGGACCATGATTTTCTCTGATGTATGGAAGACATTTGGTTTTGGTACTGTTGTTTATCTTGCTACCATTACTTCTATAGACCCGGAGCTTTATGAATCAGCTGTTATTGACGGTGCAGGAAGGTTAAGGCAGACATTTGCCATTACATTGCCCCTTATGGGACCCATCATAGTGCTTATGGTTACACTTGCTTTGGGTAATGTGTTAAGCGCGGGTTTTGACCAGATATACAACCTTTATTCACCTGTTGTATATTCCAGGGGTGATATTATTGACACATACCTTTTTAGGCTTGGGCTTGTAAACGGACGTTTTGCACTTGGTGCAGCTGTAGGGCTTATGAGATCAGTTGTGTCTTTGGTTTTAATTTCTTCATCATTATGGATCGCATATAAAGTTGCGAACTATAAAATTTTTTAAAGCATAATTCCAACGGAGGCTGTTTCATTATGTTAAGAACAAAAGGCGAAAAGATATTTAATGTTTTTAACTATATATTTATAAGCCTGGTCTGTGCGTTATGCGCATTACCCATTATACATATTCTTGCGATCTCTTTAAGTTCAAACCATTATGTAGCGGCAGGTCATGTATACCTTTGGCCAAGGGGTTTTACTATACAGGCTTATACATTTGCTTTTCACAGCGGCAGGTTTATGCAATCATTCTGGGTTTCTGTACAAAGGGTAATACTTGGTGTTGCAATTAACATGTTCTTGATGGTTACCGTTGCTTATCCGCTTGCAAAATCAGTACACAAGTTCAGCGCAAGAAATTATTATATGGCTTTTTTTGCAATAACAATGATATTTGGCGGCGGGCTTATACCTTTTTATATATTGCTTGTTAATATGGGCATGCTAGACACTATATGGTCGCTTGTACTGCCTGGAGGTCTGCCTGTTTTCTCCATGATAATTTTGATGAATTTTATCCGGAGCCTGCCGGAAGAAATGGAAGAAGCAGCTACCATAGATGGCGCAGGATATTTTACAATACTGTTCCGTATACTTTTACCTGTATTAAAACCAGCCCTGGCAACAGTTGCACTTTTTGCCTTTGTATACCATTGGAACGAATGGCTTAACGGCATGCTTTTTATGAATAATTCCCGCAATTACCCCCTGCAAACATATCTGCAAACCATGCTAGTTAACTTTAGGGAGCTTGTACGCCAAATGGGGCCTGAGTACATGCAGCTTATAGCACGCATGAACGAAAGGTCAGGACGTGCTGCTCAGCTCTTTTTGGGCATGCTGCCTATTTTAACCATATATCCGTTTTTACAAAAGTACTTTACAAGAGGTTTGATCCTGGGAAGTGTTAAAGGATAATAACATGATTATAGATTGCCATGTTCATACAAATCTAAAAGCCAATTCAAAAGAAGATCTTATAAAACAGCTTGATACAGCCGGCATTGAAAAAATGGTTCTTTTGTCTGTAAGCCCTTTATCTTTTTACAAAGAGGGTAATAGCGGAGGACCTGTTGGTGCCAGTAATGTAAGCCCGGAAATAGCTCTTGCCAATGTAATAGAATGGTCTTTATATTCTGATCGCATAATACCTTTTTTTTGGATAGACCCTCTGGATCAAGATGCCTTTGATCAGGTTGACAATGCAGTAAAAGCCGGAATAAAAGGATTTAAGGTTATATGCAACCGCCATTATCCCGGGGACACAAGACCCATGCAGGTATGGGAGCATATTAGCAAAAAAAACAAACCAATACTGTTCCATTCCGGTATACTTTACGGGAACGGCCCCTGGTCACAATACAACAGACCTGCATTTTTCGAAGCGCTTTTTGATATACAAAACCTGCGTTTTGCAATGGCCCATGTTTCATGGCCCTGGCATGATGAATGTCTTGCAGTTTACGGTTACTGGCAAAACCGCAGAGAACGCGGAACATCAAGTGCCCAAATGTTTATTGATACTACACCGGGTTCGCCCAAAATTTACAGAAATGATATTTTTTATAAAATCTATAATATTGGTTACAATATCGAAGATAACCTTATATTTGGAACTGACTGCAACAATAATTACAGCTCTGATTATGCCAAACAAATATTGGCCATGGATAAAGAAGCTTTAGACTTTGCAGGGGCAAATGATCTACAAAGAGAAAAATACTTTTCAAAAAATTTCTTGCGCTTTCTAAATGGATAGTTTATTGTATGAATGAACATACTATAAAAACCATGGTCAGGCACAACCGCAATAATCATAATATAGGTCTTTATTCTGTGTGCAGTGCAAACGAAATTGTTTTGCACGCTTCCATAAAACATGCAAAAAAGCACACATACCCCCTTATCATAGAAAGCACTGCAAACCAGGTAAATCAATTTGGCGGTTATACAGGCATAAAACCCCATGAGTTTTATATACAGGTCCATGATATAGCAAGTAAAGAAGGACTTGCAAAAGAAAATATAATTCTTGGCGGGGATCATCTGGGGCCTCTTTTATGGCAAAATGAAAATGAAGAATCTGCCATGTTAAAAGCAGTTGACATGGTAAAAGCCTATACGCTTGCAGGATATACAAAGATACACCTTGATACAAGCATGAAGCTTAATGATGATGCTCCAGGGCCGCTTAATGTAAGAATATGTGCCAAAAGGGGAGCATTACTTGCAAAAGCTGTTTTTGAAACCTATGACAATATGCCAAAGCAAGGTATACGGCCGGTTTTAGTTATTGGCAGCGAAGTACCCATTCCCGGAGGAAGCCAGGAACAGGATAAAAGCATATATCCCACAAAAGCTAATGATTTTCTTAGGCAAGTTGAAGTTTTTAAACATGAGTTTGAAAATGCAGGTCTTGATTTTAATGATGTTGCTGCTTTTGTTGTTCAGCCTGGTGTGGAATTTGGTGATGATTTTGTGTTTTTATATGATAAAGAAAAGGCAAAAGATCTAAGCCAGGCATTAAATAAAGTAGATAATATTGTTTTTGAAGGCCATTCAACTGATTATCAAAATCCGGAAAATCTTTTACATATGATCAGGGATGGTGTAGCCATACTCAAAGTAGGGCCGGCTCTTACTTTTGTATTACGGGAAGCTTTATTTTTACTTGAAGCAGTTGAGGAGATTATTGTTGCACCTGATTCCCGTTCAAACCTTAAAAAAACCATACTTAAAGAAATGGATAGCTCAAAAAAATACTGGGAAAAATATTATTCTGGCACTACAGAAGAAATAGAGTATAAAAAGTTTTACAGTTATTCAGATCGCCTGCGCTATTATCTGCCAGAGAAAAATGTTAATGATGCTATACAAAGGCTTTTAGGCAATATACCTGAAGTTCCACAGGCTTTATTAAGTCAATATTTTCCCCTGCAATACCGGCGTTTTCTGCAAGGAACATTAAAAAATGATCCTTTATCAATTATCCATGATCGCATAGGAGATCTGCTTGATGGTTATGCATCAGCTTGCGGGTATATGTAAAACAGCTGCTTGCAGATATTTTTTTAGCTTTATAATATAAGTTAGTATGTACGATATTGTTACTATCGGGGAAATACTTGTAGAAATTCTCGCAGAAAAAGTAAACCAGGAATTCACTTGTCCTGGAACCCTATATGGTCCTTATCCTTCAGGAGCTCCAGCCATTGCGATTGATCAGGCTAGCCGTATGGGTGCTAAAACCGCAATCATTTCCAAAATCGGCAATGATGATTTTGGTCTGCTTAACAAGGAACGCCTTAAGCAAAATGGTGTTGATCTTTCTTATATCATTGAAACAGATAATAATACAACCGGAACTGCTTTTGTTACATATTATTCCAATGGAGACAGAAAGTTTATATACCATTTTACCCATGCAGCCTCTGGAGAATTAGATCATAATGATATAAATGAAGATCTGATAAAAAAATCAAAAATTATTCATATTATGGGCTGCTCTGTAAGCGGAAGCCCAAGTTTATGCAATGCCATTATGCATAGTGTACGCCTTGCAAAACAATATAAGGTAAAAATAAGTTTTGATCCAAATATACGTCCAGAGCTGCTTAAAAATAATATAGAAAATTACAAAGAAATAATTGATGCCTGTGATATTTTATTAACAGGTAAATCTGAATTTATCAATCTTTTCCCTGATATTAAGTATGAATCTTCCATTGTCAATCTATTAAAGCAAAAGCACAGGATCATTGTAATTAAAGATGGGAGTAAAGATACATTTGTATATACAAGGGAAGAATGCTTTATGCTTGCGCCGTTTCCTGCAAGCATTGTTGATTCAACAGGTGCAGGTGACAGTTTTGACGGAACATTTTTAGCTTTTCTTTGCCAGGGACAGGATCTTAAAACAGCAGCATTATATGCCAATGCAGCAGGAGCAAAGGCAGTAGAAAAAAGAGGCCCCATGGAAGGAAATTCCAACAGGTCAGAATTAGATAAATTGGTAAACGATAATCCCGATATAATTGCTAAAGATATTGCATTGTCTCCGTGATCTCTGCGTTAAAATGCCAAAAATCTCCTCTTTTAATCGTTTTTTAACAAAAGCCTCATACTTCTCTAACAAAAGCTTTATAAGTTTTACACATCTTTTAACTAAGGAGTTAGATTATGAAATTAAAATCAATTGTTTTGGTGCTTATTGTGAGTCTTTTCGCAATATCAAGTGTTTTTGCAGGCGGTGGAAGTGATTCCTCTTCCAGTTCAGCGCCGGCAACAATATCCGTAGGCGGTTCAACTTCTGTTACCCCTTTGATGGAATTGTTCCAGGCTCAGTATGAGAATGCCAACAATGTAAGAATCACCATAAGCGGCACAGGTTCCGGGGATGGGATTACAGGAGCCGCAGCAGGTACTTACGATATTGGTATGTCCAGCCGCGAGCTTAGGCCTGCTGAACTGGCTGGTCTTGATGTTCATGTTATTGCCATAGACGGCATTGCAGTAATTCTTAATACCAGCAATCCTGTCTCAAGCCTTAGTATTGATCAGATTAAAAATATTTACACAGGACAAGTCACACGCTGGGAACAGCTTGGTGCAGCTGCAAACGGTAAAACAGGCGGTATTGCTGTTGTTTCCCGTGAGCCAGGCTCAGGAACAAGAGGTGCTTTCCAGGAAATCCTTGGATTCAGTGATGCCGAGCTTGTAAGAAATGCCATTCAATTTGATGGAACAGGCGCTGTCAGGTCATCTGTTGCAGGGAATGCTGATGCCATAGGTTATATCTCCATTGGCTCACTTGACCCCTCAGTAAAGCCTTTAAGTGTAGCTGGTGTTGCACCTACAGTAGACAATGTAAGAGCAGGTTCTTACAGGGTAACAAGACCATTTATACTTATGACAAGAAGCAATGCTCCTCTTTCTCCAGCAGCAAGGGCTTTCCTTGACTGGACAATGGGTCCCCAGGCTCAGCCTATTGTTACTACAAGTTGGATCAGTGTAAACTAGCAGAATGCTGATTCCTCGTCGCTTTACAGATATTGTATTTGCATGGCTCTTTAGGGTTTTTTCCTTTACAGGAATAGCAGCCCTGGGAGCCATTGTAATTTTTATATTTGTCCAGGGGGCTGAGCCCTTTGTTTTTCCTACAAGCAATGTCCTGCGTCTTGTAACAGAGAGGTTTGATCAAGTTACAGTTAACGGGCAGGTCTTTGAGAATCACCGGGGGTTTATAGAACTGCCCTGGGATACTGAAAAAATAACAGTTCAATTTACATACCAGGATGAAGAAAGGGAACTTGTCTTTAATCTGGTTCCGGAAAATAACAGCCGAACCAGCCTTATACTTCCAATTGATGCAATAGATAATAATCCGGAAGCTGTAATCACCCATCCTGATGCTTACACAACATCTTTGACATATCCCGGAACAATTGCAGGGCTAAATCAAAGAATACATATAATTCTCCCTGAACCTTCTTACAATATTTTTAGTTTTCTTTTTGGCAAAGACTGGCTTCCTACTGACATGAAAGTATACGGGATTCTTCCCATGATACTTGGGAGTATATTTATCTGCATGGGAGCTCTTTTACTGGGAGTACCCATAGCAATACTTTGCGCGCTTTTTATGTCTGAGTTTATGCCGCAAAAACTGGCAAGCATTGTCCGCGGCGGCGTGGAACTGCTTGCAGGCATTCCCTCTGTAGTATACGGCTTTTTCGGTCTTATGGTGATTGTGCCATTAATTAAAAATACTTTTGCAACACCAGCAGGAAACAGCCTTCTTGCTGCTGTTATAGTCCTTGCCATAATGATACTTCCCACAATAATTGCTGTATCAGAAAAATGTCTTAAAGCAGTGCCGCGTTCAAGGCGTGAAGCTTCCCTGGCTCTAGGGGCAAGTAAAATGCAGACAGCTTTTAATGTGGTTCTGCCCCATGCCAAATCAGGGGTAATGGCAGCGATAATCCTGGGCTT
>Ga0099364_10003422_pt1 | contig 24631 bp, 14 predicted proteins | sample TergutTh196P3_FD_73070 | JGI IMG/M metagenome (GOLD analysis project Ga0099364, IMG submission 73070) | Microcerotermes parvus P3 segment gut microbial communities from Pointe-Noire, Republic of the Congo - Th196 P3 | ecosystem: Host-associated > Arthropoda: Insects > Digestive system > Gut ...
AAGGCGTACCGGCAGGCAGGCCGTTGACTTGGTTATCGTCGCCGGAGCGTTTAAGGATTTGGATTTGCCCCATCTGCGGCGTATTTTCCCATACGATTTCCGTTACCCTGCCGGGTGTGAACTCTACCGTTTTCGGTATCTCGTCAAGGAAATAGCCCGCCGCCGCCCGCGTTTCGCGGATGGTATAGCGCCCTGCGGGGATGTTCGCCGGGAAGTCGATACGCCCGTTGTTGTCGGTATAGAAAACGCCGACATTGCGGTTGTTCATATCGAACAGCATAAACTCAACATTGTAAATCGGCTTCTTGGTAAAGCTGTCTACCTTTGTGAGCCGGATGCCGCCGAGGGGCTTGTTTTGAAGCTGCAAGGTCGCCAGCTTGCCCGGAACGACGGTCACGCTGTAAACCTGTGTATCAAGCTCGTACCCGTCCGGCGCTTTGCGCTCAACGACATGATACTGCCCCGCGTCAAGACCGTTTATGAGAATCCTGCCGTTGGCGTCGGTCGTATAACTGCCTGTGATATTTCCATTGCCGCTTACGGTTTGATTCGGGCTGTTGTTGGCTGTGTTGGGCTGGTTGCCGTCGAGGATATTGCCGGTGACAAGCTGCCCGTCAGCGCGTCTTACGTCAAACACCGCGCCGGGGATGGGCTTGCCCGTAACCGAATCGGTCTTGACAATCAGCAGGCCGGACATGGGGGTGTTGAACACTTCCAGCACGGTCGTCCTGCCGGACTGCACATGAACGGTCTGCGGTTCGCCGTCGAGGATATACCCGTCAGCGGCGCGTGTTTCGGTGACGATATAGTGGCCGTCCGGCAATTCGGGGATATAGATTTGCCCCGTCCTGTCGGTTCTGAACGCGCTGCCCCTAAACTCGTTTTCCACGCGCCCGCCGTCCATCCTTGTGACTTGGAACTCCGCGCCCTCAATCGGGTTGCGGGTCGCGCTGTCGAGCTTGATGATTCTCAGCCCCGCCAGCGGCTTGTTGAGGAACTCAACCGTCGTGATGACGCCGCTTCTGACATTTACGGTTTTCGGCGCTTCGTCGAGGATATAGCCGTCCGGGGCTGTGGTTTCAGAGATAATGTACGTCCCTTCGGTCAGGTCAGGCACGATGATTTTGCCTGTGGAATCGGTGCGGTACGTCCCGACCCGCTCGCCGTTGGCGCGTTCCACAACGAATGTCGCGCCGGGGAGCGGCGCGCGGCTCTGCGCGTCCAGCTTGATAATCTGGATGCCGGAATGGGGCTTGTTGGTGAACTCCACCGCCGCCAGCCTGCCGGAAACGACCGTGACATTTTTCGGCGTTTCGTCAAGCTGGTAGCCGTCCGGGGCGATGGTTTCGCTGACCACATACGTCCCCTCCGCCAAGTCGGGGACTAAGATTTGCCCCGCCGCGTCGGTCTTGAATGTGCCGATAACCTCGCCGTTGGCGCGGGCAACGCGGAATGTCGCGCCCGCGAGGGGGGCGTTGGTCACGGCGTCGGTTTTGTGGATTTGTATGCCGCTGAACGGTTTGTTGGTAAACTCCACCGTGGCAACCCTGCCGGATGTTACCGTTACGGTTTTCGGCGTACTGTCGAGCGTATAGCCGCTCGGCGCGGCGGTTTCGCTGATGATATAGCTTCCCTCGGCTAAATCGGGTACAAGGATTTGACCCGCCGCGTCGGTTCTGAAAACGCCTATGTTCTCGCCGTTGGAACGCTTGACTTCAAACGCGGCATTGGCAAGGGGCGCAAGGGTAACGGCGTCTAATTTGACAATCTGTATGCCGCTGTGCGGTTTGTTTGTAAACTCAACCGCCGCCAGCCTGCCCGACGCCACGTTTACGGTTTTCGGCGTACCGTCAAGCGTATAGCCGCTCGGCGCGGCGGTTTCGCTGACGACATACGCGCCCTCGTCAAGACCCGGCACAAGAATCATGCCGTCCGCGCCTGTCCTGAACGTGCCGATCTGCTCGCCGTTGGCTCTGGCGACGGAAAACGACGCGCCCTGTAACGGCTGCCCGGTGACGGAATCCAGTTTTAATATCTGTATTCCGCTCAAAGGCTTGTTCAGGAAGGTAACAGGAACGAGCCTGCCGCCGCTGAGATTGGCCGTCTGCGGGATTTCGTCAAGGATATATCCGTTGGGCGCGGAGATTTCCGCGATGATATAGCTGCCCTCGGTCAATCCGGTAATGAGAATCATGCCGCTGTTATCCGTGCGGAACGAGCCGATATTGTCGCCGTTGGATTTATTCACCGTGAACACCGCGCCTTGCAGCGGGTTATTCGTCACCGCGTCCAGCTTTATGATTTCGAGAGAATTGAGCGGCCTGTTGGCGAAATTGGCCGTGTTGCCCGCAACCGCGCCGCCGACGCCGGAAAACACCGTGCTGCCGTCCGCTCTGACTTCCACCGTCTGTACGGGGTCGTTCAATTCAAAGCCTGCGGGGGCTTTGGTTTCGGTCACGGTATACACGCCGGGGGCGACTTTGATTGACACCGCGCCGGTAGACTGTGATACCACGTTGGCGATAACCTCGCCTTTGGAATTGGCTACGGTAAACTCCGCGCCCGATACCATCTGCCCGTTCGCTGCGTTGGTCTTTACGATATGCAGATACGGGAACGGCGTATTGGTGAACCTTGCCACCGTCAGCTTGCCGGAAGCAACCGTAACTGTCTGCGGCAGAGCGTCAAGGATATACTCGGCGGGCGCTTTGGTTTCGGTAACGATATACACGCCTTCGGGCAGGTCGGGGATAAGGATTTGACCCGCCGCGTCCGTTGTGTGCTTTTCGCCGATTACATCGCCGTTTGACCGCTGAACCGTGAACACTGCGCCCGCAAGCGGGGCTTCGGTCAGCGCATCGGTTTTGATGATCTGTATGCCGGAGTGCGGTCTGTTGGTAAATGTCATATTCGTTGGGATATGCGAACGCACTTCGATTGTCCGCGCCGTATTGTCAAGCTGATAGCCCTGCGGCGCTCTTGTTTCGCTTACCACATACCAACCGGGTCTGAGGTTAGGAACGGTAACAGTACCGTCCGCAAGCGTCGTTAGGTTTTCCTCTACAATGTCGCCTTCTTGATGCCTGACCGTGAACCTCGCGCCGGAAAGCGGCTGCTCGGTAAACTCGTCAATCTTTCTGATTACAAGGCTTCCGTATGGGTCGTTGGCAAACTCGGCAATCGTCAATCTGCCCGAAACCACCGTCACGGTTTGCGGCGTTTCGCTGAGGACATAGCCGTCCGGCGCGATGGTCTGGCTTACGATATAGTTGCCCTCCGTTAAATCGGGGACAATCACCTTGCCGGAAACGTCGGTCTTGACCGTCGCCATAAGCTCGCCGTTGGGACGGTTCACCCTGAACGTCCCGTTCGCAAGCGGGTTATGGGTAACGGAATCGGTCAGGATAATCTGTATGCCGGAGAACGGCTTGTTCAGAAACTCTACGACATGAACCTTGCCGCCCTCGATCACGATGGTCTGCGGTTCGCTGTCAAGCTGATAGCCGTCCGGCGCTTTGATTTCAGAGATTACATACGCGCCCTCTTTGAGATTACCCACAAGGATTTTTCCCGCGCTGTCGGTGTGGTAAGTGCCGACGTTCGCGCCGTTGGCGTGTTGTAACCTAAAGGTCGCCCCGGCAAGGGGGGCGCGGGTGAAGAAGTCCAGCTTTACGATTTGCAGATTGTTCTCCGCCCTGTTGGTGATGGTGACGACCGTGGGTACGGTCGCCTTAACCTCTACCGTCCGTGCCGCTTCGGTTATAAGGTAGCCGCTCGGCGCTTTGGTTTCGGAAACGACATACCAACCCGGCGTAAGCGCGGGGATAATGGCTTTGCCGCTGCCGTCCGTGGTAACGTCGGCGACATACTGACCGTTTTGCGTGGTTACGCGGAACGTCGCGCCCGCAAGCGGCGTACCGTTGTATTCGTCGGTCTTGATGATTTGCAGGCTTGCCAGCTTGCTGTTCTCAAACTCAAGCCGGTGCAGGGTTTCCGCGATAACCTGAACGCTTTTGGGCGTATCGTCAAGGATATAGCCCTGCGGCGCGGCGATCTCGGTCACGGTGTACCAGCCGGGGTCAAGGTTCGGGATAAAAAATACACCGTCCGCGTTGGTGGTGTATGTCCCGATTAGCGTGTTGTTTTGGAACACGTTAAACTTCGCGTCCCTTAACGGCTCTTTTGTTTCGGCATCGTACTTGGTGACGAAAATACCGCTTCTCGGCTGATTCTCAAAGTCCACCGCGTAGGTGTTGACGTAATCCACATACTGCGTTTTCGGCGTACCCGCAAGCAGATAGCCGCTCGGCGCGGACACCTGTGTGATGATGTAGCTGCCCCTTGCGATACGCGGCAGGGAAAACGAGCCGTTCGCGCCGGTGGTGAAATTGCCTAAATCCGCGCCGCCGCTCAACCGGACGTTGAATACCGCGCCGGACAGCGGGGTCTTGTTCACGCTGTCATTCAAGCGGACAAGCAGCGTACCCAGCGGCGAGTTGGAAAACTGCGCCATAAATACGCTCTGGTCTGCGTTGGTGTGCTGTAGCCGCACCGTGCGGGTGCTTGGGCTGCTGTCCATCGCGTAGCCCTGCGCGGCGGTTAGCTGCGTAATCTTGTAATCGCCCGCAGGCAGATTTTCAAGGTAAAACTCGCCGCGTGAATCGGTGGTATAGATACCGTCCGCGTGGTTGCCGACCGCCTTGTTTTCCACGTCGGTGACGCTGAACGTCGCGCCCGCCACGGGAACGCCGGTTGATTTGTCGTTGAGGACAACGACCAGCCCGCCGTAGCGGTAGTTGGAAAAGACGAGTTCCTCAATGCTTGTGCCGTCAGGCTTGATGAAGCAATGCTGCTCGTTGTTGATGGAAAGCTGATAGTTGTTGGGCGGCACGGTCTGTCGGACAATGTAATACCCGCTGGGTATGCCCGATATGACGATCACGCCGCTTGAATCCGAATCGACGGTGGCGACGAGCGTACCTAAGCCGCCGCTGACGGCTTGGTTGTTAAAGTAGATTTCAAAGCGAGCGCCGCCGAGCATACGGTGTGTCACGGCGTCCTCAATTTTGATGACGATGCTGTTGAGCGGATAGTTCTCCGCGCCTGCCGCCAATGCGGGAACGGGGGCGGTGAACATCCCCAAAGCCATTACCGCAAAAAGCAGTAAACCGATTATTCTTTTCATGCAGAAAAATCCCCTTTCTAATTATGGATTGCCGAATGTGATGGTGATACCCGAAAAGTCGGGGTTGATATATACGACCGTGCCGCCTGTGATAACCATGTTATCGAAGCTCGGCGGCGGTTCGGACGCGGGAGCCTGCGCGGAATACGCGGGTATGGCGATTTTGAGCGGTTCGCTCACGCTGCCGTCCAAGTCCTTCACTCTGATGTAAAGGTCTTTCGCGCCCGCCGTCATATAGACGGTGATGGTGTTGCTTCCCGCCCCGCAGACTGTGCCAAGACTTGACGTGCCGATAAACGGTGCGTTCGCGCCGCTGTTCACGACGGAATGGTAATACCGCCCCGCCGCGCTTGACGTGAACGTAACCGTCGCGGTCAGGTCGCTGTTTCGCGTGACCGTTCCCGCCGCGAGGGTAGGTACTGCCGGATTCGTGCCGGGATTGTTCGGCGTTGTATTGCCGCCAATCGGGTCGCCGTTGCCGTTGGTGATGGTCATGTTGCCGAAACCGTTGTTGTTGTTGTTGCCCGGAACCATGCTGCCGTCGCCCGGATTGCCGCAATTTTCGGAGCCGACGGTCGGCCCCGCGCATAGTTGACTGCACAAATAACCGCAGCAGTCGCCGCACATACCGGCTGAGCCGCTGTTCGGGTCGGTGCGCCGGTCAATGTACAGGTTTACTTGGGTCTGCCCGTAGGCATAGCTGTTCTGACCCGGCGCGAGAAAGACGCGCTGAACCGGGTTGGTGGGAAGCTGAAACCCCGGCGCGGGTATGGTTTCGGTCAGGATATACCAGCCGGGTTCAACAAAGGGCAGCACAATCAAACCGCATCTGGTCTTATACGTCCCCAAGTTGACGATCCCGCCGTTCGGAGCCTCGTACTCCACCCGATAGGTGGCGTCGCTGATGCCGCGCCCGGTCAGGCCGTTGGTCTTAATGAAGATGAGCGTTGGCTTTAGGACGTTTTCAAAGATTAACTCCGTAGGCTCGTGCCATTTGAGCATAACGTCCCGTACATTGTTCGCGGCAAGCAGATATTGGTCTGGCGGCGTGATTTCCGTCACGCGGTAAATCTGCTCATTCAGCAGATAGCCCGTGCGCGGCGAAAGCTCTATCATACCGTTTTCGTCGGTGATAAACTCGCCGACCGTCAATCCCTCAAGCGCCTGTACCCTGAACAAAGTACCCGCAAGCGGCTCTCCGGTCACAAGGTCGCGCTTGAAGATGGTCAGCACCGGGCGCGGCCTGTTGAAAAAGGTGATCTCTTTGTTGTCGCCGCCCTCCAACAGAACCTCTTTGCGGGCAGGGTCGCGGAAATAGCCGTATGGCTCGTCTATCTCCTGCACCGAATAGATGCCGGGGTCTAAATCCGTCCATACAATTCTGCCGTTTTCGTCCGTCACCTGATTCTCGCTCCACGTTTCGCCCTCGGTGCGCCAAATCCTGAACGTCGCGCCCGCCAACGGCTCGTTTGTCAGTTCGTCGTATTTTATGAGCGTGAGCGTCGGCTTGCGGAAGTTGCGGACGGTTACGGTGTTTAGCTGGTTGTCGGCGGCCACGATGACCTCTATGGGCGATGTGTCAAGCACATAGCCGGTGGGGGCTTGAATTTCGGTGAGGATATACAGCTTGCCCTCGACAAGCTGATTGCCGAAAGAGCCATTGCCCTCGCCGAGCCGTACCCTGCCGCCGCTTGTCGTGCCTTCCCATATTTCGCCGGAGGTCGGGTCGGTCAGCCGGAACACCGCGCCGTTTAATAAGCTGCCCGTGTCGCCGTCTATCTTGATAACTTCCACAAAGGTCTTGGGCTTGTTATAGAATGACGTGCTTGCGGTTTGCCCCCATGTAATGGATATGGAGCGGAAAGCGTTGCCGTCAAACTGGTAGCCGGGGGGCGCTTCCACTTCGGAAATGGTGTACTGGCCTGCGGGCAGATTATCAAAGACGGTCTTACCGTCGCCGCCCGTCACCTGAACGCGGTCGATTGGCATACCGTTGGTATTACCTTCCGCAAAGAAACCTTGTATGCGGAAATGCGTACCCGCAAGGGGAGCGCCCGTCACTTCGTCGTACTTGCTCACTTCGATTTCCCCGAACGGGTAATTCTCAAAAGTAACCAAGACCGATAAAGGGGTTTCCGACAGGACTATCTCATACTCAATGTCGATAAACTCAACGGTTTCAACGGTGACAGACCAGTAAAAGCCCTCGCCGCTGATGGTTTCGCTGTCCGTGCTGATAATCGGCGTACCCTCGGCGTTGATGGTAATATCGGGCGGCACGATCCAAAAGCCGTATGCCGTATGCTGCGGAAGGAGCGAATAATTCTCAGGCGCTCGTTCTTCCTCTACCATGTAAAAGCCAAAGGGCAGCCCCTCAAGCGTCCAGACGCCATCACTCACGGTTGACGTTACATCGCCGCCCGCCGTTTCCGCGCCCGCCGTGAGGACTTGGGAGATATTGATACCCGTGTTATTGATGGTAAAGCTCTGCCCGTCGCCGGTTACAAGGGTCATGGCAGTCATGCCCCTAAGCCGCATCAGCGCGCCGGGGATGTTCTCGCGTGTCAGCGCGTCTATCTTTTGGATTTTGACCTCGGTGACAATCGGCTCAGGTTCGGGCGTAGGTTCAGGTTCGGGGCCGGGTTCATCGCCCTCGGTTATGAACGAGAACGCCGCGCTCGCCGACACTTCGGGGATATAAAAGACTATATCCTGCCAGCCGTCCGGGTCGTTGGGGTTCTGCATCATCCAAATCTTGTCCGCGTACTGATTGTGGACGCCCACAAGGTTTACGGTGGCTGTTTTCCCCTCGTTCGCGGCGGTATTCGGCATTTCGATATGGAAAGACGTTATATTGTCCGTGAATACCGTGCTTGGATTGACGGGCGCGATGGCAATCACGCTGCCGTTCACCACAAGCCTTGCCCCGACAGGCGTACCCGCCGCCCACTCGAACCGGAACGGGTTATAGTAGCGGTTCGTCTTGCGGTTTTGGGTAATCTCAAAGGGGTCAGACCGCGCGACGGAGCCGTGGATAATACGCCCTGTGTCCTGCGCGTCCTTTGAGCCGTTCAGCATGATGGCGGGATAGGCGTCATGATTGGCAGTATATGTGCCATCGGCAAGACTTCTCGCCTGTTCTACCGCCGCCGCTTCACCGGCGAACGTGCGGGTGGGGTGGTTGGCCATAGCAACGGCCACTCGCGTCACGTAGACCCGCCATATACGTTCATCTGTGTCGCCTTCGGCAGACCATTCCGAGTTTATGGGGAAACCGTTTCTTAGCGCGTTCCGTAGCTGCGGGTGCGCTTCCCCTACAAGCTCATACACGGCGTCGTCGTTTTCCGGGCCTCTGATGCCCGGATCGGCGCAATAGGCTTCGTAGCCTATGCCGTCTATCATCGCTATATATCGCTGCGCGCCCACGCTGATACCGTTCATCGTAACGGTGCGCTCGTTCTCGAACGTGTCCGAAACGCCAGATATATGGCTCACGTTCGGCATGGCATTACCTTGTGCAAAAACAAAATTAACAGGCGCAGCGCCCGCAAGCGTTATAAAAGTCAAGAGGAAAGCCAGCACAGGCTTGAACATCATTTTGACATTCATAAAGATAGGAACCTCCTTCTTTGCTTATTTTTTTAGCTTTTTTTGCGACAAACACAAAAAGGCAGTTAAGCCTTGTGAGCCTAACTGCCTTTGCGTTTATCGGGTTTTATGGGTTGCTTTTCGTTTAGTACCCGGTGGCGAATACCGCGCCTGACGTTACCCTTCCGTCAGCGTCCAGTTTCGGGGTGAATCCAAAGGCCATCGTGATATTCGCGTTGAAGCTGTAGAGCATATGCCTGTTGTGTCCCGCCGAGTTCTTCCACCAAGTAAATATGCTTTCTGCCGTGTCTTGCGGGTCTGCGCTGAGAGAGCCTACCCCTATGACGTTTTCGGCATACCGTGTGTTGAGGTTGTTCTTGGAATTGTGCCATCCGCTCCCGGCAGGGGTTCCGCCCGGTCTTGTGTGTCCGAAGCGTATTCTCTGTTCCTCAGCCCGAATATCGGCGTAGCCTTGCAGTTCCAAGTTGATTTCCAATTCCCTCAGTCCATTGGCTTTCCTGTGTTCGTTCAGGAGCCTGTAAAACTCCGTCCTTACCGCGTCCGCGTATTCCTCCGAGAGCATATAGTCTGTCGCTTCCTGCCCGGTCAGCGCCCTCTGTGGGGTTTCGGCTGCTCCTGTCAGGCTTGCGGGCGGGTATGCCGGTACTGCCACGGCTTCCAGTATGTCGTCGTAGCTCCAAATGATGGGGTGTACAAGCAGGGTCGTCCTGTCGCTGTTCCAGAGGATGTAGACGGGGTATTGGTAGAGCCTGTCGGTGTTTTCCGCGACTGTCGGCTTCAATCTGACCGCTTCTGCGCCTGCCGCCAGTACGGTGAGGAAATCTTCGTCTGAAACATTGGGATGAAGGTAGAAGATACTGCCCTGATACTGGATTTTTCGGACGCTTTCGGGCAGGCCGCCGAGTGTGTGGTTGATGCCGTCCCATGCCTTAGTCCTTGCGATTGCGGGTGTTTCGGTGCTTGCCATTGCCATGATTGGGTTGAGGGTCAGGATTGCGGCCAGTCCAAGCAGCATGGCCATTTTTGCGAGAGCTTTCATGGTGGTAAACCTCCTGTTTTTGTATTAGGGAGTATTTACCGTTGGAGTTTTGTAGTTATATTATCCCCAATTATACTATACCACGAAAGACATAGCTTGTCAATAGGAAAAGTAGGTTATTTTGAAATTTCCCTATTTTATTTTTCTCTCGCCTGTACCACCCAACGCATATTCGGCACGTTCTCCACACAGGTGATGAGGGTCAGGATGTTGGTGTCAGACCAGCCGAGATTGGAATAATCCGTGTCGCTGATTTGCTGTTTATGAAAGACCTCGTAGGTGCGCGTACCGTATTTCGTCGTGTAGATAATTTCGTCGCCGTTCACAAGGTTCTTTATGCCCCCTATCGCGGCGGGTACGCCCCGGTTGTGACCCGCGATGCCCACGTTGCCGTCCCACGCGGAGGTAAATTCAAAATGCCCCACGCCGGTTCTCATGTTTTCCAATGTTTCGCCCTCGTAGACCGTGACGGTCAGGTTCAGCTTGGGGATATGGAGCGTCCCGATGGAGCCGTCAGCGTAAAACTGCGCCTGTGTGCTTACAATGTCCGGCGATTGAACGGTTGTTGGGGGCAGAAGCCCGCCGTAGTCCGTGCCGGTATTGGGCGAAACGCTCCCGCCCGCGCTGTCAATGTCGCTTGCGGTGTTCGCACTGTAAGCGGAGGGCGAGGGGTTGCCCGTATAGCCGCTGTGCGGCGGCGAATTGTCGTGGTACAGGCTTGACGGGTCGGTGGGGATGTTGCCGGAGAACACGCCGTAAGGCGGCGGGAAATACGCCGCGTCCTTGTTGCGGCGTACATTTTCCGTCATGGGGTCGGGGGAAACGAGGTTGTCGGTGCTTGTGGGCTTGCCGAGTGCATCGCCGTAGTCCGCGCCGCTTGAAAAATTGTAGTTGTATGGGCTGAAAGCGAACGCGGGGACGCTCATGCTCATCAGCACGGCGGCAATCAACAGCGCGCTAAACAGTTTCTTCATTATCTTCTTCATGGGGTGGGTTGACCTCCTTTTGATTCTTGTTTTTCAGGGAATACATATACGCGAAACAGCCGCCGATTCCGGCTCCCGCTATGAGCGAAACCAGCACGAACAACGGAAGATGGTTTGATTTTTGCTTTTCGTCCGTTTCGGCGGGCGGCTCTGTTTCAGACGGAGCTTCGGTTTCAATCAGCGCTTCGGTTTCGCAAGGGGTCGCCGGTTCTTCCTCTACGAGCGCTTCCGGCGCTTCCGGCGTCGGGGTGGGTGCCGGACTGGTCATGACCGGCGTGACAATCGGTATGCCGATAAAGTACGCCGTATACACGGTTCTGCCGGTCAGGACTTTCGCTATCGTGCCGCTGTATTCGGCGGTCACGGTATAGCCGGTCACGGTTGTCCGTGAAGCCGTCCCGGTATAGGTGGCGACGGCGGTATAGCTGTCGGGGATTTGCTCATAATCCACCGTGACGGTATTCTGCGTCCTCCAGTTTATACCCTCCAGCGTCAGCGTCCTGCCGCCGTCTGTGATGGTCTTGGGTACAAGCGAAGTATCGTTGCTTGACAAATGCGGGTACTCCCTTGTGGCGCTTACGGTATAGCTGCTTGACCGCGTTCCCGCCGTTTCGATTGTGATGCTGGCTATATCAAGGTGCAGTACCCCGATATGCCCGTCCTCAGACTGATGTTCGAGGGTGGGCGCAAGCAAAGCCAATACCGCGCTCATATCATTTGTCGCCGAGTCGATGTTCACGGTTTCGGTATGCTCGCGGGCGTCCACGGAAGCCGTTTCTTTTCGCGTGATGTCAGCCAGTTCAAACAGCCAGCCCTCGCGGGTAAAGGATTCCCGCGATATATCCTCCGGCTTTTCGTGCGCGGCAAGCTCATACGTCCGTATGATTTCGCGCCGCCCGTTTTCCATGCCCTCCCACACGCTTGAGGGATAAAGGTATTTGGCCGGGTTCATCGGCGCGGGCGCGGGCGTCGCGGATTCTTTGGGCGTGTTCGGGATAACGACGGTGATGGTAACGCCGTCGCCGCCGTTATCGGAGGCATACGCCGTCAGGGGGAGCGCCAGCAAAAGCACGGCGCAGGATAGAAACACTATGATTTTCTTCATTCCTCATCGCCCCCTTCGTCCTCGTCGCTGTAATCATCATCGTCGTCGGGGTCGTCATAGCCGTATTCGTCCTCGTCCACGTCGTCGTCAGCGGCGTTGTTCCTGCCCTTTACGATTTTGAAGTAATAGCCCGCGCCGCCGACGCCTATGACGGCGATCCCAATGAGGATATACATACTTGTATCGCTCTTTTTCGCGGGCGCTTCGGGTTCGGGTTCAGGCGTCACGGTGGGCGGCGGGTTTTCCGACGTACCCGGCTGCTCCGGTTCAGGGATGGCGCTTACGCCGTGGTCGCCGGGGGTTATCTCCCTGCCGTTCTTCTCGGCCAGCGCCATCAAATCGTCCTCGGTGACGGCGTTGAGCAGATACACGTTATCGGCGTTCCTTTGGCGGTCTACAATCAAATAGAAAACGTCGCCGTCCTCTGTGCCGATGGTGAAAAACTCTTTGCCGTCGCCGTCCGTGGCGTTGTCCATGACCGTGCCTGTGCCGTCCGGTGTGAACGGGCGGCCGTCGCCTGCGGGGTTGCCGCCGTCCGGTATGGCCGATTCCGACGATTGCGGCGGGTCTGCCGGGGCGGTCGGCGGCGTGACCGGCTCCGTTGGCGGGACATAGTACGGGTTTTTGATTTCAATAACGCCCGACGAGTTGCCCGCGAGGTCTACCGCCTGAATGGAAATGTATTCTTGGTTTCCGGCGTCGCTGACGTAATCCGCAAGGTTGAGCGCGAGCGCGGAGCTTGCGCCGTCCGCGTCGGTCACGTTGATTCTCAGCAGATCGCCGTCTACCCAAACCGCCGTGACGGTCAGGGTTTCGCCGCCGCCGTCCGAAGCCAGCGCCGGGACGCAAAAGACGCCCATGCAGAGCGTGAGCGCCAGTATGGTGAACAAGACCGTTTTCTTAGTTTTCAGAACGCGCATCCGTTTTTTCCTCCTTTTCCTGACGCGCCGGGATCTGTGCTGGTTCACCGGCGTCGTTGTTTTCCTGTTTTCGCTGTGAGCGCAGCAGGCGCAAAGCGTCCTCGGTCAGCGTTTCCTTGCGGAACAGCGCGACGATCTCATCATCTTCGAGGTCTTTTAGCTCCTGCTTCTGCGAACGGAGTTTTTCCCTAAACTCCGCGATTTTCGCCTCCGTCCGGGCGATGTCGGTTTTCTTTCTTTCGATCTTCGGATTCGTAATAATCATCAAAATGCCTCCTTTTTTTGGTTAATCCCGTATTCTGCCGTAGCTGTAAAAATGGTTCTGCCAGTAGTTTGTGTCTATCCGCGTATATGAAATTGGGTTGCCTGCATGAATCATTTGCGGCGGCGAGCCGCCGACATACAGCCCGACATGGGTCACGGGCAGGGGCGCGGAATAGGTCGAATGGAAAAATATCAAATCCCCCGGCCTCGCGTCGGCGGGCGATACGGGGTCGCAGATGTTGTACAGCCCTTGTGCGCCAAGCCTCCCAACGTCTTTGACACCGGAGGAACGCAGGATATATGAGATGTACCCCGAACAGTCAAAAGACGTTTCCGGCGACGAGCCGCCCCAGCGGTACGGGTAGCCTAAAAATCGTTCAGCTTCCGCGATCAGCGCGGCGTATGTGCCGTCGCCCATCGGAGCGCCCGCGTAGCCGTACACCGGGGACAGGCTAAAGCTGCCGGTGTCGGCGAAATAGGCCGGGTTGAGATACTGGCCGTCTTTTAAGACTTCAAAATGCAGATGGTTTCCGGTAGAGCTGCCGGTAGTCCCGACCGTGGCGATAGCGTCGCCCATGCTCACGCTCTGCCCGTTTGACACAAGCAGGGTTTCGCAATGGGCGTATTTGGTCACAAGGCCGTTTTCGTTTTCTATCACCACATAATTGCCGTACCCATCGTCCCAACCGGCGAACGTCACCGTGCCGTCCTGCGCCGCTTGTATTTCCGTGCCTGCGGGCAGGGCTATGTCAATGCCACGGTGAAGGTCTTTCGCGCCGCTGATTGGGTGGACGCGGTAGCCGTAATAGCTCGAAACATACGGCAGCCAGTTCATATCGCCGAACGGGTTTCCGGCATACTGCCGCGAGCCTTTGGTTTGCAAGAGCAGGGCGTAGTGCGCGAATTGGTCGCCGCTCAGACGGGACGCCGCCACATCGGTAAACGAACGCGACGTAAGCGTGACCGTGAGGACTGTCCAATCATACGGCTCATAATCGCCGTCCCCGTCCGCGTCCGTGGGGTCTGCGTACCGGGTTTCGGTCGATTCCGTAATCGTGAGGGAATACTGTTCATCGAACAGCGCCCGCAGATCGGCGGATATGGCGTCGTAGGGGAAGTTCTGGTACAGTACGGTCAGGTATGCCATTAGCTCGTAGGGGTTATGGCTTATTTCCCCGACATTGTATCTGTACTCGTCAAAACCGGGGCGGGCGCTTTCAATGCCCGCAATTTGCATCTGTAAATCGGTTTCCCATTCGGTATACGCGACTTCGGCGTTGTCTATGTCCGCGTCCTCGGCGAGATATGACGCTGAGAGTATCGCGCCGAAACCGCCGCTTCCGATGCCGCCGCCCACGCCGACAAGCGACATGAGTATGAATATGAACAGGCCGATTAGAATAACGACCGTTACCGCTATGGGGTGTCTGCGTATAACGCCCGCGAGCGCCTTGCCCGCTTCCGCTGTGACGCTTCCGGCTTTCTTCGCCCTCTGCGCCGCTTTCTTCGTTTCCCGCGCCGCTTTCGCGTAATCCTTCTTGATTTTCCGCTTCTGCCACATACGGGACAGCACGTTGCTTTTCAGCTTCGGGTTTTCGGCCAGCGCCTTACGGTAGGTAAGGTTTACCGCCTTTTTCGTCGCCCTCTTTTCCAGTTTTGCGACCTTGCGGTAGGGCGCGGTCTTGCGGAAACGGAGCGCGGTGCGGACGCCCGCCTCGGCTGCCATTTCAATGCGGTGCGCGGCTTTAATGCCGACGTTCTCATGCTCTACCTGATATATCTTGCGGTGGGCGTTGAGTATGGCTGTGTTTGCGACCGCTTTGACGGGACGGAGCGGCAGAGCGCCCTTTAGGTGCTGCTTTTGTGATTTGACTTCCTTCTCAAAGTACAGCTTGCGTTTCGACTTGCCGGTTTCCTCGTTAAAAACGTGCTTGGAGCGCAGTTTTCTTTTGGTGGGCAGCTTGTTTTTCGCCTTTTCGAGTTTCTCACCGGCGCGGCCTGCCTGATGCTCGGCTTTGGCGAGCTTGCGGGTCAGCTTGCCGTCCGGCTTGACCGGCGCGGCTTCGCCCTCGGCGAACCGTAGTTTGCCGGGTTTGTCGTGCCTGGCCGCTGAATCCGGCGTATCGCCCGGTTTCGTCGGCGCGTTCGGCGTTGTTTCCGCTTTGGTATCGCGCTGTCCGCTGATGTCGGGGGCGTCGGAATCAGAAATGTCCGATTGACCGTCGCTATTGTCCTGAATGGGCGCGTCCTGTGACGGCTGTTCGGGTTTGCGCGGCGGTTGCGACGGTTTATCCGGCATCACCGCATCATGCGGAATATCGCCGCCCTGCCTCGTTTCCGGCTCGTGCTGAATCGCGGCGGGTTTATGCTGTTGATAGACCGCATCCCGCCGCTGTTTGCCCTTTTTGCCCGGTTGAAGCAACGGGGCGCGGGGGTTTTGCGGTTTCGCGGCGTGTTGCCGGGGGCGCGGAATGTCCTGAGTATCGCTTGGCTGTTCCACTGTCTGTTCCGATGCCGCCGCTTCTTCGGGTTGATGTGCAAGCGGTGTGCCGTCCGTTGGCGGCTCATGCCGTACTGCGGACTGTTTATCTGTCCTGAATCTGCCGCTATTGTTCGGCTTTTCAGGCGGCGCGGGGCGTTTGGCCGTGTTATCCGAAAACGCCGGGGTTTCGCGCTCATGTCTAAGCGCCGAATCCTCCGCGCCGGGTTCGTGCTTTACAGCGGGGGTCTGATGTTCCTGATACGCGGGATTCCGCTGCGTTTTGAGTTTTCCCTTGTTGCCTGATTGGTTGGCGGGAGGGTCACGCGGCTGGACGGGCGCGGAGGAAGATGATTGTCGCGGGGTGTCGGGTACATCGGATAGCCGCGCCGCCGCCGTTTCGCGTTCCGGCGCATGGGACGGTTGGCTGCCCTGCGGCGCGTCCGCTTGACGCGCCGGGGTTCCCGGCTCCCGCAAGGCTTCGCCGCGCCGCTGAACGGCTCTTTTCCGGGCGTCGGGGTTATCGCCCTGCCTTGTACCAGCTTGGGACAAGGTTTCGCGCTCCGGCTTATCGCTCCGAATATCAAAATCCGCTTCGCGCTTGCTGACGCTTATATCCTCGCCTGTGGCTATGTTGCGTTCGACAAGCCCGTCCCGCGTCATTTTCAACGCTTTTTTGTCCCGCCCTTTTACTTTGCGGCGGCTCATAATGCCTCATGCCCCTGCGCTCTCGGCGCTCGCTCGCGTTCCTGCGGCGGCTTTTCAAGCTCCCGCTGCTTGATTTCGTTCTTTTTGGCTTCCAGACGCTCCATCAGCTTCGGCATTTTCGCCTTTGCCGCCGCCCGTTCGCCGCGATTGGCGTCCACGCTTTTTTCGAGTTTATCCAGCGCGGAGATTATCTTGTCAACCTGTTTTCGGATGCCCAGCATACAGGCTTTTTGCGCCCTGTACGGTGCGCTGAACACTTTTGCCAGCCTGCCGGATTCCTTTACCGCGTCTATGGGCTTTCTGCCAATCATCATCCGCCCCATGTTCCGCAAGGCGTTTCCCGCCGTATGGTATTGCTTCGAGAATGTTTGAATATCCGCAACCGCCTTGTCGCAAAGGCTGGCGCTTTTGACCGTGCTGTTTTTGATTGCTTGCAAGCCGCTCTTGATCTTGAAAAACGAAGCCAGCTTATCGAGGACAGCCGCGCCTTTTTCCTTAAATTCGGAAATGGCGGTTTTGCAGCCCTCTATGATATTTGACTTTAACTCGGATAACTGCGCCTTGACTTGGGAAACAGCCGTTTCAAGCGCCTTGATGGTTTTTTGCAAAGCCGTCTTGATGGGGTGGTCTTGGACTTCTTTCATCGTGTCAAGCTGCGCTTTCATGTCGGCGATCCTGCCCTCGGCGCGTTTGACAAAATCCTCCATGCCGCTGACATGGCTGATCAGAGCGGATAGCCCCGACGTGTCCCTGCCGTTCTCTTGGAGAATGTTGAACAATTCCTTGACGTGTACATTTTCCGCGAGTGGAAGATCGTTTGCGGCGCTGTATGCCGCGCCGGTGCTTTCGTTCATATCGTGTGTCCCTCCTTCCTATTCCCGCGCCGTGTCCCGCGAGCGTTCGCTTTTGACGGGCGCGGCCTTAAATTCAACGTCCTTGAAATGGTCGGCGTCGAGGATGTATTCGCTGTCTTTATAGCGTTCGTGTACGATTTCCTCCGCTTCCTCGCGGCTCTTGGCTTCCACCGTGACCGTTTTCTGGAGCGTTTCGGTGATTGTTACCTCAAACTCGCGGAGCGCGGCTTTTTCCTTTGCCGCTTCCAGTTTGTCGTGCAAGGTTTTATTGCCGTTGCTCATGGACTGATAGCCTCCTTTCTCACGCCGAGGTAATCCAACACCACGCCGCAGCCCAATTTATTCATGCAGTAGTCGTACATATTGGGGTGTTCAAGCGCCATACGCTGAAAGCGGTTCGGCTCTTTTTCAAGGTGGACACCGAACATACAATAGGCGCAGCCTGTCCTCTGCGCCCCCGTCGTTTTCAGCTTGCCGGTTTTCGGGTCTGCCACGATTTCGCCGTATACGCCCGCGTAGGGAATCCCCGTCAGCCGGATATATTCGAGGATATTTTGCTTGTTCCAAAATGACATGGGCTGAGAGGACGGCTCTTTTTTCGTAAAAGCATTGCAGCCGGTCATGAGGTACGCGCTCTGCCGCCTTATGCTCTCGCTTGCCATCGTGCCGATAATCGGCATACAGCCAGTTTCTTTCACGAAACGCCGCAGGGGGCGTTTTTTGCTGATTTCACAGCATTTTTCCGAGATTAGAAAAGGCGCGTCAACAAGCCGCGCCCACTTCATATACCGTTGATTGAATTTTGACGGTGTTCCGTTTTTGTTCAAGCCCCGCAAATGCTGTATCGCCCACAAGCTCCCGCGCCGCGCGTATTCTATGCGTTTGGCAACCTCCTTTGAGATTACCGGGTAGCCGTGTTCTTTTATGACCCGGTTAAATGGGATTTCCGGGTACAGCCATGTCACGTTCGACACAGAATCAACAAAATCCTGTATCTCCCTGTACTCCATTCCGGTCTGGACGAACGCCGCTCTGATGCCGGGATATACGCGCCGCGCTAAATCCAGCAACACGCTTGAATCAAGGCCGCCGCTAAAGCTGACGGCAACCTTGCCGCCGTAGTGCATATACCATTCCAATATCCGCGTTTGGGTCACTTGGATTTTTCGGGCAAGCGGCCATGACTGCATGACGCTTAAATCCTGCTTTGTATATACGGTTTCCTGTCCGCTCACAATTCACCGTCCCCCTCGCAGCCGCCGCCGCTGTCGGGCGGCAAGACCTCATTGAGCCAGTCAAGCGTTTCGCGGACGCATTTGACGGCGGCAAGCGGCATTTTCCAGTTGCCGTCAGCCATCATGATTATCCAGCGGGCAAAGGTGCGGGTTATCCCCATGTTGTTAATCGCTATGCTCCATGACAAATCCGACGCTTCGGACATTTGGGACAGCATCTCGTCTTTGGCGGCGATCTCGGCCTCGCGTTGTTTTTCTTCCATTTCAGCCGCTTCCTGTACCAAGTGCCGTAAAATGCCCTCGTAGCAATGGTCTATGTCGATGAAAGTGTTATACATATTCCAATGAGGGTTGCGGCATTTGATTTTTTCCACGTCGTAATACGCGCATTTGTCACACGGATGTTTCCCGTATGATATGCGCCTTGCCTGCTTCCGCATTTCTTTGGACGGGCAGAGCCGGCGCAGCATTTTCCTGTACTCGGATTGCCCCTTCATATTTTCCGCGTCAAATTCCTCAATCGAAAACGGTTCCAATCCGTATTGCCTGTTGCTGCTATGTTCGTTCATAACGCTGATTCCTTTCTTATATATTTGGTTGCGCGGTTTTTCGATTAACCGCCTAAAATATCCCGGTATAGTTCACCGCAACGCTTACCGTCCCTGCGCGGCACGAAGTCCGCGAACGGGCATGAGCGGTAAAACCGGGGGTTGTTCGCCCAATGCGCGAGGTCTGTCAAAAATTGGCTGTGCGTTCCTTTTTGGTAAATCCGCACGTCAGGGCGAAAACCAAGCTCCGTCACCTTTTGGACGCGATACCAGTCCTCTGCGGGGGTGGTGTCGTAGTTGGTGAGGATATATACCCTGCAATGCCGGTCTGACTTGTGAAAATACTTGCGGAACAGCGTCAGGCCGCGAATAATCGCGGCTTCGTTCCGCATCAGGTCAAAAGCGAAATGAACCATTTTGATTTTCAAGCCGCCGAGCAGCCGCGCCGTGTCCTCGTCCACATACCGGGCGTCAAGCCCCTGCGTGAAGTCGATGCCCGCGCCCGATTCGATCAGCGAAACGAGCATATCCGGCGCTTTATCGCAGGCGAGCAGATTGGCGTCCATGACGGTGATGTTGCGCTGACCGCGCCAGAACGCGGATAAGTCCGCTACACGGATGCTCCGCGTTCCCTCTTTGCCGCTGACCACGCAGAAACCGCAGGCGTTCGGGCAGCCCCTTGTCAAAAAACCAAAGGCTGTATCCCTTGTCAATTCGGGGTACAGCCCATAGTCCGGGTAACAGTATTCCGCTTCATTGGGCAGTTCGGGGTCGTTTCGTTTACGGTAACGCTCCCTGCCGCCCGCAACCTCAAGCCCAAAGCCTGTGCCGCCTAAACGGAGTTCGTCGGCAAGGGGCATACAAGGTAGCTGCGGGATTTTCTTGATTGCCGGGAGATTGAATGTTTTTGAGCAGTACGCGATGTCAAACCGTTCGGAAAAATCGTCTATCAGCTTGACGGCATCGCCCCGCGCCTTGTGGTATGCGGACAGCTTCATCAAAGGGAGCGACGGGAAATTTACCGCGTCGCCCCACAGCCCGATTTTTGTCATTTTTCGCCCGCCTCCTGAACCTCGGAGGGCTTGGTTGTCAATAATTGGTATATTTCGCCGGATTTTTCAAAGCGATCCACGAATGGGATGATGACGTTGCCGAAAAACATCAAGCCTTCTCCCGCGTTAGCGTGTGTGACATAGGAAAGCTGGTGATTGGATATGCCAAGCTGTTTTGCGAGGATTTGACGGTCGCCGCCGGCCTGATTGAGCATATACACGAAGTCGCTGTTTTCAAAAATGTTCTCAATCTCACGGGAAGCCAGTAAATCCTTGACGTTTTGCGTCAGGCCGCTTGGTATGCCGCCCCATTTGCGAAACCTTTTCCAAATTTCCACGCAATAGGAAGCGGTCTGTTCCTCTTTTAAGAGCAAGTGAAACTCGTCGATATAGAACCACGTCGTTTTCTTCGCGGCGCGGTTTACGGTGACGCGGTTCCATACGGCGTCCTGAAGGATAAGCATGGCGATTTTCTTGAGTCCCTTGCCGAGTTCCTTAATGTCATAACAGACCAAGCGGTTCTCTATATCCACGTTCGTGCGGTGGTTAAAGACGTTCAGGCTGCCGGTGACATAGATTTCAAGCGCCGTCGCTATCCGCTGCGCTTCCTGTTCGTCCTGTTCGCGGAGCAGATTGTAGAGGTCTTGCAGAATCGGCATCTTTTCCGGCGTCGGGTCGGCGAGAAACTCACGGTAGACAAGGCGCACACAGCGGTCGATGATGGTCTTTTCCACCGGCTCCAATCCCGATTTGCCGCCGATAATCAATTCGCACAGTGAAAGTATAAAATCGCTTTTCAGGGTTAGCGGGTCGTCCTCGTCGCTGTAATTCACGTTAATGTCCATCGGGTTGATGTACTGCGTTGACGTGGGCGACAGCTTTATCACCTGACCGCCGAGCCTGTGAACGAGCGGAAAATACTCGGCTTCGGGATCGCTGATAATAATGTCGTCGTTGGTGATGAGGAACACGTTGAGGATTTCGCGCTTGGCGGCAAAGGATTTACCCGACCCCGGCGTACCGAGATAGAGGGCGTTCGGATTTTTGAGATTTTTGCGGTTTGCCATGATAAGGTTGTTGGAAAGGGCGTTTAGGCCGTAATACAAAGCCTCCCCGGTCTGGAAAAGCTCGCACGTCGTAAACGGCACGAAAATCGCTACGCTGCTTGTAGTCAGCGCCCGCTGTATCTCAATCTGATTGATACCGAGTGGCAGGCTGCTCATAAGCCCCTGTTCCTGCTGATAGTCAAGGCGTTTCAAGGCGCAGTTGTACTTTTGCGCCACGCCCGCCGCCGCGAAAATGTCGTTTTCAAGTTTCTGCTTGGTTTTCGCCGTGTTCAGGACGATAATCGTCACCATAAACAGGCGCTCGTTGCGGCTTTGCAAATCCTCCAGCAGCGTCTTGGCCTCGTTGCCGTAAGTGGCTAAATCCGTAGGGATGATGTCCATGTCATAGCCCGCGCGCACAGCCTTTTTCTGTTCCTCAATTTTCATCTTGTCGAGGTCGGAGAGCTTGCGCTTGATGGTTTTGATGGCTTCACTCTGGTCGATGGACTTGATGTGAAGCGTGACCGTCACCGGCGCATCCATGTCTAAAAAGTCGGCCAACATGCGGTCGGTGAGTTCGGGTGCGAGTATTTGCAGATGCGATACCGCGCCGTAGTGCGTTCCCATGCGGAAGGTCTTGCCGTCCCGGAAGTCAAACGAGGTCGGGGCGATGTAGTCCTTGGTAGACAGCCCCGACCTGACGCGCTCCTTCCAGTCGAAGCGGAACTTGTCCGTACCGTCAGGGTGGAATTGGTTGTGCAGCGCTTCGAGCCGCTCCGCGCCGATAAGGGAACGCGCCGCCACGCCCAGAGTCTTAAAGTTTGCCAACACGTCGGCTTCCAAACGCTCCAAACGCAGCTTGGCGGCTTTGAGGCTATCGGCTTCGATGCCGAAAGTGATGTACTTGGTCTTGATAAGACCGTTGTTGCCTTTGGCAAGCTGATTACGGAGCATTTCGGCGTATTCGCGTCGGATGCTGTCAAAGTCATCCTCCATGTTGGGTATGTCGATGGATTTATTGAAATCATCCGCGCTGCCGTATTGGTTGATGAAGGATAACTGCACCGATACGCTCGAATCGAAGTAGTTGAGGAAGTCGCAGTAGTTCTCGAAAATCAGAGTCTTGTCCTCGTTCTGCGCTAAGTGGTAGTTGATGTCGTGAAACACGATAGTCTTGTTGTACAACCGTTCATTGACACGGCAGATACCGTCACGGTACATTTCACGGTATGGGATAGATTGTTGCGCCGTCTGCGGCTTATCCGCTCTGCCGAATATCCTTGCTAACAAAGACGAAGAAGCGCCGCCCGCTTGCTTCGCGGGCGGCGCTTCAGGTTTCTTTATATTCGGCGTTTGCTTATAGTCGTCGCGGCTGCTTTTTGCCTGTTGGACGCTTGCCGACAGGCGTTTTTGCTGTTGTCTTGCTTTTGGTTGCAATGGTTCTCGCCTCCTCATCTATGGTTTGGTAGAAGTTCTCCGTTACATAGGGCCGCTTTCCCGGCCACACGAAGCGGACGCGGATGATATTCCGTAAGACAATCTCGGCGGGTTGGCCGTCCTTTTCGTACATGGCTAAAAAGAAAAACGGCAGCATCAGCCCAATCATAAGCAATGCCGCCGCGCTGTTCCCGATAGCCTTGTAAGTAAAGATATACGTCGGAATCCCGATGGCCGCCGCCGTGCCGAAGCAGATTAGTTGGCGCTTGGTGAGGTTCAGCGCTACTTTTGTCTTTACCTTCGACAAGTCTTTGGGTACGTTGACAAAAGCCATAAGGCATGTAACCGGAAATTTTTCGAGAGCATTTTGCTCACCGACAGCTTCTGTTTCCGGTATCTCCTTTTTTATATTTTAGCTGTATTGAGAAACCGTCGGCGTTGTATTCAGGGTGACGCCCTGATGGATGACGCGGTGTTTTCCCTTGCCGCTTCGTTGCAAACAATCGATGATGAGCGCGTGGAGCAAGCGGTTCAGGAAGTGTTAGACGGATTGTGGGATACAGCGAATGGTTGGGGGACGAGTGAGTAAATGAACAAAACCCTTGCGCCATAACGCAAAGGTTTTGTTCATACTTTTCGTCTTAGTCAAGCGCCGGTGGACGTGTTTTGGCCGCTTCCGGCCTTGCAGGGGCATTGGCTTTGGCCTGCGCCGCCTTTTGCATCCCTGCGGCCAGCCTGTCGCCGATACCCTTTTTACGCTCGGCGCGTTCCGGGGCTTTGATACACTCGGAAAGCACGGCAACGTTGATTTCTTTCCGCAAGTCGCTAATCAAAGGGAAGGCGACATCGTGGAACGCGCCCTCTCTGTCTTTCGATTGCGGCATACTCACGAACGCCCCCTCTTGGCTGTCTACCACGCGGATGCCGCGAATGGCGGCTAAGTCCTTCCCGCCTTTTTGAAAGGTCACGCTTGCGAAGGCGAGGGTACTGCCCTGCGGGTCTTTAATCGGATTAGCCCTTACGTTGAGGGTTATGTCCTCCATCCCTCTGGTGTTCGGCTCCGGCTTCTCGTAGCCGCGTTCTTCGGGGTCGAGATTTACCTGATGGCTGTATTCGTCAAGCACCTCAGCTTCGATTCCTTTACGCAGGCCCTTTTCCAACGGATAAGCGATGTCCTTGTATTCCTCCGCTTTCTTGTCGTAGGACTGCGGCATGGACACGAATAAGCCTTTCTCGCCTTCCACAACGCGGATGCCGCGAATGGCCAATACGTCGTCTATCGACACGCTTGCGAACGCGAGGGTGCTGCCTTGCGGCTCGTCTATCGGGTATACCCGAACGTCTAATGTAGTGTCGCTCATTATTCAAGTTCCTCCTGCTTCTTTAGTGTAGTTGTTGGATTTTGCGCGTGTTTGTCTTTATACGCTTGGACTTTGGCTTGACCCGCTTTGAGGCGGTCGCCAATGGATTTGGGAGCGGCGGACGATTTCTCCGCAGGCGACGCAGTAGCTATATTTGTGCGCCCCGCCATGTCGGGAGTATTACGAATTTCCGCCAGCTTATCGGCAATATGAAGAAGGTGTGTTTCCGTATTGCCGATGGGAAGCGACATACGCTCGGAACGCTCTGCGGCAAGCGCCCCGTATAGCCGCACCTTGTTCAGTGGAAGATAGCCGATTTGCGTAACATTTCCGCTTTCGCACATCAGGCGGTGACGGTCGTCGTCGTATTCCTTGCGAGTGACGACAACTAACTTTCCTGCGTTTATACCCCTATCGTTTGAGTATTGCAGAGATACGGATTCGAGGGGTTCGGCTACATCGCGTATGTGCTGTGCGTACTCGGCGTAATTGCCGACATCGTATACGTTGCCGTATACTGTTTTTTCATCATAGCCCGTAATCTCAACGACATAGCCGAACATATCGGGGTCGTTTTGGTGATAAGCAGTCATGTACTCATACGAGCCTGTGTCTCTGATAAAAACGTCACACTCCGATTTGATGTGCGTACCCGTTGAGCAAACGTGCCAGATAACGGGGTCTTTTTGAATGGGGTCTGATGTCGCCATCCCACGAAATGTCCCCGCGTCTATGTTCCAGTCGTTTGGATAGTGGATGATGGTTTGCTTGGCGATTTTTCCGAGGAAGTCGATAACGTCTAC
>Ga0099364_10003423_pt1 | contig 24628 bp, 26 predicted proteins | sample TergutTh196P3_FD_73070 | JGI IMG/M metagenome (GOLD analysis project Ga0099364, IMG submission 73070) | Microcerotermes parvus P3 segment gut microbial communities from Pointe-Noire, Republic of the Congo - Th196 P3 | ecosystem: Host-associated > Arthropoda: Insects > Digestive system > Gut ...
TGGTACAACCTTTAAATTGTATATCATATAAATTGACCAACTCTGCTTCGGCTCCTGCTTCTTTTGCACCTTCCAAGCATTTTTCCAAAAGAATATGTGTATTCCAGTTTTTCCTTGGGCTACCATTAACAGCAATAATTTTCATCTATTTCTCCTTTAAAGTGTGCCTTATTATATATTCAACAACTAAGAATAGATACTTTAAACTAAAATGTCAATATATTATATTTAATACTATAATTAATTCAGAAATAAGGGCACATAACGGTTGTTAGATGCAGTTTTGGGCCTTTACATTTTTATGTTTATCTTAAAAACTACCCCAATCATTTTCATTTCCAAGCATATTCAAATATACAGAGATTTGACCTCTGCTATGTGTGGCATGGTTAAACATATGCGTTAAATATATTCCCAGTTTTTTTGAATGTATTTTTCCTTCTTGATCTGTTAAAGATATTATTATATTGAGATTATCTTCTGTTATTTCATTAACAAAAACTTTAATTTTTTCATCTAATTCTTCCCTCAATTTTATATAATTTTCAATATTTTTAAATTTTATTCCACTCCAACTAAAATTTTTTTCTAAATCTTTTTGTGAAAAACCATTAGGATTAGTAAAAATAATAAATCTATCTAACCATCCATAATCAGCATTATAGATATGCGTACATAATTCATGTATTGATTTCCAATATGAGGAAAAAGGTTTATCCCATTCGTCTTCTGAAAGACCTTTTATAATATTATTCATTTTATTATTTGCCCTTTGATTATAGTCCGCAAATTCTTCAAAAATGTATTTTCCCATTTTTTTCTCCTTAAATAGTATTTTATCATTTTTCAATAATTTTGTCAATAGCTTTTTAATATTTTTAACATAACTTGCCCAAAATTGCAAATAACGTTTGTTATGCGATGGTTTTTTGCTTTTTACATCTATATAAAATTATAATTAATTTATTACTATCTCTCCTTTCAAGTATAATTTTGCCTTGCCTGATATTTTTACTCTATCTCCATTATTTTCACAATATAATGTTCCACCCCTTTTGGATAATTGTTTTGCAATTAATTTATTTTTATTAAGTTTTTCTGCCCAAAATGGAATTAATGTTGAATGTGAAGAACCAGTAACAGGATCTTCCATTATTCCAGCATTAGGAGCGAAAAATCTTGAAACAAAATCATATTCATTATTTGATGATTTTGCTGTAAAAATAAATGCGAAACAATCTTTGAATGTTTTTATTAAATCAAAATCAACTTCTAATGTTTCAATTTGTTCTTCTGTGTCAAGTAATAACATTAAATCTCTTGAAATATGTGCCTCAATTATATTAGCATTTATTGATTTTTGAATTATTTGATTTATTTCTGTCTTTTGTGGTTTCCTTGAAGGAAAATCCATTTCAAATAAATCATTATCTTTAATAAAATTAACCGTTAATGTTCCACTTTTTGTAGAGAAAGACATTAAACTCTTACCTTTGTCAATGAAATTCGTAATAATAAATGCACTTGCTAAAGTTGCATGACCACATAAATCTATTTCTGTCTCAGGTGTAAACCAGCGTAAACCATAATTATTATCATTTTTTACAATAAATGCAGTTTCTGCCAAATTATTTTCAGAGGCTATATTCTGCAATAAATCATCACTAATCCATTTATCCAATATACAGATACCTGCTGGATTTCCTTTAAACAATTCATCTGTAAATGCATCTACTACATAATATTCCATAAACATTCTCCTATATTTTGTTTATATCATCTTTTATTTATTATGTCAATATATTTTCTTATATTTTACAATCAATTCAAAAAACTTGCACATAACTATATTTATATGCAGTTGCGCCACCTTATATTAAATCTTCAATACTTCCTTTAATAATGCTTATTCTATCTCTCAAATGATGTAAAAACTTTATAAAATTAATTAAATTTTGTTCTTCATCTACTCAAATATGCCAAAATAGAATTTATTGATGCTCCATGTGATACAATAATTATATTTTTACCTTCATATTCTTCTAAAATATTTGTCAATTGGAGTTAGAAATTTCTGACAGCTTCCTCACGTAAAGACGCAAAACCGCCAAGAACACTAAGAAGAATTTAACTTCCCCTTTTCCTTGGCGGCTTGGCGTTTTGGCGAGATAAAAATTTAAGTACTGCTTTACACTGACTCGTATGAGGCGATTTCCTTTAGGCGTTCAATTATATTAATGTGCTGGGTGCAGTCACTCTCGCACTTACCGCAGGCGGAACAGTTCCCAGCAAGGGAGCGGTCTATCTGCCAGTGCATGCGGAGGCGTGCGACAAAGGCATCGTCCTTCTTCTGTAAAATTTTCTGGTTGTAGGCGTCCATGAATCTGGGGATTTGGACTCCCTCCGGGCAGCCGTCACAGTAATTACAGCCGGTGCAGATCCCTTCCAGCGAAGCCTGGGCAAGGGATTTGACGGAGGCTAGTTCCGCCTCAGTTCTGGGCACATAGTTATCAAAGGCCTTTAATGTTTCCTTTACCTGCTCTTCATTGTTATATCCGACGAGGGTGCTCGAAATATCCTTATGATCCCATAAAAAGCGGAGTGCTGATGTGACGGTACTCTCACCCGGGCGGTTAATGAAGGCGAAGCGATCGGGGTTATTTGGTATAACGCCGCCGCCCAGAGGGTTCATCACTACTGCACCAAGCGACCTGGATCTGATCACATCAAAGGCTGCCTGCCTGGTCTGGAAATTGTAGGCGGAATAGCCGAAGAGTACCCCTTCGAAGATCCCCTCATTTAACAGCACTTTAATTTCGTCATCGATAAGATGGCTGGATATACAGATATGCTTAATGAGCCCCTCACTTTTCAACTGCTTGAATACATCGATAACACCATTACTCTTTCTTTCCTGCCAGTTCTGAAGGCTGGTGATGCACCAGATATGATAAAAATCAATGGCGGGTATATCCATGCGCTTTAACTGTGCTTCAACTTCCTTCCTTACCGCATCGGGGGTGCTGGCAAAGGTCTTTGTGGCACAGTAATAGGGCAGGTTTCGCTTCCGCATTTCTGCAAAGGCCTTGCCAAAGACTGTTTCGCTTCTTATATCAAAATAAGCCGGGGCTGTATCAAAATAATTCACCCCGCCCTCTGCAGCTGTGATCATCATTTTCACGCAAGCCTCGTGATCGTCCACATTGGAGAAACGCATTCCTCCAAAGCCCAAGAGAGAAACCTTTTTCCCGGTCTGACCATAATCTCTGTACAACATATTTTTCCTCCGGATGTTTATTATAGCATCTTCGCTGCTATAGCAACTTGCTTGCTAAGGGGTCCCTGGGGTCCAGTTCGAGGACTGTTCTAAAGAAGGCCTCCGCCTCGGTTTTTTTACCCTGCTTTAAGGCAAGGACTCCAAGGTTGGAAATTATCTTGATATTCTCAGGATCTTCCCTTAGGGCAATTTCCAGTTCCTTCCTTGCAGAACCATATTCTCCCAGCTCCATTAAGCATATTGCAATTTCGTTTTGTGTATCAATATCCGTTCCGCCAAGTTCCACGGCTTTCCTGAAAGATTCCATGGCGTCCTTAAACCTGCCCAGTTTGCGCAGTGCCCAGCCCAGGAGGAACCAGCCGTTTCTTACCTTTGGGTGTCTTTCAATAAAATCACGGATTTTGACCAATCCCTGTTCGTCCTGTCCCCTGTTTATAAGGTCGTAAGCTTCCCTGAAACCTGGGTCGTCCATTCCCTGACCGCTGATGTCCTTAATGATTTTTTCTGCCTCTTTTATTTTTTCCGGCGGGAGGTCTTCGGTAATATCCATTGAAACATACATGGAAAAACATTCCTTTGCACGTTCAAAATCCCTCCGGCTCATGAAGAAAAAACCTGCATTGAAGAGGGTGTCTGAAAGCACAGGCCTGGCGTCCAGGGCAGCTTCATAGGCGAGAAGAACTTCGTCGCGGGTGTTGTCATTGTGCAGGGCATCATTGTCGCTGCCCGGCTTTTCCCCTGCCCTTGCTCTGCTCTCCAGAATTAATGCCTTGTTTAAAAGCACTCCGGGCGAACGGGGAAAAAGACCTTCCAGGATTCTGTTTATTTCCAATGCCATTTCAAACTCGCCGTTCTGGGCTTTGACGATGGCAGCATTGGTAAACTCGTGGTAAATTTCCGGCTTAATGGAAAGCACAAGGCTGCGGTAATAATCCAGCCATTCAGGAGATATGCCAGGGGCAGCACCCCCGGTAATGTTAATGTCGAAACCGTCCTGGGATACTACCCTTAACATTCCCGAAATGATCATTTCCCAGGAAAGGGTTTCCGGATCGAAAATGCCGTCGGTATTGTCAATTTCCACAGGAAGAAGGATCGCAGGATCTATTGAAAAGTTTTTTACTTTTTTTTTCAGGGATTCAGGTACTTCAAGGAAAATTATTCTATTTTTTTCTTTCACTTAAACCACATCTTATGCCGGGGGAGTATCACCTGTTTCCGCCGGCTTTGCAGCAGTTTCTGCGGGTTTTGCAGCAGTTTCTGCTGACTTTACGGTTACTTCCTCCGGTTTATCATCCAAGCCTTTATCATGCCGTATTGTAGAAATATAATCGTTCATCCGCAGTTTATAGCCCAGTGGCACGGTATTTTCGTTAAAATTCATGGTCAGGGCGATTAGTTCCTTGCGTCCTTCCACAACTTCAGCGTTCGTAAAGGTGCCTTCAATCAAAAAACTCTCCCTGGGGTCTTCAAAATCCACTCTAAGCGAAGCTTTTTTGTCTACCAGGAACTTTGCAACGCCCATCATTATAACTTTTGCGCCGGAAAATGCCAAATCCCTCAAAATACAGTTCCTGGGCACACTCTGAATGAAAACTGCTGCCTCTTTTGAGGGGATATTGAGCTTTCTGAGCGTGTCCTGGGAAATTAATATCCTTTCAGAACGTCTTTTTTTGGAATTTACATTGGCATCGAGTATTCTACCGAGTATTTCTATGAGGTCATCGGGCGGTCTCTGGGCAAAACGCAGGGTGAAAATTGCCACATCGGGAGAGCCGCCGTAAGCGGAATGTCCCATGTTTTTTGTGTTTACGAAAAAAGTTACCGGGTTCCCCTTTTCCGAAACCTTGAAACAAAACCTTAAACTCACCATATTGTGTGCATGTTCAATTTTTTGAAGTATTCCGGATTTAAGGCTGACTACCACCCTGGCTTCTTCAAAGGAGGAAGCATAAATTACACAAGGCCAAAAATCACTCCCGCATTTCAGGAAAATCTGATTGGCAACCAAACCTGTCACCTGGTTAATTTCTTTTGAGTAAGTGACTTCTATGGATTTGAATAATTCATAATAGGCATTAATTTTTTGGCTATTGAGAGTACTCATTGCATTAATAATACGATCTCTTTTAAGGATAGTCAACAAAGTTTATTTTTTTAAGAGTCTACTTTATGAATAAGGTTAAAAAAGGTATATTATATAGTATGAAAATACTAATTATAGGCTCAGGTGCAAGGGAACATGCCCTTGCCTGGAAAATAGCTCAATCAGAAAAGGCAGATGTGATATTCGCAGCCCCGGGGAACGGCGGTACCGCGGCGGAGGCAAAAACCCAAAATATCCCGCTTAATGGCTTTACTCCGGAATCGGAGGAGGGACAGGATATACTCCTTGATTTTGCGAAAAATGAAAATATAGACCTCACCATAGTAGGTCCGGAGGCACCTCTGGACGCAGGGATAGCGGATAAATTTACATCTGCGGGACTTCCAATTATAGGACCGCTTAAAAAAGCAGCCCGCCTTGAAACAAGCAAGATCTTTGCAAGGTCTTTTATGACAAAGTACGGGATCCCCTGTGCAAAGAGCAGGAATTTCAGGGATTATAACGAGGCTGCCTCCTTTGCTGAAAAGCATTTCGCAAAGCCGCCAAAAAAGAAGCAGGAGCCCTCACAGCCTGTGCGGGAAAACAATAATCCGCTCCCCCTTGTTATCAAGGCTGACGGGCTTGCTGCCGGAAAAGGTGTTGTGATTGCGTATAACGCAGACGAGGCAAAAAAAACCCTCAGGTCTTTTATGAGGGACAGTACCCTGGGAGAAGCAGGGAAGAATATCCTCATGGAGGATTACCTGGAAGGCTTTGAAGTGTCAGTGCTGGCGGCTGTCAGCGTAATGCCCGGTAAAAAGGGAGTGATAGTGCCCTTCCTCCCCGCCATGGATCACAAGAGCATTTTTGACGGGGGCATGGGTCCAAATACCGGGGGCATGGGGGCAATTGCACCTGTGCCGGAATTTACTTCTGTCTTGCAAAGGGAATTTGCAAAATCCATACTGCTCCCCACCCTAAAGGGAATGGAAGCAGAGAAAATGGAGTACAGGGGCTTTATATTTTTTGGTTTAATGATAAGTCAAAACTCTCTTTACCTTCTGGAGTACAATGTGAGGCTGGGGGATCCGGAAACCCAGGTCTTACTGCCACTTATGGAAACAGATCTTCTGGATCTCTGCATGGCGGTTAACAACGGCTCGCTGTCAAATAACTCAATACAATGGAAGGAGGGCTCTGCCTGCGCACCTGTAATTGCGGCGGAAAATTACCCCGGCACCCCGCGGAAGGGAGACGCAATAGCGATTAACTTTGACGGAATGAAGATTAACGGCTCCAATGTATTTATTGCCGGGGCAGAAAGGGGAACAGGGGGCGCCCTGGGATCGGGGCTCAGAACAACGGGAGGCAGGGTGCTTACCGTTTCTGCCCATGGCAGGGATGCAGAAGATGCATACAGGAAGGCATACGATGCCGTCAGGTTTATAAACTTTGAGGGCATGCAGTTCCGTAAAGACATAGGAAAAGAAAACAGGAAAATAAATTATGAATAGCGGAGACCCCCTTATATGGCACATAATTTTATTATTGGCCCTGATCATGCTGAGCGGTTTTTTTTCCTGTGCAGAAATTGCAATAATTTCGCTTGATAAAAACAAACTGGAAAAGAAAAGCCTCTCGGGTACCAAAAATAAAGACAGCCGTCAGGCGAAACGCATACTCTCGCTTACCGGGAAGCCTTCGGAATTTCTTGCCACAGTGCAGATAGGGAGCATCCTTGCAGGTTTTCTGGCAAGTGCTTTTGCCGCAAGCAAAATTTCAGGGAGGCTAAGCGTCTGGTTTACAGGGCTTGGCATAGGAATCTCACAGGGGACACTGACTACAATTTCTCTTGTAATTATCACCATAATACTTTCCTATGTTCAGCTTGTGATTGGGGAGCTGGTTCCCAAGCGCCTGGGAATGAAAAAAGCGGACTCCCTTGCATTCCCCATTTCCGGCACCATACTTTTTATTTCCAAAGTTTTTTCCCCGCTTGTATGGCTCTTAACAAAGTCAACTAATGCACTTTTGCGCCTAATGCGGATTAACCCGGAAGCGGATACTCATTCTGTGACAGAAGAAGAAATAAGGCTTTTAATAGACGTGGGAAGCGCAAGAGGCACAATAAAAGACAGGGAAAAAGAGATACTGAACAATGTCTTTGACCTGGACAATAAAACTGCCGGGGAAGTAATGACCCACAGGAAGGAAGCGGTAATACTGAGAACAGAAGACAGTGACGAAGAATGGGAAAAAACGATAACCGAAAACAACCATAGCTTTTTCCCTGTTTCGGGAAAAAACCCGGATGATATAATAGGCGTACTAAAAGCCAGGAATTTCCTCTGCCTGAGGGATCGCAGCAGGGAAATGGTTTTATCCAAAGCCGTAACTCCTGCACAGTTTGTTCCCACATCTGTCAGAACAGATATACTTTTTAACCGCATGAAAAAAAACCGGAATCACTTTGCAGTAGTACTGGATGAACACGGCGGCATGATGGGAATAGTAACAATGAAGGATCTTTTGGAAGAACTGGTAGGGGATCTGGATGACGATGTATCACGAGCCCCGGAACAGCCCCTTATAGAAAAGACCATAGACAGCAAGGGAGAGGAATGCTGGACCATTAACGGGGCTCTTTCGCTTGACAGGGCAGCAAGGGAACTTGAAACAGAGCTCCCTGTGGAACAGTACGACACCTTCGGCGGTTATGTGTTTTCTTTACTGGGGAGGATTCCGGAGGACGGAAGCACTGCGGATCTTGTAACAGAGGAATTAAATATTAAAATCCTCGAAGTGCGGGAGCACAGGCTGGAAAAAGCCATTGTAACAAAAATTATATCGGCTGACGAATAACAAAAGGACAAAAAATGCTAAGCACCGGAAACATGGCTCATGCGGGAATAATGGTAAATTACCAGTGCAATGCCGCATGCAGGCATTGCCTTTATAGCTGTTCTCCTTCAAGAAACCCGGGATACATCACTGAGGAAAATGCAGAAGAACTCTGCCGCCTCCTGCGTAAAGGCGGATGCCGTTCGGTGCATATAGGCGGGGGAGAGCCATTTCTGGATACAGACGGCCTTATAATGACAGCAGGGAAAATAAAGAAAGCCGGCATAGCACTTGAATATACCGAAACAAACGCCTTCTGGGTTATGAGAGAAACTTCAGACAGTGATATTACAGAAAAACTCAAAATGCTTGCCTCGGCGGGAATAGACTGCTACTGCATTTCCATCGATCCCTTCCATGCAGAATATATCCCATACGGCGCACCCCTTAAACTTGCCATGTTATGCGAAAAGGCCGGGGTGGATTATTTTCTCTGGAAGAGGGAGTTCCTGGGCAGGCTTTCTAAACTGGATCCCGCTAAAACCCATACAAGGGAAGAACTGGAAAAACTCATCTCTGTAAACTATATATACGAAACTGCAGTGCAGTACGGCATAGGTTACGGCGGGAGGGCAATCAATATAGAGAGGGAAATGACCAGTACTGCGAATTTGTTTACTACTGAGAATTTATCCAATGAAAGCTCCCCATGCAGGAACCTCCTTTCCACAGGGCATTTTCATGCTGATAAAGACCTTTACTTCATTCCTCCCCGCTGTACGGGGATTCGCCTTCCCCTGTCCGAAGCTGTGGAAGGAATCCCGGAGGGAAAATACCCTGCCTTTGAAGCCTTATATCACAGGGGGATTGCCGGCTTATTAAAACTTGCAGGAGAACATGGCTTTATTTCAAAGGCTGGTTATCCTACAAAATGCAGCCTCTGCTTTGATCTAAGAATGTACCTGGCCGGATTGGATCAAAATTTCCCGGAATTGGACCGGAATCATTACGAAGAGTCATTTAAATATTATGCCGATACTAATATTAAATATGAAAAATAACTTACAGGTAATATTTAAGTATCTCTGCATAACAAGTTTATTTTTACTTTCATTCATTGTATCTGCCAATACACCTATTCATGGACCCGGCTTTAACGGGGCAGATTCCGCCGATGCAAGGATCAGGCTCATAGGATCTGCAAATACATTTTTGGGAACTCCGTACCGCTACGGAGGATTGGACAGGAGGGGGCTGGACTGCTCGGGTTTTGTACACCTGGCATTCAGGGAAGGTCTTAATGTAAATATTCCCAGAACTACAGAGGGACTATATGACTGGGCAATGAGAATTCCCAACCAGGAACTGCAGCCGGGGGATTTGGTCTTTTTTATAACAGTGGGAAACAGGGTATCTCATGTAGGGATATATATTGGGGACGGCAAATTCATACATTCAGCATCTGAGGGGCCCAGTACTGGAGTAATAATTTCACAGTTAAGTGAAAACTACTGGCGGCGTACATATCTGGGTGCAGGCCGTGCCCTGCCCTGGGATCTGGATACAGCCAGGGCAATGACCGGCTATAATAGCTCGGCACCTGGCAGTACAGCCGGTTCAGGAAGTGCTGGATCCGGCAATGTTAGTACAGGAGCTCCTGCAACCAGTCAAACTGCGCCGGTTGTTAGTCCGGCTGCGCCTACTGTTACTGTACCAGTCAACCCAGTAAGCCCTACAGCCCCGGCAAACCCCATCAACCCGGCTGCCTCACAGCAGACAGTAAACTGGGCAGGAGCAGGATTATTCACCAGTTTTGGAGCATCATGGAACTGGGGTTCAGTTATTCAGGGGATGAATCATGCTTTCGGCGGCATCTCAGCACAAACCATGCTGGGCTTTAAGTGGTCAAACTATATGGCAGGCATACAGTTTAAACCAGGGTGGAACAGTGTATCAGGGACAGTTCATCTCCCCTTTCATTTAATTGCAGGTACAGAGAGAATCAATATTTTTACAGGGCCGGTTTATTATTTAGGTAATGGCGGCACTGGTGATTGGCAATGGGAACTGGGCTTCCTTGCCTCATTACCGTCCATAATTATAGGCAGGGGAGCAGTATCACTTTATGGAGAACTGGCTCTAATGCCGAATTTTAGCTCCGGTAATGCAGAAATTAGGGTTTCCACAGGCTTTCGTTACCTGATAAAAATTTAAATAGTGAACCTTTTCCATGTAACCAAATCATATTGAGGCTGTTTTTATTAATAGTGCAGGCATGGTACCAGCACCATTTTTTAAGATCTCCTCCATGTTTCACTTCGCTGTCGTCGTTTTCCTCCTTTCGGCGACGGCGATTTTTTTGTATATTGGATTATGGAAATAGAGATTTTTAACCTAAATTTAAGCAGCCCCATCAATTTTTCCCCTGCAAAAAACCCCAATCCCTTTGAACAGACAGTTATTAAAGACACAGAAGTCCTGTTTTGCTTTGACCTGGACAGCACACAGTACTTATCTTTCGAGCCGGACAGGGAAAAATTGCTTAAAAAGATAGAAAATTCTACAGAATTACCCATGGGGAACTATATTTTCACCCAAAAGTGGGATTTCCTGGGCAGGGAAAATATAATCGAACTTATAATAGAGATGCAGAAAGAGGCACTCTGGCAGAGGTATAAACCGGGACAAAAACTATATTTACGATATTTATATGAAGACGGGAAGTATGTTACGCAGCTGTTTAGACAAGTAATGAATTAAATGTACATTAATATGCAATATTGACAGGGCAATTTATCTGCTATATCATTTCCAGCATGGAAACAGCAAAAGTTTATTTTACCGATATGCGGACTAAGGTGGGCGAGAGCCTCCTTATTAAGATGGACAGGCTCATACAGAAAGCCGGTATTAAAGAGATCGACTTTAAACAAAAGTATGTGGCAATTAAGATACACTTTGGGGAGCCGGGGAACCTGGCTTTCCTACGGCCTAACTTCGCCAAGACCCTGGCGGACAGGATCAAAAAACTGGGGGGAATGCCCTTCCTCACCGACTGCAATACCCTCTATGTGGGGCGGCGCAATAACGCCCTCCTCCACCTGGACGCTGCAGAGGAAAACGGCTATACCCTCACCAGCACAGGCTGTCAGAACATAATTGCCGACGGTCTCCGCGGTACAGACGATGTAGAAGTACCGGTTAATGGCGGGGTGTTCTGCAAGACTGCCTTCATAGGCAGGGCAATTATGGACGCGGATATTGTCATCTCCCTGAACCATTTTAAGGGGCATGAGATTAGCGGGTTTGGCGGGGCGATCAAGAACGTGGGCATGGGCTCTGGGAGCCGCGCCGGAAAGATGGCAATGCATAATGAGGGCAAGCCTCATGTTAATGCCTCTGGCTGTATAGGATGCAAGATATGTTTACGCTTCTGTGCCCATGGCGCCATTACCATGAAAAACAACAAGGCGGAAATTGATCATAAAAAATGTGTCGGCTGCGGCAAGTGTATTGGAGCCTGCAGCAAGAATGCGATTGGTACAAAGTGGGATTCCGGCAGCGGACCCCTCTGCAGCAAGATGGCAGAGTACACAAAGGCGGTACTGGACGGGCGGCCTCATTTCCACATTAATGTAGTGAATCAGGTTTCGCCATACTGCGACTGCCACAGCGAAAGCGATGCGGCAATAGTGCCGGACATCGGGATTTTTGCCGGCTTTGACCCGGTTGCGGTGGATCAGGCCTGTATAGATGCGGTTAATACCTCTCCCGGAATCCCCGGGACAATAATTTCCGACAGGAAGAAGATCCCCTCCTACGAAAAAGGCGGGAGCGATCACTTTACCGGCATACACCCCACAACAGACTGGCGGGTGCAGATGTCCCATGCCGAAAAAATCGGCCTTGGAACCAGCAAGTATCAGATTATAAACGTTAAGTAAGGAGTACTAACCATGGCAACATGTACATTTGTAAAACCCAAAGCCTGTGTATGCACAAACCTGGAATGCGAACGACGCACCCAATGCTGTCTCTGCATTGCATTTCACAGAGAGAACGGCAACCTGCCCTCATGTCTAAGACCGCAAACTCCGGCAGAAGAAGCCAAATAAATTTACCGCGGTTTTACTTAATTATATTTTTCCTCTTATCTTTGATTCTCATTGCAGGGTGTCTGCCTCAGGATATTGCAAGGGACGAAGATAAAATTACTGTAACAGCTCTTATTTTCCCGGCTTACGATTTTGTGCGAACCATTGCAGGAGACAGGGTTAACCTTATACTATTAACCTCCCCCGGCATGGAAAGCCATTCCTTTGAACCAAGCCCCAGGGATTTAATAAATATCAGGAATAGTGATCTCTTTATATACACAGGGGGAGAAAATTCTTCCTGGATGGACAGGGTGCTTGAATCCCTGGAACTGGCGGAGGGCAGCACGAGGATACTGGCTATGCTAGATATGGTGGAAGCTCTTGAAGAAGAATTTGTCGAAGGCATGGAGGTCAGCTACGCTCATGTTGATGACCATGATGAACATGATCACGATGAACACGATCACCACCACCATCATGACGATCACGATCACCAAGACCACGATCACAGTGAAGAGCCGGAACTGGATGAGCACGTCTGGACTTCTCCCAGAAATGCGGCACTCATTGTACATACCCTTGCGGAGCTGCTCTGTGAACTGGATACAGACAATGCAAATTTTTACAGGCAGAATGCAGCGGATTTTATTGCACAGCTCCTGGAACTGGATGCCGCCTTTAATGCACTCATGGCAGGTGCAAGGCGTAATACCATTGTAGTTGCAGACCGCTTTCCCTTCCGCTATTTTGCACATCATTACGGGCTGGAGTACTTTGCAGCTTTTTCCGGTTGTTCCACCAATACAGACCCCAGTGCGGCAACTGTAGCATTTTTGATCACGCAGGTAAGGGAGGCACAGATTCCGGTTGTATTCCATATTGAACTATCCAACGAAAGAATAGCGGACACCATTAGCGAGGCTACGGGAGCCAGAAAACTTTTACTGCACTCTGCACATAATTTATCCATGAGGGATTTTAATAACGGCATGACTTACCTGGATATTCAGAGAGCAAATCTGGAAAACCTGAGAGCGGCATTATGGTAAGGGAAACCTTATGGTAGATCAGGCACAAGGCTTCTCCGGAGGGGCGGCATCAGTTTTGTTAAACTTTAAAAATGTCACATTGGGTTACGATGGCAATGCAGTTGTTCACAATTTAAATTTTTCTGCGGAAAAGGGAGATTACCTCTGGGTTGTAGGTGAAAACGGCTCGGGAAAGAGTACCCTGATCCTCGGGCTTTTGAGGCTCCTTTTTCCCATGGAAGGCAGGATCACATTTTGCGATGAACTTGCAAAGGGCAAAATAGGATACCTTTCCCAGCAGTCTGTAAACAAGAAAGACTTTCCTGCCGGTGTGAGGGAGGTTGTGCTCTCTGGCAATTTAAACAGCATGGGGCTGCGTCCTTTTTACAGCAGAGCCGAAAAAGCAAAAGCCGATGAAGCCATGGAAAGGCTTGGGGTTAAAGACCTGGGTAAAAAGTGTTTCCGCGAATTATCCGGCGGACAAATGAGAAGGGTGCTTCTGGCAAGGGCCTTTTGTGCCGCCCGGCATCTCCTTGTGCTGGATGAGCCTGCCGCCGGTCTTGACCCCCTCATTACAGGGGAACTATACGAACTTTTACGAATGCTGAATAAGGAAACCGGCATTGGTATTATCATGGTTTCTCACGATACCCAGGGCGTAAAGGAATATGCCGGGAGGATCCTGCACATGGAAAAAGGCAGAGGCTATTTTTATGATGCTGCCTCCTATATTAACTCTGACAGGGGAATGAACTTTTTAAGCAGGGGGAAAAATAATGTTCACTGATATTTTTGTTGTTATACCGGAAATGTTTTCCTTTACGTTTTTGGTAAGGGCTTTTATTGTAGGCATCCTTGTTTCACTCTGCGCATCGCTATTGGGCATAAGCCTGGTGATGAAACGTTTTTCCATGATAGGCGACGGGCTTTCCCATGTGGGCTTTGGCTCCCTGGCTGTTGCAACAGCAATGAATGCAGCGCCCCTCCTCGTTTCCCTGCCGGTGGTTGTCGCTGCAGCATTCGTCCTTCTTCGCTTAAGCGAAAACAGCAGGATTAAGGGGGACGCTGCCATCGCCCTTATTTCTACCAGCTCCCTGGCAGTAGGTGTCGTTGTCATCTCCCTTACAACCGGGATGAACACCGATGTCTGCAACTTCATGTTTGGCAGTATCCTTGTTATGACAAGGGGGGATGTTTACCTTAGCATAGGTCTTTCTGTGGTGGTGCTGATCCTCTTTGTATTCTTCTACCATAAGCTCTTCGCCATCACATTTGACGAAACTTTTGCGAAAGCGGGAGGAGTAAAGACCGGTGCCTATAATATGCTTATTGCCCTTCTCACAGCCCTGACCATAGTGCTGGGAATGCGAATGATGGGCGCCCTATTAATTTCCAGCCTGATCATCTTTCCAGCCCTTACATCAATGAGGGTATTTAAAAAATTTAAAACGGTCACAATTTCTTCCGCCATTGTGGCAGTGCTTTGTTTTTTTGGCGGCATAATACTATCATACCTTTATGCAACCCCTGCCGGTGCAAGCGTTGTAATAATGAATATCTTTGCATTCCTTCTTTTTTGGTGTATTAATATACTTAACAGAAGCAATGTTTGGAGGAAAGCATGAAAAGAGTTTTGGGCATACTCATTTTTCTAAGCTTCCTTTTTTCCGCATGTACAAGGCTGGACAATGATGCGGACAGCATTCTGGAAATTAGAGAACTGATGTTCATATCCCAAATAGACGAAATTAACCTTAACTACAGAAATTACCTGGGAAGAACCATAAGGCTTGAAGGCATTTTTTCACAGGAACATTCCATGGGCAGGGACTGGTATTATGTCCTTCGCAATACCCCAGGCTGCTGCGGCGATGACGGACAGACAGGTTTTATAGTCACCTGGGATCAGGGCGGGCTAAACTCTCCCAGACAAAGCGACAGCAGCCGTTACCCGGCACCCGATGAATGGGTGGAAGCCATAGGTGAACTCCGGCATTACAATGCTCCAGGCCTGTCGTTTTTATACCTCGCACTTACCGACTTAAATGTTTTGGAAACCAGGGGTCTTAGATTCGTTTTCAGGTAGCCGTACAGTATTCAGCATAATAGAAAGGCTGTGCGATATATGCTATAATTTTCCCAGTGAAAAAAAGATTAATTCCCGGAATTAAAAAATATATTTTAAATGGTTCGGAAAAAAACGAGTCTGCTCCGCAAATATTTTTAATCCTCTGTATTTATGCAATAATTGTTTCCCTTTACACCGGAGTTTTTTTCTCTGTCCGGTCCATGATAATACGATTTGCCCTTTCGCTCATTATTATCATTGCCTATGTATTGATTGAAAGAAGCTCCCTCAGCAGTCTTGCCACTGCATTTCTCACACCTTCAATAATTATCAGCGTTCTGATCTTTGGTTCAATTTATTTTGGCGGCGACTTCCTCATCTTCACATACAATACTGCCATTGCAATGATCTCCCTCACCTACCTTAGACCTAAGGGTCTTTTGGGCTATATTGCACTGTCCAGTTTAGCTATTGTAGTTATCCTCTTTGTCTTTGGGATTAACCTTTTGGGACCTGTCTTTTCTGCAGTTTACAATGTCCTCTATTTTATGGTATCTGCGGCATTGAACATCCTTACCTATATTTTCTGCAAGTCATACGTGCAGGCTCTGGACGAAATGACCAATGCAAAAAACGAGGCCTCACTTGCCGCACAGGCAAAGGGAACTTTTCTTGCAAACATGAGCCATGAGATCCGAACCCCGCTTAACGCAATTATCGGCCTCACCGAAGCAGAGCTAAGGCGCGATCTCCCTCCGGCAAGCCTTGAGAACCTAAGAAAGGTACATACATCCGGCAATCTCCTGATGGTGATTATAAACGACGTGCTTGATATGTCAAAAATTGAATCGGGAAAATTTGATCTGGTCTCAGCCGATTATGATCTTGCCAATATGATCTACGACACTGCAATTCTGAACATGGTGCATAAAAAATCCAAACCCATTAATTTCATTCTTACCATAGATGAAACCATTCCGCGTAAATTAACCGGCGATGATATCCGGATCAAGCAGATCCTGGGGAATTTATTGAGCAATGCCTTTAAGTATACCCAGGAGGGAAGCGTGGAGCTTCGAGCCGCCTGGCAGCCAGTTGAAAAAAGTATCTTTAACGAAAATCCATCAGCCAGTGATTTAATCAAACTTACTTTTGAAGTACAGGATACCGGCATGGGAATTAATGATGAAGATCTAAAAAAGCTGTTTTCAGAGTACGCCCAGGTTAATCAGCAGAGTACAAGGGGAATAGAAGGAACCGGGCTGGGGCTGGCAATCTGCACGGCACTGGTAAAACTTATGGGCGGTGAACTTACCGCAAAGAGTGAATATGGAAAGGGCAGCACCTTCACCGTAAGTGTCATACAGGAAGCCTCCGACAGATCCCCCATTGGTAAAAAGGCAGCAGACGAAATAAAAAACTTTACATTTACTCCGGAGGATTTTGAAGCTGCCATAGACTATATATCTTTTAATAATCGAAGGGTACTGGTTGTAGATGATGTAGAAATAAACCTGGATGTGGCAGCTGCAAGCCTGGAACCCTATGAGTTAAATATCGACTGTATTACCAATGGCAGGGAAGCCATTAGACGCATTAAAGACGGTGAGCCCCGCTATGATTTAATTTTCATGGATCATATGATGCCGGAGATGGACGGGGTGGAAACTACCCGCGCCATCCGTGCCCTGGAAACTGAATACGCCGCCAGAGTCCCCATCATTGCCCTGACGGCAAATGTATTCGCAGAGAAGGACAATATCTTCATGCAGAACGGCTTCCAGGGCTTCCTCTCCAAACCCATCGATCTTCACAAACTTGATATAGTTTTAAAGAAGTGGTTCACATGATTTAATTGTGCCTTTTATATATTTCCCACATAATTATTGAAGCAGCACTGGACACATTTAATGAGTTAACGTTTCCCGCAAGGGGGATTTTGATAATCTTATCGCATATCTCCCTTAGTTTTACACTCATCCCCTTTGCCTCATTGCCTATGATCAGCATACAAGGCTTTTTAATATCACAGTTCTGGAGGGAAAGATCCCCGTCCGAATCTGTCCCAAAAACCATTAGATTTTTTTCGGTTTTTAATTTACTTACATAAGCAGTAAAAATATCCATGGATTCTATCTGAACAATATCGGTAAAGAATAATGAACCCATGCTTGCCCTGATTACTTTAGGATCATGGGCATCCACCCCATGACCAATCAACAAAACAACGTCAGCATTAAAGGCATTTGCCGTCCTGATTATGGAACCCAGGTTACCGTGATCGCTTGGCCTGTCAAAAACTACAATGAATGGATTCACAGATGAAATATCTGCAAGGCTCTTTGTCTTAATTTTTGCGGTAATGAGCATTTCGGACGGCTCATCTTTATCCGAAAGTTCCGCATACAGTTCCTCAGGTAAAGAAAATATTTTTGTGCTCTCATACTGCTTAAGCACATCCTGAGCCCAGCCGGAAAGCAGGGCAGAATCCCGGACAATAATCCTTGTAATTTCCATGCCTGCCTTAATGGCCTGTTTAATACATTCAATCCCTTCAATAAAAATTTCGCTGTGCTTGTTCCGCTTAACGCGGTTTGTTTTTAGGGAGTAAATAATTTGGTACTCATCATTTTTAACGCTTATTTTCGTATGTCTTTCCATAAAAATATGTCCGGCTTATTGGGACCGTTTGCGTTTGGGATAAGCCCCACTATACTGTACCCGCACTTCATATAAAACTCATAGGGGTGATTATTATAATTTTTGATATTCTGAATTTCGTAGAAAATATTTTCCCCGGTAATTTCTTTTTCGGAAATACTTGTCTTAAAGGTCTCGTCATCAGAACCTGCGAATATCCCAATTACCCCTCTTTCTCTTCCCTGGCTTTCAAGTTCTTCGAGCAGTGCCTTCCCCAGACCCCTGCCCTGGAATTCTGTGCTTATCACCATGGGGTGAAGCTCCCAGGTCTTTTTATACATGGGTCTTATACCTGCCCAGCCTGCCAGCCTGCCGCCCACCTTAATCCCTATGTGTATGTTTTCTTTTTCTATTGATTCATTGACAGTTTCCCTGGCCTCTTCTTCATCCAGATCCGGCCACATCCCGGCCTTAGGAAATGTCTCTAAAAGCAAATTTACCGCTTCTTCCAGGGTTTCAGGAGATTCGTCTATTTTGCAAAAAGCATAATTCACAAATCCCCCCAACATCACTTCGTTCGGAGAGAGAGGTTCAAATCCCTCAACGTCACTTCGTTCGGAGAGAGAGGGATTTGAACCCTCGGTACTCTTTCAAGCACATACGCTTTCCAAGCGTACACCTTCGACCACTCGGACATCTCTCCAGATACTGTCTTACTATACAACATTAGGCAGTACCATGGCTAGGTGTTTCAGGTTCCTCTTTCATTTTCCGGAGAACACTGATAAGCATAGGGATAACCATAAGAAAGGAAATAAGATCCGCTGCGGGAAGGCTAATCTGAATCCCCAGAAGACCCAGGTCAAAGAGCCGGGTGAAAATTAACAACGAAGGCAGGAGAAAAAGCCCCTGACGCGCCATCGCGGAAATGCTGGAAAAAAGTGCCTTACCCACCGACTGAGTCATCATTGTGCAGAGTATCACCAGTGGAATAAATGGCTTACTTAGAGCCAGAAGCCTGAGCCCCCTGGTTCCCATGGCTATCACTTCCAGGTCGTCCCTCCGGAAAAAGGAAACTATCTGGGGAGCAAAAATAAATATGACCAAGGAAATCACAATCAGCCCAAGAGTAGAAACCCGGACACAGTACCAAAAAGCTTTCTTCAAGCGGCTGTAAAGTTTTGCGCCATAGTTAAATCCGCAGACCGGCTGAAAGCCCTGACCAATTCCCAGCAAAATGGAATTGGCAACAAACATAATCTGGTTGTTTATTGAGATAGCAGCAATGGCCGCAGCTCCGTAAGCTCCGGCAAAATTGTTCATGATAATACCTGTCACACCCATCAACCCCTGACGCATAAGGGATGGAACCCCGCCGCGGAATATTTCATAATAACTGTGACGAGAAGGCGAAAAATGCCTGAAGTTAATCGGAATATTTCCCTGCTGCCTCGAGCCATAAACAAAAAGTATAAGAAAACTGGTGAACTGGCTTAACATGGCAGCTATGGCAGCGCCCTTTAAACCCAGACCAAAGACAAAAATAAACAGGGGGGACAGGAGGATATGCAGTACATTTCCGCTTACCATCCCCATCATTGCCATCTTTGCACCGCCCTGCAGTCTAAGCTGCTGATTTAAAATTGTCGCAGCAGCCATCCAGGGAGCAGCTATCAGAATAAACAAAATATATTCTTTGGCATGAGGTACAATGGAAGGTGTAGCACCCAGACCCAGAACAAGGTAGTCAATGTTTAATATGCCAACTACTGACATTATAAGCATAGCCAGAAAACCTGTGACCATTCCGGTGGCAGCAATCCGGGAGGCTTCCTCTGTTTTCTGTTCGCCGAGCAGCCTGGACATATAGATCCCGGAACCCTGGCCAAAAAAAACGCCGATTGACTGTATTATAGTCATCAGCGGTAAAGCAATGCCGACTGCAGCAACCTCACTGGTTCCCAGCCTGCCCACATAAAAAGTATCTGCCATATTGTAAATTGAAGTGGTCATGGTAATGGCAATGCTGGGCAGAGCCATACTCCATATTAGTTTTTCCACAGGAGCAGTTGTCATGCGGATGAATCTATCGTTATTTTTATCATTGGTTTTATTCATTAGTGCCTCCAAGCATATCTAAATAAATATCTTTCAATCTTTTACGAAGTGCCGTCACCGCATAATGCTTGCGGGAAAGAAGCGTATTCACAGGTACACCGGAGGTACGGGAAATTTCTTTTACAGGCATATCCAAAAATTCTGTTTGAACAAAAATATCACGCTGCATTTCCGGAAGTTCATCCAGGGCGTTCTCTATGGCATCCCATACAAAAGAGCGCAGGGTTTCTGTTTCCGGAGTATTGTCGTCAGCAGTTAATATATCAATAAAATCTGACAAACCATCTTCAAAATCATCATCGCCTTCAAAGCCTGCCAATACCGAAAATGGAATGTCCCGTTTCTTCATTTGCTTGTTGATAATCATATTGCGGGCAACACGGTAGAGCCATGCCAGTGTCTGCTCTATCGGACTTGCCAATTCGTTCATACGGTAAAATTGATAGAACACTTCCTGAACCAGATCCTCAGCATCATCTTTAACGCTTAGGTGCTTCAGGGCAAAGGAAACAAGCCGTCCCCTGTATTCTTCAAAAACTGTAACCTTCTTCTCTGGCATGATTGCTTTCCGTCTTATTCTTCTTTATGCTCGCCGTCTTCGCCATTACGATGGCGGCGATGTCTACGTCCATACCGTTCATGGAATGCTTCACGTTCAGCAGGACTTTTGTTCATCCAGCTTTCACGGAAAGGATTTCTGTGTCCATGCCCCTGAAAGCTCCTTCCGTCTATTCCGCCAAAAAGAATCCGTGCAAGAACCAGGAGCCCTGCTGCCTGCCAGTAATTAATTACAGGCAGCCCTGCAATCCCTGGCAGCAATACATTCCAGAGGAACATTACTGCTGCTGCGAAAAGGGCAGTCCCTGCAATAAACATCAATACTCTTAAAAAATTGTTGTTAATTTTTATCATCTTAATCTCCTTTAACCACTAACCTTATAGTTTTTCCACCAGAAGAGATGGTTTAACATAAACTTCATTGTCACATGATTTTACATCATTACTGCTCTTGTCCATAATCACAATCCAATCACATCCAAGAGGTGATATCTGTAATGTTGGCTTTTGGGTTAATACTGGTTCTGTTGAATACCTAAAAATTGACTTCATAATTTACTCCTGTTTTGGCTATACTTTACGGCCGGTTAAAATCGGACACCAACGAAGTTGGCAAACACTTTTGAAAATTGTTAACAGGAAAATCCCTGTCTCCTTACTAATGCTGACAAGTGAGAGGTAAAAATATTTTATGATTTTACAAAAAACTTAGGAATTTGATAACTTTTTAAAACAAAATATTATCATAAAGCCATGAATAATTACCGCTCAAAACCATCTCGATTTTTTCCTTACCTTTACTGCCGCAATATTAATGTGTATATTTAGATTAAATGCAGCGAATAAAACGCATTATCCTATATTTTACTCTAGTTGCTGCATTCGCATTTATCCTATGGATCAGTATAAATGCAGACAGGGAAATAAATGCTTCATCCAATTTAAACTTTTCCGCTCCCTTTGAACATTCAATAAACTATGAAGTGGAAATTAAGACTATTGGCAATTCTATCTTAACAGGCAGTGAAATTGACGGCTTCTCCATAATCGTAGAAATGGGAGAACTTATCGATGTCATGATTCTTGCTGACGGCTTAATAATGAACAGCGCATATGATATATGGTTTATTATAGATGGTGTAAGTATGGGTAATTATACCACAGATGACTTTGGTTATATGATTGCATGTGATTACATAACCAAATGGCTCTATGTCCCCAATGACGCCGCCGGAAGTTTCACAATATATTTCGAAGACCTTTTAAACAACACAATAATCTCCAGCCTGCATGTATCGGTAACCCAATGACGGATATTAATTGTACATTTAATTACGACATCTTGCTTTGCAGGCTCTATCCTAACACCTAGTTTCCTTAGGAAACTCCGAGAGTACAGAACCTAATTCGAATAGCTCGATGGACGCTGCACTTTTTATGACAATGTATTATTTATAACATGATATTATATTTCTGAGTTAATTGCTTAAGGCTGGAAAACCTGGAGCAGGGGCTCCCTTGACGAATCCTCGATTCGTACGTGTCATCGGATTTCCAAGATGAGAGCACGAAAAAGTTGAAGTAATGCCCGGAGGAAACTGAGTGATTGAAAACTCGAAGAGAGCACCCATATTTCCCCTGTATATTTTTTACCTGATATATTATTAATATATTATTAATAGGAGTTATCATGAAAGTACTATTAATTAATGGCAGTCCCAATGAAAAGGGCTGCACTTTCACAGGGCTTAGTATAATTAAAGAGCAGCTGGCTTTAAGCGGTGTAGATTCAGAAATTTTCCAGGTGGGAAATAAGGCAATAATCGGCTGTACTGCCTGCCGTGCCTGTAAACAGCCGGGGAAGGCTGGAAACTGTGCCTTTGGCGATGATGGGGTAAATGCTGCAGCCCAGGCTCTGAGGGAAGCCGATGGTCTAATCCTGGGCTCGCCTGTACACTTTGCCGGAGCCTGCGGAGCTGCTACTTCATTTTTTGACCGGCTGTTCTTCTCCACCGAACCAGAAGCAAAGAGGCTGAAGTTCGGTGCATGCATTGTGTCTTGCAGAAGGGGAGGCAACAGCACCACCTTTGATCAATTAATGAAATACTTTACTATCTCCCAGATGCCTGTGGTGTCTTCCTGTTACTGGAACAATATACATGGTTTCACCCCGGAAGATGTCTACGCCGACAAGGAAGGAGTCCGCATACTCAAAACACTGGCAGACAATATGGCATACCTTTTAAAATGTAAAAGCCAGAGCAATGTAGAACTTCCTAAACCACTGCCCCCTGCGATGACCAACTTTGTCCGTCAGGATCTTCTGGCAGAGGCTGGGTCTTAGTACACTGGCTTAGTGTGAACTAACCAGCTCTTTACATTCTAACTTTTTTCGCTGTATAGTAAGCTTCGCCGAAAGTAACAGTATTAAGGAGCGGTGTCCGAGAGGTTGAAGGAGGCGGTCTCGAAAACCGTTGTGCCGCAAGGCACCGGGGGTTCAAATCCCTCCCGCTCCGAACGAAGTTTGGACGGGAGAGATTTGAAATGGAGCACCCGCCGAGTGAATACGAGGAAAAGCCGCCAGGGAACCCCAACCGAGCCATGAAATGGCGAAGGTTCCCCTCTTGACGGCGGCGGCAGGGTGCGTAGGCGGGGGTGAAATGAGCAAACAGGAGGTTTGCGAGTGGAACCCCGAATCCCCCCTGCTCCGATAAAGCATACATTTAATTAGCAGGCCAGGGTTGCGGTAGCAACAAAGCGGTGACCTATATTGTCGACCATCACGCTGAAACCTTCCATTTGGAGCAAATAAAAAAAATCCATAAAGAGCTTTATGAAGTCAACCCTAAATGGGCAGGGAGGTTTGAGGCATCATACACTCCGCTTGCAATGTTAGGCGAAACTGAGCCTCCCCTTGTTGGCAGACCATATTGTAACGGTCAAACATTTTATGACAGTGCGGAGTACGGCAATGAATGGATAAAAAAAAATTACCTTTTGTGCATATAAATGCAGAAACTGCCAGCAAGCAAATCTCCGCTGTCTGGGTTATGCAGAAATACCCCCAATGGCTTAATTTAATAAAAGAAGCTCTAGACTGAGACTACTCCAAACCAATACACAGGCAGAAAGAGGTTAAGGAGCTTATCAGGTACACTGAGAGTGAGATGGCTATGTTGCCTGTATCCGTGCCTTGATTATCCTGGCTTCGGCAATAAAGGCATTTTGCTCTTCCTTGTTGTTTAGGTGGACTGCGACTACGCAGCCCCTCCTTTTTAGAGCCTTTAAGCCCACCCTGATGGAACTTTTAAGCATTCTTTCAGCCCGTTTTTTTATTTCTTTCTTTATGCTAATTATTGGTTCCCCGCGTAAAAAGAAGGTATTTCCACGTTCTTCCCAGTAAGGAGGGTTTTCCAATGTTTCTTTATTTCCGGATTTTGCATAATTTTCGAATTTTCTAAGTGACATTATCATTAAATTATTTATTACTTCATCTTTCGGGTGATTTTTAAAGGCTTCTTCCAGAAAAGGCAGCTTTGTTGCTCCAGTTTTATCATTGAAACCCGTAATTTCCAGTTCTTCACGGTATTTTCTGTAAACTTCACCTATGCTTAGCCATCGGAACAGTGTACTTGAGTCCATTTCATGGTCATTAGCGAGTGAATCCATATAAGCCGTGATATTTTTATACCCCAATTCAATAAAAGCTTTTTCCGCCTTTATTCCTGCCAGAGCTTTCCCCACAGCCAGGATAGACACCTGTATCTGTGTGATCGTGCTCCTAATGCCCAGGTCAATGTCCGCTGGGCTGTCGGATCGTAATAAAAGTTGACTAATCATGGATCTGTTTTATCACAGCAATTGGAGTAATGCAAGATATTTTTCACCTGGATAATTTTACTTCAGCGCTGAAGT